>Ga0136617_10000575_pt1 | contig 31178 bp, 31 predicted proteins | sample AntDrymUQ3222106_2_FD_129672 | JGI IMG/M metagenome (GOLD analysis project Ga0136617, IMG submission 129672) | Polar desert sand microbial communities from Dry Valleys, Antarctica - metaG UQ322 (21.06) | ecosystem: Environmental > Terrestrial > Soil > Desert | place: Antarctica: Dry Valley... | reverse complement strand
TTGCCGGTGCCGGGAGTGACGCTGGGCGCCGCCGCGGCAAAGATCAAAACGTGGGACCGCAATGACGTGTTGCTCATCGTGTGCGACCCGGGCACCTTGGCAGCAGGCGTGTTCACGCAAAACCGATTTCGCGCGGCTCCGGTGGTTGTTTGCCGCGAGCATCTGACGTGGCAACACGCGACGGCCAGCAGCTTTCGCGCACTCGTGGTCAACGCCGGCAATGCCAATGCCGGCACGGGTGATCCCGGATTGGTGGATGCGCGCGCGGAATGTATCGCCGTTGCGCGCCTGCTCGATTGCGCGCCGCAAGAAGTGTTGCCATTTTCCACCGGTGTCATCATGGAACCGTTGCCGGTCGACAGGATTGTCGCCGCGCTTCCCGCCGCCCGCTCGGCCGCGCGCGCGGACGGCTGGTTTGACGCAGCCAATGCGATCATGACGACCGACACCGTGCCCAAGGCGGCATCGCGGCGAGTGACCGTCGAAGGCGTACCCATCATTGTCACCGGCATCTGCAAGGGCGCGGGAATGCTCCACCCGGATATGGCCACGATGCTTGCATTCATCGCCACGGACGCGCCCGTTGCAGCGCCGGTGCTCGCGCAGATCGCGCATGACGTCGCTCTCGTCTCGTTCAACGCGGCGACAGTCGACGGCGACACGTCGACCAACGACAGCTTCGTATTGGCCGCAACGGCCAGCGCAAGAGTCGCTCCCATCCGGGATATTCGCGATACAAGGCTCGCGGCGGTGCGTTGCGCAATCGAAGAAGTGGCGGTGACCTTGGCACAGGCGATCGTCCGCGACGGCGAAGGCGCGACCAAGTTCATCGCGATCCGCGTCGAGCGCGGGTCGGACATCGACGAATGCCGGCGCGTGGCGTTCGGTATCGCGCATTCACCTCTGGTCAAGACGGCGTTCTTCGCCTCCGACCCGAACCTCGGCCGGATTGTCTGCGCGATCGGCAATCATGTCGCGCCCGATGTCGATCCCAATCGCGTGTCGTTCTGGCTTGACGACGTCCTGGTGGTCGACCGCGGTGGGCGCTCCGCGAGTTACCGCGAAGAAGACGGGCAGCGGGTGATGAAGCAAGACGAGATCACGATCCGTGTGGATCTCAACCGCGGCGAATCGGCGGCGACCATCTGGACGTGCGATTTTTCGCACGCGTATGTGACGATCAACGCCGACTACCGCTCGTAGCAAGCGATGGATTCCGCTGATTTACAGACCTTGATCGCCAGAGCCGAAAGTGTCTTGGCGCGCGTCGAGGCGTTGCTCCCGCCCGCGATGCCCGACCCTGACTGGACCAAGATCGCTGCGGCGCGGTGGCGAAAACGCGGGACGTCGGGCTTCCTCCAACCGATCGCGCGTCCGCGGGCCGTGCGCCTCGACGATCTGGTTGCGGTCGATCCGCAGAAGCAGACCCTTGAGCGCAATACGCGGCAGTTCGTCGCTGGCGTTCCTGCGAACAACGTGTTGCTAACCGGGTCGCGCGGCACGGGAAAGTCTTCGCTCATCAAAGCGCTGCTTGCCAAATATGCCGGTCGGGGGCTGCGCTTGATCGAGGTCGACAAGGCCGATCTCGTCGATTTGCCGGACATCGCGGAACGCATCGCGGGCAGACCCGAGCACTTCATCGTCTTCTGCGACGATCTGACGTTCGATGCGGGCGAAGCCGGATACAAAGCGCTCAAAGTGATCCTCGATGGCTCGATCACCGGTGCGTCGGAGAACGTGTTGATCTATGCGACGTCGAACCGGCGGCACCTGCTGCCGGAATCGATGCGCGAAAATCTGGAAGCTCAACACATCGGCGATGAGGTGCACCCGGGCGAGTCGGTCGAGGAGAAAATTTCGCTGTCGGAACGCTTCGGACTGTGGATTTCGTTCTATCCGTTCAGCCAGGATGACTACCTCGCTGCGGTGGTGTCGTGGCTCGCCCATTTCGGCATCGAACCCGGCAACGCGCGCGACGCGGAAATGCTGACCCGTGACGCGTTGCAGTGGGCAATCCAGCGCGGCTCGCGCAGCGGTCGCGTCGCATGGCAATTCGCGAAGAACCATGCCGGTGCCCGAGCATTGAAACGCAAGAAGTGAGCGCATCGATTGTCCGTGTCGCCGCGGCCGTCGTTTACCGCAGTAACGGGGACGTCCTGCTCGCGCAGCGTCCCGCCGGCAAACCCTATGCCGGTTACTGGGAGTTCCCGGGCGGCAAACTTGAACATGACGAGACTCCCCGCGCGGCGTTGGTGCGCGAGCTCGCCGAAGAATTGAACATCGTCGTGCGGCGAGCAGCACCGTGGCTCGTCCAGGAATTTCAGTATCCGCATGCGCACGTCGAATTGCACTTCTTCCGCGTTTTCGCGTGGGACGGCGTACTAGACGGACGCGACGGGCAGGCGTTTGCCTGGCAGACGCCAGGGAACTTCACCGTCACGCCGCTGTTGCCCGCCAACAGTCGCATCCTTGCTGCGCTGGCGCTGCCGCAGGTGTACGGCATTACGCGGGCGAGTGAGCTCGGCGAAGAAGAATTTCTGGCGCGCTCGCAGCGCGCGCTCGAATGTGGCTTGAAGCTCATTCAGTTACGGGAAAAGGCGTGGCCGATGTCGCGGCGCGACTCGTTCGCGTTGCGTCTGGTCGCGCAGTCGCTTCGCTATGGCGCGCACGTCTTGCTCAACGGCACCGCCACCGACGCGGTGAGACTCGGCTGCGCCGGCGTCCATTGGACTGCCATAACGTTGGCGGCTGCGCAATCGCGGCCGGAGGGGATATGGGTCGCCGCGTCGTGCCATACGCGGGAAGATTTACTCCGCGCGAGTCGCTTCGATCTCGATTTCGCGGTATTGGGTCCGGTTGCCGCTACACCCACCCATCCCAACACCGCGCCTCTTGGCTGGGACCGATTCGCCGCGATTGTTGCGGGCACGCGTGTGCCGGTATTCGCGCTTGGAGGATTGAACGCGTCGGATCTAGCAACCGCGATCGACAACGGCGCGCACGGGATCGCGTTACTGCGCGCGGCGTGGAGCGAATGACGCGCCGCAAGAGCCACGTCACCCGTACCCGCGGCATGGAAGGCTGACGAGCGACAAAAGCCACGTCACACGTCGCGCGGAGGGTCGTCCTCGATTGGCCCTCGTTGGCAATCGTCGTTCGTTAGCGGTTCGGCGGGCACACGGTATGCTTCGGAGGCCCATGCGCCGAGGTCGATGGTCTTGCAGCGGTTAGAACAAAACGGCCGCCATGTCGCGGCAGCGGTCCACTCGACCGCGGCACCGCATTGCGGGCAGGCGACGATGCGCGGCATTAAAGATTGCAAAACATCAATTCGAAATCGACCTCGCCGTCATAAACGTCTCCGCGGTCCATGCCGGAAACGCGGAGAAAGCGAATGTTGAGAGCGTATTTGTTCGCGCTGATCTCCGGCACGCAAGCCAGTGTCTTGGACACGGTGAGGCGTAGTAGTTGCGCGACTTTGGCCGTCGTCATCATCTGCTGGAAGACCCCGTGCTGCGCCGTGTGCCGGCTGGCGCGGCCGTTATCCCGCAGCAGCTTGAGGATGATCCCGACCGCATCGCGCGTCGGTTCGAACGGCTCGATCCAGCCCGCCAGGTCGCGCCTGCGTATTTCCGGATCCCGGTTCAACCACCAGTGATACGCCGGGAGATCGAACTCGCACGCGCCGCCGGGTATAGCCGCGCGTTGCTTGATCGCCATCAGCCACTCGTTATCCCGCAGGTGCCCGCCGACTCTGCCCGTCTGCGCGAGCAGTTGTCCATTGACGGCATCGATCTGGCCGAGCAGCTCGCTGAGCGCGTGCTGTTCGATCTGCGGATTGTGCTTGAGCGGTGAAAGAATCTGCTTTTGCCGCTCCAGTTCCTGCAGCAGATCCGCTTTAAGATCAGCGCGAGCAGAGACATCGGTCACTTCGAACAGAGCCAGCAACGCGGCATGATGGTCTGGTGCCGCGTCGCGGGACGCGAAGTAGCGCGCACGCGTGAAGATATCCTCGAGCCGCATCAGCGTGCGGACGCGCTCATTCAGCGGATGTTCGTAACGGATCATCGGGTCGCGAAACTTCGCGCAGCGCTAACGCCCCAATTCTGCCCTAACCGTGAAGTGCCCAAACGGGGACTCGCGCAAGGCTCAATCAGAGGATTCCTGCCAATCACGCGCCCGCCGCCGCTCGTGCCGCGCAGTCGCGATAGAAGCGGTCGAGTCGTGCGACCTGCTTTGCTAACGCTGGCAGTGGACCGCCATTGTCGATGATGTCGTCGGCGCGGGCGAGACGCGCTGCGCGCGGCAATTGGGTGGCCATGATCGCTCGTACTTCGGTTTCGGACATCGCACTGCGCGCGGTCACGCGCTTGATCTGCAGCTCTTCGGGACAATCAACCACGAGAACGCGGGCAACGCGCTGGCGAAGTCCGCCTCGCTCCAACAGCAACGGAACCACCAGCATCCCGTAGGCGCTGCGCCAGCTCGCAATCGCTCGATCGATAAACGCAAGGATGAGCGGATGGAGCGCGCGTTCAAGCTGTTCGCGCGCGACGGCGTCTTCGAACACATGCCGCCGAATCCAGCCGCGATCCAGCGTACCATTCGTTGCGAGCGCGTTGCTCCCGAACAGATCGACGACCGCGCGGTGGCCTGCTTCCCCCTTGGCCGTCACGGCATGAGCCCCTTGGTCGGCATCGGCGATGTCGACTCCGAGGTCGGCGAACGCCCGGGCGACTTTCGACTTGCCGCTGCCGATTCCGCCTGTCAGGCCGACGACGTAACGCACGTTCAGGGCAGATACAACCTGGAGAGCGCCGGACCGAAGAAGAGCGCGAACGCCCCGGCGATGGCGAGGTACGGACCAAACGCCAGCGGGACGTTGTGATCGCGGCCTTTGACCACGACTAAACTCAATCCGATGACGGCGCCGACGACGGACGATAGCAAAGCGATTGCCGGCAACACCTGCCAGCCCAACCACGCACCGATCGCCGCCAGCAGCTTGAAGTCGCCGTAGCCCATGCCTTCCTTGCCGCGGATCAACTTGAACAGCCAATAGATCGCCCACAGCGACAGATACCCGACGATGGTGCCGGCCACCGCGCTTGTCAGCGGCACAAAGAGGCCGTGAAAATTCACCGCCAGACCGGCCCATAAGAGCGGCAAGGTCATGTCGTCGGGGAGAAGCTGCGTGTCGAAGTCGATCCACGTCAGCGCAAGCAAGGTCCAGAGAAAACCACAGGCGGCGATCCCTTTCCAAGTCGGACCGAAATACCAGATCGCGCTCACCGCAAGCGCTCCGCCGAGAAGCTCGACGATCGGATAACGCGCCGAAATGACCACGCCGCACCGCCGGCATTTGCCGCGAAGTGCGAGCCAAGACACGATCGGAATGTTGTCGAGCGGGGCAATTGGATGGCCACAACCGGGACAGGCGGAGCGGGGCACCAGCAGGTTGTAGCGCGGCTCCTCCTTTGGTACCTCCCCACGCAGCTCCGCGCATTGTGCGTGCCACCCGCGCTCCAGCATCTTCGGGAGCCGGTGGATGACAACGTTCAAAAAGCTGCCGACGCAAAGTCCGACGGCGGCAGCCAGCACAATGGCCACCGCCGAGTCGAGCAACACTGGCGTCATCCGCGCCGGTGTCCCGTGTCGCTACGGACCGTGATCAGACGACGGAACCGAGCTTGAAGATCGGCAGGTACATCGCCACGACGAGGCCACCGATCACCACGCCCAGGAAGACGATGATGATCGGTTCCAAGAGGCTGGTGAGCGCGGTGACCGCATCGTCCACCTCGCGCTCGAAGAAATCGGCAACCTTGCCCAGCATGTTGTCGAGCGAACCCGATTCCTCACCGATCTGCGTCATCTGCAACACCATCGACGGAAACAAACCGGTATTGGTCATCGCGTTGGTCAAGCTGGTGCCGGTACTGACTTCCGTTTGAATGCGCTTAGTAGCCGCGGCGTACACCGCGTTGCCCGACGCGCCGGCGACGGCGTCGAGCGATTCCACCAGAGGAACGCCGGCCGCGAACATCGTTTGCAGCGTCCGCGTCCAGCGTGCGATCGTCGCCTTGCGCAGGATGTCACCGAGAATCGGAAAGCGCAGGATCATGCGATCGTATGCATAGCGAAACGCGGCCGATCGCTTGAACAGGAAGGTAAACCCGACGATGGCCCCGACCAGCACCAGAAAGCCGAGCCACCACCAAGTGACGACGAAGTCCGAAATCCCCATCACGATCAGCGTGGGTGCCGGCAGATCGGCTCCGAAATTCGTAAAGACCTGCTTGAACGCGGGAACGACCCACACCATGATCACCCAGACGACAACGATGGCGACGCACACGACGGATATCGGGTAAAACATGGCCGACTTGATCTTCGCCTTGAGCGCGAGCGTTTTCTCTTTATACGTCGCGAGCCGCTCGAGGATGCCATCGAGCATGCCGGCCGTCTCGCCCGCGGCGACCAGGTTGCAATAGAGAGCGTCGAATTGAGCAGGGTGAGCGCGAAACGCCTGCGACATCGAGGAGCCGGTTTCGATCTTGTTCTTGATGTCCATCATGAGCCGCGAGAACCGCGCGTTGCTGTGGCCGCGCGCGATAATTTCGAAGGATTGCAGCAGCGGTACGCCGGCCTTGAGCATCGTCGCCATCTGGCGGGTGAAAAACGTAATGTCGCGCTCGCTGACCTTCTTGCCGCCACGAAACGTCTGGCGTTTGATCTTGGCGACGCGAATCCCCTGGCGGCGGAGGTTCGTCGTGACGACCGTTTCCGAAGCGGCGCGGACTTCGCCCCGCACTTGCCGGTTGTTGCGATCAACGCCCTCCCAGATGTACGTGTACTCCTTGACATCGCGGCGTTTCATCGTTGCTGTTGCGGTGGCCATAGTGTTCCTCGCGTGCGTGGATACCGGGATCGTCCCGGGTCCATCACTCGTTGGTGATCGCCTCGATTTCTTCGAGCGAAGTGATGCCGGACTTGACTTTCAAGAGACCGGACTGGCGTAGATTGCGAAAGCCCTCTTTCGCTTGCTGTTCCGCGATGTCGATCGCATTGCCGTTGCGCATGATGAGCAGGCGCATGTCGTCGGAAACCGGCACCACTTCGTACACGCCGACGCGACCCTTGTAACCGGTGCCCTTGCAATGGTCGCACCCGACCGGACCTAATGGTTGCCACGAGCCGTCGAGGTCCTCTTCGGCAAAGCCCGCCTGCAGCAGCGCCTCGGGCGGGATGTCTTCGGGTTTCTTGCACTGCGTGCACAGCTTGCGGCCGAGGCGCTGCGCGGTGATCAGAATGACCGATGAAGCGACGTTGAATGGCGCGACCCCCATGTTCAGCAGGCGCGTCAACGTCGTCGGCACATCGTTAGTGTGCAAAGTGGAGAGCACGAGATGGCCGGTTTGCGCAGCTTTGATCGCGATGTCGGCCGTCTCGAGGTCGCGGATCTCGCCGACCATGATGATGTCCGGGTCCTGCCGCAGGAACGAGCGCAACGCCGTCGCAAAAGTCAGGCCGGCCTTTTCGTTGACGTTCACCTGGTTGACGCCGGCGAGCTGGATTTCCACCGGATCTTCGGCGGTGGAAATGTTGTAGCCGGGCTGGTTCAGAATATTGAGGCAGGTGTACAGCGAGACGGTCTTGCCGCTGCCGGTAGGGCCGGTGACCAGGATCATCCCGTAGGGCCGGCCGATCGCGTGCATGAGCGCCTGCTGCTGATCCGGCTCATAGCCCAACGCTTCGATGCCAAGCTTGACACCCGCGGCGTCCAAAATCCGCATGACGATCTTTTCGCCGTAGAGGGTCGGCAACGTCGAAACGCGAAAGTCGATCGACTTGTTTTTGGTCAGGATGAGCTTCATCCGCCCATCCTGTGGGACGCGTTTCTCCGAGATGTCGAGTTTGGAGATGACTTTGATGCGGGAGGCGACCTTGTCCTTGATCGCCAGCGGCGGCTGCGCAATCTCCATCAACACGCCGTCGATGCGGTAGCGGACGCGGAAGAACCGTTCGTACGGCTCGAAGTGAATGTCCGAAGCGCCGCTGCCGATCGCGTCCAGCAGCAGCTTCTGGATATAGCGGACGACCGGCGCGTCGTCGACGTCGGAAGAATCCTCCTCACTGCTCTGCGGCGCGCCCTCCTCGAGACCCACTTCCATGTCCCCGAGATTCGCCATGTCGCGCAACGTGGTGCCGGTCGATTCCACCATCCGCTGGATCGCCTGCGCGAGTTTGTCGTCCTCGACGACGACCGGTTCGGGCACCAGGCTCGTCTTGAAGCGGACTTCCTCCAGCGCCTGCAGGTTGGCGGGGTCCGAGATCGCCACGAACAGCTTGTTGCTGCGCTTGTACAGCGGCAGAACACGCCGCGTTTGCGCGATCTTTAAATCGACCCATTCTTTCTGGATCTGCTCGGTGTCAAAACTCGCGAGGTCAAGGAGCGGGATGCCAAAGGTTCGCGACGCGAAAACGGCGAGCTGTTGCGCTGTGATGCGCTTGCCCGAGAGCAGCTGCTCGACGAAGGTGACGCCGGCGGACTGCGCTTGCGTCTGCAGCGCCTCGGCTTCGTACTCCGACATGAGCCCGTGCTGCGCCATTGCGCGGGCGAGACCGCTGATGTTGCGGGTGGCGGCGTGGGTGGCCATCGAGAGGAGTTTTGGGTCGCCGAGAGAGTGCTGTGCAAGGATTTTCTGCAAGCAAATCGCGTGCCGGTAGCTCCTGCGGCCGCTATTCCATTAGCATAAAAAGTCAGCGTGGCGATGATGCCCGCTCGACACGGGTTTGTAAAGGCGCGGCGGGTTGTCCCACCGGTGGCAGGAACTTGACCACTTTCACGGCACGATCCTGGGTCTGCAGGACTTCCAGCAGCTGTCCCTCCAGGCGAAACGAAACACCCGCATCCGGGATTTCACCCAGATGCTCGACGATCAGCCCATTGAGCGTTTTGGGGCCGTCCACCGGGAAAAGGGTGCCCAAACGCCGATTGAGTCTGCGTAGCGGCGCCATTCCCGGAACCAGGACGCTGCCGTCCGGTTCCCGCCGATAGGGCTCGGCGCCACCTGGGGCCTGTGTAGTGAACTCGCCGATGATCTCCTCGACGATGTCCTCGATGGTCACCAATCCCTGCAACTCACCGTATTCGTCGACGACGAGCCCCAGTCGCTGCCGATCGTTCTGGAACTGGGTCAACTGGGTGAGCAGCGGCGTGCCCGCGGGGATGAAGTAAGGGGGCCGCAGCGCCTGCCGCAAACCCTCCCCGTCAATCTCGCCCGCCTGCTGCAAATGAACAACGGATTTCAGCGGCAAGATACCGATGATGGTATCGAGCGAATTTTCACAGACGGGCAAGCGGGAATGATAGGAGGTCGCCAATTGCTGGCGCAGTAACGCCGGCTTCTCCGCCAGGTCGAGCGCGTGTATGCGTTTGCGCGGCGTCATCACATCGTCGACGGTGATCGCCTCCAGATCGAGCAGGTTGGCGAGCATCGTGCGGTGCTTGCGGCGAAAAAACTGGCTTCCTTCGAGGACCAGCGAGCGCAACTCCTCCGGCGTCAAATCAGCGTCGTCCGGCCCAGGTTTAACCTGGAGCAGCTTCAGGAGAACCTGCACAAAGAGGTTGACGAACCAGACAATCGGACGCAAACCCTTGAGCAGTGGGGTCAGAGCGAAGGCGACCAGCGGCGCAATCCGGTCGGCGTGCGCGGCGCCGATTACCTTCGGGGTGATCTCGGAGAACACGAGAATGGCAAACGTCACCGCCAGCGTGCCGAGCGCCAGCGCCACTTCGCCCTCTCCGAACAGGCGCACCGTGATGATCGTGGTCAAGGTCGCCGCGGCCGCATTGATGAGGTTGTTGCCGAGCAGAATGACGCCCAGCAGCCGATCGGTCTCCGCGAGCAGCGCCATCGCGAGTTTGGCGCCGCGATTGCCCTGCTCGGCGCGGTGCTTCAAGCGGTAGCGGTTGGCCGCCATCATCGCGGTTTCCGCGACCGAAAAGAAACCGGAAAGGATGAGCAGTACCGCTGGCGCGATACCCAGCGTGCCAAGCGAGAATTGGTCCAAGGAAGCTTAGTCTGGCGGCTCGTTGCTTAAGTATTCGGCTCTGGAATGGGGTGTGTCAATCGCCAAGGGAGGTCAGCGTCCGAGCAGGATCTCGGAGACGAACTTGCTGCCCAGGTAGCCCAGCACCAGCAGCACCGTTCCGGCAACGATCCAATGCAACGCCCGCCGGCCCCGCCAGCCGTACCGCCAGCGGCCGACAAGCAAGATCGCGAACGTCAACCAGCCGAGCACCGAAAAGAGGTTCTTGTGCGTGAATGTCACCGGTCGGCCGAACAGGTGCTCGGAAAACAGAAATCCGCTGGCAAGTGTTGCCGACAGCAGCACAAAGCCTAAACCCACCAAACGGAACAGATAGCGCTCTAAGGTTAAGAGCGGCGGTGTCGCGTCTTTTGGGTCCGCTGGCCGGCCGCGGTGCAAGCGGCGCTCGAGACCGGTCAAGACCACCGCCTGCAGCGCGGTGACCACAAACAATGCGTGCGCGCACAGTGCGACCGAAATGTGAGCGAGTGCCCACGGTTCTCCGGCGTAGGAAACTTGATGCGGATTGCTCCCGAGTGCCGGTGTGAGCGCGCATGCAGCGGCGACCGGCAACACGACCGCGCCGACGTTGGGAAGCTTGCGCAGAAGTCCCGACGTCACGGCGAACAGCACGGTCAGGCCCGCGACCAGCGACAACGCGTTGACAAACCCGAAATCGAGCCCATCTGGTGCGACGATCGCGCGGATAACCGCAACCGCATGCAGCGCGAGAGCCGCCGGAACAAGAGCGTCGCCGATCCACATTGGCGCCACTGCCGGAGCGGCACGGGGCCACCGGACCCACGCGGCAGCCGTGTACAAGGCGGCGACGGCCAAGTGCAGTAGAATCACTTAGTTGCGCGAGAGGTACCGCACGCGATTGAGGTGCCGAGAAGTAAATGCGGTGCGCGTCGCGTGCCGTGCGCGTCGAGGCCAAGTGTACCCGATGCGCATCGCGTGCACTCCCGCCGCGATTCACCGCCTATTTTCCGCTCCCCATATGCTCGACCAGTTAACCCATCGCCTGTCGCGCGTCGTAAAAGAGTTGCGCGGCGAGGCGCGGCTAACCCCGGAGAATATCCAGAAAGCGCTGCGTGAGGTGCGGTTGGCACTCCTTGAGGCGGATGTCGCCCTGCCGGTTGTCCGCACGTTCATTGCAGACGTGGGGGAAAAGGCGGTCGGCGAAAACGTCGCCGGATCCCTCACTCCGGGCCAGGCATTGATCGCGGTTGTTCAGCGCGAGCTCACGGCGCTGATGGGTGCTGCTGCCAGCCCGCTCAACTTTGCGACCCAACCGCCAGCGGTCATTTTGTTGGCCGGCCTGCAGGGGGCGGGAAAAACCACGACGGCAGGCAAACTCGCGCGGCTGCTGCGCGAGGAACAGAAAAAGAAAGTGTTGCTGGTTTCCGCTGACGTCTACCGGCCCGCGGCGATCGCGCAACTGCAGACGCTGGCGGCACAGGTGGGTGTTGATTTTTATTCGTCGACCGCGAACGAGGTTCCCGTCGCGATCGCGAAAAATGCGCTCGACTGGGCACGCCGGCATTACCACGACGTCCTCATCGTCGACACCGCTGGCCGGCTGGGCGTCGATACCGCGATGATGAAGGAAATTGCGGCACTGCACGCGGCGGTTGTCCCGATCGAAACACTGTTTGTCGTTGATGCCATGCAGGGTCAGGACGCTGTCAATACGGCGCGTGCATTTCGCGACGCGCTGCCGTTGACCGGCGTGATCCTGACTAAGCTCGACGGTGACGCGCGCGGTGGCGCTGCCTTGTCGGTACGGCATGTGACCGGCGTCCCGATCAAGTTCGCCGGCGTTTCCGAAAAATTGACCGGCCTCGAAGTCTTTCATCCCGAGCGCATGGCGTCGCGCATCCTGGGAATGGGCGACGTGCTGTCATTGATCGAAGAGGCGCACAAGACCGTCGATCTGACGCAGGCGCGAGAAATCGCCAAAAAGGCCAAGACCGGCAAGGGGTTCGACCTTGACGATTTCAAGGCGCAGATCGGTCAGATGCGCAAAATGGGCGGGCTCGCGGGGCTCGTCGACAAGCTGCCCGCGGAACTCGCGCGCGCCGCGCAGGGTGCCGCGGTGGATGACCGCAAGATAGGGCGAATCGAAGGCATCATCAACGCCATGACGCCGCAGGAACGATTGAGGCCCGAAATCTTGAAAGCGTCACGGAAAAGACGCATCGCCGCCGGGTCTGGCGTGTCCGTGCAGGAAGTCAACCAACTGTTGAATCAGTTCGAACAGACGCAGAAGATGATGAAAATGGTCGCCAAGGGAGGAATGCAGAAAATGCTCCGAGGCATGAAAGGCCTGCTCCCGGGCATGCGCTAGCCGGCAAAACCGTTTTGTTTGCCGAAAACCCGGGGATATCGTACAATTTACGGCTTTTTCCTGCGTCCCTCTATATTTCCGAAAGCGGAACAATCATGGTCGTCATTCGCCTTGCGCGCGGCGGCGCCAAAAAGCGCCCGTTTTTCAATGTCGTCGTCGCGGATTCGCGCAACCGGCGCGACGGGCGTTTCATCGAGCGAGTCGGCTTTTTCAACCCGGTGGCAACCGAGGGCGAGGAGAACTTACGACTTGTGCATGAGCGCATCGCTTTCTGGCAAGAACGCGGCGCCAAATTGTCCGATACCGTCGCTGGTCTCGTGAAAAGGGCCGCGCACACGAAGGTGCCGGCGGTAACCGCGGCCGCCTGACGCCATCGGCATCATTCCGCAAATGGTGGTGATGGGGCGCGTCATCGCCCCCTTCGGCATCAAGGGGTGGGTCAAAGTGCGACCGTTTACCGCGGAACCGGGGACTTTGTTGCAGTACCCGCGCTGGTGGGTACGCCCGACAGCTGGAACCTGGCGGCCGCTCGCGCTGACAACGGGGCAAGCGCAGGGGGGCAATCTGCTCGTCGCGGTCGAAGGTGTCGCAGATCGTGCTGCCGCGAGCACGTTGAACGGGGCAGAAGTCGCCATCGCGCGGGACGAGCTACCGGACGCGGGCGCGGACGAGATTTACTGGGCGGAGCTCGAAGGGCTGACCGTGGTCAACCGGCAAGGGGTGCAGTTGGGTCGAGTGGTCGCGGTTGCGGCGTTCGGTGCGCATCCGGTCTTGCGCGTGGCCGATGCAACCGGTGGTCTAGAACGCTTGATTCCGTTTGTCGCCGCGTATATCGATAGCGTGGACCTCGTCGCCGGCCGCGTCGGCGTCGATTGGCAACCGGACTACTAAACACGCCGACAAAGTGCAACCCTATTATTGTCGGATTGATTACCCGCGAATCGCTGGCCGATTGCCAAACCCAGTTGCTAACCGAGCCAGTCGATCGGTGGCGGAACAGACAACGAAGCAAAACTACCGGTTCGCTCTGGTTATGCAGATGAAACTCCGGCGCATCGGTGCGGATTGACGTTGTAACGTTGTTTCCGGATCTGGTCGCGCATGCGGCAGGATTCGGCGTAACCGGGCGCGCCCGCGAGCGCGGGCTGTGGCAACTAGGGCTGTGGAATCCGCGCGACTACACGACGGACGTCCACCGGACCGTCGACGATCGCCCCTATGGTGGCGGTCCCGGGATGGTGATGCTGGCGGCGCCGCTCGCTGCGGCCATCGGGGCGGCGAAGGCGGCGCAATGGAAGGCAGGGGTTCGTGCACCGTGTGTGATTTATTTGTCTCCGTCCGGCGCGCGGTTGACTCATCAGCGAGTGGTGGAACTCGCGCGCTCGGCAGAAGCCGGTTACGTTCTGCTTGCCGGGCGCTACGAGGGAATCGACGAGCGATTGCTTGCGCGCGAGATCGATTGCGAGATTGCAATCGGCGATTTTGTAGTCTCGGGCGGTGAACTGCCGGCGCTGCTGCTGATCGACGCGATCGTCCGACAGCTTCCGGGCGCGTTGAACGATGAGCGGTCGGCGGTGCAGGATTCGTTTGTCGATGACTTGCTCGATTGCCCGCATTACACGCGGCCGGAGATCTATGACGGACAAGCGGTGCCCGAGGTGCTGTTGTCGGGACACCACGCGGCGATTCGCCGCTGGCGATTGCAACAGGCGTTGCGCAGGACGCGCGAGCGGCGGCCGGATCTCTTGCGCGGGCGCAAGTTCACCTCGGAAGAGGAAGTTTTACTAAACGAACCTTAGGAACGTCAAGATGAACGTCATCGAACAGCTGGAACAGGAAGAAATCACGCGCTTGGGGAAGACGATCCCGGACTTCGCGCCCGGCGATACCGTCATCGTCAACGTAAATGTCGTGGAAGGGGAGCGCAAGCGCGTGCAGGCCTATGAAGGCGTGGTCATCGCGAAGCGCAACCGCGGTCTCAACTCATCGTTCACCGTCCGCAAGATTTCGAGTGGAGAAGGCGTGGAACGGACGTTTCAGACGTATTCGCCCCTGCTCGCTTCAATCGAGGTTCGGCGTCGCGGTGATGTCCGTCGTGCCAAGCTTTACTACCTGCGGTCGCGTTCAGGCAAATCAGCGCGCATTCGCGAGAAGCTCGCGCACCGGCAAGTCGCGAAGTAGCGCGGGGCGGCGGACAGCAACAACGACCCGCCGCCATACTTGTCGATCGCAGCAAAAACGGCCCGCAATCGGGCCGTTCTTTTTTTCGCGCGCAGAGCCGCGCGTGGAGCGCCTCGAGCCGTGTGCGAAATGGGGGTTTCAGATGGACGGCGCGGAACTTGCTTGCCGCAGCCTTGCCAGCGAGTCGCTTTTCGCCCAAGATTCCAACAGCATATTTGATAGGTTTTTGCCGGCACCGCCAATGAAGTCGACGCTCTACGAAGCCCTCGGCATTTTGTCCAGCTCCTCGGACGAGGACTTGCGCGCTGCATTGCGACGCCTGATCCGCAAATATTATGCGAAGACACGAGACGGGCAGGGAAACGTCGAAGAAGCGCTGCGTTTCATCAATCATGCGAGCCGAATACTCTCCGACCCACAACGTCGCCAGCGGTATGACCAGGAGCTCGCGGTGTCGGACGGCACCACCGAGCAGCGAATCGCGCACGTGGTCACCAATGCCGTTGCGGAATCCGGCGAGCAGACCGACGTCGTAGAGCTTGCCGAAGCAGGATCCGATGCAGCCGCGGAAGCGATCGACGCTGACCTTGACATCGCGCTAGACGCGGTGTCGGAGCCCGAGCGCAATCATCATCATCCCGGCTTGACCGAGCGCGTCGCTTCGTTCGGGCGCTCGCCCATCGTGACGATTGCCTTATGCGCGCTTTTCGGCGCGTTCATCGCTGCCGCCATCGTCTTCGTGACACCGGCGGATACGATCCTAATCGCGAAGCAGGTGTTGGTCTGGCTCACCCTTACTCTGCTTGTATTGGCGCTCGTCTACGGTGCCGTCCATGGCATCGCGTATCTCCGGCGCCGCCGGCGGGCGCCCCAGGCGATGCTGATGCCACAGACCGATCTGGCGATTCTGAATTGGCGCAGGGAGAAAAGCGTCTTTCTGGGCACCGAACAGCCGCAGGAGGATGCAAGCTGGATTTTTCAGTTGCGCATGGCCGAGCTCGAGCGCGCCAAGTCGGGCCGCACAAGCGAGCCGCGGCCTTGGCAACGCCTTGCGGCGCGGCTGTTCGACTACGCCCTGTGCGGGCTCGCGCTGGCGCTCTTGCTGTCGGAGTTGCGCGGGCACGATCTGATTTCGGACGTCGTCGCCTACTGGTTGGGTCACCCACTGGTCGCGCCGGTGCTGATCACCGCGGTGTGGGTGCCGATCGAAGCGTTGCTCATCGCCTCGCTGGCTACAACGCCGGGGAAGTGGCTGTTCGGCGTTTTCCTGCAGTTTTCCATTTCCGATGCGTATGCGCGGCGCGACACCCGCGCGCAACTCGAGCGGGCGTTGGCGCGCAGCTTTCGCGTCTGGTGGGAGGGCATTGCGTGCGGCATACCGTTCTTAGCACCCGTGTTGGTCGCCGTTGCGTACGAAAAGCTGGCGCAGAACCAGGAAACGGACTGGGACTTCGCGCATGACGTGCTCGTGACCCATGGGCCGCCGAGCGTTCTCAACACGGTAACCGGAGTCTGCGGTCTCGCGGCCATGCTGTGGCTCTATGGCGTTGCGTGGCATCAGCCGATGGCCGACACGATCGCGTGGGCCGAGACAACCATTGCCGATGCGCTGCCTTCTTCCGCGACGCTGACCGCGGGATTTGTAGGTGGCGGGCGCATCGGCGGGGTCAACCCGATTCCCGGTTCTCCGGATACCGCCGCATCGGCGCGCGCGGCCTCGCCGATTACTTCTTTGCCGGTGCCTGGAGATCAACGGACCGTCGTTCGTCCTCAGGGTAAAGCGCCGTTGGGCGTCGACGTCGACGCGCTCTTTGCCGAGCGCCGCGCCAAGGTCGCGGTGGTCAGCCTCGAAGGCCCGCGAATGCTGCGCTCCGGCAACTGGCGGCGTGCCGCTGAGCTTTGCCGTGCCTGGACCGAACTTCAGCTCGCCAACCCGGACTCCTATCGCTGCCTCGGCCAGGCGCTGCAGGCGCAGGGCTACCATCAGGATGCGATCGCCGCGTTTCGCAAAGCCAAACAATACGATCCAGCAGATCGCACACTGGATGCGGCCATCGATCGCTCGCAGCGCGGCATCGTCGCCGATTTTCTGAATCGGTATCGACGTTAAGCGGGCTTATTTTCGGGTCAGCGCCGGCGCAGCAAAAACCAGAATTCCGAGTCTTGTTCGCCGTGTTCGAGCAGCTCGTTGCCGGTTTGGCGGGAAAACGCCTGAAAGTCGCGGACGCTCGCAGGGTCAGTCGCGACGACCCGCACGACCTGGCCGCTCTGCATGTCGTTCAGAGTTTTCTTGGTGCGCAGGATGGGCAGCGGACAATTGAGACCCCGCGCGTCGACTTCCCGGTCGTGCTGCAGCATGTGTATCGGAGAGGGCTTAAGAGAGCGGCGAAAAGTATAGCATCGCGATTGCGCGCAGCTCGCCCGATTCGGTCAGCCGCGAATCCGCCGCACGATTTCGGTCGTCGAGCACGCGAACTCGAACGGAAGCGCGACGAAGCGACCTCCGCGCGCCTCGACTTCGGCAGCGCCTGCCGTGGTGTCTGCCGTGTAATCGCCGCCCTTGACGAGCACGTCCGGCCGGCACGCCACGATCAAGTCGCGCGGTGTTGCGTCATCGAACGGGACGACGAGATCAACGGCGGCCAGCGCGGCGACGACGGCCATGCGCTCGGCGACGGAATTGATCGGGCGATCGGCGCCTTTCGTGAGTCTTCTCACCGAGGCATCCGAATTCACCGCGACGACCAGCGACGCGCCGAGACCCCGCGCTTGCTCGAGATAAGTGACGTGTCCGCGATGCAGGAGATCGAACACGCCGTTGGTGAACACCAAGGGTCGCGGCAGACCGGCGATCCGCGCGAGCGCGTCGATCTCGTTCGCCAGCTTGTCCGCGATCACTAAAGGCGCACCTTTGCCGGTGCTTAACTCCGGTACTCGAAGACTTTAACGACGCGCGTCACACCGGAAGTCGTGCTCGCGATCTGCGCTGCGGCTTCCCCTTCTTCGCGGGAGACGATGCCCATCAGATACACGACACCCTTCTCGGTGACGACCTTGACGGCGTTCGCCGGGAAACGGCTCCCGTCGAGAAAGCGGGATTTGACGACCGACGTGAGATAGGTGTCGCGCGTGCGCTCCCCCATTGCGGTGGTGCCTCCAACGGTCAGCTCATTTTGCACCGTGCGCACTTTGAGCGTGCCGCGTGCCATGTTTCCGATCGCGAGCCCGGTCGCCTGGTCGGGCACTTCGCCGGTCAGCAGCACGACACCGTTATAGCTGGTGACGTTGAGATGCAGGCGCTCGCCATATTGTGTTCGAGCCTGATTGGCGATTTTGAGCTCGATCGCCTGGTCGTCAACTTGAGTCCCGGCCGAACGCCGGTCGGCGACCACCAGCGCCGTGCCGCCCGCGCCGGCGGCGAGAAGCAAAGGGACGCATGCCGAGAGCAACGTGACCGCGCCGAGCGCGATCAAGGTGACATGGGCAACCATACGAATCATGTTTCATCTCCAAGAAGTGTTGTGTCGATGGTGTCGCACAGGCAATGGATCATGAGCAGGTGCACTTCCTGAATGCGTGCGGTGCGTTCATGCGGTACGCATAGATGGACGTCACCGGCCAACAGAAGTTCACCGATGCGCCCGCCGCCTCTGCCCGTGAGCGCAACGACATGCATCGAGCGTGCATGCGCTGCCTCGACCGCGGCAATCACATTGGCCGAGTTGCCGGACGTGGAAAGCGCGAGCAGCACATCACCCGCAAGGCCCAGCGCCTTGACCTGTTTCGCGAAGACCTGCTCGAACGAGTAGTCGTTGGCGACCGCAGTCAGCAGCGACGTGTCGGTGGCGAGCGAGATCGCGGGAAGTTCGGGCCGCTCACGCTCGAAGCGCCCTACCAACTCCGCTGCGAAGTGCTGCGCATCGGCTGCCGATCCGCCATTGCCGCACGCGAGAATCTTGCCGTCGGCGAACAGACATTCGGTCATCACGTTCGCTGCACGGGCGATTATCGGAGTCAGCGCCTCGGCCGCGGCAAGCTTCAATTGCGCGCTTTCCGAGAAATGGCCGCGGATGCGGTTGGCGTGATCGATCATCGGCCGCGATATTAACAGGTCGCGCGAGCGCGAATCACACGCCTCGCTTGCGTTAGCTATTCGGAGAACGCGTCGCGCACCCATTCGATACGCGGTGGGTCGAGCGCATCGAGTAGCAACGCGTCGAATCGGCACGGCGGCTCGCGCCGCAGTCTCGACAAATAACCGCGCGCGGCGGCCTTGAGCCGAGCTTGCTTGGCGTAAGTAATGCTGCCGCCGGCACCTCCGTAGTCGTCGCGCCGGCGCAGGCGCACTTCGACAAAGATCAGGGTGGCGCCGTCGCGACCGATCAAATCGATTTCGCCAAACCGTGTATGGAAATTACGCGCAACGATCGTGACCCCGCGCGCCGTCAGAAATTCGGCGGCTAGTGCTTCGGCGCGCGCGCCTGCTTCGGCACGGGAGGGCGTTACGGAATGACGTTCAGCGGCCATTGGGCAACGGCGCGAGCTGGCCCTCGCGGAAAACCGCCAGCCGTCCCTCGCGCGCGAATTGCCGGCCTTCGACAAGCGTGATCTCGCCGGTGGCGCCGTCGTGTGAAAAGCGTGTCGGAGGTCCGGCACGGAACGCCTGGGCAACGCGGAATGCGTCGAGACCGAGCGCATAGAGCCGCTCGAGCGCAGCACTACCAAACTCGCGTCGCGGCAGTTGCGCGAACTCGGCTGCGTCTCGTGTCACGAGCCAAGGCAACTCGGCGACGACCAAGCCGTCGAGATCGCGCATCTCCGAATCCGATGGACGATCGAACGTGAGAGCGCTCGCGAACGAAGCAACGCTACCCAGGTAGGGCTTAAGCAGCGCGGCGTTCGCTCCATTGAGCGCCAGTAGCGCGCCGTCAAGGCGCTGTTTGCCGCGCTGTTTGCTGATTTCACGCTTGAACGACGCGAGCGCCGGCGGACTCGCGTCAAAGCGGAATGCGTTGGGTGCACCGCCTCCCGCCAGCAGCCACTCCGTCGCGAAGGCCCCGGCAAAACGCTGCAGGAATGGCGTCTCGCCGGTAATGACGACTATGTTCTCCGCGCCCGTGTCGCGCATCCGTCGCGCGAGCAGACGAGCGTCGCTGTCGACGGTCAGCGCGAACGTGTAGATCTGCGGAGAAAGCGGGGCGCCGTCCTCCAGATGATTCAACGCAATCGTCCAGGGCAACTCCAAGTTGGCGCCGGCGATGACCTTCAGATCGTCGCGGACCAGCGGACCCACGACGACCTTGGCGGCGCTACGCGCCGTTGCAAACGCAGCGGTGACGCCACCCTCGCCGTGGCCGATGACTACGCATTGTGCGCGTGCGCCGGCCGCGTCGGCTGCCGCTAAGAATCCCGACCGCACGGCATCCGCGGCGAGCGCATAGGCGGGGGCTTCGAGCGGCAGCACCAGCGCGATATCGAGTTGCGGTTTACCCGCGCGTTTGGCTTCGATGACGTCAACGCGTGTTGCGCTTTCGGTTGCCGGGGAAACTTGTGCAGCGGAGAATGCCGCGGGGAGCACCAGCAGCACCGCTACCGCCAACGCGCGCACGAGACGTAGGTGCAGCGTGGCGGCGACGATAGACATAGGGAACCTCAAGGGAGAACGCGTGAAGACGGCGGCCGCAGTTTCCGACGAAGGACGCACCGAACACCATGCGCTGGCGGCGTTTCGCGCGATGCCACGGACATTATATGTGGTGGCGACTCCGCTCGGTAATCTGCGCGACGTGACATTGCGCGGGCTCGACGTGCTGGCTTCCGCCGATGTCATCGCGGCGGAAGACACCCGCGTCACGGCAATCTTATTGCGCAAGTACGGAATCGCGACCAAGGCGACGTCGCTGCGCGCGCACAATGAGGCACAACGCGCTGAGTCACTTATCGCCATGCTTGCGGCGGGCAAAAGCGTCGCGCTTGTCAGCGATGCGGGGACGCCCGCAGTCAGCGACCCTGGCGCGCGCCTGGTCCGCGATGTGCGCGCGGCCGGACATGCGGTGGTCCCGATTCCGGGACCTTCGGCAATTATCGCGGCGGTGTCGGCCGCGGGGGTCGTTGCAGAGTCCTTCGTATTTCTGGGGTTCCTGCCGCGACAAGCGAAAGCCCGGCGCGAACGGTTGCTCTCCGTTGGCGCACTTCCCGTCGCGCTCGTGTTTTTCGAGGCGCCGCACCGCGTATGCGCCACCGTGCAGGAACTCGCGCAATACTGTGCGAGGGAGCGCCGGCTGATCGTCGCGCGCGAACTCACGAAGACGTTCGAGACGATCACGAGCTTGCCGCTCGCTGCAGCCGCGGCGTGGTTTGCCGGTGACCCCAATCGCGAACGGGGAGAATTCGTGCTGATCCTCGACGTGCCCGCCGAGGGTGCCGACCTTCCTACGTTGTCGCCAGACGCCGAAACCTGGCTGGCGGCGCTGTTGCAAGAGCTGCCGCCCGCACGGGCGGCGCGGGTCGTCGCAGCGGTGACCGGCGTTGCGCGCGAGCTCGTCTATGCGCGAGCGCTCGCGCTACAGCGCGGGAGTTGAATACGCCGATCAGTCCGCGCCGGTGCCCGCGAGATCGAACAGGCTGGTCGCTTCGAGATCGAGCACCGGCTCGCCGCGCTGGTTGAAGAGCCGCCAGCGCCAGCGCACGATGCCCAACGTGGGGCGCTTCGTGGCGACGCGCTTGTCGAGCACGTCGATGACCAGGCGTAAGTCATCGCCGGGCCGCACCGGGCTTTCCCACTTCAGATACGCAAGGCCCGGCGACCCGAACGACTCGGAGCCGGTCAGGGCAGCAGCAACGACCATGCGCATCGCAATGGCGCAAGTTTGCCAGCCGCTGGCGATCAACCCGTTCCACGTCGACGCTACTGCTCGCGCCGGGTCGGTGTGAAACCACTGCGGATCGAATTCGCGAGCGAACTCGAGTATTTGCTGCTCGGTAATGGTCTCGGGGCCGGCGGCAATGACCTGGCCGGCGGCAATCTCCGCAAAGCGCACGTTGCTTCCTTAAGAGCTACTCGGCTTCGTTGTGCCGACAGTGCAAGGCCGCGGGGTCGCGCGTCGGCCTCTGGAAGCATTCGCTGTGACCGTCGATCCCCCTTCGGGGGCCCCTCGCCGGTAGCTCATGCTTCCGTCAGTACGTCTCGACGTGGTAGCGCCCTTGTTCGCACATCCGCGGATGCAGAGTGCTCCAGTCGAGTCCGTACTGCCGGCAAATATCGGAGAACGCGAGCGAGACGCCTTCCTCCATGCCCTTCAACCCGCAGACGTACACATGCGTCTTTTCAATGGCAAGAACGCGTGCGACGTCGCCGCCGCGATCGCGCATCAAATCCTGCACATAACGCTTCGGCTGTCCCGGAGTCCGCGAAAAAGCGAGATTGGTGTCGATGAAATTCCGCGGCAAGCTGGTAAGCGGTCCGAAATACGGCAGTTCCGCCTGGGTGCGCGCGCCGAAGAACAGCATCAGGGGGGGATCGCCGCCGTCGCTGACGTGGCGCCCCAAAAGCCGGCGGCGGCGCTCGGTCATCGCCCGCATCGGCGCCGATCCGGTCCCCGTGCATATCATGATGAGACGCGCCGCCGGATCGTTGGGCATCAGAAAAACCGTCCCGAAGGGACCGATGACTTGGACGGGGTCGCCTTTCTTCAAGTCGCACAGATAATTGGAGCCAGCGCCACGCACGGGCTTGCCGTCATGATCGACGGTAACTCTTTTGACCGTCAGCGCCAGATTGTTATACCCGGGACGTTCGCCATCGCGGGGACTTGCGATTGAAAACTGGCGCGCGAGATGCGGCCGGCCCGCAGCGTCGACACCCGGCGGCAGAATGCCGATCGACTGCCCTTCGAGCACGGGAAACGGCGTGCTGCCGAAGTCGAGCACGATGTGGTGCGTATCGCTTTCCGCCGCGATGTCGGTCACGCGAAAATTGCCCACGACGGTGGCGGTCAGAGGCGCCTTTTGCGTAAACAGGTTGACGATCGGCACGTTCGCTGACGCGGGCGGCGTGGTCGAACAAGGTCCAAGCGGCGCGGGAGCAGCTTCGATCCCGGGTTCGATCGAAGTCTCTGCGACAAGGGCGTCGGGCAGAGGTTGTTGCGCTGGCAACGAGTCCCAAGTCAGCTGCTCGGCGAGGTTGTAGGCTTCGATCTTCACCACGCGCCGCCAGTTGTCGATGGCGCCGGTTGGGCACGGTGGCACGCACGCGCCGCACGCATTGCAGATAGCGGCGTCGACGACGTAGTTGCGCGAGTCGTGCGTGATCGCATCGACCGGACACGTTTCCTCGCACGTATTGCACCGGATGCAGATTTCCGGATCGATCAGGTGCTGCTCTAGGATCTCGTGCGGGACGGGAGCGTTCATTGCGAGCGACGTTTCAGTTGAGGCGGACGTAGGCGAAGTCGAGCGGCTGGCGATTGATTCCGAGCGGCGGGGGCGCGATCCAGTTCGCATATTTGCCGGGCTCGGTGACGCCGACCATGAGTGAAGCGACGAACGCGCGATCCTCGGCGGTGGCAAGCCAGCGGCGCTCATTCGCCGCCCATTCGGTTTCGCTGACTACACTTCCATCAGGAGACGCGCGCACGTTGGCGAGCGTGCCGATCCGCCGGTTGAATGCTTTGTGCGGGACCTGCAGGCGGAACGGGATGGCCGCCTTTTCCATCACCTTGTTCCAGCGGCCCACACCGGCCACCGAGTCGCGGATGAAGTCGTCGCGGAGCACTTCGTTCAGCGCGTTCAACATCGGCGCCTCGCGCTCGACGATCCGTCCGTCGGCAACATCGAGGATCGGGTACGTCGCGCCGCCGAGCGCATGATCGTCGTCGCGTTTCCCTTCCTCGAAGCGGCCTTTGAGCCCCGCGCTGTAGAACATGGCGGCGTTCGACGACTGGTCGGCGCCGAATAAATCGATCGTCACCGAATAGTGGAAGTTGAGGTAGCGCTGAATCGTCGGCAGGTCGATGACACGAGCCGCGCGGACTGTCTCGGGATCATCGGTGCCCAACTGCTTCATCACCTCGCACGTTCGGGCGAGAATCCGCGCCACACCTGACTCCCCGACGAACATGTGGTGCGCCTCTTCGGTGAGCATGAATTTGGTCGTGCGCGCGAGCGGGTCGAACCCCGATTCGGCAAGCGCGTTAAGCTGGAACTTGCCGTCGCGGTCGGTGAAATACGTGAACATGAAGAACGCGAGCCAGTCCGGGGTCTGCTCGTTGAACGCGGACAGGATGCGCGGATTGTTGGTGTCGCCGGAGCGGCGTTCGAGCAACGCGTCGGCTTCTTCGCGCCCGTCACGCCCGAAATGACGATGCAAGAGGTACACCATCGCCCACAGATGGCGCCCCTCTTCGACGTTGATCTGGAATAGGTTGCGCAGGTCGTACAGCGATGGCGCGGTCAGCCCCAATTGCCGTTGCTGCTCGATGGAAGCGGGCTCGGTGTCGCCTTGCGTAACGATAATGCGGCGCAGGTTCGCCCGGTGTTCTCCGGGCACGTCTTGCCACACCGTTTCGCCCTTTTGTTCGCCGAAATGAATCTTGCGCTGCGCGTCGGTCGGCGTCAAAAAGATGCCCCACCGGTAATCGGGCATTTTCACGTAATCGAAGTTCGCCCAGCCGGCAGGGTCGACGCTCACCGCTGTGCGCAGATAGACGTCGTGCGCCTGCGCACCCGTCGGTCCCATTTCCGACCACCACTTAAGGTAGTTGGGTTGCCAGTGCTCGAGCGCGCGCTGAAGTGCGCGGTCTTCCGAAAGATTGACGTTATTCGGAATCTTCTCGCTGTAATTGATCGCGGACATCTTGACGTTTCCTGGTGTTGGTAACGGAGTGTGGTAACTGCGGGCCTATTTACTCGTTTGGGTTTCCTACACGCGTTCCTGGTCGAATTGCGCCTTGCCGCCTTTCCCGTACACCTTCAGCGCGCCTTTCTCGCCCACCGCGTTAGGCCGCACGAAAATCCAGTTCTGCCAGGCCGAAAGGCGGCCGAAAATTCGCGACTCCATCGTTTCGCTGCCGCCGAACCGCAAATTCGCTTCGAGGCCGGTCAAGGCGTCCGGCGACATGCTGGCGCGCTCTTCGAGAGCGATGCGGATTTCGTCGGGCCAATCAAGATCATCCGGGGCGGCAGTCACGAGACCGAGCGCGTCGGCGTCATTCGGCGCGAGGAGTGTTCCGATCGCGACGCGCGCGGCGGCCAGAGGCTCGGCTTCCGCATAGAACAGTCGGTCGAGACGCGAGCCGCCGGAGACCATCGGATACGTGCCGAAATTAAGCTCGGACAAAGCCAGGCGCGGCTCGGTTTCCGGCCGGTCAGGCAGACTCATCATGTACGTCCGGTCGGCGGCAAGTGCCAATTCGAGGAGCGTTCCCGCGAAGCACGAACCTGATTCGATCAAGGCGAATATCGTGCGCGACGATACGTCGATCCGCGCCAAGGTTCGCCGCAGCATGCCAATGGTTTCACGCACGAACCAATGGTCGCGAAATTGCCCGAGTGTGGCATCGACAGCAAGCACCACATCCAGACCGCCAGTGGTCTTGAAAATCCACGTGCCGATGGCGAGTTCGTTGGTGCGCAGACTTAAGATCGCATCGTCGAGTTCGCGCGCCATTTGCAAGGGCCACCACGCCGCCCCAACTGCTTCGATATCGGCGATGCTCGTAGGCTGCATCTCGTCGGGTGCTGCGATCGTCATCGTGGCCGTACGCTGCCCGCGATCGATGCGCACGTCGACGAAGCGGTAATGGTAGCCGGTTGCGTCGATCGCGCGCTCGAGTGCGGGAAGCACGACACCTTGAGCGTCTGTCGGCCGGTCGCTTTGCGCAGAGAGCTCCAGCGCACGCGCGCGAATCGCTTGCGCAAAATCCGCCGGCTTGACGATCTCGTCGACCAGACGCCAATCCTTCGCGCGCTGTCCGCGCACGCCTTCGTTGATCGTGCAGAAGATGTCGGCGCGATCGTGGCGGACGCGCCGCTTGTCGGTGACTCGGGTTAAGCCGCCGGTGCCGGGCAGGACGCCCAATAGCGGGACCTCCGGGAGCGAAATGCTCGATGAACGGTCGTCGATCAGGTAGATCTCATCGCAGGCGAGGGCAAGCTCATAACCGCCTCCGGCACAGGCGCCGTTCACCGCCGCCAGAAATTTGAGACCCGAATAGAGGCTCGCGTCCTCGAGCCCGTTGCGGGTTTCGTTGGTGAACTTGCAGAAGTTCACTTTCCACGAATGGCTCGACGCTCCCAGCATGAAAATGTTGGCGCCGGAGCAAAAGATCCGCTCTTTCGCGCTGGTGATTACCACACAGCGAACTTCGGGATGTTCAAACCGAATCCGCTGCACGGCGTCGTGCAACTCGATGTCGACGCCAAGGTCGTACGAGTTGAGCTTGAGCTTGTAGCCGTCGCGAACGCCGCCGTCCTCCGCGATGTCCATGGCCAAGGTGGCGATCAGACCGTCGATTTCGAGCTTCCAGTGCCGGTAGCGCAATGGGTCGGTCCGATAGTCGACGTGGAGGTCGGCGGAGGAGGGAGTGTCTCTCACAGAGTTCCTAATCGAATCAGACGCAGTTGCGCCGAGAACATGCATGATACTGCATACAAATAATGAATGAAAGCACTAAATTGCATCACCTTTGGCTGGAGTCGTCGGACTGGTGTGCTGCGGGCGCGTTGGAAGGTAGACGAGTAGCCGGCGGTACAACGGACGCGCGGACATCGCGATACGCGTCGGCGAGACTCTTGCCGCTGGTGTCGACGGTCACATCCGCCTTTGCGTAAAACTCGCGCCGCCCTTCCAGAATGCGTTTCAAATCCTCCATCGCCTCCTTGTTGCCCGCCATTGGGCGGCGGTCACCCTGCGCCACGACTCGCTGCATGTGGTCCTCGGGCGAGGCGCGCAGCCAAATGGTGAAACAGTGAGTGAGCAGTAACTCAAAAGTAGCGGGCTCGGACACAATGCCGCCGCCGGTCGCAATGACTACGTCAGCGTAACTCCCCACGGTGTCTTCCAATGCTCGCGCCTCGTAACGCCGATAAGCAGCGTTGCCGTAAAGCGAGTGGATTTCGCTCAACCCGCAGCCGGCCATCCGCTCGATCACCCGGTCTACTTCGACAAACGGGACGGCAAGCTCAGAGGCCACCATCCTGCCCAACGTGGACTTACCCGCGCCGCGAAGTCCGATCAGCGCAATTCGGCCGGCGCGGCTGGCGTCGGGCGCACTCATGCCGAAAAGCGCACCCAGGTTCGCACGCGCACGTTTCAATGTGTCCTCGTCGCGGCCGCGCAGCAAGCGGCGGATCATCAACCATTCGGGAGAGCTGATCGTCTCCCCACCGACTAGTTCGGCGATCGTTGAATTGAGCGCTCGCGCAAGCTGGGAGAGCAACAGCACCGAAGCATTGCCGACCCCAGACTCGAGATTGGCCAGATGCCGCTCGGAGATGCTGGCTTCCCGCGCGAGCACCTTCCGAGTCATGCCGCGCCGGGCACGCAGCGTGCGGACGCGTTCGCCCAATACGGTCAGGATCGACTCCTTAGGAGGCTCGGTAGAGTCGAGTACCGCTGGAATTTCCATGAGTCGTGTGAAGTATAATGCTGAATGCGGATGAAGTATAATGCACGGATGGCAACTGGCGTCAATCCCAAGGCGATTACTTGGGCGCGTCGAACGGGGGTGTGATGGCGACCGCCGCAATGATTCAGGAAGAGGGTTTGCACGCTCCCGGCAGGAATCCGCCGCCCAAGTTCAACTTTGCGCAGGCTGTTATCAGCGGCAATGCCGGTCGCTCGCTCAAGACGGCGTACATCGACGACGCCGGTACGCTGACCTACTTTGATCTGGCCGCACGCATTCGCAGAGTAGCGACGGGGCTCAAGCAGCTCTCGCTGCGCCGTGAAGAGCGCGTGCTCGTGTGCATGCTCGACACCGTCGACTTTCCGGCAACGTTTCTCGGTGCGCTCTACGCCGGAATCGTGCCGGTGCCCGTCAACACGCTGCTGACCGCTGACGACTACGCCTATCTGCTGGCGCATAGCCGCGCACAAGCCGTCATTGTGTCGGCCGCGTTGCTGCCCGTCATGACGCAAGCGTTGTCTCGAGGCGATCACGAGGTGATGCACACGATCGTCGCGCAGCCGACGTCCACGTTGCCTGAAGGCATGCGCGATTTCGCAACCCTGCTCGCTGCGCCGCCAATGACAGAGGCCGCGGCGACGGCCGCGGACGACATCGCGTTCTGGCTGTATTCGTCGGGGTCGACGGGCCGGCCCAAAGGCACCGTCCATACGCACGCGAACCTGCACTGGACGGCTGAGCTCTATGGCAAGCCGGTGCTCGGATTGCGCGAAGACGACGTCGTGTTTTCTGCCGCCAAACTATTCTTCGCCTACGGTTTGGGGAATGCGCTGACGTTCCCTCTCTCGGCCGGCGCAACGACCGTGTTGATGGGTGAACGGCCGACACCAAGCGCGGTGTTTCGCCGTCTCAAGGAGCATCGGCCCACTGTCTTTTGCGGCGTCCCCACCTTATACGCGGCGATGCTTGCAACGCAGGAATTGCCCCAGCGAGGCGAGGTGGCGTTGCGCCGTTGCATCTCCGCCGGCGAGCCGCTGCCCCGGGACATCGGCGAAAAATTCTCTGCGAGGTTCGGCTGCGACATTCTCGATGGCATTGGCTCGACCGAGATGTTGCACATCTTCTTGTCGAATCATCCGGGGGACGTCCGTTACGGCACGACGGGCACGCCGGTGCATGGCTACGACATCGAACTGCGGGGGGAAGAAGGAGCACCCGTTGCGAACGGCGAAATCGGCGACTTGTACATTCGCGGGCCGTCGGCGGCGCTCATGTACTGGGCAAACCGCGAGCGCACGCGCGCGACGTTTGTCGGTGACTGGACCAAGAGTGGCGACAAGTACTCGCGCGATGCCGACGGCTTTTACACGTATGCGGGGCGTAGCGACGACATGCTGAAGGTGAGCGGTCAGTACGTGTCGCCTTTCGAAGTGGAGGCGGCGCTGATGCGGCATGACGCGGTGCTCGAAGCCGCAGTCGTTGGCAAGAACGGCGCTGACGGGCTCATGAAGACGCTCGCGTACGTCGTGGTGAAGCCCGGCTGCGTAGCGGACGCCGCGCTCGCCGACACGTTGAAAGGCTTTGTCAAAGGGCAGCTTGCACCGTACAAGTACCCGCGCGAAATCCTGTTTCTCGCCGAGCTGCCAAAGACCGCCACTGGCAAGATTCAGCGGTTCAAGTTGCGCGAGGGTTCCGCCGGATGAGCACCGCGCGAGTGCCGGCGGTGGGCACGTGCGCCCCACGGAGGCGGGTATGCCCCGCGGGATGAGCACCGCGCGATCGCCGACGGTGGCGTTCGCGGACGTCACAGTAGGGGGACGGGCGCTGCGGCTCGAGTATGCGCGGATCAACGCGAAGCGAATGGATGCGCCACTGCTCGTCTTCCTGCACGAAGGCCTGGGCTCGCTCTCCATGTGGAAGGACTATCCGAAAGCGCTGTGCGACGCTGCCGGCGTCCGCGGCCTCGTCTTTTCACGTGAGGGATACGGCCGGTCGACCCCGCGCGCCGAGCAGGAGGTGGCTGGGCGAATGCATGCACGGCAGGCGTACGACGTGCTGCCGGCGTTTTTTGCTGCACTGCGCATCACTGAGTGCCCATGGTTGTTCGGACATAGCGATGGCGGCTCGATCGCGCTGCTCCATGCCGCCGCCTATCCGGAACGCGTGGCGGGCGTGATCGCCGTGGCGCCGCACATCCTGGTCGAGGACGAAAGCATCGCGAGCATCGCCGTCGCGCGCACGAACTATCTGACGACCGATCTCAAGACCCGTCTTGCACGCTATCACGACGATCCGGATTCGGTGTTTTGGGACTGGAATGACGCCTGGCTCGACCCCGCGTTCCGGACATGGAACATCGAGGACCGGTTGCCGCTGATCCGCTGTCCGGTGCTGGCGGTGCAGGGCGAGAACGATGAGTACGGCACGATGGCGCAGATCGACGGCATCGCGCGGGGAGTCCCGCACGCCAGATTAGTCAAGCTCGCCGCGTGCGGTCATTCATCGCACCGCGACCAGCCGGCATTGCTCACTGCGGCCGTGGTGCGGTTCCTGCGCGAGCATCGGTCGCCGGCGGCCGCGTCGACGGCCGGGCATCCGCGGCACGCTCGCGGCACCCGGACAATTCGGTAGACGCGAATCTTTTCACCGACATTGTGATCAACCTGCAGGACATTCGTTACGTACGGCTCGGCACACGCGACGTCGCGGCGGCGGCGCGGTATGCGACGTCGATCTTAGGCCTCGAGGAAGCCCGACGCCGCGACGGCGCTATCTACTTTAAGAGCGACCGCCGCGACCACACGCTCGTGTATTTCGAGGGTGACCCCAACGATCATACGACTGGTTTCGAAGTTGCCGGTAGCGACGCGCTAGAAGCGGCCGCTGCGGAGATCGAGGCGCACCAACTTCCGGTTCGCCTTGGCACGCGCGACGAATGCGCAGCGCGCCGCGTCGAGGAATTCGTCCATTTCACCGACCCGAGCGGCAATGGCATCGATCTCGTGGTCCAGCCGTACGCTTCCGATCGCGGCTATGTTCCCGCGCGCGCTGCAGGCATCACCGGCTTTTCGCATATCGGCCTCCGCACCACGGACCCGGTACGCGACGAGACGTTCTGGACCGGCGTGTGCAATGCGCGCGTGTCGGATCGCATCGGCAGCGCACCCCTTTTGCGCATCGATGCCGTCCATCACCGGATCGCCTTGTTCCCATCGGAACGCGGCGGCGTTCAGCACATCAACCATCAAGTGGAAGGCATCGACGACGTCATGCGCGCGTACTATTTCCTGCGGGAGAACAACGTGCGCATCGTGTTCGGTCCCGGCCGGCATCCGACGTCGTCGGCGATCTTCCTCTACTACGAGGGGCCCGACGGCATGGTGTACGAGTACTCGACTGGCGTACGCTCGATCGTCGACGAAGAGAATTACCAGCCGCGCCAGTTCCCTTTCGCGCCGAGCTCGTTCTGCATGTGGGGATCGCGGCCGGACATTGCCGAGTTTCGCCGTCCCTGATTGCACGGCGACACACTGGTGCAAGATCGCGGTGCGCCGATATTGCGGCGGTATTCAGCAGCCGCTATTTCCTTAGCGATGGATAACTTGTAGGCTACCTGCACGACCGGCGTCAGGCGAGGGAATGCGCCTACGAAGGAGACGCTTTCCCGCTTGCGCGGGTTACGCGTGCAGGCAATCGACGACAGCGCAGACGGCGCTGCTGGCGCATTTCCTGACATCCATTTTTACAATTCAGTGCCCGCTCTGTCGTTTACAACATGATCCCATCGCCATAGAATCGACACGATGGGGATGCGAAGAATCAGCAACGGACATGGCAATCGGTCGTCGCTGACCGCTATTCCGCCATGTCGTGTGACCGACGTGTCAGGTCCAGGGAGATTCCTTCATGCATAAAATAGCTCCGTG
>Ga0136617_10000574_pt1 | contig 31178 bp, 30 predicted proteins | sample AntDrymUQ3222106_2_FD_129672 | JGI IMG/M metagenome (GOLD analysis project Ga0136617, IMG submission 129672) | Polar desert sand microbial communities from Dry Valleys, Antarctica - metaG UQ322 (21.06) | ecosystem: Environmental > Terrestrial > Soil > Desert | place: Antarctica: Dry Valley... | reverse complement strand
TAGTCATTGTATTGCGTAAATTCAGATATAACTGATTTTAGCCGGATTTTGGGCAGCCATTAAACAATACTTGTGAAAAACAAGTAAAATAACTTGCATTGTACAAGTGACATCTATATAGTGGGAATAGATCGATTTTCATATTAGTGATATGTAGGAGACGAATCATGTTAAGTAAAAAAGACATTCTTTGGAAAATTCTGGCCCTTTCAGTTCTCACCGTGCTCGCGGCATTCGGCGCTAAAAATATCGGAGCTCAAGACAACAAAACGATGACGAAGGACATCCACGTAAAACGCGAATACGTTTCGGTGAACGGCCTCAAAATGTATTACGAAATTCACGGCACGGGCAGGCCGTTGGTTTTACTTCATGGTGCTTTCGGTTGGGCGGCAACTTATCCGGTTCTCGCTAAAAACCGGCAGGTGATCGCCGTCGAGATGCAGGGCCACGGTCACACGGCCGACATCGACCGGCCTTTGAGCTACGAGCAGATGGCCGATGACACGGCGGCTTTGCTTAAGCATTTGAAAATTGAACAAGCCGACTTTTTCGGCTACAGCATGGGCGGCACCACCGCCCTGGCACTTGCGATCCGGCATCCTACCATGGTGCGCAGGCTGGCGATCTTTGGATCCAATTACAGAAAGTTTTCGGAATCCTTCGATCCGGAAACGGTCAAGCAATTTGATGCGATGACCCCCGAGAATTTTGCACCGAAGGAATTAAAAGACCCTTATGACAAAGCGGCGCCCGAACCGAAAAAATGGCCGGTGCTTGTGGCGAAGATCAAGAATATGGTAGCCGAGTTTAAGGGTTTTGCTCCGAATGACATGCGCTCGATTAAATCGCCAGTCTTTATATCAGTCGGCGACCGCGCCGATGTGCGGCCCGAACACGCCGCCGAACTCTACCGGCTGATCCCAAACGCGCAGCTTTCGGTATTCCCTGGCGCGGACCACTTGTTGCTTTGGATGAATCCCGAAAAGATGCTTCCGCAGATTGCGGATTTCCTCAATGCTCAGTAATAGCAAATCAAACAAAAGGAGAACTAACAAATGTCAAGAATCGATCCATACTTAAATTTTAACGGCAACACCGAAGAGGCTCTCAATTTCTATAAATCCGTTTTTGGCGGCGAGTTTATGGGCGGAATTATGCGTTTTAGAGACATGCCCGAAAGCGAAAAATTATCTGAGGATGACCGCAATAAAGTTATGCATATTGCTTTGCCGATCGGTAACGGCAATTATTTAATGGCTACCGATTCCATTGAATCGATGGGGAAAAAACTCAACGTCGGCAATAATGTCCAAGTCATGGTATCGCCGGACAGCAAGGAAGAAGCCGACCGGCTTTTCAATGATTTGTCGGCAGGCGGAAAGGTCGAAATGCCGATGGCGGATCAGTTCTGGGGAGCATATTACGGCGAGTTTGCCGACAAGTTCGGCGTTAATTGGATAATACACTATGCAAAAGGTCAGCAGAAATAATCGGGGGAAAAAATGAAAGCAGTTGAAACGAAAGAAAACAGCATGCCCTCCGCCGGAACAAAACAGGACGAAGCGAATCTGATTCTCCGTCTTTATGAAATACGGCGTGACGAAGTATTTCGGAAAGCCCGTACGTGGTTCGATACGGAATTCAAGCCGAAAAGCGCGCAGGATATACTGGCTGTGTTCGGCGGTGGATATGCCGAAAGCGAGTATTTACGAATGGTCTTGAGCTATTGGGAAATGGTCGCCGCACTTGTTAATTACGGCTCGATCGATGCAGACCTGCTGCATGCAACGAACGTCGAGCACATGCGCTACTTCGCCAAAATCGAGCCGTTCCTCGCCGAGATCCGCGAAGCCGTCGGAGAAGATTTTCTGCCGGAGCTTGAGAAAGCAGTGAAAACGGCGCCGGACTTCGAGCAGAAACTCATTGGCTGGCGAGAGTTAAATAAGAGTTGGACAAATACTGAAGACTAAAATTACTAAGGGGAGAAGTGCGATGAAAGCAAAAGAGACGAAACGGAAGAAGCGGAAATCCGCGAGCTTACCGATCAATGGACGAGCATGGCACATTGGCGATAAAAAACGAAAGGAGAAATAAAAAAATGGCAAAATTTCATCCATATCTAAACTTTAACGGCAACACGGAAGAGGCATTCAATTTTTACAAATCCGTTTTTGGCGGCGAATTCGAGATGATAATTCGGTTCAAGGATATCCCCGCCGGAGGCGAGGGCGAAAAGGCAATCTCGGAAGCTGATGAAGACAAAATCATGCACATCGCGCTTCCGATCGGCGACGGCAAAATGCTCATGGCCACGGACGCTCTCGAGTCGATGGGGCAAAAATTGACGGTGGGAAACAATTCCTATATTTACCTCGACACAGACAGCAAAGAGGAAGCCGACAAGCTCTTTAAAGGGCTTTCCGCCGGAGGAAAGGTGGAAATGCCGCTCGCTGAAACATTCTGGGCCGATCTTTTCGGCAGTTTTACCGATAAGTTCGGTGTCCAGTGGATGGTCAATTACGACGAAAGTCATAAATAAAACACAAGGAGAACAAAAATGTCAGACAAAAAAGAAATCGTTGAAAAAATAAATGCGTCATTCGCCGCGAACAATCCCGAAGGATTTTTGGCCTTTTGCGCCGAAGATGTCGAGTGGACAATAATCGGGGAAAAAGCGGTCAAGGGGAAGGGAGCCATTCGCGAATGGATGGCATCGATGAAGGATATGGAGCCGCCGAAATTTACCGTCGACAAATAATAGTCGAGGGTGACTCGGTAGCGGCTTACGGCGATATGAAAATGAAGGATAAGGAGGGAAAAACCGTTCCATATGGCTACTGCGATATTTACCGCTTCAGCGGCGACAAGATCGCGGAACTCCGTTCTTTCGTTGTAAAAACCCAATCGGAAACACAAGACGAACGTAAAGCCGCTGCATAAAGCTGCCGGCACGGGCGGAAACGCGAGTGTAAAAAAGCGTGCCAACTTGCGCTGTCAGAGGCAGGCTCCTTAACGTTCGAGTTTCTGCCCATAATTACCGGCAATTTGGATTATAAGCAACAGTATCAAGGGCTATGGTTAACAAATAGTCGGGCATTAAAAACATGGAAGTCGCACATGCATCTATTTAAGGGGATTAATGTTGTATCGGTCACCGTTCCCGACCTTGAGCGCGCGGGCCTTTTATCGCGATTTTCTAGGTTTTGGCACGCCGCTCTACGATTTACTTGATCCCGGTTGGGTTGAGTTCGCTTGTGGAGCCCCGTCAGGTAACGTCGCGATAGTCAAAGCAGATCAAGACTGGCAGCCCGGTACGGGAACAACTATCGTCTTGAACACTGAAAATTGCCACGCTGCAGTTGCGGAGCTTCGAGCAAGAGGAGCGCAAAGTGACGATCCGGTGGTCTTTCCAGGCTACGTGACGTACTGCAGCTTCCACGATCCGTTCGGGAACGTCTGCAAATGGCTAATAATGACTTGACAAAAATTATCCTGAATATTATTTTACTATCTAGTTAATTAACCATCTGGTAAAATGCAAACTAGAAACGACAACCTCAGTTCAACGTTTTCTGCACTTGCCGACCCGACCCGGCGTGCAATTCTGGCTCATCTTGCTTCGGGCGAGGCATCGGTAAGCGAGCTTTCAAAACCGCTGAAAATGACCATGCCGGCCGTGACCAAGCATTTGAAAGTGCTTCGGAAAGCGGGGCTGGTGCGACAAGGCCGTCGGGCGCAATGGCGGCCCTGCAATCTCGAAGCGGCGCCGCTAAAAGAAGTGTCGGACTGGATGGAGAAGTACCGAAAGTTTTGGGAGCAAAGCTTTGACCGGCTGGATGGATATCTGAAGGAATTACAAATGAAGGAGAAAAAAGATGAAAGCGACCGAAACAAAAGAAAATGACCTTGTTATAACTCGCGAATTTGATGCCCCGGTGGAGAAGGTGTGGCAGGCATGGACCGACCCGGAACACATCAAGCGTTGGTGGGGGCCGAAAGATTTCACGGCGCCGACGGCGAAGGTGGACTTGCGGGTTGGAGGAAAGAACCTTTTTTGCATGCGTTCGCCTGAGGGCAAGGACTATTGGACAACCGGCGAATATCGCGAGATAGTCCCGAACGAGCGGATCGTGGTCACCGACAGTTTTGCCGATGCGGACGGAAACGTCGTGCCCGCCTCGGAATACGGAATGGCGGGAGACTGGCCGGACGAACTCTTGCTGACAATTACGCTCGAAGAGATCGCCGGCAAGACCAAAATGACTCTACGGCATGAAGGAATTCCCGCCGGTGAGATGAAAGAAATGACCAATGCCGGCTGGAGCGAATCGTTCGACAAGCTCGCTGCGAGCCTGAAATAGATACGCGGAGAAATCGAAGATCAGCAAAAGTGAGCCGGGTGTTGGCATCGCGATCTTCGGAGTGCGAAATAATTAACAATCAAAGGAGAAACGAATATGACAGCAACAGAAACAAAACAATCGGAAGGAACACAAAAAATCACTACATTCCTGATGTTCGATAAAGGAGCTCTCGAGGCAATAAATTATTACGTCTCGGTTTTTAAGAACTCGAAGATCGTAAGCACGCTGCCTGGGCCTGACGGGAAGGCGATGGGAGCAGAATTCGAGCTCGACGGCGTAAGATTCGGCGCCTATGACGGAGGTCCGGATTTTAAGTTCGAGCAGGGACTGTCGCTTATGGTAAATGCCGAAACGCAGGACGAAATAGACCGGCTGTACGAGACGCTTTCGGAAGGCGGCGAAAAGCTGCCGTGCGGATGGCTCAAAGACAAGTTCGGCGTGTCGTGGCAAATAACACCACCGATCCTTCTCGAATTGATTGCTGACAAGGATCGCGAAAAGGCTGACCGCGTATTCCAGGTAATGCTGAAAATGCAAAAGATCGACATACAGGCTTTGAAAGATGCGGCCGGGCAATGAACGTTAGCGAAGAAAAATGATATCCCGGTCAATATAGGCAAACCCGCGCAGCGGGCGCTTGCTTCTGCGGGATACAACAGACTTGACTAATTTACAAAAGTCACCGAAGAAGAAGTTTTGCGGCTGCACGGTATAGGACGACCGAAAACACTTGGCCTCATACGCGATGCAAAGGAAAGCCTTTGCCAATGAAAAAGCCAGCACGAAATAAGGCGAAATGAGGATATTAAAATACGCAAAAAATTATGACCGTAACGGAAAACACCACAACTTTCGAATCAAGCGAAACAATCAATTCGCTCTCAAAGAAATCAGTCTGGATCGGATGCATCATCGGCGCGTTACCCGCGATTTTTTTGCTGGTTGACGGTGTGATGAAATTATTCAAGCCTGAGATCGTCGTGAAGACGACGATGGAGCTTGGATATCCGGAAAGCTCGATCATCCCGATCGGCATAGTTTTGCTCATCGCGACTATCCTGTATATGATCCCGCAGACTGCCGTTCTCGGCGCGATTCTTCTGTCCGGTTATCTGGGCGGTGCTGTTGCGACGCATGTGCGCGTGGGAGCAGACTTGTTTCCGATATTATTTCCGGCGATCTTGGGCGTGCTCGTATGGGTCGGCTTATATCTGCGCGATGCGCGGCTGCGGGCATTGGTTCCCTTGCGGCAATGAAAAAAAATATGAAATGTGAATTCCCGCGAAAATGAAAATTTCCCGGCCGTCTTCCTGTAGAACCGGCGACGGCATCGGATAACTCTGGAGGAAAAGTTAATGGAATCGGATATTCAAACTGCCGCCGTGTCTAAAAAGGCATTCTGGATCGGATGGATTATTAGCATCCTACCGGTGCTGGTGCTGCTCATAAGCGGTGCGATCAAATTCGTCAAGCCCGACGGAATGGAAGTGGAAATAAAACGGCTCGGCTGGCAAATGAGTCAGATGACCGGCCTCGGAATTCTCGAGATCGGGTGTACGATCATTTATTTGATCCCCCGCACCGCCGTGGTCGGTGCGATTCTGGTCACTGCCTATCTCGGAGGGGCGACCGCGACCCACGTGCGTATCGTCGATCCCTTTTTTACGACGGTAATTCTGGGCATTTTAATTTGGTTCGGACTCTGGCTGCGCGAGCCGCGCCTTCGCTCACTGATTCCTCTGCGAAGTTAAGAAGTCGTGCTCAAAAAATGGCTTATGGGTCACAACCACGTGCGTAAGCGGGTGGTCGAGACTAACATATACTCAACGCGATGCCATGTGGATCTTAATGGCCTTCCGCCAGATAGCCATTGAAACTATGCATACTTTCACGGCCGCACCACGCGCTTTCGCAGATGGTTCTGACTTGATGCAGCCAATTGATAAAGGAGAATTTTATGTCGAAATACGTAGATGTTTATTTGCTTCCGATTCCGGAAGCAAATGTTCTCAAATACAAAAAGATGGCGACCGCGGTCGGCAAGCTTTTCCGTAAGCATGGGGCGTTGACCTACAAAGAATACGTTGCATCCGATCTCAAGGTCGAGGGCGGAGTGATAGCTTTCAATAAAGTGGTCAAGCTTAAGCCGGGTGAGACGCTTGTTTATGCCGAGGTCGGATTTAAATCCGAGGCGCACAGGAATAAGGCCATGAAAGCTATATTCGACGACCCGGCGATGGGCGCGGGGATGGAGGAAATGGATTCCACAAACCCGATCTTCGATATGAAGCGAATGGTTTACGGCGGATTCAAGATTCTCGTCGACGTTTGAGACAAAGCGAGATAATCACCCCAAAATGAAGAAAACAAAAATTATTTACTGGATTGTTACAGGCCTTATGGCTGCGTTCATGCTTATAGCATCAATACCGGACATAATACGCATGCCCGAGGCAGTGGACATGTTCAAACACCTTGGTTACCCGCCATATCTGCTTCCCTTTATCGGCGTCGCCAAAATCCTGGGTGTAATAGCGGTTCTCGTTCCCGGTTTTCCCAGACTAAAAGAATGGGCTTACGCCGGCCTGGTGTTTGATCTGATAGGGGCGTTTTATTCGCATCTCGCGGTCGGTGATCCGGTAAGTTATTGGATCTTTCCGCTTATCGCCTTGGCGTTAGTATTCGGTTCATATTTCTTTTATCGAAAAACACTAACGACGCAAATGCAGCCTGCGCCGACGTAGGAACAGATAAATAATTAGCGAAGACTCGTTTGTTCAAGTTCGGAATGAAAATTGCCTTACAGAGCGATGACAGTGATGCCGTTAACGGCTCTAGAAGCCGACTACATGTAAGTGTTCCGATATACGACATCATTTTGTCACAATTTCAAACATAAGTATAAGGAGATAAAGATGGCAGAACAAGCAGTAGAAAAAAAGGAAGTAACGTTTACTAAAGCATTCAGCAGTTTTTCGGTTAACGACATTCCAAAAGCAAAGGAATTTTACGGTCGAACTCTTGGGCTGAACGTTTCGGAAGAGGAAGAAGGTTTGGCATTGAAGATCGGTGGCAGTGATATATTCATATACCCGAAGCAGGATCATGAGGCAGCGACTTTCACGGTTCTTAATTTGGCAGTCGACGATGTTGAAAAGGCTGTCGACGATCTCGGCAAACGCGGAATACGTTTCGAATCGTTTGAAGGTGAAATGAAAACGGACGAAAAAGGTATCTATCGCGGCAAAGAGCGCGGCCTGGGCCCAAACATTGCTTGGTTTAAGGATCCTGCGGGAAATTTCCTGTCGGTGCTTGAGGCGAAGTAGGACTTTAGAGCTTTAGTGGAAGCTAAATCCTGTCTTCGATCAATCGAATGATTATCCGACCACTTTCGCGGGGAAGTAATCTATACTTTGGGAAATAGTAGTGATTTGGCATTATTTGTCTCCCACTCCCCAGCTTAAAAGTGTGTGCTTCTAACTCCTTACTGTGTAACAATGCTCGGTATAACGTTTAGCCGGCAAATGTTTTTGTTAGTGATTTTCACGCCATTGATGCAATGAAACCCTTCAAGATCCGGGACATCGAAATAAATCCACCACTTATTCTTTCGCCGATGGCGGGCGTGACGGATTACACTTTTCGCCGGCTTATCAAACGGCGCGGCGGTGTTGGTTTGGTTGTTTCAGAGTTTATTTCGGTCGAAGGTTTGACGAGGCACAATCCGAAATCCAAAAGGCAGATGATGTTTGACGAAGAGGAGCGGCCGTTTGCGGTGCAGATATTTGGAGGCCAACCCGAACGGATGGCGATGGGAGCTGAAATGGCGGAAGAAATTGGTGCGGACATTCTAGACGTCAATTGCGGCTGCCCTGCGCCAAAGGTTGTTAGAAATGGCGGCGGCTCCGGTCTTCTTCGAGACACGAAGCAGCTTGAGATAATATTAAAGGAAATAAAAAAGTCGATTACGATCCCCCTGACACTCAAATTGCGCACGGGCTTTTCGGACTCGACTATAAACTGCGTAGACGTTGCAAAAATGGCCGAGCAATGCGGCGTCGAGCATATACAGGTGCACGGCCGCACACGCGATCAGGGTTACAAGGGACTAGCGAATTGGGATTTAATCAAACAGGTAAAAAAGGCTGTGAGCATTCCCGTTTCGGGGAACGGCGATATTACAACTATCGAATATGGAATTGAACGATGGCGGGAATCGGGAACAGATGGTATCTTGATCGGGCGAGGCGCGATGCAGAATCCGTGGATCTTTCGACAGTTTCAGGACGCGATTGAAGGCCGCGATCCCTATCAGCCTGATGTGGGAGAAAAAAAAGCCGTACTGTTGGAGTTTTTCGAAATGCTTCTCGAAGAAGTGCCCGAGATTGTCGCATTGGGCAAAATGAAGCAGCTCGCCGGACAATTTACCAAAGGGCTTGTCGGAGGCGCTCAATTTCGTCAAATACTTTATCATTCGCATTCCGCTGATGAGATCCTGGACAATATTACCGTTTATTTTGAAGCGTTAGAAGTCCGGCGTACTTTTGGCGACGGAATGGTTGAATCGGCGATGGATAAAGATCTTGAATTTGCGACGTGCGAGGTCAGCATCGACGACGATTCGGCGTCTTTAACGAAACAAAACGTCTATAGATCAGCAGTTAACAATTAAAGAAACCGCGAGGCTATTATTCTGAGGCTATATTATGAGATTTATTAAACAGTTTTTACTATTCCTGCTTTTGATTATTGGCTTATCCGATATTTCCTTTTCTCAAAAAATGAAAGCCGACGAAGTCCTGGCGAAACATTTGGAGTCAATTGGAACTGCGGAAACCCGGGCCGACGTTAAAACCCTAATCGCTGTTGGAGATGCGACCGCTAAATTCATATCGACAAAGGATCAGGTGATACAAGGGCGCGTTGTGATGGCTTCCGAAGGCGCGAAAAATTTCTTCGGCATGAATATGAATTCGTCGGCTTATCCTGGCGAGCGATTCAGCTTTGATGGTAAAAACGCCCATGTTGCCTTCGTTCAAAGAGGTCAGCGTTCCATACTGGGAAATTTTGTTCAGTCAAACAATAGAATTCTTGAAGAAAGCGTTTTTGGCGGAGTTCTTTCATCGTCCTGGTTAATGCTTAACAGGGAGGGCAGCAAGAACAAGTTGTCTTTTGACGGCACAAAGAAGATTGACGGAAAAGAGACCTATGTCCTGAACTACTCGATAAAAGGCAGCGATGTGGACGTCATTCTGTTCTTTGATAAGGATACTTTTCGCCACGTCCGCACCGAATATAAACGAACTTCATCCGCAGGCATAGGGTTAAGGCCAGAAGATTCGACTAGATACAGTGCAACCAATCTAAAGGTAACTGAAGATTTTTCCGATTTTAAACCCGAAAAAGGCTTGACTTTGCCGCACAGCTATCGCCTGTATTATTCCATAACCGGGCAAAATGGAACTACGGAAATCGAGTGGTCATTTACGCTGACGGAATTCGCCGTTAATCAGAAGCTGGAGGCTCAAACATTTGACGCTGTGCCTTAAAAATCGAATTTTATATGGAGTCAAGAAAAATACTATTTGCTTTCGCATTGCTTTTGTCTTCCGGAATTCTCTGTTTTTCCCAGACAACAAATAGGCCGGCGAAAACCGAACAGAATTTAACGGTTCAGTCCGTAAGATCCTCAGCCGCATACGCCGAGATTTTGTTAAAGAAAACCGAGCTTCAATCCGATCTGGAATCGCTCTTACTCGAATATACGGATGAGCATCCCAAGGTAAATGAGATCAGATTCGTTCTCGGATCGATTCAAAAGGAAGCTGATCGGATCTTTGCTGCAAAACCTTCAGAAGCGTCGAAATTGACTGTGGCGCTGGGAAAACTGATTATAAGGAAGGTTGAGCTCGAAACCGATCTTTGGAGTTTGCTAAGGAATTACAAGGATGACCATCCCGATGTAAAACGGGCAAAACGGAAGGTCGAAATTTACGAAGCTGCGATAAAGGAGATTTTATTATAGCTCGTTTTGATCTTCGAGAGTTTCGTCCGAGATAATCGTGTACAAATTCTCTGCTCCCGCCTTCGACATCTGTTTCTTATCGGGCACACTGAGCACATTGATCTTAGTTACCCGGGTCCGACGCCTAATCTCTATCTCGTCATTCGCTTTTATTTCTTTCGACGATTTGGCCTGTAAGTTGTTTACTCTCACCAGCCCCGCATCGCATAACTCTTGCGCTAGACTTCGCCGAACGATCAAACGGCTTATTTTCAGGAATACGTCGAGTCGCATTCAATGAGATAAACGGACGGTGAAAAAAGGAAAATATCTAAAACCACTAGCAGGTTCCACTTCAGTTTTTTCACTACTTATTCTCTGTCTTTCCCTTGCGTTCCTCGGAAAACAGGATCGGAGCGACAAGCGGCCTATAGCTTTCGCTGATCTTGATGTAAGAATCTTCGCGAAGCGACGCCATAAATTTCTTTTGTTCTGCGGGAACCCGTTCGGCCATGATCGCAAGCCGCACGGCATTTTCATCAAAAAACGATTCGCTGCTCGCCTGTGTCCGCGCGTCGACGCGCAGAATATTGATGCCGACCTGGTCGATCTCTATCGGATCGGAATATCCCCCGGCCTTCAAGCCCTTGACCGCCGCAGCGAACTTTTCATCCATATCCTTCATGTTCAAGGTATCGACCTTGCCTTTGGTCTGAGCCGCGTTGGGGCGATCCGAGTTTTCGGTGACCATCTTTGCAAAATCCGCGCCTGCTCTCAACTGTGCGACCAGCTGCTTTGCTTTTTCACGAACCGCAGCTTCATCACGTCCGGCAAAGCTAAGAAATATTTCGCTAATAGAGATAGTTTCAGGCTTCGTGAATCGCGCCTTATTTTTTTCAAAATAGTCCTTAAGCTCCTTTCCGCTTGCTCCCCAGTACACTTTCGCCTGGACTTCCTTTTGCAGGACCATATCCCGCGTCGCCTGTTTCCGCCAGACCTCACGAATTTCCTGCGCATTCACGCCCGTCTTTTCCATTTCGGCGTAAAGAGCGTCCAAGGTCTTCAAATTATATTGTTTCATGATCTGAAGAAACCGCTGATTTAGACTCGCATCGATCTCCGCATCAAGGCCGAGCTCTTTGGCTTTTTGAATGAGCAGTTCTTCGTTGATAAGACTTGCGATCAATTCACCCTGCTTCTCATCGACGATCTTCTGGGCGTCTTCGCGTTTCTTGCCCTGCTGCACCTCACTATCGACAATTTCCTTAACCTCTCGTTTGACACGAGAAAGCGTAATTACGCCCTCGTTTACCTGGGCAACGACCTCATCTACCACCCTTTCCTGGGTCTCCTGAGCGGAAACTGAAAAATTCGTTAAAAAGAATACTGACAATAAGAAAAATGTCGAACCAATATATTTCATCGAATACTCCTAAAAATCGTTGTAAAAACCGCGCATTTAATAACGGCGTAGTTGGAAACTGAAACTTGGATGCAAGAAACCCACGGCGAGTTTCTTGGTGACTCTATCGTGATTACAAAAACTGAAACTTTTACAATACTCTATAAAATTGCAGCTTTTTAAAGGGTTTGCATCGACGAATGAATATAGTGCAAAGTTTTGAGATCGTCAATCCGCGAAAAAACGGTTGTTATGCAGCGCCGTCATGGCAACCTGATCCGTTGGCGGTTGTGCGGAATAAGACAAAAGGCTCAAAAGACGCAAAACACAGTATATTCGCACGTTTATGCACATTTCCGGCTACTTATCCCCTAATTTCTTCCAGTGCGGACCGTGTCGCCGAGATAGAATTCTCCCGATCGGAAAGAACCCGCAAAATGCCATTCGGAGAAAAATTTGCCCCGGCGTTTTCCGAAATGAACTGCAATAATTTATCCGGTGAAACTTTCGCATTTTCGCCCAGTTTGATCGCAAAGCCATTGACGGTTTTGTCGATCGAAACGATTCGCATTTGTTCTGCGAGCTTTCGCAAACGGCCGTATGAAAACAGGTTTTCCACCGATTTAGGAATCTGGCCGTAGCGGTCTCCGATCTCAGCGTGAATTTGGCTCAGAGCTGCATCCGATTCCGCCGACGAAATGCGTTTGTAGGTTCTGAGGCGCTGGCTGGTGTCGGAAATATAAGCCTTTGGAATGGAAACATCGATGCCCAGATTGATAGACACGCTCGTTTCGTCAGCGATCTCGTCACCCCGAATTTCCGCGATGGTGCGTTCAAGCATTTTCGTATAAAGGTCGAATCCGAGTGCATCGAGATGACCGGACTGCTGGCCGCCGAGAATATTTCCCGCTCCACGAAGCTCGAGATCGAGTGCGGCAATCCGAAAACCGGCGCCAAGATCGGAAAATTCGCGTATTGCACTCAAACGCTTACGGGCAATCGGGGTAAGTTCCAACTCGCTCGGTATCAACAGATAAGCATAGGCTCGGCGGTTCGAGCGTCCCACACGGCCGCGAAGCTGGTATAGCTGCGAAAGCCCGTAATTGTCCGCACGATTAATAATTATCGTATTCGCACGAGGAATGTCGATGCCGTTTTCGATTATCGTCGTTGCCACCAGGATATCGTATTTATAGTCGATAAAATCGAGCATTATCTGCTCCATCCGCTTTTCGTTCATTTGTCCGTGACCAATTGCGATACGGGCATTCGGCACGATCTTTTGCACCAGCGCCGCAATCGCTTCGATCGTTTCCACGCGGTTGTGAATAAAAAAGACCTGGCCGTTTCGGGCGAGTTCCAGTTCGATCGCCGACCGGATAACGCCCTCGGCGAACTGTACGACCTGTGTGTTAATCGCCAGGCGGTCACGCGGGGGGGTTTCGATAACGGACATATCGCGCATTCCGAGTAAGGACATATTCAGCGTGCGGGGAATAGGGGTCGCGGAAAGCGTCAGAACATCGACTTTCTTCGTGAGCTGTTTGAGTTTTTCCTTATGGCCGACGCCGAAACGCTGCTCCTCGTCAACCACAACCAAGCCAAGCTTTGGAATCTTTACGTCGTTTGACAAAATACGGTGCGTCCCGATCAGCACATCGACGTCGCCTTTTTCGGTAAGCTCGACTACCGATTTTTGTTCCTTCGGGCTTCGAAAACGTGATAAAAGATCGATCTTTGCGGGAAACGCGGCAAATCGTTTTTTGAACGACTCAAAATGCTGATACGCGAGTATTGTCGTTGGCGTCAGGATTGCTATCTGTTTTCCATCCATCACGGCTTTAAAGGCGGCACGCATCGCGACCTCGGTCTTGCCGTAACCGACATCGCCGATTATCAGCCGGTCCATTGGTGTCGCAGTTTCCATATCGTCTTTGACATCTTCGATCGCGGACGCCTGATCGACGGTCAGATCGAACGGAAAAGCGTCTTCGAACTCGTGCTGCCATGGTGCATCGGGCGAAAAGGCAAAGCCCGCGACAAGCTTTCGTTCGGCGTAAAGGCGAAGAAGCTCGTCCGCCATATCGCGCATCGCACGCTTGGCTTTAGCCTTTGTTTTCTGCCAGCCGATGCCGCCGAGCCGGTCCAAAGTCACTTCCGCAGACTCGCCGGATGAATATCTTGAAACCAGGTCGAGCCGTTCAACCGGAACGAAAAGCTTCGCGTTTTCGGCATAGATGAGCAGCATGAATTCACGCTGGATGCCGCCGGTTTCGAGCGTTTGCAAACCTTCAAAGCGACCGATGCCGTGATCGACATGAACTACGTAACCGCCGGGTTTCAAATCACGGAAGTCCGAAATGAAGGCGCCGAGCATGCTTTTGGTCGTACGAGTTTTTGTCTTTGACTTATCGCTCGGAACTTTAAACTCCGGATTCTTCTCTTCCCCGAAGATATCGGTTTCCGTGTAAACGAAGAGGTTTGAGGACGGAAGTTCGAAACCGCTCGACAGATCGCCGACCAAAATCGAATCGGGCGGAATCGAGACATCGTATTCGTGTAGGATTTCTTCGAGCCGCCCAGACATTCCTATCGTTTGCGTAACCACCAGCGTGTTCCCTCGCAGCGTTGCGAGCGACCTCATTTCCACTGCAAAATCACTCACATTCCCGTGAAACTTGCGAGTCGAACGCGATTGGATTTCGAATGCGGAAGATTCTTCGGCAATTGGAAACAGAAAAAGCGTATTCGCTGCAGAGGCAGAAACACGACCGGTAGGCAGTGTGTTTCCTGATTTAGGATTTCGGTTTTTGGATTTCGGATTTAACCCGCCTGCTACGGCATGTGGTACTGACAATTCCGCATGTCGCATTCCGAAATCCGCAATCGATTCATCTGTCGCCGCAGCCGTTTTGCCGAGAGCACGAAGCTCCATTCTCTGCTTGTCGTTGAACCTTTCACGCAGTTCGGCCGCGTCCAAAAACAGATCCTTGGGATCGAGTCCGATATCGCCGATCTCTGTTATTGCGGCAGAGTGGTTTTGCACGCTGTCATAAAAAGCTACCAGGGCGTGTTCGATAAACTGCGGCTCGTCGATGACGAAAATGGGGTCTTTTAAATAATTGAAAATACTTGACTCGAGCGGTTTAATGAGCGGCAAAAGAAACTCCCAGCCTGAAAACGATTCGCCTTCGTCGGCAAAATCGGTTCGATCTTTAAGATTTCGGACAAATCGTTCATCGGAAAATCGCTCGCGGGCAAAGAAAGCCCAATCCTTGAAATCCTGTATCGAGGCGGCAAATTCGCGCATCGGCGCAATCGATGTCTCCTTCAATTGTGATTTGGAAAGCTGAGTCTCGGGGTCGAATCCACGAATCGAATCGACTACATCGCCAAAAAACTCGATTCGAACAGGACTTTCGGCGTCGGGCGACCAGACATCGACGATACCCCCGCGCACCGAAAATTGGCCGACGCCGCTCAACGGTTCCTCGCGAACATATCCAGCCGAAACAAGCCGTGCTATCAGTTCTTCGGGAGCAAAATCTTCATCGCGCTTCAGGACCGCACCCAGACGTTCGATATCCTTTGCCGGAAGCGTGCGCGTGATCAAAGATTTTGCCGGCAATATAAGAAAATCTACCCTTTGTCGGGCAAGCTTCCAAAGCGTTAAAGCACGTATTTCCTGCGTCTCGGCGTGCGGCGAAACGCCTGAATAGATGTCCGTTTCAAAGGAAGGCAGGGTTAGGATTGCGGAATGCGGAATGCGGAATGCAGAATCTCCTTCACTAGCGACTGTAAACTGCGAACTATTAATTAAGTTTTCCCAAAAGCCTAAATCGCAGCTCCAGGCCTCCACTGTGGAATTCGAGTCCGTAACAACAACAAAAGTTTTTCCCGTGGCGGCCTGGATTTGAGAAAGCACAAAGGCCTTCGCGGCCGTTGATGTCAGGCCGCTCAGCGAAATAATCCGGGCGCCGGTTTTTACTTCGTTTTTGATCGGGAGAATCTCGGCATTAGCTTCTATTAAATTATGCATAAACACAATTAGCCACAGAGAACGTCCTGTGTCGGGGGATATGATTATTCTCCCAAAACAAGCCTTCACCTGCGGTCATTCAATTCTGCCATAAAACGGACAAGTTTGCCGAGTCCGCCGCACTTCTTTATAATCGTATCTTTTGAAGCGGCAGGCCGCTAAGTACATACACTAACCGTCTGTCTCACATTTTATGAGTATTCCCGCGTTTAACGAAATCGTCGAACCGAACGACCAAACCGAGGCGCGCCGCGAGCATCTCGAACGACTGCGAGATTTAATCGGCAACGTCTATCCGAATAAATACCGGCGTGAAGTCGTTCAGGACGGACAGACGATTATTCCCGACCAAAAGGCGACAATTACAAACGTCGTCGAATTTGCCAGACCGATAAAGGACAAACACATTGCGGAATTGCCGGAAGGCGAAAAACCGTCGGACGAGCAGCGCGACGCGGCGAACGCCGAATTGAACGGTTATCGCGTTCGCGTCGCCGGACGCTTGGCAGTTCCGCCGCGCGTGATGGGCAAAGCGGCGTTTGTTCATTTGTCGGACGGCAGCGAGCGGCTGCAAATTTACGTTCGCAAGCAGGACCCGCGAGCCGTCAATAACGACACGGGCGAGACGATTGACGAAGAAGGCACGGCTTGGGAAATGTTCGGGCTGCTCGACCACGGCGATTTTATCGGTGTCGAAGGTTATTTGTTTGTGACGAAAACCGGCGAATTGAGCGTTCACGTCGAAACGATCCAGTTTTTGTCGAAAGCGATGTTCCCGATGCCCGACAAAATGCACGGCATCAGCGATCCGGAACTGCAAAGGCGTTTTCGTTACGCGGATTTGATTGCGTCGAGTCTGCAAGTCGAGCACGATGGCTTGACGACGCGCGAGGTTTTTGAACGCCGCGCCAAACTTATCAGCGGAATGCGCCGATTTTTGGACGATGCGGGATATATCGAAGTAGAAACGCCGATGCTTACGCCGAAAGCGACCGGTGCGGCGGCAAAACCGTTTGCGACGCACCACAACGCGCTCGACATTACGCTTTACGCGCGCGTCGCGCCGGAACTTTATCTGAAACGCCTGACCGTCGGCGGTTTTGAAAAGGTTTATGAGCTTAACCGCAACTTCCGCAACGAAGGCATTTCCTACAAACACAATCCCGAATTCACGATGCTCGAATTCTACTGCGCGTACATGGACGTAAACGGAATGATGGATTTCGCCGAAGCGATGATTAAGGAATCGGTGCGTAAAGCGACGGGCGGAAGTATGCAAGTGAAATACGGCGAGAACGAGATTGATTTTTCAGACTTTAAACGTCTGACGATGAAGGAAGCACTCGCTCAAAGATGGTCAATAATGGAAATAAGCAAGTTAATTGATGAAGAAATTAGCGGCGAGTGGCTAGAAGATACAAAGAACGCTAACGATTTATGTGATTTATGGCAATATTGGACACATTTGAGATTTGAAGAGTATAGAAAATTAAATGAAGAAGACCAAAAGTTAGAAAATATCTTTGAAATTATTGTTCCGCATGCTATTGAAGAATGGGAAGGGTTGAGAAATACGAAACTAACAACTTCTTTGTCCGAAGTTGAAGTAGCTAAGAAAATTGTTTTTTTCTTTGAAGAATTTGCGGAAGAAAAATTAATCCAACCGACCTTCATAATTGATTACCCGAAATCAATTTCGCCTTTATCGAAAGCGTCGCCGGAGAATCCGAACGTCGCCGAGCGGTTTGAATTGTTTATCAACGGGATGGAATGCGCCAACGGTTTTTCGGAACTCAACGACCCGCGGGAACAATACGAGCGTTTTCGCGACCAGATGAGCGAAAGGGAAGGCGGCGACGAGGAAGCGATGGTGATGGACGAAGATTATATTCGTGCTCTCGCTTACGGAATGCCTCCCGCCGCCGGAATCGGGATCGGGATTGACCGCTTGGTAATGCTGCTGACCAACCGCCATTCGATCCGAGACGTGATCCTGTTCCCGCATATGCGACCGGAAACGAAAACGGGGACGATGCAGGGATACGCAGACGCGGCGATGGAAGAAGACGCGTAGGCTGACATGTTATTCTGCCTCGTTTTCGAGGCTTCCGAAGGGTCAATAGCCACGTGCTTTAGCTCGTGGTCATTGGCGATTTTAATTTCACCCCGTTTCAACGGGCTTACTGATCGGGTGGCTTAAGCAATGAAAAAGGACGTTGAAACGCCCTCTTCGATTCGTGTTGATTCGAACCACGCCGTAAACGACGTGGCTAGTGACCCGGCGGGAAAGACGGCTAAGCCGCCTATAAAACAGAAATGTCCAATAGATCTCATACTATTTCGCTTTAGAAAACAGGAATGAATATGTTTCCAGACACAGAATCACAGATAGAAGGCATTAGAGTAATATTCGCGGCCGCAAAAACCGAAGACAATTGGAATCCCGACGAAGAGATGCTTTACAGCTTTTATTTCGTTGACGAGGACATTGATAAACTGGAAAAGCTTGGGCTAAAGCTGGAGACGGACGGCTACGATTTTATCGATATATTCGAGCTCGGCGACGAGGCAACCGACGAACCGACGGGCGAATATCTGCTTCATATCGATCAAATCGCGATCTATACGCCGGAAATCCTCGCCCAAAGAAATGTCGAGTTTGCCAAGTTAGCCGGCGAATACGAGATCGCTTCATACGACGGTTGGGAATTCGGCGAAGTCGGCGACTATGATGAAGAGGAAGAAAGTTAGCCGCGAATTATATTCGCGGCTAGCCTCTCAGATCTTGGTCACTACGTAATAGCAGTTCTGAATATCATGCGGCAGCCGGTGGCGTTCGATGGCAGTAAATCCGGCCTGTTTCAGCATTTCTTCCGCCTTTTCCTCGCCCCACATTGTGCCTAAACCGTCGCCGCCGAGGGCCAGCGAAACAGTCATGCAGTGCATATAGGAAATCGTGTAGCCCCACGGGCCGATCGGATGATCCATATTGTTATGAACATGGCTCGACCCGGCGATGTCCTGCATCAGGAACGTCCCGTCGGAGCGCAGACCGTGAAATATCTCGCTTAAAACTACCGCCGGCCGCGCCTGGTCGTGAATCGCATCGAATGCGGTAATCAAATCGTACTGCCCGATATTGATCAACGCAACATCGCGTACCTCAAACTGAACATTCTTCAAACCGAGACGGCTTGCGTCGGCGCGGGCATATTCAATCGCCTCCTGAGAAAAATCATACCCGGTAAAGGAGCTGTTCGGAAAGTTAACAGCCATCAAATTCAACGCTTTGCCGCGGCCGCATCCAACATCCAGCACGTTGATCCCCGATTCGAGCTTTTCCTTTATTCCCGGCACTAGCGGAAGGATTGAATCGAGCAATGCCGGCAGCGTTGTCTGCCCGCTTTCCTCGGCCATCACCTCCTGAAATCGTGGAAATTCCGAATACGGCACGCCGCCGCCGCAGCGAAATACGTCGATAGTTCTCTCTTCCATCGAGCCGAGTAGAGGAACGAACTGCATCGTCGCGGCAATATTATTTGCCGCGGCTTTACGGGTTAAAAAGCCTGCGTGTTCGGCCGGAAGCTGATAGGTTCTCGATTCCGGGAAATAGTTGACGACCCGCCCCGTCACCATTGTCCCGAGCCATTCGCGCACGTACCGTTCTTCTAAATTCGCGGCACCCGCAATTTGCGATGACGTCGAAGCGGGAAGCTCAGCCATCGCGTCGAACAAACCCGTGCGGTGTCCCAGACTGATTGCCAGGCCAACGGCGCTCTTGTTTAAGACTTCGATAAGGCCGTCTGCAAATGCTTCGGCCTTTTTTTGATTAAATGTAGTGTCCAACATAATAACTCCTTTGAAATTTATAAATTTGCCCAAAAAAAATATTGAGCATGAGTAAATGATAAAGAAGCTGTTTTGATAAGTCTTGAGAAAATTATGAGAACTTTCTGAAATTTTCCTGAATGAAATTTGCAATCCACCGCCGCGTTGCGACCTGCCGCATTTATTCGCCGTATAATACCGGGCCGCCATGATAGAATAAGCAAAAATTTATTTTCGAGGAGGCTGCAAGATGGAACAGGAAACGGATCGCAAAAAAGACGAGGAATTGACAGGCAGGGATCTTCCCAATGCCGATGGCACGGTTTCTGATGAGGACGTAAACGCTATTACCGACGACGGCCGGGGCAAGAAAACCGGGCAGGATCATTCGACAGAAAATGTCGCGGACCGGATGCCGGTTGATGATGTCGGCGCGATTCAGGACAGCGAAAATACCGGTTCGGATATTGCACGAATCGGTGACGACGACTAAGGGAGATACTCGTTCTATTGTTCGCTTTGTGAAATACGTGTGTTCTTTGTGTTATGAACACACAACAAGGCCGGGATGGAAGACACAGAGGAAGCGCGAAGCAATAGGCATCCGAGGAGTATTTTATCATATTAAGTGGCTAAGATCGGTTTTTACACGTGTTTTGCGCTCGCTGCATTCGCCTTCAATTCGCTCCTTTGCCGGCTTGCCTTGAAAACGGATGAGATCGATGCGGTGAGTTTTACGATGATTCGTCTTGTTTCAGGTGCGGCGACGCTGATTGCAATCAATTGGTTTTTCGGCAGAAAAGAATCACTGAAAAGCGGAAACTGGCCTTCCACGATTTTTCTTTTTGTTTACGCGATTTGTTTCTCTTTCGCTTACGTAAGTCTTACAACTGGAACAGGTGCGCTCATCCTGTTCGGCTCGGTGCAGTTAGCGATGATCGCGATTGCTTTATTTCGGGGCGAAAGGCCGGGAATTTTGGAATGGATTGGATTGGCCGTTGCACTCGCCGGACTTATTTATCTTGTTTCGCCCGGTCTAACGTCGCCGCCGCTTTTCAGCTCGTCTTTGATGGCGATGGCGGGAATTTCGTGGGGATTTTATACCATCCGCGGAAAGGGAAGTAGTGCCCCGCTAGCAGACACCACCGGGAATTTTGTCCGTTCGGTCCCGTTGATAATTTTGACGTCTCTGCCTTTTCTACTGGAAATACATCTCTCGACTCGCGGAATTTTTCTCGCTATTCTTTCAGGTGCAATAGCTTCAGGAATCGGATATACCGTCTGGTATGCGGTTTTGAAATATCATACCGCTACGCGTGCCGCCGTTCTCCAGCTTACCGTGCCGGTTTTAGCGGCAGCCAGCGGCGTCATTTTTCTTAGTGAAACACTAACAGCCAGGATTTTGATGGCCGCGGCACTGACTCTCGGCGGAATCGCGTTGACTATCTTCGGAAGAAATCCCACCTTTACAAAAATCTAACCGATTTGCTGAACGTTTTGCCCAGACCGAGAGTGTCGCGTCCCACGCCGTGATACGAATCGTTGCCGCGATGGGAGCTGTTGCCTTGCCAATCGCCTTTTTCCTGCAGTCCGGCAAATCGGACGACGTCGCGGCCATATCTGAAATTAACCTCGTCGATCAGTTTGCTCAGTTTATGCCTGCGTTCGAAATCTTTCTGTTCAAATAGTCTGAAAGATATTGCTTCGGCTGAGACGAGATCGCTCATGACAACACCGGCCCGTTTGTATTGCAGCCCGGGCTTGTAGATTTTTTCTAGGCAAAGCGTGACCCACTTGTATATTTCGCTGGTTACATCCGAATGGTAAACGGAATCGTAAGAACACGCGTTCGAATAAAAGTAGGGAATCGGATTAAATCGGTCGGTCTTCAAAAAAACGGAGACGGTTTTTGTCGTCAGATTGTTCCAACGCATTTTTTCCAGGGCCCGCGTCGTGAAGTAAAATACGGCATTCTTGAGCTCGTTGAAATCGCTTGTCGTACGCCCGAAAGTGCGAGTGTGTGCTATGGATTTGTTGTCGCGATCGGTAACTTCAATCGGAATACACCTGATTCCGTTTAGTTCTAAAACAGTCCGCGCGCCGAAAACATTCAGATAGCTCCTTATCTGCTTGGGATCGGTGATTTTCAATTCATAGGCTGTATTGATGCCGTGTTCCTTAAGATGAGCAGCCGAGCGTGAACCCACGCCCCAGATGCTGCCGACATTTGTTTGCGTTAGCGCGAGATCGGTGTAGGGTGAATTATAAAGATCCAAAACTCCGTTTGCTTTCGCGGATTTTTTAGCGATGTTATTCGCCAGCTTGGCCAAAGTCTTTGTCTTTGCCACACCAACCGAAACGGGGATTTTTGTTTTTTCGAGCACTTTGTCCCGGATATGTCTTCCGAGCAGCGGCAGCTTGTCCGGCGTGCCGACATCCAGAAAGGCTTCGTCAATCGAATAAAGCTCGAGCTTGTTCGCCCCTATATCTTCGCTCAAGATCTGCATCACACGATGCGAGAATTCGTAGTAAAGAGCGTGATTACAGGAGACTATTGCCGTATTGTGTTTTTCCAGCAGTTCGCGATATTGAAACAGCGGAGCGGCCATCGGAACCCCGAGCGCCTTGACTTCGTCGCTGCGCGAAATTATGCAGCCGTCGTTGTTTGACAGGATCGCTACCGGCCGGCATTGCAAGGCAGGATTGACAACCCGTTCGCATGAGGCGAAAAAGTTGTTGCAGTCGACCAGTGCAATTGCGTTATTCTCCTCCATATACTTAACAAAATTGTGCGAAATCACGTCAGCCGTAAGACCTTTTTTAAAGATGCCACGGATTAGGCTTTTTAAATGCTTTGAAAGGAGTTTTCGTATGTCATACTAGAGCGAGAATACTTAGTTAAATAAACAAATCGACCGGCAAGTTAAATCGCTTGGCAAGCCGTTTCGCGTGATTTACGCTTATGCCCCGCTTGCCGCTTAGAACCTCCGATGCGACTCCCTGAGAGCCGAACACGTCCATCAGATCGGTCTGTTTTAATTCGTATTCAAAGATCATGGATTTGAGTGTATCGAGAGGTGTCGCAAAGTCACCCATTGGATAAGCCTGTCTTCAAAATCTTCGATCAAGGTAACTAATAATCTAAACAATCGATCTTCTTCGGGAGAAAGATTGTTTTCGCCCTTGTCCATCAAGCTCTCGACATGTGCATTTCGGTTTCAAATTAAGCATATCGCATCTTGCGATATTTGCGATATTTAATTCGTGTTTTACCGAAAATTATGAGAGACGACCTCGGTCTTAAGTGAATTTAATGATTGAAAATTCAAGGCTTTGAGCATACCTCTTTCTTCAAAAATGCCTTTTATTATCAGGTAGTCGCTCTGATTTATAACCGCCCGAAATTTTTCGAACATATCCGGCATCACTACGAAATTCGAGTGGCCGGTTTCGTCTTCAAGCGTTATAAAGACAACGTTTTTTGCGGTCATCGGACGCTGGCGAACGATCACTGCTCCGGCGACCGACACCACGTCGCCTCTCTTTAAATCGCAGGTTTGTGTCGCGGAAAGAATGCCTCTTTTATTTAACTCTTCGCGAATAAAAGCCATCGGGTGTTTGCCTATCGAGATTCCTGTTTTTCTAAGATCGGCATCGACAAGCTGCAATCCTTCCATTCTTTGGAGGAATGGAGCGTCGACGAAAGTTTTTTCAGTCTCTTTGAATAGTTCACCTCTTGGCTGAATAGCCAATTCGGATTCCCACAACGCCTGTCGCCGGTGAATGGTGTTATTGAAATTTAATGCGCCTGCTATGCTCAATGCCCGTATCTCACGTTTGTTTATTTCGGGAACTCTTTTGACCAAATTTTCGACGCTTGAATAATCGCCATTTTCACGTTCGGCGACGATCACTTCAGCAACCTCTTTTCTCAAACCCCTTACATATCTCAGACCGACTCTTACCTGCTTTTCGCCGTCGATTTCTTCGACAGTGAAAATATATTGAGACTTGTTTACATCGAGAGCTATAAAATGAAGCCCGTGTCTTTGAGCATCTTTTACGAGCGTCGCAGCCGAGTAAAATCCGAGCGGGTAGTTATTAAACATTGCCGTCATAAATGCCGCCCGATAATGAACCATGAAGTAAGCAGAGGCATAAGCCAGCAGGGCAAAACTGAACGCATGGGATTCGGGAAAGCCATAGTTGGCAAAAGCTTTGACGCATCTAACTATAGTGTCCTGCGTCTGTTCGTCGATATCGTTTTTTGTCATCCCGGCACGCAGGTTTACTTCGATCTTTTCGAGTTTTCTGTCCGGGCGTTTGAAGCCCATTGCGCGCCGCAATTCCTCGGCCTGGCTGCCGGTAAAATCGGCAATATCCATCGCCATTTTCAGAAGCTGCTCCTGAAAAAGCGGTACGCCGAGCGTTCTTTCCAAAATCGGCTTTATCGAGTCGTGTGGGTACGTGACCTCTTCTTTGCCTTGTCTTCTATTTATATAAGAGTTGAGCATGTTCCCAACGATCGGGCCCGGGCGGATAATTGCGACCTGTACGACGATGTCGTAAAAAGTTCTGGGTTTGGATTTGGGCAGAAAAGCTATCTGCGCGCGGCTTTCGACCTGGAACATCCCCACCGTATCTGCATTTTGCAGGGTTTCGTAAACCTTAGGATCATCATTCGGAATTTGGTAAAGATCGAGTTCTTCGTCATGATGCTCTTTGATAAGCGTGATCGTATCCCGCAAAACAGCCATCATGCCAAGGCCGAGAAGATCGACTTTTACGATCTTTAGCCGCTCGCAGTCGTCCTTGTCCCATTGAATGATATTGCGGTTCTCCATCGATGCAGGCTCTAGCGGAACGATGCCGTCAAGTCTATTTAGAGAAATGACCATCCCGCCCGAATGCTGACCCAGATGGCGCGGAAAATCTAAAATTCGGTTGTATAGCTCCCCAAATTTGCGAAGCCTGATATCATCCGCCTGATTAAAGCCTTCTTCCTTAAGCCGGCTATTCAGCTCTTCGCCCTTAAAGGTTTCATAGTGTGAATTGAGTTTAGAAAACTTCCCAAGCGATTCGGAATCGAATCCGAATACTTTGCCGACCTCGCGCACGGCTGATTTTCCTCGATAAGAAATGACATTTGCCGTCATTCCCGCTCCGCGTTCACCGTATTTTCCGTAAACGTACTGAATTACCTTTTCGCGGTCGTCGCCTGATGGTAAATCGATGTCTATGTCCGGGTACTGCTCGTAACTTTCGGATAAAAAACGCTCGAACAAAAGTTTGTGCTCAATCGGATCAACCGCCGTTATACCGAGCGAATAGCAAACCACGGAGTTTGCCGCTGAACCACGTCCCTGCGAGAGTATTTTTTCTTTTCTGCAAAAATTCGATATGTCACAAACTAAAAGAAAATAGCCGGCAAGCTTTTTCATTTCGATCACCGCCAGCTCTTTATCAAGCCGACTCTGGATTTGATCTTTAATATATTTTTTGCTTTCCCGATATCTCTTTTTGGCTCCTTCCTCAGCCTTGATTCTCAAAAAAGAGTCCATCGTTTCGCCGAGCGGCACCGGGTAATCAGGGAAGGTATAAGCGAGCTCATCCATCGAGAAGTTTATCCGCGAGGCTATTTCATTTGTCAGTTCAACAGCCTCAGGATAGTCCTCGAAAAGCTGGAGCATCTGCTGTTTCGATTTTAAATGACGCTCGCTGTTTTGCGAGAGCAGCTTGCCGGCTTCATAAATCGTGCAGTGGTTTTTGATACAGGTGAAAACGTCGAAAAGCTCCCGGTCCTTCTGAGCAGCATAGTAGGCACCGTTACTGGCGAAATAGGGAATGCGGAATTTGTGGGCAAGGCCTAAAAGGGATTGATTTATCGATTCTTCATTGCGAAGATGGTGGCGCTGCAGCTCAACATAAAGCCGTTTGTCGAAAATATAATTGAGCCAGGCAAGGTCTTTCTGGCCTTCACCGTTTTTGAGACTTTGGTGAATAAATCCATCCGCACCACCCGTAAAACACAGCAACCCGCTTGAATGATCTTCAATGTCTTTTCGCGTGGCAAAATGCTCACCTTTTTTGTTGCGGAGCTTGATCGTGGTGATCAGCTTGCAAAGATTTTGATAGCCTTTGAGATTTATCGGGATCAGGGGCAAAAGACTGCCGTCTTCCATCGTAATCTCTGATCCAATAATCGGTTTTATCCCTTTTTCCTTCGCCTCGAAATGAAATCTGACCGCTCCCGCAACCGTATCGCGGTCGAGCAAGGCCATGCCGCCAAAGCCGAGCGCCGCGCCGTGAGCCGCCAGTTCCTCCGGGATCGAGCCGGAAGATAAAAAACTAAAAGCCGAGCGTGTGTGCAGTTCGCAAAACATCTTTTTCATAACTCCCGGTATTTATCGGTTAAGTGTCCCACTGTCCCATGTCCCACTGTCTGTATAGTCCTGGCGATCAGTCGTATTCACCTCTCAGAAACCACTCTTTGCCAACCTTGCACAGGCGATAAACACCGTTGTCTTCAACTTCAACATCCCATTCCTGTGTTTTCCAGGATTTGTCCCACCAACGCGAATTTGCTTTCCAAACGCCGCTATATTCCTTAACTCTGCCGCTGAAATGCTGTGTTCTCAAAAAAATGAGGAGTTTGTCTCTAACCAAAACCTCTGCCTTGATCGGCGGGTTAAAATAGCTGAATGCAATGACCGCGTTTTCCACACGGGTTTCTACTCTTTCCTTTCCTTTCGGTGTTGCGTCTGCATCAAGCGTAAAAGCCTCGGCCAGACGCTGATCCAGAAGCGCCGGCACGCCTACGTTACTTTCACCAACCAGTTTCTTTATTTTGTTGATTGTTAAAAGCAGGCTTTCGGGTTCGGGGCGGGATACGGCATAGAGCCCGCGTTGAGACGGCCGGGGACGCGTGAAATGAGAAATTATATCAACCGAAACTATTCCGGATTCAGGCGGGTCGAGCGAGATTCTCAGGTTTATCAGCTTTAGCCAGAATGTTTTTTCGAGTGTTGGAAAAGAAGTTTTTATCTCATAAACTTTTTTTGTTTTATTTTGCAGGTTGAAAGAAATATCCAACTGCTCCGTGCTAAAACCGTAGTGCGAAACCTCGCTGAACAGCCTCTCCAGCCCGTGATTGATGATGAATATGAGCTGTTCAAAATCTTCGACCGGAAAATCCAGTGCGTAGGCCCAGGCCACATTGCTTTCCTTTATATTCGGTGTGAGAAGACGGCTGCCTTTTTGTTCGATTACGTCGATTATATTTTTGAATTCGCGACCATACCGGTTTATCAGTTCATTGGCCGGTATTTGCTGCAGATCCCGAACTCTTTTTATTCCCAAATCATTAAGAACGTTTAATGCATCGCTGTCGATGGGTAAATTTTGTAGAGGTAATTGCTGGAATTCATCGGGTGAGACGGTGGTGTGATGTAGTTCTTTGCTTTGCCGGACAAGTAAAATTGCGGTATCTGCCGTGTTCGCGATGGCCGTCCGGCAGGAAATATTATTTTCCTCGCGCTGATCGAGTATCTTTTGCAAGATTTTGTTCTGATCGCCGATTAGATTGTGGAGCCCGCTTACATCAAACAACACGCCGTCTTCCAGCAATTCGATGCTGTAAGAAAACTGTTGTGCAATAGACAATAAAACTTCTCTGTCTCGTTTTGCATCCGTCGAAATTATGCAGGCATATAACTTAGACATCTGTATAGTCGAACTCTATTTTTGTAGGTAAAGGCTTTCCATAAAATTGCTTTTTCGAATGAATGCTGAGATGTAATTCTCTCAGTAATTTATACCGGCCCGTGCCAGACCATACGGCCCGCTCCCGCGAAAAGATAAACGATTGCTGTGAAGCCGAACCCGTCACCGGTTCTTCCGCCGTTACAAGAAGCAGGGTCGGCGTTTCCTTGATCCTGTTGCGGTAGCGGTACCAGTACGTCTTCGGCACAAACCGCAGCTGTTGCCGGGGCAATCCTCCCAGGTTCAGCCAAATGGCTCCGAAGCCTTTTGCCTGTACCAGATAATCGGCCGCCAAGAAAGCTTTCTCTATATTGCCGCCGCATTTCACCCATAACAGATTTTCAAGTTCCACGTCCGCCAACACGGCGGAGCAGGGATCAAAGCTATCTGCGGAATCGACAACCGCACAGATTTCGCCCGTCCGAGTCAGCTTTGAAAGCAGAGACAGCGACATGCTCGTTTTGCCGGAACTCGCATCGCCCGCTATCTCTGCCAACGTCCCCCTTGTAAAAGCCAACCCGACAGATTCAAGTAATATTTCATCTGAGTGTTTTTGTTCTTCTTTTAGGTGGGATAAACTTTTTACTAAACTCAAATGTCCCATTTCAATTAACGATCTCCGTCCTGAGACTAAGACTGTATTTCATCTATGAAACATTGTCAAAACATTTTTGAGGGAATTAATCAAAAAAGGAGACGGTTGTAAACCGTCTCCTTAACAAAATCAACGTAAGTTTTTGAGATTAAAAGACTAGCCTTGCCCCCAAAATAATACGCCGGTTCCCGCCGTCGGTTGCCCATTGATTCAGGAAACTTGCGGCATTACCGCGGCCCTCCGGGATGCCGAAATTGCGTTCGTTGAATACATTGAACATATCGGCACGGAACTGAAGACGAAGCCGTTCGCCAATCATTGTGTTCTTTATCACCCCGAAATCGACGTTGGCAATGCCGTCAGACCGCAGAATGTTTCGGCCTGCATTACCGACGCGTTGCCCCACCTCTAGGCCGTTAAAGTCAACCGCAAAGCCACGGGTTATTACACCCGAGGTCGCATTTCGCGTACAGGTTACGCGTCCGATCGCCCTCGCGAATAATGTATTGTTCAAAGGAGCTCCAGGTAGAAAACCCTCGACACACATTCCAGATGGCAAAGCACTAAAATTTGCCTGGGCTGTCGCCAAAGCTTGATTTCGCAACTGTTGATTGATGACGTAAAGTTGGGTCACCGTCAACCTCGAAACATCCAGATCGGTATAAACGTTCGGACGAATTGCGTCGCCGACGAGCGCGTTGATCCCAGCCAATGCTCCCGCCGGGTCCAGGCCGTTAAGCACGGAGAACGGGGCACCGCTCTGGAAGGTGAAATTAGAATTGACCTGCCATCCGCCCAGCAGCTTTCCGGCAAAACCGTTTTGGCTCCGGTAGAACGGCAATTCATAGACTAGATTACCCGCCAGCCGATGCGGCCGGTCGTAACTCGAACGTGCGCGATCGGAACTCCTGTTAAACGAATCCATCGAGACTGCGACTTCGCCGCCTGAAGGGTTGAATATTTCAGAAGCATCGTCGATAAACACGCTCCATGTATAATGAACACCGCCGCTGAACCCCCTGCTAAGCCGTTTGTTAAGGCTTACCTGCAGCGCATCATACGTAGAACTGCCGGAGTTCGTACGGAGCCGAATAGTTCCGCGTGCAGGATCAACGCGTGGAGCCAGTGCTTGCGGCAACGGTAGATAGCTTCCGTTCGGTTGGAGTACGCGTGAACCTGTGAGCGGGTTTACGCCGGTCGTATTACAAGTTCCCGGCCCAAAACCAAATGGGCAGGGCAATCTCGGGTTGCCGTCCACCGTTTGGAAAAGTCCAGTCCCGCGCGTCCTGACATATCCCACTTTCATTACCATGTCCGCCGACAATTCCCGCTGCACTTCGAACGAAATTTGATCGGTAGCCGGGGCACGAAAATCCTCAGACACGACAGTTCTGGTTTGAAGCAAGGCGGCGGCCACACTGGGTATCGTCGGTGCGCCGCCGACCAACGTTTGGATAGTCGCAAAACTTGGCTGTGTTGTCGGCACGTCCTGGATCGCAACAAACGGGAAAGAACTGAAAATATTCAGGTTTATGTTGATAAAATTCGCGTCGTACGTCCGCGAGTATCCGCCTCGGATAACGGTTTTATCTCCGCCCGTTAGAAAGCCGAGAATCCCGCTGTTTCTTGTCCTGGGGTTCCAATTGAAACCGATACGCGGCATAAGATTGTTGGTATCCACCTTTGGCTGTGGATCGTAGACAAAACCCGGATTGTTATTATTTGCGTCCAGAATCCTTTCGTTCAGAGCTTTCAGATTGCTAAAAGAATCGCCCGGATACTCGTAACGCAAACCGTAGGTGAGCGTGAAATTCGGCCTTATTTTCCATTCATCTTGCCCGAATAGATAGAACTCCTTCCAGCGATAAAAAGCGAGAGTGTCGCCGCCACGCAACGGCAGGTTTATCGAAGCGACCGACGCGCGATCCTGCAAGAAGTCGTTGAGCGTGGGGTACAGCAGTCGTCCTCGTGTCGTCGGCAGGAAGAAGCTACTCACGTCCGTGCGGCGAAGATCCACGCCGAATTTAAGGGCATGATCGCCGGTTACATACGTTAGACTGTCGGTTATCTGATAGGTGTCATTGATTCGGAACTGGGGCAAATTGACCGCAAGGCCGAAAGCGGTTCTCGATGCCAGAGCATTGAACCCTGTCATGCCAAGATCGGTTATCTCAATTGATGGAATCGTTTCGGATGACGGGTCTTGTGCGTTTGTGCTCGAGTCGAACCGCGTCCACGCGATGCGAGCCTCGTTCGAAATCTTACTGGAAATTATCGAGTTTAAAACAATTGTCGCCGCATAGGTCTTGGTCGCGACAATATTCGTGATGCCGGGAGGCGTGACTTGTCCGCCGCCAGTCGATTCAGCTTTACTGGCACGATATCGGCCGTAGAGAAGGTGGTCATCATTGAAGCGATGATCGATTCGGAACGAGCCTTGATCGCTGTTGAAGGCCGATGACGAAGAGCCTGTTAAATTACCGACCTGGATGGTCTGGCCGCCCGCGGTGATGTTTTGGAAGTTGGACGTGCCGGCCGGAACAAACGCCAGAAGTGCTTGTACCTGCGGGAGGCTGCCGAAGTTTTGTTGAAGCGTAGCCCGGCCCGCGGCTGTCGGAGCACCGTTGATCGTCGATCCCGAACCTAAGGCCCGGTCGGTCCACCGCTGATAGTCACCAAAGAAAAAGGTTTTATCCCTGCCTTTCCAAAGGTACGGATTGTTGCCGTCGCCAAACCATGGGGCTGTCAGCGGACCGCCGAATGTAAAGCCGTACTGAAACTCTTTTCTCGGTGGGGCCTTTAGACGAACATCAACTGTCGCCGCCGGATTACAAAAGCCGGCCGCTTTGTCCAGATTACTGCACGCGTTGAGATTTTCGTTATTGTGGAAAATGAACGCCGAACCGTGATAGTCGTTCGTGCCGGACTTGCCGATGAAATTGACAATCGAACCGGAATTACGTCCGTATTCCGCGAGGAACTGGTTTGTAATAATTCGGGCCTCCTGAATGGCGTCCGGATTATTAAGCGGGATTTGGCTGCCCGACACACTAGGGTCATTTATATCCTGACCGTCGATCATAAAATTGTTCGAGCGAAGGCGTCCACCATTTGAAGAAAAACTCACGCCGTTGGCAAAACCGGTTTGGTTGGGACTAATCTGACTCACACCCGGGACGGAC
>Ga0136617_10000573_pt1 | contig 31258 bp, 31 predicted proteins | sample AntDrymUQ3222106_2_FD_129672 | JGI IMG/M metagenome (GOLD analysis project Ga0136617, IMG submission 129672) | Polar desert sand microbial communities from Dry Valleys, Antarctica - metaG UQ322 (21.06) | ecosystem: Environmental > Terrestrial > Soil > Desert | place: Antarctica: Dry Valley... | reverse complement strand
GTGCGGATCGGATAACCGCTGAAGGCATCTAAGCGGGAAGCCGACCTCGAGATGAGCTCTCCCATCCCCATGAGGGAGTAAGACCCCTGGTAGACCACCAGGTTGATAGGCCGGATCTGGAAGCACAGTAATGTGCGAAGGAGACCGGTACTAATGGGTCGAGGGCTTGACGGATGACTTTTTGATATTCGTCGCAGCAACGCAAGGCTACTGTGCAGTTTTGAAGGGCCCAGGGCTCTCGCCGGTTTCCGGTGGTTATGGCGAGGGGGAAACACCTCTTCCCTTTCCGAACAGAGCAGTTAAGCCCCTCAGCGCCGATGGTACTTGGCCCGCAAGGGCCCGGGAGAGTAGGTCGCCGCCGGTTTATTTGAGAGCGGGTCGCCCACACGGGCGGCCCGTTCGTCGTTGCGCGCGCTGGGTTAGGGGTGGGAGGGCAGCGTGGTTGTCGGCGACCGGAGCGCGGCAGGGCTGGGCGCTGGGAGGGCAGCTGTTGTCGGCGATCGGAGCGCGGCAGGGCTGGGCGCCGGCGGTCACCGCGCCGTCGCGGCGCTGGTGTGCCGTCGCGGCAACCGCTCCCGTCCTCCGTCCTGCGGTGCTCGCGGCACTGCGCTCGGGCCGGCTGCGGAGCGACGGTTCGCGTTCGGGCGGGATCCCGCGGGTGGCCGAATGCGCCGGTCTCGTGCGATCGCGCACAGCGGTGCCGGTGCCGGCATCGGCGTCGTCTTGGGATCGCCGACGGCGAACGGCGCCGCCTGACGGGAGGGATGCGGGCCGGTCCTCGAGAAAGGCGAAGGCCTTCGCGTAGGCGCATGCCTGGAGCAGCCGCGTAGGAAGGTGGGAGATCAAGGAAGCGAACATAGGTTCGAACCTAGATGCGGCTTCGGACGGAACGTGTGTACGTACCGAGAAGGTGCGCATACGCAGGGAGAACACCGGCCGCGGTGTGCAAGCGCTCGTGCATCCTACGGCGGCGTTCGTTGCGGCAGGGTGCCCCTGCGGCACGATTGCGTGACCGCGGCCCCGGGACCGATCGGGCCGCTCAGGCCGCGGCGCCGGCGTCGCGGCCGTGCAGCTCGAGGTCGTCCGCGCGGGCCGCGAGTGCCGCGATCACGAACGCCACGTGCTCGTCGAAGTCGGTCCCGAGCTGCTCGGCGCCGGCGCGGACGTCGTCGCGGCTGACCGCGGCGGCAAACGAGGGCTGCTTGAGCTTCTTCTTGACCGACTTCGGCGTCAGGCCGTGGATGCCCTCCGGCCGCACGTACGCGCAGGCCACGAGGAAGCCGCACAGCTCGTCGACGGCGACGAGCGTGCGCTCCATGTCCGACTCGGGCGGCACGCCGAGGAAGCTCGCGTGGGCGGCGATCGCTCGCACCATCTCGGGCGGCGCGTCGCGACGCTCGAGCTCGGCCATGATCGTGCGCGGATGACCCCGCTGCGTGTCGTCCATGTCGGGGAAGCGCTCGTAGTCGGCGTCGTGCAGCAGACCGGTCAGGCCCCAGAGCTCGGCGTCGTGGCCGCCACGCTCCTCAAAGGCGACCATCGCGGCCTCTACGGCGAGGCAATGGCGCAGCAGCGATTCGGACGCAACCCAGTCCGCGAGCAGGGACCAGGCCTCGGCGCGCGAAATCCGTGAGGGCATGGCTGTTACCCTAGCCCAGGCCTTCGGCCCTGCTCCCGTCGCTGGAAGGCGCCCGCTCATGGAGAAGTTCGTCATCGACGGAGGCACCGCACTGTCCGGCACGATCGTGCCCGCCGGCAACAAGAACGGTGTCCTCCCCATCCTTGCCGCCTCGGTCCTGACCGGGGACGAGGTCGTGGTTCGAAACGTCCCGAAGATCAAGGACGCCGGCGCCATGCTGGCGCTGCTCGAAGCCCTTGGCGTGCGGATCACCTGGCTCTCCGATCACGAGGTCGCCCTCTGCGCCGCCGACCTGACGGCCGAGGAGGCCGTCATCGACCGCGAGCTGTCCGAACGCATCCGCGCGTCGTTTCTGCTCGCCGGCCCGCTGCTCGCGCGCTTCGGCCGCGTCCGGATGCCGCCGCCCGGCGGCGACCTCATCGGGCGCCGGCGGCTGGACCCGCACCTCGACGCCTTCGCCGCGCTCGGCGCCACGTTCGAGCACGCCCGCGACATCGAGCTGCGCGCGCCCGGCGGGCTGCGTGCCGGCGACGTGTTCATGGACGAGCCGTCGGTCATGGCGACCGAGAACGCGCTGCTCGCGGCCGCCCGCACGCCCGGCTCCACCGTGATCGGCAACGCCGCCTGCGAGCCGCACGTCCAGGACCTCGCGCGGATGCTCGTGAAGATGGGCGCCGACATCCAGGGCATCGGCTCCAACGTGCTCACGATCAACGGCACCGCCGACCTGCATGGCTGCGACCACACGATCGGGCCCGACCACATCGAGATCGGCTCGTTCATGGCGCTCGCGGGCGTCACCGGCGGCGAGCTGCGCATCCGCGACACGATCCCGCGCGACCTGCGGATGATCCGGCTCGTCTTCGATCGCCTCGGTCTGCGCTCGGAGCTCGACGGCAACGACGTCATCGTGCCCGGCGGTCAGGACCTCGTCATCTCGCGCGACGTCGGCGAGCACAAGATCACCGTTCAGGACGGGCCCTGGCCGGCCTTCCCGGCCGATCTCACCTCGATCGCGGTCGCGCTCGCCACCCAGTGCTCGGGCTCGGCGCTGATCCACGAGTGGATGTTCGAGAACCGCATGATCTTCACCGACAAGCTCGTCCTGATGGGCGCCGACATCACGCTCTGCGACCCGCACCGGGTGATCATCACCGGACCCTCGCGGCTGCGCGGCGAGCGCGTCGAATCGCCCGACATCCGCGCCGGGATGGCGATGCTGATCGCCGCGCTGTGCGCCGACGGGCGCTCGGAGATCGGCAACATCCGCCAGATCGATCGTGGCTATGAGCGCATCGACGAGCGCCTGCGCGATCTCGGCGCCCGGATCGAGCGCGTGGCGACCGAGCCCGTCTACACGTAGCCTGCGCGCGCCCGCGGCGCCCGGCCGTCGCCGGGGGTCCGTCGTGACGTTGCGCGTGCAACGAGACGGCACACTAGATTGGCGGACACCCGTGCGCCCGCAGATCCATCCCATTCCCTCCGGCACGCGCGACGTGCTGCCCGACGAGATGCGCGAACTGCGCGACATCACGGAGGCCGTGCGCGCGGTGTTCGAGCTCGACGGCTACGGCGAGGTCTGGACGCCGGCGCTCGAGTACGAGCAGGTGCTCGGCCGCGGCGGCGGCGCCCCGCCCGCCTACCGGGTCTTCGACGACCACGGCGAGGTGCTCGCGCTGCGGACCGACATGACCGTGCCGATCGCGCGGCTCGTCGCCACGCGCTACCCGACCGCGGAGCCGCCGCTGAAGTTCTGCTACTTCGCCCACGCCTACCGCGGCGTGCGCCCGCATCGCGGGCAGATGCGCGAGTTCCTCCAGGCGGGGATCGAGCTCGTCGGCGCGCCCGCGCCGCAGGGCACGGCCGAGGCGTTGACCGTTCTCTGCCACGCACTCGACGCCGTCGGCCTGCGCGACTACCGGATCGGGCTCGGCGACGCGTCGCTGTACCGCACGCTGCTGCGCTCGCTCGGCGTCCCGCCGGAGGCGGCCGAGGGGCTCATGGACGCGCTCGTGGCGCGCGACTTCGTCGCGCTCGAGGGCGAGCTCGGCCGGCTCGGACTCACCGACGCCGACGCCGAGCTGCTGCTGCGCGTGCCGCAGGTGCGCGGCGGGCCGGAGGTGCTGTCCGGCGCGGACGGGCCCGTGGCCGACGCCGTCGCCGGGCTGCGCGGCGTCTACGAGCTGCTCGCCGCCGAGGTCGCCGAGCGCGTGATCTTCGACCTCGGCCTGATCCGCAAGATGGGCTACTACACCGGCGCCGTGTTCGACGTCTACGATCCCGCGCTCGGCGCCCCGCTCGGCGGCGGCGGGCGCTACGACGACCTGCTCGGGCGCTTCGGGCGGCCGCTGCCGGCGGTCGGCTTCGCGCTCACGATCGACCGGCTGCACATCGCCCTGACCGGGGAAGAGCGGGAGGGTGAGGCGGTGACTGGGCTGTTGTCCGACGGTCACGGGGAAGCGCGGGTCGCGGGCCGGTGAGCCCGACGAACGGCTTGACGATCGCCGTCCCGCGCGGCGCGCTGCTCAGCGAGACGCTCGACCGCCTCGACGCGATCGGCGTCGACACGAGCGAGGTGCGCTCGAACGACCGCAAGCTCCTGTTCGCCGACATCGGCGTCGTGACGATGCGTCCCTCCGACGTGCCGACGTACGTCGAGGCCGGCGCGGCGGACGTCGGGATCACCGGCAAGGACGTGCTCACCGAGCAGCCCGAGCGCGACGTCTACGAGCTCATGGACCTCGGCTACGGCGCCTGCCGGATGGTGCTCGCGACCGTCGACGGGCCCGACCCCTCGGTCGAGGCGCTGCGGCGGCTGGGCGTCATGCGCGTCGCGACGAAGTACCACAAGACCGCCGCCGCGTTCTTCGAGCGCACCGGTCGCCAGGCGGAGATCGTCGAGGTCAAGGGATCGGTCGAGCTCGCGCCGCTGACCGGGCTCGTGGAGGCGATCGTCGACCTCACCGCGACCGGGACGACGCTGCGCGAGAACAACCTCGTCATCCGCGAGGAGCTCTTCGTCTCGACCGCGCGCCTGATCGCCAACCCGGTCGCGCACAAGCTCAAGGCCGCGGCGATCGACGCGATGCTGGAGAAGCTGCGTGCGGCTTGAGCGCATCGAGGTGGGCGGCGACGCGATCGCCGCGGCTGCCCGCGTGCGCGCGCTCGCGCCCGCGCCGGACGCGGTGAGCGACGCCGTCGCCGAGATCGTCGCCGCGGTCCGCGACGGTGGCGACGGCGCGCTGCGCGAGCTCGTCGCGCGCTTCGACACGGGCGGGGCGCCGCCGCCGCAGTCGCTGCGGACGGCGCCCGAGGAGCTCGACCCGGCGCTGCTGGAGGCCAGCGTGCGCGCCGGCCTCGAGGTCGCGATCGCGAACGTCGCGCTCGTCGCCGACGCCGCGATCGGCGACGACGTCGAGGTCGTGCTGGCGCAGGGGCACCGCGTCGTGCTGCGCGAGGTGCCCGTGCGCCGCGCGGCGATCTACGTGCCCGGCGGCCGGGCGCCGTATCCGTCGACGGTCGTGATGGGCGTCGTGACCGCGCGCGCCGCAGGCGTCGAGGAGGTCGTCGTGCTGACGCCGCCGCCGATCGCCCCCGTGATCCGCGGCGCCTGCGCGCTGTGCGGCGTGCACGAGGTCTACGCGATGGGGGGCGCGCACGGCGTCGCCGCGATCGCGTACGGGACCGCGGCGATCGAGCGCGTCGACGTCATCGCCGGGCCCGGCAGCCTGATCGTGCAGGAGGCCAAGCGGCAGGTGAGCGACAGCGTCGGGATCGACGGCTTCTACGGGCCGAGCGACGTGCTCGTGCTCGCCGACGCGAGCGCCGACGCCCGGCTCGTCGCGCTCGACCTTCTGGCCCAGGGCGAGCACGGACCGGGGGCACCGGTCGTCGCTGCCAGCGACTCGGCCGGCTTCCTCGATGCGCTGCAGGCGCAGCTCGAGGCGCTCGCGCCCGCACGCCCGCACAGCGACCCGGCCGCGTTCGTGCTCGCCCGCGCCGGGTCGCTGGCCGACGCGCTCGCGTTCGCCGAGGCGTTCGCGCCCGAGCATCTCGAGCTCACGGGCGCCGGCGCGGAGCGGCTCGCCCGGCGCGTGCGCGCGGCGGGCTGCGTGTTCGTCGGCGCAAACGGCGCGACGGCCTTCGGCGACTACGTCGCGGGTTCGAACCACTGCCTGCCGACGGGCGGCTCGGCGCGCTTTGCATCGGGCCTGTCGCCGCGGGCGTTTCGCCGGCGCCTGAGCGAGGTGCACATCGGCGACGCGGCTTTTGCGCTGGCCGCCGCGGGCGCACCGATCGCGCGCGCGGAGGGGTTCCTCGTGCACGCCGAGTCGATGCAGGCGCGCGTGGGGGAGGATGCGCCGTCATGACAGCGCGCCATTGCTCGACCGACGTCCAGGCGGAGAACGATCGGAGGCCCTCGCGATGAGCGACCGTGCTGCCAGCAGAAGGCGCCGCACCCGGGAGACCGACATCGCGCTCGAGCTCGCGCTCGACGGCAGCGGCGCCGGCACCCGTGAGACGGGCGTCGGCTTCCTGGACCACATGCTCGACCTGCTCGCGCGCCACGGGCGCCTGGATCTCGTCGTGCAGGCGACGGGCGATCTGCAGACGGGCGCGCACCACACGGTCGAGGACGTCGGCATCGTCCTCGGGCAAGCGCTCGACGAGGCGCTCGCCGACCGCGCCGGGATCGTTCGCTACGGCCACGCCGTCGTGCCGATGGACGAGGCGCGCGCGATGTGCGCGATCGACGTCTCGGGCCGGCCGTTCCTCGCGCTCGACGACGGCGGCCTGCCGGCGGGCGAGACCGGCGGCTTCGACCACGAGCTGCTCGAGGAGTTCTTCCGCGCGGTCGTCAGCAACGCGCGCATCACGCTGCACCTCGAGGTCCAGGCGGGCGCCAACGCCCATCACATGATCGAGGCGTCGTTCAAGGCGTTCGCGCGCGCGCTGCGCGGCGCGATCGCGATCGACCCGAGCGAGGCCGGCGTGCCGTCGACGAAGGGGACGCTGACGGCATGACTGCGCGCCATTGCTCGACGACCGCCGGTGCGGAGCCGGAAGGGCGGTCCTCGCGATGACGTCGATCGCAATGGTCGACTACGGGATGGGCAACCGGCGCTCGGTCGCGAAGGCGTTCGAGCACGTCGGGACGCCGATCGCCCAGACCTCCGACCCCGGCGAGCTGCGCGCGGCGGACGGGCTCGTCGTGCCCGGCGTGGGGGCGTTCCCGGAGGCGATGCGGCGGCTGCGGGCGCTCGGCCTCGACGAGGTCGTGCGGGCGCGTGCCGAGGCGGGCGTGCCGGTCATCGGGCTGTGCCTCGGGATGCAGCTGCTCTTCGAGCGCTCCGAGGAGCACGAGGGCGCGGCCGGGCTGGGGCTGCTGCCGGGGCGGGTCGTGCGCCTGGACCCGCGCGGGCTGAAGCTGCCGCACATCGGCTGGAACGCCGTCCGCTGGGAGCAGCCGTCGGCGCTCAGCGACGGTCTGCCGGACCCGGCCGCCTTCTACCACGTGCACACGTTCGTGCCGGAGCCCGAGGAGCCGTCGATCGTGCTCGGCAGCGGCGAGTACGGCTCGCGGTTCGTCTCGTTCGTCGCGCGCGACAACGTCTTCGGCGCGCAGTGCCATCCGGAGAAGTCCTCCACCCACGGGCTTGCGCTGCTGCGCAACTTCGTCGGCATCTGCGCGTCCGTGCACGCCGCATCGTGATCCTCTATCCGGCGATCGACATCTGCTCGGCGATCCGCGCAGCGTGATCCTGTATCCCGCCATCGACATCGCCGAGGGCAAGGCGGTGCGCCTCGTGCAGGGCGACTTCGACGCCCAGACCGTCTACGCCGACAGCCCGTTGGAGGCCGCCCGCGCGTGGGTCGATGCCGGCGCGCGCTACCTGCACATGGTTGATCTCGACGGCGCGCGCTCGGGCGCGCCGCAGAACCTGCACCACCTCGAGCGTGTCGCCGCCGAGCTCGGCGTGCCGGTGCAGTACGGCGGCGGGCTGCGCTGCGTCCAGGCCGTCGCGGACGCCTTCGCGGCCGGTGCGGCGCGGGCGATCCTCGGGACGGCGGCGTTCGCGGACCTCGACTTTCTCGACGAGGTCGTCGGGCGCTTCGGCGAGCGGATCGTCGTGAGCGTGGACACGCGCGGCGGCTTCGTGTCGACCGCCGGATGGACGGAGACGACCGCGCTGCCCGCCGCCGCGGTCATCGACCGCATGCAGGACCGCGGCGTACGCACGTTCGTGTTCACGAACGTCGACAGGGACGGGATGCTCGGCGGCCCGGACCTCGACGAGATCCGCGCGGTGGCGGCGGTCGTGCGCGGGCGCTTCATGTACTCGGGCGGGATCGGTACGCGCGAGGACCTCGCGGCGCTCGCCGCGCTGCGCCAGGTGAACCTCAGCGGCGTGATCGTCGGCAAGGCGCTGTACGAGCGCCGCTTCACGGTCGCCGAGGGCCAGGCGGCGCTCGGTAAAGCTTCGTAAGGCGCCGCGACCGCGCTCAGCGGCGGGTCGAGCGCCGTGCCGGTGCCGTCGCGCGAAACGCGGGACAGCGCAGGTCGCGCGCGGAGCGGCCGCTTGGCGTGCGCGGGATGCGGCAGTCGCGGCGGCAGCGGTGAGCGGCGGGCGCGGCAGGCCTGGCCGGCGCGACTGCGGGTCTGGGCAGGGGCGCGACCTGGGGAAGTGCTGCGAGCTCGATCCAGGCCCAGGTGACGAGCGCGGCACCGGCGGCGAGCGCGAGCGTCTGCGCGAGCGTCGCGTGTTGCAGCGCAAGCCACAGCCCCGACGGGATCGCGACGAGCAGCGCCTTCATGAGTCGGCTGGTCGGCATGATCGTGGTATCGGCACGAGCGCCGCGATCGTTGAGCCCGTTTGCGCATTACTCTCCCCGGGTGCATCTCAAGCGTGTCATCCCGTGCCTCGACGTCGATGCGGGCCGCGTCGTGAAGGGAACGAACTTCGTCGACATCCGGGACGCGGGCGATCCCGTCGAGCTCGCGGCGCGCTACGACGCGGAGGGGGCCGACGAGCTCGTCTTCCTCGACATCACCGCGACGAGCGACAAGCGCGACACGGTCGTCGAGCTCGCGCGGCGCGTCGCCGACGAGTGCTTCATCCCGTTCACGATCGGCGGCGGGATCCGCTCGGTGGACGACGCGCAGGGAGTGCTCGACGCGGGCGCGGACAAGGTGTCGGTGAACTCGGCGGCGGTCGCGCGGCCGGAGCTCATCGGTGAGCTCGCCGACGTGTTCGGAGCGCAGTGCGTGGTGCTGGCGATCGACGCGAAGCTGTGGGACCGCGCCGGCGCAGGAGAAGGGGCTCGGCGCCCGGAGACGCCGCGCTGGCAGGTCTACGTCGCCGGTGGACGCACTGCCACGGGCCTCGACGTCGTCGCCTGGGCGCGCGAGGGCGTCGTGCGCGGCGCGGGGGAGATCCTGCTGACGAGTATGGACCGCGACGGGACGAACGACGGCTACGACCTCGAGCTCACGCGCGCGGTCGCCGAGGCGGTCGGCGTGCCCGTGATCGGCTCCGGCGGCGCGGGCACGCTGGAGCATCTCGCCGATGTGCTGAACGCGGGCGCCGATGCGGCGCTGGCGGCGTCGATCTTCCACTACGGCACCTTTCGCATCCGCGAGGCCAAGGCGCACCTCGCGGCAGCCGGCATCGCCGTGCGCCGGTAGACGCGGCAACCTCCACGTCAGCGCCGGCGGATGTGGCTGTGGCAGTGGCTGTGGCGCAGCACGACCGTCTTGCCGCGAACCGTGTAGACGTGCCTGTGCAGGTGGCAGCTGCGCCCGTAGCCGATCTTCGCGCTGTGGCGGTGACCGTGCGGCGCGAAGCGAAACCGCAGCTGACGCGCGCGGCGCGCGCGGGCTCGCGCGCGGGCGTGACGCGCGGAGCGCTTGCGCGCCGCGGCACGCTCGGCCCGCGCCGGCCGGCGCGTGCTCGCGCTCGTAGTACCGCTGAACGGGTGGCCCTTCGGATCGAGGGCGAACAGCGACGAATAGCCCGTGAAGTAGACCCGGCGCCCATCGCTGATCGCGGGGTGAAAGCCGCCGCGGTGGGTCTTCCAGACCGTCCTGCCCGTGCGCGCGCTGAGCGCCCAGGTCGTGCGCTTGTCGAGATCGGAGACGAACACGAGGCTGCCGATGATCGCCGCGGCGCCGGAGATCTTCCGTCCCAGCGAGCGCACCCAGCGCGGGCGGCCCGTGCGCGCGTCGAGCGCGTAGAAGCGCCCGTCGTAGGAGCCGATGTAGACCGTCGGGCGTCCGCCGCGGACCTGGCCGACGGCCGGCGACGCGTATACGTAGCCGCCGGTGTTCCTGCGCCACGCGAGCTTCCCGTCGGCGCTCGAGAACGAGTAGACGTCGCCGTTCGTGCTGCCGATGTAGACGCGCCCGTACGCGACGGCGGCGGAGGAGTAGAAGTTGCCTTCGCCGAGGCCGAGCGGCCCGCTGCCGGCCGAGGCCTCCCAGACGCGCTTGCCGTCGGAGCGGCGGATCGCGTGCACCTTGCCGCCGTAGTCGCCGAAGTACAGCTTGCCGCTCTCGAGCGCGAGCGCGCCCTTCACGGCGCCCGCCGCCTTGGTCTTCCAGCGCACGTCGCCGTCGCTTGCGCGCAGCGAGTAGATCGTCCCGTCCTCGGTGCCGACGAAGAGCCGGTTGCGATCGATCAGCGGCGAGGACTCCGCCCGGCTGGGCAGCTTGCGCGACCAGCGCGTGCGGCCCGAACGCGCCGACACCGCAACGACGCGGCCCCCGTCGCTGTGGCGCGAGCGCTTGAGCAGCACCGAGTAGATCGTCCCGCGGTTGCAGCCGGGCGAGGACGCCGCGAGCGCGCCGAGCTTGCGCTTCCAGCTCACGCGCCCCGTCGCGCGCGAGATCGCGTACAGCGCGCCGTTGTTCTTGAGCAGGTACAGCCGGCGCCCGCACAGCACCGGCGAGAACTCGAGCAGCACGTCGTCGCGCAGCGCCCAGGCCTGCCGGTACGGCGGCCGCGGAGTTCGCGCCAGCGGGAGATGGTGCGTGCGCGCCTTCGTATAGCCGTAGATCGGCCAGCGGAAGCCGTCGTCGGCGGGATGGCCGTTGGCGCGGGCCCGCGGCACGGCCACAGAGGGCGGGCCGCCGCTCGTCTCGACGAACCCGACATCCGGGTTGAACACGTCGCCGGTGTCGCCGAAGGCCGCCAGGGCGACACCGACACCGAGCACGAGTACGACGGCCACGATCGCAAGCCGCGGGAGCGGACGCTCGCCGCGAGGCGGACGGGTCACACGCGCAATGGTAGACGCCGGGGGCGCCGTCCCCGCCGGTCCTGGACAGGTGTTTGGCGGCTGCATCGACCGCCCCCTGCGCCCCGGCGATCGGTGCCGCGCGCGAGACTGTCGCGATGGAGGACCTGCGCGAACGCCTGCGGCAGCTGCCGTGCGGCCGGCGGCTGCTCGACGCCGCGGCCGGCATCGAGGGAGTGCACCTCGTCGGCGGCGCGCTGCGCGACCTGCTGCTCGGGCGCGTACCGCGCGAGCTCGACGTCGTCGTCGAGGGCGACGTCGGCGCGCTCGCGACGCGCCTCGGCGCCGCCACGGAGCATGTCGCGCACGAGCGCTTCGGGACGGCGACCGTGCGCTCGGGGGACTGTCGCTGGGACCTCGCGGCGGCGCGCGACGAGACGTACGCGCAGCCAGGTGCCCTGCCTGACGTTCGCGCCGCCGCGATCGGCCGGGATCTGCTGCGCCGCGACGTGACGGTCAACGCGCTCGCGCTGGACCTCTGCAGCGGGGACGTACAGGCGGTCGAGCATGCTCACGAGGATCTCCGCGCCGGTCGCCTGCGCGTCCTGCACGACGCGAGCTTCGGCGACGACCCGACGCGGCTGTGGCGCGTCGCGCGCTACGCGGCGCGGCTGGGGTTCGAGCTCGAGCCGCACACCGCCGCGCTCGCCGAGCAGGCCGTCGGCGGCGGAGCGCTTGCGACGCTGTCCGGCGCGCGGATCGGCAGCGAGCTGCGCCTTGCGCTCAGCGAGCCCGACCCCGTCGCCGCGCTGGAGTCGGCCGTCGCGCTCGGCCTCGCGCCATGGCTGGCCCCGAACCGCGCCCTGGCGCAGCGCGCGCGCGAGCTGCTGCCGGCGGGGGAGGGCCGCCGCGACCTGCTCGTGCTCGCTGCGTCGCTCGCCGCGCCCGACGACGACGCGCTGCTCGCGGATCTCGAGTTCACGGCGGCGGAGCGCGCGATCGTGGGCGCGAGCCTGAAGACTGCGGCGCTCGACGACGAGGGGCGCACGCCCTCGCAGCTCGCGCGAGCGCTGCGCGGCGTGCCGGTCGAGGCGGTCGCGCTGGCCGGCGCCCGCGGCGCGGCGCAGCCCGCGCGGCGCTGGCTCGAGGAGCTGCGCCACGTCGGCCTGCAGATCACCGGCGACGACCTGATCGCGGCGGGAGTCGCCGAGGGTCCGGAGCTCGGACGGCGCCTTCAGGCGGCGCTCGACCTGCGCCTCGACGGCGCGCTCGCCGGTGGCCGCGACGCGGAGCTGCAGGCCGCGCTGGACGCCGAGCCTGGCACGGCCACACCGTGATGCCGTGCTACAAATGAATTGGATGTCCGCCACGCGTAAACCGCCGTCTACAACTCCGATGAGGTCCAAGAACGTCTGGGGCGACCGGCTGCAGGCGCCGTTCAAGGCGGTCGGCGATCACATCGGCGTCGAGCTGCCCGGTGGCCGTGCGCTGTTCTTCACGCGCCGCGGGGGCGTCTCCGGCGAGCCCTTCGAGGAGCTCAACGTGGGCCTGGACACGAACGACTACATGCCCGCCGTCGAAGAGAACCGCGAGCGCGTCGCGCGGCTCATCGGCATCCCGCGCGACCACTGGCTGGAGAACAAGCAGGTCCATGGCTCCGACGTGCGCATCGTCACCGAGCTGCCGGAGCCGGGCGCCGACCCCGTCGAGGCCGACGGCATCGCGACGACGCTCGAGGACGTCGTCGCCGTCGTCGTCACCGCGGACTGCCTGCCGGTCGCGCTGATCGCGCCCGAGGCGGTCGCGATGATCCACGCCGGCTGGCGCGGCCTGGCCGCCGACGCGCTCAAGAAGGGCGTCGAGCAGCTGCGCGAGGCCGGCGCCGAGGGCGACATCCGCGCGGCGATCGGCCCGTCGATCGGCGTCTGCTGCTACGAGGTCAACACGTGGGTGCACCGCGCGTTCATGCGCTACCCGCGCGGTACGGCGCGCCTGAGCAACCACGCGCACCTCAAGAACGTCGCGCGCCTGCAGCTGCAGCACGCCGGCCTTCCGCTCGACCACATCCACGACGTCGACATCTGCACGATGTGCGCGCCGCGCAGCCTCTTTCACTCGCACCGTCGCGACCACGGCGACGACCCGAAGAACACCGGCCGCCAGGCGAGCGCCGTCTGGCGGGTCGGCGACGACGGTGGCGATTGGCCGAGCCAGGACCACGAGATCTGACGGCCGAGCGTGTGCGCGCGAACCTCGCGGAGGTTCGCGAGCGCATCGCGGCCGCCGCGGCGCGCGCCGGTCGGAACCCGGGCGACGTCGAGATCGTCGCTGCGGTGAAGTACGTCCCGGTCGAGCAGCTCGCAGCGCTTGCCGACGGCGGCGTGACGGTCGTGGGAGAGAACCGCGCGCAGGATCTGCAGGCGAAGGTCGCCGCCCACGGCGACGCGTTTGAGTGGGACTTCATCGGCCACGTGCAGAGCCGCAAGGTCAAGCAGATCGCGCCGCTCGTGCGGCTCATCCATTCGGTTTGGACGGAGTCGGTCCTCGCGCAGCTCGAGCGTCATGCCGCGCCCGAGCTGCGGATCCTCGTCGAGGTCAACGTCGCGGGCGAGGAGGGCAAGGACGGTGTCGCGCCCGCCGCGCTGGATGCGTTCCTCGAACGCTGCCCGGTGCCCGTCGCCGGGCTCATGACGATGCCGCCGCTGGCGGACACGTCGCAGGACAGCAGGCGCTGGTTTGCCGCGCTGCGCGAGCTGGCCGCCGCGCGCGGGCTGCGCGAGCTGTCGATGGGCACGACGCAGGACTACGAGGTCGCCGTCGAGGAAGGCGCGACGCTCGTGCGAATCGGCACGCAACTGTTTCGCTGACCGTGCAGGAGAACGCGGTGCGGGGTCTAACCTTCTGTGTGTTATGGCGTTCCGTGACTCCTGGCATCGTGCGGCTGTGTACTTCGGCCTTGCCGAAGAGCGCGCTTATGTCGACGAGCACGAGATCGAGCGCCAGCGCTACCGCGAGGCCGAGATGGCGCGCGAGCGCGAACGCGAGCGCGACCAGCGGTCGCGCCCGGCCGCCGAGCCCGAGGCCGAATTGGAGGATCGCTACCGTGAGCGCCCGAACGTGCGCCGCCTGTCGGCGCGCCGTCGCCCGCGCGACGACTTCGACGACATCTTCCCCGACGACGAGCCGCGCGGCAGCCCCCCGACGTCGGTGCTGCGGCCGGTCGAGCGGGCCCGCAACGGTGACGTGCGCGTGCACCTCGTGATCCCCAAGTCGTTCAACGACGCCCAGCAGGTCGCCGACAAGTTCAAGCAGTCGATCCCCGTCGTGCTGAACCTCCAGGCGACCGAGAACGACCTCGCCAAGCGCCTGATCGATTTCGCCAGCGGCCTGACGTACGCGCTCGACGGCGGCATGCAGCGGATCGCGCACAAGGTCTTCATGCTGACCCCGCGCAACGTGCAGATCTCGGCCGAGGAGAAGGCCGAGCTGATCGAAAAGGGCTTCTTCAACCAGTCGTGAGTGCCGCTCGCGGCGCCTGCGGCAGCCGTCACGACGGCGTGATCCCGGGCTCTCCATACTCTTGACGACATGCAGCTCGGGTTCATCGGAGCAGGGAACATGGCCAGCGCGCTCGCGCGCGGCTGGGGCGACCCGGTGCTCGTCTACGACGCCTACCGGCCGCGGGCCGAAGCGCTCGTCGAGCAGCTCGGCGGAGAGGTCGTCGCGTCCAACGGCGAGCTCGCGCAGCGCGCCGACGCGGTGCTGCTCGCGCACAAGCCGGCCGGCCTGGAACGCGTCGCGGCCGAGCTCGGCGGCGACGCCAAGGGCGTCATCTCGATCCTCGGCGGCGTGCCGCTCACGGCGCTGCGCGCCGTCTACGGCGCGACCCCGGTCGTCCGCATGATCCCGAGCGTTCCCGTCGAGGTGCGCCAGGGCGTCACGTGCCACGCGCGCGACGAGCAGGCCGAGTCCGAGCTCGAAGCACAGGCGATCGCGCTGTTCGAGCGCGTCGGGCTCGTCGTCAGCCTCGACGAGGCGCAGATGGACATCGCGACCGGGCTGATGAGCTGCGCGCCGGCCTACGTCGCGCTCGTCGCCGAGGCGCAGGTCGACGCCGGCGTGCGCGCCGGGCTGCCGGCCGACGTCGCCGGCGAGCTCGTCGCCGCGAACATCGCCGGAACCGCGGCGCTGCTGCAGGCGCGTGGCATGGACACGCTCGCGGTGCGCCGCGCCGTCACGTCACCCGGCGGAATCACCGCGCGCGGTCTGGCGGCGCTCGAGCGCGGCGGCGTGCGGGCGGCGTTCGACGACGCGATGCAGGCGGTGCTGGCCCGATGACAGCGCGTCATCGCTGGATTGTCGTCGGTGGCGACCCCGAAGGCGGGCGCTCGAGATGAGCGCCGTGGCGATCCTCGTCCTGGCGACCGCGCGCGACTCGATCGCGGACTTCCTGCAGGCGCTGCTGTGGGTCTACCTGATCCTCATCTTCGCCTACATCATCACGTCGCTGATCTTCTCGTTCGGCGGGCGGATCCCGTACTCGCGCTGGTCCAGCGCAGCGCTTGGCTTCCTGCGCGACGTCACCGAGCCGTACCTCGGGCTCTTCCGGCGCTTCATCCCGCCGATCGGACCTGTCGACGTGAGCCCGATCGTGGCGATCCTCGTCCTACAGATCGTCGGCGGGCTTCTCATCAGCGTGATCCGCGGGTGAGCCCGCGCACAGGCGCGCGGTCACCGCGGGGCGCGTGGGCGCGCGCCGGGCTCGTTCTCGCCGGCGTGCTCGCGGCCGATCAGATCGTCAAGGCGCTCGTCACCTCGGCCCTGGAGCGCGGCGAGGAGCGCAACCTCGTCGCCGGCATCAAGCTCGTCAACACGCGCAACTCGGGCGTCGCGTTCGGCCAGCTGCAGGACGGCGGCGCGATCGTCGCCGTCGTCATCGCGGTCGCGGTCGGCGCGCTGGTCGCGTACTTCGCGCGCCACGCGCAGCAGCCGCACGTGTGGCTGCCGACCGGCATGCTGCTCGGCGGTGCGCTCGGCAACATCGTCGACCGCGTCCGCGAGGGCGCGGTCGTCGACTTCCTGAAGCTGCCGTACTGGCCGGCGTTCAACGTGGCCGACGCGTCGATCACGATCGGTGTCGTCATCCTGCTGGTGGTGATGGAGCGTGGAGATCGAGCTCGAGCTTCCGCCTGACGCCGGCGGCGAGCGGCTCGACGTGCTGCTCGCGGAGCCGCTCGGCTCGCGCTCGCGGGCACAGCGGCTGATCGTTGCCGGACGCGTGCTCGTCGACGGCGCCACCGTGCGCAAGAACCACCGCGTCGGGGGCGGCGAGCTCGTCGTCGTCGACGAGACCCCCGAGGCCGTCGATGTCCCGGACGCAACGGCGCCCGTCGCGTCGTTCGCAGTCGTCTACGAGGACGAGCACCTGATCGTCGTCGACAAGCCCGCCGGCGTCGTCGTCCATCCGGCGCGCGGGCATCGCGAGGGCACGCTCGCGCAGGCGCTCCTCGGGCGCGCCGGCGGCGGCGACGAGGCATGGCGGGCGGGGATCGTGCATCGGCTGGACCGCAACACGTCGGGGCTGCTCGTGGTGGCCAAGGACGACGCCGTCCACCGCGCGCTGAAGGCGGCGCTGGCCGCGCGCGAGATCCGGCGCGAGTACCTCACGCTCGTCGAGGGACGGCCGCCGGCGCGCAGCGGCACGATCGAGGCGCCGATCGGTCGCGACCGCCGCCAGCGGATGCTCATGTCGACCGACAGCGAGGCCCCGAAGGACGCGATCACGCACTTCGAGATCGAGCGCGCGCTGCCGCAGGCGACGCTGCTGCGCGTGCACCTGCAGACCGGGCGCACGCATCAGATCCGCGTTCACATGCGTGCGATCGGCCACTCTGTCTGCGGCGACCGCGAGTACGGGCGCGCCGGCGTCTACGGGCTACGCCGCCAGTTCCTGCACGCCGCCCGGCTGGCCTTCTCGCACCCCGTGACGGGAGCGCCCGTCGACGTCAGCTCGCCGCTGCCGGAGGACCTGCAGGCGGCACTGGACGAGGCCGGCGGTTAAGCGCGACGGGGCGGCCCGTCCAAAGGCCACCCCGCCACCCCACATCACGGATCGAGCCCACCGGAGGTAGGGGAAGGGAGGACTCGTCCCGCACAACACATAACGTAGCCTGCGGGCAGAAGCTTGCGTAAACTTGTTCAGTCCTAGACAAACGTTCCACGACCCCGACGGGGTTTGCGACGCGGTCCTGCCCGGCTCCTTCCGCCGGGTCGCGCGCATTCCGGCGGGCTGACCAGCCAAGCAGTACCACCATAAGGAGCAGGAAACCATGGCCCAGATCGGGATCAAGGAGCTGCTGGAGGCCGGCGTGCACTTCGGCCACCAGACTCGCCGCTGGAACCCCAAGATGCGCCGCTTTATCCACGGCGAGAACGGCGGCATCTACGTCATCGATCTGCTCAAGACCGAGCGGCTGCTGCGCGAGGCGCAGGAGTTCGCCTCGGCGGTCGCGCACCGCGGCGGCACGGTGCTGTTCGTCGGCACGAAGAAGCAGGCCCGCGACGCCGTCAAGGACTCTGCCGAGGCTGCCGGCATGCCGTACGTCAACCACCGCTGGCTCGGCGGGCTGCTGACGAACTTCCAGACGATCAACCAGCGCATCAAGCGCCTGCACGACCTCGAGCGCTACGAGACCGAGGGGCAGCTCGCATTGCTGCCGACGCGCGAGCGGATGGCCGCGCAGGCCGACCTCACGAAGCTGCGCGCGAATCTCGGCGGCGTCAAGAACATGACCCGGCCGCCGGACGCGATGGTCGTCATCGACCTGAAGGTCGAGGAGATCGCCGTTCGCGAGGCGCAGCGCCTGCGGATTCCGATCATCGGGCTCGTCGACACGAACTGCGACCCCGACGGCATCGAATACGTCGTTCCCGGCAACGACGACGCGATCCGCTCGTGCACGCTGATCACCCGCGCGATCGGCGACGTCGTCGGCGAGGGCAACACGGTCTTCCGCGCCCGCGAGGAGCAGCAGCGCAAGGAGGCCGAGGAGCAGGCGCGCCTGGCGGCTGAGGAGCGCGCGCGCCGCGAGGCCGAGGAGACGGCCGCCCGCGAGGCGGCGGCGAAGGCCGAGCGCGAGGCCGCCGAGGCGGCCAGGGCAGCTGCAGCGGCTGCGGAGGCCGCAGCGGCGGAGACCGAGAGCGCCGAGGCGAGCAAGGTGCAGGCCAAGGGCGGCGGCGACCGGCAGCCCGCGGAGGCCGAGGTCGCCGAGGCGGTGCAGGCGTCGGGCCCGCCGGCGCCCGACGCGAAGGTGCCACAGGCCGCCAACACCGAGGTCGCGCCCGCCGCGACGGACAGCGTGACGGGGCCGTCGCCCGATCCCGCGCCGCCGGCCGAGGACCTGACGCCCGATCCGGCCTCGCCGCCCGCCGAGGCCGCCAAGTCCGCACGCCGCAGGAAGAAGGCGGCGGCCGAGCCCGCTGCCGACGTTCCCGCGGAGCCCGCTGCCGCCGGCGTGCCCGCGGAGCCCGCTGCCGCCGGCGTTCCCGCGGAGCCGGGCGCCGACGTTCCGCCGGATCCCCCTGCCGAGGAGCCCACGGCGGCGTCGCCCGCCGCCGAGACGGCGACCGAGCCGGCGGCTGAGCCCGAAGCGGCTGCCGTCCCCGAGTCCGGAGGAACCGACCAGTGAGCGGCATCAGCGCCAAGGACGTCAAGGCCCTGCGCGACCAGACCGGCGCGGGCATGATGGATTGCAAGCGCGCGCTGCTCGAGACCGGCGGCGACATCGACGCCGCCGTCGAGCTGCTGCGCGTGCAGCTCGGCAGCAAGATCGGCAAGCTCGCCGCCCGCGACGCGACCGAGGGCACCGTGCAGTCCTACATCCACGCCAACGGCAAGGTCGGCGTGCTCGTCGAGGTCGACTGCAACACGGACTTCGTCGCGCGCAACGACGAGTTCGTCGCGTTCGCGAAGGACGTCGCGATGCATGTCGCGGGCTCGCCGGCGACGCGCTACGTCGCCGAGGAGGACATCCCCGCGGATGCGCGTGAAGCCGAGCTGCGCATCTTCGAGGGGCAGGCCGCCGACAAGCCCGAGAACGTGCGCGCGAAGATCGCCGAGGGCAAGCTGCGCAAGTGGATGGAGGAGACCGTGCTGCTCAGGCAGCCGCACGTCAACGGCGACAAGTTCGACGGCAAGACGATCGAGGAGCTGCGCGCCGACCTGTCGGCCAAGACCGGGGAGAACGTCGTCGTCCGGCGCTTCACCCGCTTCGCGGTCGGCGAGTAACCTCGCTCGGGATGACCTCCGAGCCCGTGTTCAGGCGGGTCCTGCTCAAGCTGTCCGGCGAGGCGCTCATGGGCGACCTCGAGTACGGCACGGATCCCGACCGGGTCCGCGCCGTCGCCACACAGATCGCAGCCGTGCACGCGCGCGGGATCGAGATCGCGATCGTCGTCGGCGCCGGGAACATCTACCGCGGGCTCAAGGGCGCAGCCGCGGGGATGGACCGCGCGACCGCCGACTACATGGGAATGATGGCAACGGTCCTGAACGCGTTGACGATGCAGGACGCGCTCGAGAAGGCCGGTACGAACACGCGCGTGCAGTCGGCGATCACGATCTCCGAGGTCGCCGAGCCGTACATCCGCCGCCGCGCGATGCGCCACCTCGAGAAGGGGCGGATCGTGATCTTTGCGGCCGGCACCGGCAACCCGTTCTTCACGACCGACACCGCCGCCGCCCTGCGCGCCGTCGAGATCCACGCCGAGGCGATCCTCATGGCCAAGAACGGGGTCGAGGGCGTCCTCACCGGCGACCCGCGCGAAGACGCCGGCGCGACGCTCATCCGCGAGATCAGCCACATGGACGCGCTGCGCCGCGGGCTGCGCGTCATGGACTACACGGCGCTCACGCTGTGCGCGGAGAACAGCATGCCGCTGCACGTCTTCAACATGAACGACGAACGCAACATCGACCGGATAGTGTCCGGCGAACAGGTGGGAACGGTGGTGGTGACGCGAGATGAGTGAGCTGATCGACGAGCTGCTGGCCGACGCCGACGAGCGGATGCGCAAGTCGGTCGAGGCGACGAACCACGAGTTCGGCTCGGTTCGCACCGGGCGCGCGAGCCCGGCCCTGCTGGACCGCGTGCACGTCGACTACTACGGCGTCTCGACGCCGCTCAAGCAGCTGGCGACGATCAATGCCGCCGAGGCCCAGCTGCTCACCGTCCAGCCCTACGACAAGGGCTCGATGAAGTCGATCGAGAAGGGCATCTCCGAGGCGAACCTCGGCCTGTCGCCGAGCAACGACGGCAACATCATCCGGCTCGTCATCCCCCAGCTCACCGAGGAACGCCGGCGCGAGTTCGTGAAGATGGTCCGCCACATCGCCGAGGAGGGCCGGATCGCGATCCGCAACGTCCGCCGCGACGTCATGCACGACCTGCGCGAGCTCAAGGACGAGGGCGAGGTCGGGGCCGACGAGGAACACCGTGCGGAGACCGGGCTGCAGAAGCTCACCAACGACAAGATCGCGGAGCTGGACGCGCTGCTGAAGGGCAAAGAAGAAGAGATCCTCGAGGTCTGAGTTGGCTGCGCAGCGCGGCGAGGCGGCGCGCTACGTCGCGATCATCACCGATGGCAACGGACGCTGGGCGCGGGCGCGCGGCCTGCCCGTCGGCGAGGGCCACCGCGCGGGCGCGGACAACCTCAAGGCGCGATTGCGCGACGCTGGCGAGCTGGGCGTGCAGGAGCTGACCGTCTACTCGTTCTCGACCGAGAACTGGTCGCGACCGCAGGAGGAGGTCAGCGGCCTCATGGCCCTGTTCGCCGAGCGGATCGTCGACGAGACGCCCGAGCTGCACGAGGCCGGCGTGCGGATGCGCTTCATCGGCCGCCGCGAGCAGGTCGATCCGGCCCTCGTCGAGCAGATGCGGCTGGCCGAGCAGCTGACGGACGGCAACGACAAGATCACGCTCTTCGTCGCCTTCAACTACGGCGGCCGCGCCGAGATCGTCGATGCCGCGAAGCGCTTCACCGGCGGCGACGAGGACGACTTCCGCGCGCTGCTCTACGCGCCGGAGATGCACGACCCGGACCTGATCATCCGCACGAGCGGGGAGCGGCGCCTGAGCAACTACCTGCTGTGGCAGTCCGCGTACTCCGAACTCGTCTTCCGCGAGGAGCTGTGGCCGGACTTCGACCGGGCCGCGTTCGAGTCCTCGCTGGAGGACTACCGCTCGCGCCGGCGGCGGTTCGGGGGCCGGTGATGGCCTCGGCGGGCGGGGGCCGGGCAGGCGGGCGCGGGCGCGCCCCCCGCGCGCGTCGCGAGCGCGGCGGCGGCGGCGGATCGGATCTGACCGCGCGGCTGATCGTCGCCGTGCCCGCGATCGCCTATGCGATCGCGATCATCGCGCTGGGCGAGTACTGCTTCGCGCTCGGCATCCTGCCGCTCGCGATCATCGCGCTCGGCGAGCTCTTCGACCTGTACCCGGACGCCGAGCCGGTTCGCCTCGCGGGCTTTCTCGGCGTGACGGCGCTCATCCTCGCCGCGTACTTCGGCGACGGCTTCCATGTCCTGCTGGTGTTCCTCGCGTTCTTTCCGGTGCTGTTCGCGATCACGCTCCTCCAGCGGCGCGCGGGCACGCTCGGGATCGCGCTCACGGTCTTCGGCGTCGCGTGGATCGGCCTCGCGCTCGCGCACGGCGTGCTCCTGCGCGAGCTGCCGCACGGCGGCGGCATCATCGTCGACATCCTCGTCGGCACGTTCGTCGGCGACTCGGGGGCGTACATCGGCGGGCGCTGGTTCGGGCGGCGCAAGCTGGCGCCGAGCGTGTCGCCGAACAAGACCCTCGAGGGCCTGGTGATCGGGATGCTCACGGCGCTGCTGGCGACGTGGCTGGCCGGCACGTACCAGGACTGGCTGTCGGGCACGGACGCGCTCCTGCTCGGCCTCGGCGTCGCGCTCGCCGCTCCGGCCGGGGATCTCTTCGAGTCGTTCGTCAAGCGCGACGCGGGCACGAAGGACTCCGGGCGCCTGTTTGGCGCGCACGGCGGCGCGCTCGATCGCCTCGACGCCGTGTTCTTCACCGCCGTCGTCGGCTACTACGCCTGGCTGGCGCTGCTGTAGCTGTGGCTCCGCAATCCGGCTTGAACTTTTTTGCGGCAGCGCAAGTCGGCGGGAGATCGGCGCGTTGGTACTGGTCCATCAGGGGGTCTGCCGGGATCATGGTGTGCTGTCGTCGGAGTGTGCTGCTAGCCGCGTGGGTGATTCCTGCGCTGCTGCTACTGCTGGGTACCGGGCTGGTTGCCGCGGGGAGCGCTGACGCGCGCGCGCCGCTGACGCAATGCGAGGACGGCATCGACAACGACGGCGACCGCCAGATCGACTCGCCGTTCGATCCGGGATGTGAGGTCAACGGTGGCGCAGATGACAGCGAGTTCGACCTAACACCGGCGCCGTTGTGCTCCGACGGCCGGGATAACGACGGCGACCTCAAGCCCGACTTCCCCCTCGACCCGCAATGCCGCGCGGCCGGCGACACGAGGGAGGCGGGTGCCAACGTCGAGCAGTGCGCGGACAGCCTGGACAACGACGTTCCCCTCGACGGTCTCATCGATTTCCGGCCCGCGCCAGGTCTCCTGGCCGACCCGAAGTGTCTCTGGGCCGCCGATCCACAGGAGGGCCCACGCCTCTGTTCGAACGGCATTGACGACGACCGTGACGGCGCCACGGACTTCCCCAATGACAAGGGCTGCGCAAACCACAACGACAACAACGAGAACGACCCCCCGCAGTGCAACGACGGGCGTGACAACGATGGCGACGGAAAGGTGGACTTCAACCCGGGTTCGACCGCCACCAAGGACCCCGATTGCGACTCTGGTTCCGACGCGTCCGAGGCCTCGGGGCTGAACGTGGCGCAGTGCTCGGACGGCGTCGACAACGACGAAGACGGCAGGGTCGACTACCCCAACGACCCCGGCTGCGTCGCTCCGGGCGACAACGACGAAGCCGATCCCTCGTCGCCGCCGGCGTGCGCCGATGGCCTCGACAACGATCGCGACGGGAGGATCGACCTCGCCGACCCGGGCTGCAGCTCGGCGGCCGACACCGACGAGTTCCACACCATCATCGTGATCTCGGGCGAGCCGCTCCAGGAGCGCCAGCCGCTCCTGGCGCCGTTTCCGATCATCCGCATACGCGGGTCCGCCGACAAGCGGGGTGTGCGCATCACCCTGCTCAGCGTCCGGGCGCCGGCAAGCTCGATGGTCTCGATCTACTGCACCGGTCGGAGCTGTCCGAGCAGGCGGGTGGTGATCAAGGCGGGCAGGGCGATCGTCCGCGTGCGTCGGTTCGAGAAGCGGCTGCGCAGCGGAACGGTCCTCAAAATCTACGTCACGAAGCCCGGCTTCGTCGGCAAGTACACGCGCTTTCGCCTGTTGAGAAACCGCCTGCCGCAGCGTGCCGACCGCTGCGTGACGAGGCCCGGCACCAGACCGCACAGCTGTCCGGTGAGCTGAGCGCTTCGGCCCGCCGGGGGGGCGCGGGAGCCGGCACGAACCGCCCGGCGCCCCATTAGGCTGTCCGACCGCATGAGACCGGGGCTCCCAGGCGTGCTCGGCGCGTTCGCCGCCGCCGTGGCACTCGTCCTCGTCGCGCCGTGCGCCGGCTCCGTCCAAGCCGCCACGCAACGCTCGACGACGCTCACCGCGAAGCGCACGACGACAGCCGCCTGCCACGCCGGCGTCCGGCGAGCAAGCCGCGCCGTCGCCACCGAGCCGTACACCGCGCCACGGACCGGGCTCGTGCGCGCCGCCCTGCGCGCGGCCGGCGACTGGGACCTCGCGATCTTCGCCTCAGACTCCGGTCGCCTCGTCGCCGCCGCGGCCGCGCCGGCGGGGCGAGAGCTCGCCGAGGGCTTCGTCGTCGCCGGCGAGCAGTTCGTCGTGCAGGCCTGCCGCCGCGCCGGTGCAGCTACGCGGGCGCAACTGCGCACGCAGACGCTCGCGCTCGCGCCCGAGGACGCAGCGGACCAGCCCGAGCAGGTCGTCACCGTGCCGACTCCCGATCGTGCCACCCGTAACCGGCTCGCCGCCATCGGCCTCGATCCGGCCGAGCGCGCGGATGCCGACAGCGTCGACGTCGTCCTGCACGATGCCCACGACGCGGCCGCGCTCGTCCGCGCCGGCCTGCGCTGGACCGTCCGCATCGCCGACCTGCGCGAGCGCGCCGCGGCCAACCTCCGCGCCGAGCTGCGCGATGCCGCGCGCGCCGCGCGCATGCCGCGTGCGGCGGCCACGCGGGCCGCGCTCCCCTCGGGCCGCACGAGCTACCGCCACCTCGCCGACTACGAGTACGAGCTCAGGGCGCTCGCGGCGCAGCACCCCGGGCTCGTGAAGCTCATCACGCTGCCGCACCGGAGCCTGCTCGGCCGGCCGGTCCTCGGCGTCGAGATCGCGCGCGACGTCAACGTCGAGGCGGGCCAGCCGGTGTTCCTGCAGCTCGGGCTGCACCATGCCCGCGAGTGGCCCGCGGCGGAGCATCCGATCGAGTGGGCGTACGACCTCGTCAACGGCTACGGCCGGGACGCGCAGATCACCCAGCTCGTCGACGCCACCCGCAACATCATCGTGCCGGTCGTCAACCCCGACGGCTTCAACCTCAGCCGCGAATGGCCGATCGACGTCGGCACGCTCGTGGCGGGCATCGACCTGCCGGCGCAGCTCAACGGCCTGCTGCCGATCAGCGACCCGGCATACACCGCCGCACTGCTCGGCGACCAGGGGATCAGCCCCGCGCCCGGGACCGGCTTCGCCTACAAGCGGCGCAACTGCCGCGTCACCGACGGCCAGGTGCCGTCGCCCGGAGAGTGCGAGTCGCTCGCCAACCGCCGCAAGGGCGTCGATCCGAACCGCAACTACGGCGCGTTCTGGGGCGGCCCGGGCGCGAGCTTCGACGTCGAGGACGACACCTACCGCGGTGCGGGCCCGTTCTCCGAGCCCGAGGTTCAGAACGTGCGCGAGCTCGTCTCCTCGCGGCAGGTCACGACGCTCATCACGAACCACACGTACGGCAACCTGATCCTGCGCCCGCCCGGCCTCGCGGGCGGGCGGGTGGGTGCGGATCCGCCCGACGAGGCGCTGCTGCGCACCCTCGGCGACGCGATGGCAGCGAAGAACGGCTACACGAGCCAGCACGGCTACGAGCTCTACGACACGACCGGGTCGACCGAGGACTGGTCGTACTTCGCGACCGGCGGGCTCGGCTACACGTTCGAGATCGGGCCCGACGAGTTCCATCCGCCGCACGCCGAGGTCGCCGCCGAGTACGCCCACAACCGCGAGGCCTACCTCGTCGCGCTGCAGAGCACGGCCGACAGCACGCGTCACGCCGTCCTCGAGGGACGCGCGAGCGAGGGCACGATCCTGCGCGCGCACAAGGAGCTCGACACGCAGACCTCGCCGGTGCTGGCCTTCGGCGGCGCGACCGGCCCGCCGCGCAGCTTCCGCGACGTGCTCGACACGACGATGACGGTCGGCGCGAGCGGCCGCTTCGCATGGCACCTCAACCCGTCGACGCGCCCGGCCAGCACGACGCCCGAGAGCTGGACCGTGACCTGCGAGCGGCCCGCCGGCAACGTCCTCGCGCGCGGCGTCGTCGTCGTCGGCCGCGGCGAGCGCAAGGCGCTTGACCTCTGCGCGCTGCGCTTCTCGCTGGCCGTCGTCAGGCGGCCCGTGGGGCGGGCGCTTCACCGCGGGCTGCGCGCGCGGGCGCGCTGCACGCTGCCGTGCTCGGCGACCGTGGACCTCAGCGTCGACGGCGCGACGGCCCGGCGCTACGGGCTGGCGCGGGGCGCGCGGCGCGTCGTCGTCGCGCGCGGCAGCGCGGGCCGCGGCTTCAAGGGCCGCAAGCTCTTCGGCGTGCGCTTCACGAAGGCGGCGCGGCGCGCATTGCGCGGCGCCGAGCGCGTGCGGCTGCGGGTGAGCGCGACCGGTCGCGCCGGCACGACGCAGCGGCGGACGCTGAAGCGCTCGCTGACGCTCCAGCGCTGACGCGCCGCCGCGCCCGCCGGGGCGCCCGCGCCCGCGCCGCCGGACCCGAGCGGCGTGCCTGCCAGAATGCGCCGCACACATGGCCCGGCGGCTTCTCATCCTCGGCTCGACCGGGTCGATCGGCACGCAGGCGCTCGACATCGTCGCGCGCGATCCCGAGCTCGAGCTCGTCGGCCTCAGCGCCGAGCGCTCGGCCGGTGCGCTGATCGAGCAGGCGCGCAGCCACGGCGTCGACCGGATCGCGCTCGCCGACGCCGATGCGGGCGCGCGCGCCGCCGAGGCGTGGACGGACGGGGAGGTCCTGGTCGGCGCGGAGGGGCTCGTGCGGCTCGTCCTCGAATCGGGCGCCGATCTCGTCCTCAACGCGCTCGTCGGCTCGGCCGGCCTCGGTCCGACGGTTGCGACGCTCGGCGAGGGGATCGATCTCGCGCTCGCCAACAAGGAGTCGCTCGTCGTCGGGGGCGAGCTCGTCATGGCGCTGGCCGAGGGCACGGGCGCCCAGATCCTGCCGGTCGACTCCGAGCACTCGGCGCTGCACCAGCTGCTCGCAGGTGAGCGGGCCGGGAGCGTCGACAAGCTCGTCCTGACCGCATCGGGCGGGCCCTTTCGCGGACGCTCGCGCGCCGAGCTGGCCCAGGTCAGCATCCAGGACGCGCTCGCCCACCCGACGTGGGACATGGGCGGCAAGATCACGATCGACTCGGCGACGCTCATGAACAAGGGCCTCGAGGTCATCGAGGCGCATCACCTCTTCGGCGTGCCGTACGGCCGCATCGACGTCGTCGTGCACCCGCAGTCGATCGTCCACAGCATGATCACGCTGTGCGACGGCGCGGCGCTTGCGCATCTCGGCCATCCCGACATGCGGGTGCCGATCTCCTACGCGCTGCACCACCCCGACCGCGTCGACGTGCCCGTGCCCGCGCTCGACCTCGCGCAGGTCGGCGCGCTGACGTTCGAGCCCGTCGACGACGAGGCGTTCCCGGCGCTCGGCCTCGCGCGCGCGGCGGCCGTCGCGGGCGGCACGGCGCCCTGCGTGCTGAACGCCGCCAACGAGATCGCCGTGCACGCGTTTCTCTCCGAACGGCTGAGCTTCCTCGCCATCGCTGCGGTCATCGAGGGCACGCTCGAGCGCCTGCCAGCCGTGCCGGTGCGCGCCTTCGAGTCGCTCTACGAGGCCGACCGCGAGGCCCGCGCCGTCGCGGCCGAGCTCGTCGAAGCTTGGTCCGAGCGGCTCCTACGCTGAACCCTCGTCACAGTGATTGGAGGAACGCGATGAGCTCGCGGCGCTCGCGTGCTGGGAGCTTGCGAAAGTGCTCTCTTGCGGTGCGTGCTTCGCCGTCATGCCAGAGGATCGCCTCGCTGAGATCGCGGGCGCGGCCGTCGTGCAGGAAGCGGGTGTGGCGGTTGACGGTTCGCACGAGACCTACGCCCCACAGCGGAGCAGTGCGCCATTCCGAGCCGGTCGCGAGGCCGTCGGGGCGGCCGTCGGCGAGGCCCGGGCCCATGTCGTGCAGCAGCAGGTCGGTATATGGGCGGATGACCTGGTCGCGCAGCCCGGCCACGCCGCTGGAGGCGGTCTTGAGCTTGGGCAGGTGGCACGAGGCGCAGCCGATCGCGGTGAAGCGGCCCTCCCCGGCCGATGCGGGCGCGTTGCCGATATCGCGACGAGCGGGGACCGCGAGGGTGCGCGTGTAGAACGTCACGCGGTCGAGCTTGCGCGCGTCGATCTCGGGCTGGCCGCCGGTGCGTGCCCTGTTGCAGGCGCGCTGGCGGGCTGGGCAGTTCTCGTCGGTGAAGATCGGGGAGGTGATGCCGATGTCGCCGCTGAAGGCGCCGGCGTTCTGCTGCTCGACGGTCGGCACGTTGGCCTTCCAGCCAAAGCGTCCGAGCGCGGTAGCCTGCGAGCGGGCGTCGGGAACGCGGTTGGGCCGGCGCGAAGCGGCGTCGCCCTCGGTGAGGACCGTCGCGTTCGAGCGCGCGTCCGGCACGCGGTTGGGCCGGCCGGAGATCCCGTCGCGGTTACGGTCGCCCGGATCGGCGCGCGCGACGATCGTCTGCTCGGGGATCGCCTCCAGCAGCCCGACGCCGAAGACCGCCGGCGCTACCCGCGGGCTGATCTGCACACGCGCGGGCAGCGGCCCGAACGCGCGGTCGACGATGTCGTAGCGCGGTGCCAGCAGCGTGTAGGGCGTCCCGTCGCCGTAGCTCCCGCGCCGCTTGGCGTGCCGGATGCGGATGCGGCCCTCGGCGGGGACGCCGTTGATGGCCCGGTCCTGAAGCTGGCCGCCGTAGAGGCGCACGGGCTGCGGCGACCCGTCCGGCCCGGCGACGCTGAGGCGCAGCAGCAGCCCGCGTTCGGGGTCGCGGGGTCCGCTCGGCGGCCGTCCGCGGCCGTCCTTGAAGTGACACGACGAGCATGACTGCGCGTTGAACGTCGGGCCGAGCCCGTCGCGGCCAGTCGCCGATGCCGGGGCCCGCACCCAGTTGCGGTTGAAGAAGCTGTTTCCGATCTGGAACGCGCGACGGTCGCTGCTCGACAGGTTCTTCAGAGCGAGCGCGAATGCGTTGGCGGTGGTGTCCTGAACGGTGCCGGCGCCACCGGACAGCGTGCGATCGCCGTCGCTCTGTGCTCGGTCGCCGCCGCTGACGATGACGACCCCGAGCGCACAGGCGGCGATCAACACGATCAGCGCGACCGCGGCGGCAGTCTTCGTGCGCACGGCTCTCAGAGCTCGAAGTTGACCGTGACGTCGAGTGCCTTCGCGGCCTTGGCGAGGTCGGCTCCCTGCGCTTCGAGCGCGGCGATGACAGCACCCAGCGCCTTGCTGTCGGCCGAGCCGCTCGGTGCCGCGATCATCCTCTCGAACGTTGCGGGAAACGCTTCGGCCTTCGCGAGCGTGCCGTCGATCTGGCGGCGCAGGGCGGCCGCCAAGCCTGGGTCGACCTCGCTGACGAGGCTGTCGAGGCTCGCCCCGGACGTGCCCGCGTACTCGCCGCGGTAGACCATCCGGATGCCCTTGATGTCGTTGACGACGTCGGCGTTGGTGTTGTCGCTGAAGCAGGAGTGCTCGTCCTCCTGATCCTTGCTGTCCAGCGCGACCGCCATCCGCTCGCCGGCGAGCTCGTGGGTGTTGAGGGCGCCGACGCCGCGCAGGATCTTCGTCAGCGCCTCGCCGGGATCGGCCAGAAACGCAGCGCGGTACGTGCCGTCGCCGGTTTCCCATCGGTCGCGCACGCTGCGCAGGTCTGACAGCAGCCGCGCGGTCGTCAGGCGCAGATAGGCGGCGCGCCGCTTCGCGTTGGCCGCGTTCGCGTAGTCGCTGACCGGTCGGTTGCCGGGTCCGCTCTTCGAGCGGTCTTGGCCCCAGAGCAGGAACTCGATCGCGTGCCAGCCGGTGGCGATGTTCGTCTCGCCGCCCTGCTCGTTGGCCTCGACGATGACGTCTTGCGTGACCTCCGGGTAGCGCCGGCGGTCGTTGACGATCCCGGCGCTGGCGTCACCGTCGACATAGTCGACGTACGCCTCGTCCATCGGCCAGGAGTTGATGAGGCCCTCGGGCCCGGTCTTCGGATCGTCGATCGGCCCGCCGTAGAAGCGAAACGGCTCGGTGACGACATAGTCGTCGCGCGCCGACAGCCACGCCCGCTTCGCCGCGTCCAGGCGCGCGGCGCTGGGGCGGGCGACGAAGCGGTCGATCGCATCGCGCATCGTCGCGGCGCTGTCGACCGACGCGCCGTAAGCGGCGAAAACGATGTTGGCGTAGTTCTCGGCGACCGCGGCCTTGCTGTCCCGCGAAACCGTCGATCGGTCGTCGCCGTCGCCGCAGCCGGCGAGCGCGACCGCGGCCAGCAGCACGACCGGCACCAGCAGCTTCAACGGCATGCGCACCCCTCCGTGACGTTGTCAGTGCGCGCTGAAGACGCCCCTCGCCCAGCGCGTTAGGTAACCCTAACACTTGGCGCACCTGATCTTGGTGCCGACGTGACGTGCCGAGCGTCGACGGCGCCATCGCCGGTGCCCGAGCACGGCCTCGGTGCGCCCACTGCGCAGCACCAGCGGCGGACGCTGAAGCGCTCGCTGACGCTCCGGCGCTGACGAGCTCGCCGGCGCGCCCCGCGCCCCGCGCCGCCGGACCCGAGCGGCACGCCTGCCAGAATGCCCCGCAGATGTCGCTCTACGAGGCCGACCGCGAGGCCGCGACCGAAGCCGTCCAGGCTGCCGCCGACGTTTGCCACACTGAATAGATGAGTTGGATCATCGCCTTCGTCGGCTTCGCGTCGCTCGTCGTCCTGCACGAGATCGGACACTTCGTGGCCGCGAAGGCCGTCGGTATGCGGGTGGAGAAGTTCTCGCTCTTCTTCGGACCGTTCCTCGCCAAGTTCACCCGCGGCGAAACGACCTACGGAATCGGGCCGATCCCGCTCGGCGGCTACGTGAAGATCACAGGGATGAACCCGGCAGAGGAGATCCCGCCGGAGCACGCCCACCGCGCCTACTACCGCCAGCCCGTGTGGAAGCGGATCGTGGTGATCCTTGCCGGCCCGCTCGTCAACATCGTGCTGGCGTTCGCCATCCTGTGGATCGTCTTCTGGTCCAACGGGATCGTCGAGCCGACCGCCAAGGTCGAACGAGTCCAGCCCGACAGCCCGGCGGCGTCGGCTCTCGTCGCGGGGGACACGCTGGTTGCCGTCGACGGCCGCCGCGGTGACTTCGAGTCGCTGCGCGCGCAGATCGGGACGCACAGATGTGCGGCGCGCCCTCCCACCGACGGCTGCATGTCTCCGACTCCGGCTCGGGTGACCGTGCGACGAGACGGCCGTCTGGAGACGTTCTCACTGCGCCCTGTCCACGACGCCGAGGCGGGCCAGGCGATCGTCGGGTTCACGCCCGGCTCGCGGACGACTCCGATCGGACCCGCTACGGCAGCCGCGGACAGCGTGGAAGCCATGTGGCGCGTCACGGCTGCGACCGGGACCGTGCTTTCGCGCCTGTTCGAGGCGGAGCAGCGCGAGCAGCTCTCTGGCGTCATCGGCTCGTATGAGCGTACGAGACGATCCGTGGAGATCTCGGCGACTCGCACCTTCCTCCTGCTCGCACTCATCTCGCTGTCCCTTGGACTCGTCAATCTGCTTCCGTTTCTGCCACTCGACGGCGGTCACATCTTCTGGGCGCTCGCCGAGAAGGTCTCCGGCCGAGCGATCTCCTTCCGGGTCATGGAGCGCGCCAGCGTGGTGGGCATCGCGCTGGTGGGCATCCTCTTCTTCATCGGCCTTCAAAACGACATCGGGCGGTTGACCGGCGAGGGCTTCGGTCCGCCCTAG
>Ga0136617_10000572_pt1 | contig 31273 bp, 33 predicted proteins | sample AntDrymUQ3222106_2_FD_129672 | JGI IMG/M metagenome (GOLD analysis project Ga0136617, IMG submission 129672) | Polar desert sand microbial communities from Dry Valleys, Antarctica - metaG UQ322 (21.06) | ecosystem: Environmental > Terrestrial > Soil > Desert | place: Antarctica: Dry Valley... | reverse complement strand
GCCGACCTCGGCGCCCAGGATGCGGGCACCTCTCAGGAGGTACGACGGCGTGCCACCCATCAGGCCACCTCCGTCGCGCCGGCACCGGACAGGAGCAGGTAGAGCACGGCCATCCGCACGCTCACTCCGTTGGTGACCTGCTCGACGATGGTCGAGCGGGCCGAGTCGGCGACGTCGGCGGCGATCTCCATGCCGCGGTTCATCGGTCCCGGGTGCATCACGATCGCGTGGTCGGGCAGCATCGCCACCCGGCGCCCGTCCAGTCCGTAGCGGCGGGAGTACTCGCGGGCGCTGGGGAAGAACGCCGCCCCCATGCGCTCGCGCTGCACCCGCAGCATCATCACCACGTCGGACTTCGCGAGCTCGCCGTCGAGGTCGTAGGACGCGGCGCACGGCCAGTGCTCGACTCCCACCGGCAGCAGCGTCGGCGGTGCGACCAGAGTCACCTCGGCGCCGAGGGTATGCAGCAGCAGGACGTTGGAGCGCGCGACCCGCGAGTGCAGGACGTCCCCGACGATGGTCACCCGGCGACCGTCGAGACCGGTGCCGGTGGCGGTCGAACCAGCAGACCCGGCCTCGACGTTGAGCCGGCGCCGCATCGTGAAGGCGTCGAGCAGCGCCTGGGTGGGGTGCTCGTGGGTGCCGTCGCCGGCGTTGACGACGCTGCCGCGGATCCAGCCCGAGTGGGCCAGCCGGTGCGGGGCGCCCGACGACCCGTGCCGCACGACCACCGCGTCGGCGCCCATCGCCTCCAGGGTGAGGGCGGTGTCCTTGAGGCTCTCGCCCTTGGAGACGCTCGAGCCCTTGGCCGAGAAGTTGATGACGTCGGCCGACAGCCGCTTGGCGGCGGCCTCGAACGAGATGCGGGTGCGGGTCGAGTCCTCGAAGAAGAGGTTGACCACCGTGCGGCCGCGCAGCGTCGGCAGCTTCTTGATCGGGCGGTCGGCGACCGCGGCCAGCTCCTCCGCCGTGTCGAGGACGAGCAGCGCGTCGTCGCGGGAGAGGTCGGCGCTGGAGAGCAGGTGGCGGATCATGCGGTCACCTCCTGGCTGTCTCCGGTGGCAGCCGCGGTGATCGAGACCGCGTCGTGGCCGTCGACCTCCTCGAGCCGGACCGAGACCCGTTCGCTCATCGAGGTCGGCAGGTTCTTGCCGACGTAGTCGGGCCGGATCGGCAGCTCGCGGTGGCCGCGGTCGACGAGCACCGCCAGCTGGACCAGCCGCGGGCGGCCGTGGTCGTTGAGTGCGTCGAGCGCGGCCCGGATGGTGCGCCCGGAGAAGAGCACGTCGTCGACCAGGACGACGGTGCGCCCGTCGATGCCGTCGGGCGGCAGGTCGGTGTGCTCCAGGGCGCGGGCGGGCCGCAGCCGGAGGTCGTCGCGGTACATCGTGACGTCCAGGGCGCCGACCGGCACGTCGTGGCCCTCGACGGAGGCGATCCTGGCAGCGAGCCGGCGGGCCAGGGGCACCCCGCGGGAGGGGATGCCGAGCAGGACCACGTCCTGCGGGCCCTTGTTGCGTTCGAGGATCTCGTGCGCGATCCGGGTCAGCGCGCGCCCGATGTCGGGCGCCTCCAGCACGGATCGCGGATCGCCGCTCGGGGGGGTGCGCCTCGTCGCGGGGGCGCGGGTGTCCTGGGTAGGCGGCATCGCCGGCCGACCTCCTTCCCCGCCTCTCGGGACGGGTCGTTAAAGGATGTCTGGGTGAACTGCGCGTCACCGTAGCAGCGCGGACCGCCGACGAGTTGGAGCGAATCGCTTGACCAGGTCGGTCACGCTCCGTAACGTGACACAGCGTAATCGCGATAGGGAGATGATCTCCGCCGTCCGCGAGGATCTCGGGAGCATCGCGCGCGGTCGTCACATCCTGTGACTTGGGGGGGAAAGGACTACACGTTCATGCCGTCTGACTACGCCCGCGCGTTGGGGTCGCGCCTGCGCGCGATCCGCACCCAGCAGAACCTCTCGCTGCACGGGGTCGAGGAGAAGTCCAAGGGTCGGTGGAAGGCCGTCGTGGTCGGGTCCTACGAGCGCGGCGACCGCGCCGTGACCGTCCAGCGACTGGCCGAGCTGTCCGACTTCTACGGTGTCCCGGTCTCCGAGCTGCTGCCCGACAGCGCTCCGAGCGGCGCCGCCGAGCCGCCGCCGCGCCTGATCATCGACCTGGAGAAGCTGCAGGTCGTCCCCGCCGAGCGGGCCGGCCCGCTGGCGCGCTACGCGGCCACCATCCAGGCCCAGCGCGGCGACTACAACGGCCGGGTGCTCTCGATCCGTCAGGACGACCTGCGCACGCTGGCCGTCATCTACGACGAGTCGCCGAGCATGCTGACCGAGCAGCTCATCACCTGGGGCGTGCTCAACCCCGAGGCCCGCCGCGCCCTGGACTGACCCGCCTCAGCGGGTGAGGGAGGGCTTGAGGTCGAGGAGCCGGGCGAGCAGGCCGTTGACGAAGCCGGGCGACTCGTCGGTCGAGAGAGAACGCGCGAGCGCCACCGCCTCACTGATGGCGACGGCATCTGGCACGTCGTCGCGCCACAGCAGCTCGAACGTCCCGAGCCGGAGCACGGCCCGGTCCACCGCCGGCATCCGGTCCAGCGACCAGCCCTGGGAGTAGGTCGTCAGCAGCTCGTCGATGCGCTCGCCCTGCGCCACCACGCCCTCGACGAGCTCGACGGTGTATTCCGCGACCGGCGGCTCCCCCGCGGCGACCCGGCCGGCCAGCACGTCGAGCACCCCGGCGCCGCGCTGCTCGGCCTCGAACAGCACGTCGAGGGCCCGCTTGCGCGCCTTGGTGCGAGCGCCCACTAGCCCGTCACGCGGCCCAGATAGCTGCCGTCGCGGGTGTCGACCTTGATCTTCTCGCCCGTGACGATGAACAGCGGTACGGCGACCTCGGCACCGGTTTCCAGCGTTGCCGGCTTGGTGCCGCCCGTCGACCGGTCGCCCTGCATCCCCGGCTCGGTGTAGGAGATCGTCAGCTCCACCGATGCGGGCAGCTCGACGTACAGCGGGGTGCCCTCGTGCAGCGCAACCACCGTGTCCTGGTTCTCCAGCAGGTAGGACGCTCCCCCGCCGATCGTCGCGGCCGGGACGTGGATCTGGTCGTAGGAGGAGTTGTCCATGAAGACGTAGTCCTCCCCCTCCTTGTAGAGGTATTGCATGTCCCGCTTGTCCACGCTGGCCGTCTCGACCTTCGTGCCCGCGTTGAACGTCTTGTCCACGACCTTGCCCGACAGCACGTTCTTCAGCTTGGTGCGCACGAACGCCCCACCCTTGCCGGGCTTGACGTGCTGGAACTCCACGACCGACCAGAGCTGGCCGTCGAGGTTGAGCACGATGCCGTTCTTCAGATCGTTGGTCGTCGCCACGGGAAGAGCTTCCTAACGTCGGTACGCCGGTCGGCGTGGGCGTGTCCTAGAGGACCAGCAGGTCCTTCCCGGATGTCGTGAGCAGCTCGGGCCCGCCGTCCCTCACCACAAGAGTGTCCTCGATACGGACCCCACCGCGGCCGGGAAGGTAGACCCCAGGCTCGACGGTGACCGGCGTGCGGTCGGCGAGTCTAGCGTCCGCGGCGTGTCCCATCATCGGTGCCTCGTGGATCTCCAGCCCCACACCGTGACCCAGACCGTGGGAGAACTGGTCGCCGTAGCCGGCCGCGGCGATGACCTCGCGGGCCGCGGCGTCGACGTCGCGGACGTTGGCGCCGGGCGCCAGCGCATGCCGACCGACGCGCTGGGCATCACGGACCAGCCCGTGGATCTCGCGCTGCCACTGCGCCGGCTCGGCGCCGACGACCACGGTGCGGGTGCAGTCGGCGTGGTAGCCCTGGTAGAGGGCGCCGAAGTCGATCTTCAGCAGGTCGCCGGCGGCCACCACCCGGTCGGTGGGCCGGTGGTGCGGGATCGCGCTGTTCGGCCCCGTGGCCACGATGGTCTCGAAGGAGATGCCGGTGGCTCCGTGGTCGAGCATCCGGTTCTCCAGCTCTCGGCCGATCTCCCGCTCGGAGCGGCCAGGGATGATGGTCTCGAAGAGCTCGCCCAGAGCGCGGTCACCGATCGCGCAGGCCTCCCGCAGCAGCGCGATCTCGTCCTCGTCCTTCACTGAGCGGAGCCGCTCGACGAGCGGGCCACCCGCCACCAGCTCAACCCCCTCACCGGTGCGGGCAAGGGTGTCGTGCAGCTCGACCGTCACGTCGTGGGCCTCGAAGGCGAGCCGGCCGATGCCGTCCTTGCGTGCCCTCTCGACCAGAGCGGACGCGCAGGCCCTGTCGATCAGCCGCTCGACGTCGGGTGCCTGCGCCTCGGACTGGGTGATGTAGCGACCGTCGGTGGCGAGGATCGCGCCGTCGGAGGTGACGAGCAGCGCCGCGTTGGACCCGGTGAACCCGGTCAGGTAGCGGACGTTGACCAGCCGGGTCACCAGCATGGACTCAATTGGCGACTCGGCCTGCAGCGGCGCGATCAGCTCGCGCAGCCGTGCTCGTCGTGCCGCATGGTTCTCAGGCATCAGCGCAGCCTAATCGGGCCCGACGGCCCTCCCCATGATCGTGAAGGCATTCCCCCACAAGTGCGGGCAGGATCCTTCACGATCACCGGGTCTTGGGGGCGATCGCCCTCAGGGCGAGGCGGTAGGAGTCCAGGCCGAAGCCGGTCACCGTGCCGGTGGCGACGCCGGCGATAACCGAGGTGTGCCGGAACTCCTCGCGGGTGGCCGGGTTGGTGAGGTGCACCTCGACCAGCGGGGCGCGGAGCTGGGCACACGCGTCGCGCAGCGCGTAGGAGTAGTGCGTGAACGCGGCGGCATTGAGCACCACCGCAACGGCGCCATCAGCAGCCTCGTGCAGCCAGCCGACCAGCTCGGACTCGTCGTCGGTCTGGCGCACGTCCACCTCCAGACCCAACTCTCCCGCCGTCTGCTCGCACGCCGCAACGAGGTCGTCGTACGTCTCGGTGCCATAGACGTCGGGTTCGCGAGAACCCAGCCGGGCGAGGTTGGGACCGTTGAGGACCAGCACGCGAGTCATCCGGACACTCTCTCGTAGGCGGCGACCAGCCAGGCCGGGTTGGGGTCCTCGAGCACGCCGGGCCTGCCGACGCCGTCGAGCACCACGAACCTCAGCACGGAGCCGCGGGCCTTCTTGTCCACCCGCATCGCGTCGAGCAGATCCGACCAGCGACCGCTCAGGCAGGTCACCGGGAGGCCTAGCGACCCCAGCACCGCGCGGTGCCGAGCGACATCGGCATCGGCGAGGCGGCCCGCGAGCCGCGACAGCTCGGCGGCGAACACCATCCCGACGCTGACGGCGTGCCCGTGCCGCCAGGTGTAGGACTCGACCTTCTCGATCGCGTGCCCGAGCGTGTGGCCGTAGTTGAGGATCTCGCGCCGGCCGCGGTCCTCGAGGTCCGCACCGACCACGTCGGCCTTGACCCGGATCGAGCGCTCCACCAGCTCGCGCAGCGGCGCGCCAGTCGCTTCGGTCGCCGCCGCCGGGTCGGCCTCGATGATGTCAAGGATGCGCGGATCGGCGACCAGGCCGACCTTGACGACCTCGGCCATCCCGCTGACGAGGTCCTCACGCGGCAGCGTGGCCAGCGTGGCCAGGTCGCAGAGAACCCCGGCCGGTGGGTGGAAGGCGCCGACCAGGTTCTTGCCCTCGGCGGTGTTGATCCCGGTCTTGCCGCCCACCGCCGCGTCGACCATGCCGAGCAGCGTCGTCGGCACCTGGACCACGCGCACGCCGCGCAGCCAGGTCGCGGCGACGAAGCCGGCCAGGTCGGTGGTCGCCCCACCGCCCAGACCGATGATCGCGTCGCTGCGGGTGAAGCCGGCCTGCCCGAGGGTGGCCCACAGCTCCGCCGCGACGGCCATGTCCTTGGCCGCCTCACCGTCGGGCACCTCCGCGAGCACCACCTCGAGCCCTGCCCCGGTCACGCCCGCCTCCAGGCCCCGAGCCGTCCGGCGCAGTGCCCGGGGGTGGATCACCGCCACCCGCCGGACGCCCCCGCCCAGCACGTCCAGCACGGCCGCGGGATCGGCGACCAGCCCCTTGCCGACGATCACGTCGTACGGCGAGGCGCCGGCCACTCGGATCCGCGTCGTGGCGCCGGCGGTGGGGTCGGTGGAGGTCACGACGCCAGGCTAGGTGCCGGGGAGGTCCAACTGGCGGACGATGGCGTCGGCGACCTCCTCGGGTGTGGTGCCGTCGGTGTCCACGGTGAGTGTCGCGACCTCCTCGTAGAACCCCCGACGCGCCGCCATCAGCCGGACCCATGAAGCGCGAGGGTTCCCGAGCAGCAGCGGGCGGTCGCGGTTGAAACCGATCCGCGGTGCCGCGCCGGTGATGCTCACGTCGAGGAAGGCCACCGTGTGCCCGGCCAGCACAGCGCGCGTCTGCGGGTCGAGCACCGCGCCGCCGCCCAGCGCCAGCACGCCGTCGTGCTCGGCCATTGCGTCGCGCACGGCCTGCGTCTCCAGCGCCCGGAAGTGGGCCTCGCCGTGCTCCAGGAACAGGTCGGAGATCGTCTCGCCGGTCGACCGCTCGATGTCGTCGTCGGTGTCGCGGGCCGTCAATCCGAGTCGTTGGGCGAGGAGCTTCGCGACGGTCGACTTGCCGGCACCGGGTGGGCCGACCAGCACCACGCGCGGCCCGGTGGACCCGGTCAACGGATCGCGAGGTTCTCGAGGTAGGCGCGCGCGTTGCGGGCCGTCTCAGCAACCGAGTCACCGCCGAACTTCTCCAGCGCGGCGTCGGCGAGGACCAGGGCAACCATCGCCTCGGCCACGATGCCGGCAGCGGGCACCGCGCAGACGTCGCTGCGCTGGCTGATGGCCGTGGCCGGCTCACCGGTGGCGACGTCGACGGTGGCCAGTGCTCTGGGCACGGTGGAGATGGGCTTCATCGCGGCCCTGACCCGCAGCGGTTCACCGGTGCTCATCCCGCCCTCGACGCCCCCTGCTCTCGCCGTACGGCGTCGCAGTCCCTCGTCCGTGGCCTCGATCTCGTCGTGGGCGGCCGAGCCGCGCCGGCGTGCTGTCTCCAGCCCGTCGCCCACCTCGACCGCCTTGATGGCCTGGATGCCCATCAGCGCGGCCGCGAGCCGCGAGTCGAGCCGGCGGTCCCAATGGACATGGCTGCCGAGGCCAGGTGGGAGTCCGTGGGCGAGCACCTCCACCACGCCACCGAGGGTGTCTCCGTCGGCGTGAGCCGCGTCGATCTCGGCGACCATCGCCGCGCTGGCCTCGGGGTCGAGGCAGCGAACCGGATCCGCGTCAAGCCGCTCGATGTCGTCGGGTGACGGCAGGGCGCCGACGGGTGCGAGGGCCGTGCCGATCGCGACGACATGGCTGACGAGTCGGACGCCGATCGCCTGGTCGAGGAACGCCTGCGCGACGGCGCCCAGCGCGACCCGGGCCGCGGTCTCCCGGGCGCTGGCCCGCTCCAGGACCGGGCGTGCGTCGTCGAAGCCGTACTTCTGCATGCCGGCGAGGTCGGCGTGGCCGGGTCGCGGCCGGGTGAGCGCAGCGTTGCGGGCCAGCTCCTCGAGCACGGCGTCCTCGACCGGGTCGGCGGACATCACCTGCTCCCACTTGGGCCACTCGGTGTTGCCGATCCGGATCGCGATCGGGCCGCCCTGGGTGCGGCCGTGGCGGACGCCGCCGAGGAGCTCGACGTCGTCGCGCTCGAAGGACATCCGGGCGCCGCGGCCGTGGCCGAGCCGGCGGCGGGCGAGCGCGGCGGCGAGGTCGTCGGTAGTGAGGGCGACCCCGGCCGGGAGGCCCTCGAGGATCGCGGTGAGTGCGGGACCGTGCGACTCCCCCGCGGTCAGCCAGCGCATGCAACGATCTTCGCACGCCGGACGTGCCAGACGGGCCGCCCGTGGTGCCCGGCCGGCCCGTCCGCGTTCTTAGGTGGTGCCTACTGCATCTTCGAGGTCTCGCCCTCGCAGAGGTCGAAGCGCTCGTCGCCGTACTGGAAGCTGCCGCACTTGCCGTTCTTGAGGCGCAGCGCCTTGAAGTAGGTGCCGAACACGTCGCCGACCGCGACCGAGTAGACCTTGGTGCCGACCGTGACGCGGGCGGAGGAGTTGTCCGCGGTGACCGCGACGACCTTGACGGTCAGCGGCTTGGTGGAGGCGCCGGGGTCTTCGCCCGTGCCGCCGGTGCTGCCGCCACCGGTGCTGCCGCCTGCCGGCGTGCCGCCTCCGGTTGCCGGCTGGTTGACCGGGGCGCCGCCTCCGACGACCGGCGTGACGCCAGGAACGCCTGCGACCGGAGCCGCACCGCCTCCGCTCTCCACTGCCGGGGCGACCAGGGCCTTGAACGGGTCCTTGCCGATCGACTTCTTGGACAGCTTGGGTGCCTTGACCGGCGCCGGAGTGGCGACTGGCTCAGGCGTTGCCACCACACCGGGCGACCGGCGCACTGGCGCGGCGTCCTCGACAGCATCGTCCCCGCCAGAGAAGACGAAGAAGTAGGCAAGCGCGCCCAGGACGAGTACACCGACCACCGCAAGGATCAGAACGGTCCGGCGGTTGCTGCGGGCTTCTTCGAAATCCGCGGCCTGCCCGTCGGCGACCTGAGTCCCCTGGAAGGGGAAGCTTGGCTCACTCATGTCAGGTCTCCTGGGTCAGTTGGCCGCAGGGGCCGTCGTCGGGGCGGGTGTGCTTGCAGCCGGTGCGGGGGGAACTGTGGTCGGGAGGGTGGCTGCAGCCGCAGCAGCGGGCGAGAGGAACACTCGACCCTGGATAACCAGCTCCAGGCCACCAGCGTTCTCGGCTCCAGCCTCGCTGGAACCCTCCTTCAGGGTGAACCCCGAAACGAGGAACGACCGCTTGAGTCCCTCCAACTTGTTGAGGTACTGCTCCATCTCGAAGTAGCTGCCCGTTGTCTTCACGGTGATCGGCACCTGATAGAGCGACGGAGCCGGCGCGACCGGCACGACAGGCGTGGTGGTCGTCGCTGTGGTCTCGCCGGTGGCCGGCGTGGTGGTGGCGACAGGAGCCGCTATCACGGGGCTGACCACGGCGACGGGAAGGGCCGGTGTAAGCGAGGTGAGCTCAACGCCTGATTTCTTGGCGGCAGCGGTCAGGTCACGGATCAGCGCCGGCAGGGCAGGGTTGTCCGGCAGCTGCCTGCGGATCTGGGCGAGGAAAGCCTCCTGCTTGGGCAGGTCCAACGCCTGCGCCTTGAGCACCTCGAGCTGCTGGACCAGTCGTTGGTTGTTGGCATCCTGCTCGACCGTCTGCGAGCGCAGGCCAGCGGCCTCGGACCGCTTCGGTGCGATCAGCAGGAACCAGCTGGCCGCGAAGACGGCTGCGACGAGCAGCACGGCCAAGGCGGACCACTTGCGTGTTGCGGTCATTTCAGCTGCCCGCCTTCTGGACGTAGCGCTTGGACAATGCGTCCTCGTTGATCGTCACCTGGCTGGTGAACTTGACGACCTCGGTGTCGCCGATCAGTTCCTTCGTCGAATCGGTGAAGTAGGGCTGTGAATAGCCCTTCTGCTTGGCCAACGAGTCCAACCAGTTGGCGACGTCGTTGTGACGTATCGCCTTGCCGTCAAAGCTCACCGTGCCAAGTCCAGGCTCGATGTAGCTGGTGGCCCCAGCGACCGCCGGGGCGGGCCCGGCCACCGCGGCCTCGTTGGCCGTAGCTGTCATGGTCGTCAGCCACACCTTGCCCGGAGTCTTCAGACTCAGGTCATTGAGGTAGAAGGACCAACGGATCTCCTTGCCCATCGCCAGCTCGAGCTGAGCCTGCGCTGCCTCGACCTGGGAGTAGACCAGGGGAACCTGGCTGTACTCCGCGGCCTGACTCTCCAGCCGGCTCGTCTGAGCCTTGGAGTCGCTGAGGTCTCCCTCCGCGTCGGCCACCTGGCCGCTGGCAGCGAGGAACAGGAAGGCGACGACTCCCAAGGAGGCAAGCACTCCGGCGCCCAGGCCGAGCTGGACGCGGCGGAAGCGCCGTTCCTGCTCGATCTCGGGTGGCAGCAGGTTGACCCTGGGCAGGGTCCCGGTGCGGGTAGCGGTCAGCGTGCTCATGATGCGGCTCCAAGGGCGAGGCCGACGGGCACTGCGGCCAGCGGCTCGACGAATGCGATCTGCTCGGGCGACAGGCCGGTGCGACCAACCTGCAGACCCTGCATAGGTGTTCCGATCTCGACGGGAACCCGGGTGGTCACCTGGAGCCGCTGCGCGAGACCGCCGAGACGAGCTCCGCCGCCGGTGAGCACGAGCCGGGAGATGGGCGCGGACCCGCTCGACGCGAGGTAGTAGTCCAGCGAGCCGCGAATCTCGTCGACGAACGCCGATCCGACTGCCTCGACTACACGAGCAGCTGCCTGAGCGTCCATGCCCTCCACCGGAAGCCCGATCCCGAGCTGCTGCTTCATGGCCTCGGCTTGTGCCTGAGGCACGCCCATCCGCTCCGCGACGGCGTCGGTGATGTCCTGGCCGCCCATGAGCAGGATGCGCACGAACTTCGGAACGCCGCCTTGGTGCAGGACGATATTGGTGACTCGCGCTCCCACATCTACCAGCGCCTCGACCTGTGCGCCCATGCCGAGGTGATCGGGGTCAGACAGCGAACGCACGACCGCGAAGGACGTCAGATCTACCATCAGCGGCGACAGGCCGGCGATCTTCACGGCCTGCAGGCTGGCGTGAACCATGTCGCGAGATGCGGCGACCAGCAGGCCCCGCAGGACACGCTCGCCGCCGTCGGTGCTGAGCTCCTCGAGAAGGTGGAAGTCGAGCACAGCCTGCTCGACGGGCATCGGGACGAAGTCCTGGACGTGGAAGGCGAGCGACTTCTTCAGCTCGTCGGCCGGCATCCAGGGCAGGTCGACCTGACGGACGATGACCTTCTGGTTCGCGACACCGATGACAACCTTCTTGCTGCTGAACTTGGTGTGGCTCCACAGCTGCTTGATGGCTGCACCTACCGCGTCGGGATCGATCACCTCACCATCGCGGACCGCACCCTCGGGAAGGGCCACCTGGCCGAACTTCTCGAGGGTTATCTGACCCTTGCCGAACGACAGCTCGGCGGCGCGCACACCCGAGGTCCCGATGTCGAGACCGATGGCGGATCGAACTGCCACGACGTTCCCCTCCCACTGGCGGCGCGTGCCGCGTGGTGACCCTGTTGGGTCGCTTCAAGAAGGGGGATCGGCTCGAAGTGCGGACGCCTTGAGCAAACGGATCAGCCCAGCGCGTGATCGAGGTAAAGGTCTGCCAAAGCGTCGCCCCACAGGATCGCAACGAAGGCGCCGGCAAGCATGAAAGGACCGAACGGGATCTGGGACTTGCGGCCCGCTCGCCGCACCGCCATGAGGACCCCGCCGACGACCCCCCCGAAGAGGAAGCCCAGGAAGCCACCCGCCACTACCTCGGGCCAGCCGAGCCAGCCGAGATAGATGCCGAGAACGCCAGCGAGCTTCACGTCACCAAAGCCCATCCCGGCCGGATAGACGAAGGCGAGCAGGAAGTAGAACCCGAACAGCGCCACCAATCCAAGGATGGCGCGCAGGAACGGAGACATATCGCCCTGGGCGAGGGCCGCGCCCGCCAGCAGGACCAGCGCAACGACGTAGGACGGCAGCACGATGGAGTTCGGCAACCGCTTGACGTCGAGGTCGATGAGGGCCAGGGCGACCCCGATCGCCCCCAGGTAGAGAAACGCTGGTAGCTCGGGCTCCACGCCGACACGTACAGCGAGGAGAGCGAACGTGACTGCCGTGCCCGCCTCGACCAGGGGGTAGCGAACGGAGATCTCTGCGCGGCAGTCCCGACACCGGCCGCGTAGCAACAGCCAGCTGAGCACCGGGACGTTGTCACGTGGCCGCACGTCGTGGCCACAAGCGGGGCAGTGGGAAGGTGGGGCGACCAGTGACTCGCCTCGCGGAACGCGCCAGATCACGACGTTGAGGAAGGAGCCGACGATCAGCCCGAGCAACGCGCAGCCGAGCACGAGGTAGAGCACCTGACGACCTTAGCCAGCCAGTCCGGTCAGCGGTCGACCTCGCGGAAGCGTGTCGACTTGATGGACATGAGTCCGCCTGGAAGGTTCTGCAGGAAGCAGGACGTGAGCTTCGACTCCGCGCTGCCGTTCCACTTCTCGATGGTGTCCGCCCAGATAGTGCCGGTCCACGACGCGGCTCCGTTGAACTGCAACGACCCCTTCTGCACAAAGAGCGCGCCTGAGATCACGTTGTTGCTGTTCAGATGCACGCCGCCGGTGCCCTTGGATGCGTTGTTCACAACGATGATGACCGTCTTCGGGGTGCTCGTGCACTCGCCGTCCCAGGTGTAGGCATCGAGCTCGTTCTGCAGGGACACGGTGCCGTCGGCCGGCAGGTCGAAGAAGATGACTGCGTGGGGATGGGTGACCGGGTTGGGCGCCGTCCAGGTTGTGCTGGTCCAGTACTGACCCATCGATTGCGCTTGAGAGCGAAGGTTCGCCAGCTCATCGTCGTTGAGACCGCGGCCGTAGCTGTCGAGATCGGCCTGGGTGAACTTGGAGGTGTTGCCCGGCGCAGCGCACGGCGATGAGATCGGCCCTCCCTGCGCGTCCTGATCATACTTGTACGACGAATTGCACGCCGCTGACTTGTGGATGTTGTCGTTGTTGCTGGCCGAGCATGAGCCGTTCTTCTCAGAGATCCACTGCGTTGAGTGAGCCGCGGGGGGTATGCCGAAGTAGGCGTCAGGCTCGGTGCCGAAGTTCATCTTGTCCCGACCGCCGATGCAGTTCTTGGAGAAGACGCTCTCCTTGAAAGTGGAGGGGCTCCCGTTGATGGTGATGTTGGTCGCGTAGACGCCGATGGGGATGCTCAAGGGCGTGCCGGTCACCGTCTGCTCCAGGACCCGTTGACCGGGGCCGTTGCCCGCGGTGCCAGTGGAGTGAATCTTGTAGGTGGCGACCTTGACTGCCGGGGGGCTGAACGCCTGGACCACCTCGATCCAGACCTTCGCGCTCCCACCATCCGGGTAGGTGAGCTGCGTCGGGGTCGTCTTGTTCCCCCATGGGTTGGTCGCACAGGTCGGCGAGCACGCGAGGACCCCCGCCGACTTCGTCTCGAGGTAGCTCACGGCTTCAGCGATGCCGCCCTCTGCAGCTCCCATCGCGCCCCCGGCGACCCGGTCGCGTCCGGCGTTGCGCAGGTTCGTCAGCGAGATGTTGACAACCACGAGCGCCGAGGCGGTCAGGACAGCGCCAGCCATCAGCACCGTCATCAACGCTGCTCCGGAATCGCCCTTCTGGGCTGCTCGGATACGAGCCATGAAGGTCATCGCGCTTCTCCCCTGCTCATTTCAGGCGTTCGCATTTCGAAGGTCCACCTGGGTCTGGTACTCCTGCTGTTTGGCTCCGTAGAGGACCTTCAGGCTGATGAAGACCGAGTCGATCACCGTGAGCTCGCTGTCGAGCGTCGCGTTGCAGTTGCCGTAGAGCATGGCCGCGTTACCGTCGACCTCCTGCCAATCGATGACGCCATTCTTGGCGCCTGTGACCGAGCCGCAGACACCGCCCGCGGCGGTAGTCGTGCCGTCGTAGACGTACTTGCGGGAGGTGAAGTTCACCTGGAAGCTCGCGACGTTCGCCGCCAGCACGGGCAAGGCGGAGCCGGCCGCCTGCAGCTGGAGCTGCTGGGCACTGACGTCGTAGAAGTACGTGAGCTCCTCCGGGTCGGCCGCAGTCGGCTCGATGATGCCGTTGCCGTTGAAGTCGACCTCGAACGTCACGCTGGTGTCAGCCGTCGCGCTGTAGCCGGGTCCCATCGGGTTGGTCACCGAGGTGATCCGGTTCGCCTCCCGAAGCTCGCGTGACATCCGGTTGAGCACGAGGCGAGCCTCCTCGTTCAGGTCGTTGACCTGGCGGCTCGACTCAGCCGCCCGCTGGGTCGACAGCACGGTGGTGAAGACGATGCTCCCGATCAGGGACACGAGAACGATCGACACCAATAGCTCGACCATCGTGAGCCCGGAGTCGTCCGCCCGCATCTGCCGCCACCGCTCGGTCATCGGTTGTCCTCGGCAAGGCAGGACATCAGGCCCAGCCCCACGTTGACCGCAGACAGGTCCTCACCGGCCCGCAGGGGAACGGTGCTGAGGTTGACCATGGCGCTGGGTCGAGTCTCCATGCGGTTGCCGTCGGGTGAGGCGACCTTTGCCGCCGTAAGCCCCGACGCGGTGAGGCTGGAAAGTCCTTGCACATACTCCCCCAGGTAGCGGATCTCCCCGTTCCACCAGCCCACCGGAACACCGCCGGCTCCGGCTGTCAGATTGACCCCGGCCAGTGGGTCCGCGGCCTGGCTGCTGTTCAGCGGAATCCACGCGGACCAGGCATAGTTTGTCGAAGAGAACGGGAACAGGGCGTTGTAGGTATAGGTGAGGTGCCGGACCTGCGCGCTATACGCAGGAGTGCTCGTCGCGGTCGCACCGTTCGATGCGCAGGTCAGCGAGGAGGAGATCAACTGCATCTGAACCAGGCCGTCCTGGGCGAACTCCGTCTCGACCACGTCGACTATGGACGTGCTGGCAGTCAGGCCGACGGCCGTCGAGTGTGCTGTTCCGCCGACGGAGCCGGCGTAGGCGGTCGACTGAGCCTGCTGTGTCGTCGACCCGGCCGTCTGTCGGGTGATGTAGTAGTCGTCTATGTCGAAGCCGAACTTGGAGTTGTTGATGTTCGGCAGGTTCGTGAAACGCATGTCGTAGGTTCCGAGACTGGTCGCCTTGACGGGAGTCCCGAGTGCGCCAGCGATGGGCTCACCGAAGGAGGTCTTGGCTGCAACCCCGTCGACGCTGCTCCGAGGCACCCGGGCGACCAGCTCGCCCTGCCAATTCAGGTCGTGGGAGTTCGAGTCGCTGGCCGAGACAGCGGCTGCATCAGGTGGTGCGCTCTTGGAAGCGGTTGCCCCGCTGACCCGCACCCCTGGCGTGGAGGAGGCAAAACCACCCGTAGCTGTTGCAGCGGCATTCGCGCCGCTGGAGAGCCCGCCATCGATGTTGATCACTCCGGACTCGAGCAACAGGTCGGTCTGGTCGACGCCGAGTCCGACCGTGCTCGAGACGCGCAGCGCCGTTGCTCGCGCTTGCAGGGTGACCAGTGGGGCCCCGGGCGCCACGTCACTGATCTCGGTGTAGACGGTCAACCTCTTGGACCTCGTCCCGTATGTCCACTCCGTGACAACGGTCACACCAACGAGCGTCGAGGGGGTGCGGTCATTGCCGACGGACGTTGTGCTGTAGCCAGCCGGGGGTGTCACGGCGACTTTGGGTGTCGTGTCGGGCGTGAGGAACTGGGTGGCGACATACTCCGTGTACTCCGTGGAGCCGAGCATCTGCACGATCTTTGCCCGGTAGAAGGGGCCGGTCGCGGGCTCGCCTGCCCTGCGAGCCTGGGTCGTGACGTAGCCGGCAGTGTCGAACCCGCCGGTCGGTGGTGCGAGGTTGGGGAAGTAGGTATCGAGCAGGTCCACCCCTGTTGTGATCGCCGGGTCGTAGGCGATGCGGAACGGCAAGTTCCGCATCAGCTCGAAGCGCTGCTGCGAGAGGTTCTTCGCGCCGGTGTCCAGCTTTGCGATGACCGAAGCCTTCAGGCCGGTGATCAGCAGCGGCACGATCGCAGCGCCCAGAAGCCCGAGCAGGGTGATCGCCACCAGGATCTCGATCATGCTGAAGCCGCCGTCGGCGTCACGCCGCGGACGGAGGGCGCGTCGGATCGCGCTAGTCGCTGAAGGAGACACGAGCAGTCAACCCTTCCACTGAGACGCTGTAGACCTTGGGACGACCGGTACGCGTCACGTCGACAGCGCCCTTGCTCGCGGAGCCCCGGGGGTAGAAGTACGCGGACGTACCGGTGACGCCGCTACTATCTTCGAATTCGGCCCCGCTGAAACTCACGGTCGCGTCCTCGATCTCGTACTGCCGCTTCTGCTCGTCCCCCCCGGCGGTGACGCGGAAGGTGATCGCCTTCTTGGTGGTGAGGTCCACCCGGTAGGTGACGCTCTCGGACACCGCGCTTATCTGGGCGTTGCGCAGCGTCGCTACCAGCTCGCTGCGCGCCTCGGTGTGGGCGCGCGCGTGCCGATAGGACTGCCAAGGTCCGACGCCGATGGCCAGCACAAGACCCAGCAGGAGGCAGGTGGTGATGACCTCGAGCAGCGTGAACCCAGTCTCATCACTCGGGCGCAGGCGATTCACGGGTTTCCTCCAGGTCTCGGCCACGTGCTTATCGACATCGGGCGGAGAGTTCTGAAGCCCAGAACTCCTTGTCAGCACGGGATGGAGCCGGGCGGCCCGTGGTCGACGACGCCATCCGCGTTGCGCAGGACGAACTCATCAGCCAGCAGGTTGTGCAACCCGCGGATGCAGTAGTAGTCGGTGGTGCTTTCTACAGTCACCGCCACCAGCGAACCGTGGCGGAAACCTTGCCCCACAAGCGCCAGCGACGACTCATCCGCTCCATCGACGCCGGCGTAAGAGCCTCCGGTGTCGGTCGCATAGGACTCCACCGCGGTAGCAGCGTTTTTCATGTCGCTCACTGCCTGCGCCCGCCAGCCCTTCTCCTGCTGGGCGAGAAAGGCCGGGATCGCGATGGCGGCAAGGATGCCGATGATGATGAGGACGACGAGCATCTCGATCAGTGTGAAGCCGCTGTCGTTCGTGTTCCGCTTCATGCTCACCACCCTGGGAGAACGAGGCAACGGCGCAGGGGCGGCCCCCGAAGGAACCGCCCCTGCCCAGCCGCAAGGCTGGTCGTGCAGTTAGCCGTGGATCACGGAACCACAGAGCAGACGCCACCCTCGACGGGACTACCGACGCTGCTGTCGTAGAGGAAGTCGTCGTCGGTGTAGCGAGTGTCCGAGACGTTGATGCAGTAAGTGTCCTGGTCACTCGAGACGGTCACGGTCTGCGTGACGGGGTCGTACTGGAAGCCCTCGGCCTCGATGAGGGCCAGGGTCACGGCGCTGTAGTCGCCATTGGTCTCCGTCGCGTACGACTCGACAGCGGTGGCGCCGTTCTTGGCCACCGACTTCATGTCCGCCTTGAAGCCCTTCTGACGCTGGTTCAGGAAGACCGGGATAGCGATGGCGGCAAGGATGCCGATGATGATGATGACGACGAGGAGCTCGATCAGGGTGAAGCCCTGGTCCTTCTCCTCCGCCGACTTGCGGATACGAGCGAGCATGTGATGCTCCGTCCTTTCAGGACCGTTCCTGTGAACCACGCCGCCGGTCCCTCGCGGCACCCGGATGGGTGCCGGCCGAGGCAGCTGGGCTGGCCATATGGATGGCCCCCTGGCTTTGCGTCTCCGTCTCGCGACGGGTTTGCCGTGTCTGGCCGGTGTGGCTCTTTGACAAGGTGGTTTTCGGTGCAGGGTCGCCGGGGCTTGAGAGGTCCCGCTAGATTTCTTCTCGACCACCCGAAGGGGCTAGTCCGCACGCGCGAGGGCCGCACCCCAGTGGAGTGCGGCCCTCGCGCGATTCTCGCGGCTTCTACTCGATCAGGTCGAAGATCTTGAAGATCGGCATGTACAGCGCGATGATCATCGACCCCACGATGCCACCGAGGAAGGCAATCATCAACGGCTCGATCAAGGCCGTGAGTGACTCTGTCGTGGCCTCGACCTCCTGGTCGTAGAACTCCGAGATCTTGTGCAGCATGGTGTCCAGGGCTCCGGTGTCCTCACCGACCGACATCATCTGCACGACCATCGGCGGGAACACCGGGTGGTTGGCCAGCGGTGCCGCCAAAGACTCGCCCGTGCGCACGCTCTCCTGCACGTCGCGGATCGCTCGGGCCAGGACGACGTTGCCGGTCGTGTCCGAGACGATGTCCAGGCTCTGCAGGATCGGGACACCCGAGCTCATCATCGTGCCAAGGTTGCGCGCGAACCGGCTCAACGCGATCTTCTGGAACAGCGGCCCGAAGACCGGGATCTTCAGCTTGAGCGGGTCAACGAAGTTGCGGACCCGGTCGGTGTTCTTGACCTTGCGCCAAGTGAAGACGAAACCGAAGAAGCCGACAAGCAGGAAGGGCGCGGCGACCTTCATTGACTCGGACAGGAACACGAGCACCTTGGTCGGCGCCGGCAGCTCTCCACCGAGCGTCTTGAACATCTCGGCGAACGTCGGAACGATGAAGAGCAGCATCCCGATGACCGCGAGAACGGCCATGATCAGCACGACGACGGGATAAGTCATCGCGGCCTTCACCTTGCCGCGCAGCTTGACCTCGGACTCGTAGTTCGTCGCAATCTGCATGAGAACCGAGTCGAGGAACCCGCCGACCTCGCCGGCCCGGCACATGTTGACCATGAGCGGCGGAAAGACCTCCGGGAACTTCGCCAGCGAGGTCGACAGAGCCCCACCAGTCTCGACGTCCTTCCCGACCTCGCCCAGGACCCGCGCCAGCTCCTTGTTCTCGGTCTGCTCGGCGAGGATCGTCAGCGCACGCAGCATCGACAGTCCGGCGTTGATCATCGTCGCGAATTGCCTCGACATGATCGCGAGGTCCTTCAGTTTCACCCGCTTGCCGAAACCGGGGATGCTGATTTCCTTCTTCATCCCGGCGTTGCTCTGGGTGATGCTCATGGGGGCATAGCCCATGCTCTTGAGCTTGGTGGCCACCGCGGCCTGTGACTCGGCGTCGAGCTTGCCCGTCACGACCTTCCCGGCCTTGTCCCGGACCGAGTACTGGTATGTCAGAGTCGCTGCCATTGCGGTGCCTCTCAGCCTTTGCCGGTGAGCCGATTGAAGTCCTCGAAGTGGTGCGCCTTCTCCAGGCCGACCTCGTAGGTGATCCGACCCTTCTGGACGAGATCGGCGAGGTGCTGGTCCATGGTGTGCATCCCGTGCTTCGCGCCGGCCTGCATCGCGGAGTAGATCTGGTGGGTCTTGCCCTCACGGATCAGGTTCCGAATGGCCGGCGTCGCGACGAGCACCTCGGTCGCCACAGCGCGACCCTTGCCGTCGCTGGTCTTGGCCAGGGTCTGGCAGACAATGCCCTGCAGCGTGCCCGCGAGCTGAACGCGAACCTGCTGCTGCTGGCTGGGAGGGAAGACGTCGATGACACGGTCGATCGTCTGGGCCGCGTCCTGCGTGTGCAGGGTCGCGAAGACGAGGTGGCCGGTCTCGGCGGCTGTCAGGGCGACGGAGATGGTCTCCAGGTCACGCATCTCCCCGACCAGGATGATGTCGGGGTCCTGCCGCAACACGTGCTTCAGGGCGTTCGCGAAGGACCAGGTGTCCTCGCCCACCTCGCGCTGGTTGACCAGGCTCTTCTGGTGGCGGTGCAGGAACTCGATCGGGTCCTCGACGGTCATGATGTGCTCGGCGCGGGTCCGGTTGGCCATGTCGATCAACGAGGCAAGGGTGGTCGACTTGCCGGAGCCCGTCGGGCCGGTGACGAGGACGAAGCCTCGCGGCAGCTGGGCGAAGTTGGCCACGGACGCAGGGACACCGAGATCCTCGAGCTTCTTGATCTCGAACGGGATGATCCGGAAGGCAGCACCGATGGCGTCACGCTGGCGGTAGACGTTCACGCGGAACCGCGCGCGTCCCGGCACGCTGTAGGCGAAGTCGAGCTCGAGGTTCTCCTCGAACTTCTCCCGCTGCTTCTGCGTGAGTGCCGCGTAGATCACACGTTGGATGACCGGAGGTGTCAGGATCGGCTGGTCCTCGAGCTGCTGCAATGAGCCGTTGATGCGCAGCGACGGCCGGGCGCCCGACGTGAGGTGCAGGTCGGACGCGCCGGTGTCCAGCACCTGCATCAGCAGGTCGTTGAGGGAGATGTCCTCTTCCTCGACCGAAGCCTCGGTGTTGCCTCGCTGATAGGCGCTCTCCTCGGCCTCCGACTCGGCCACCAGGACCGAGGTCTCCAGGACCGGTACGACGTCTGCGTGCCACTCCTGCGAGGCGACCGGCAGCGCAGAGAGCGGTTCAGCGGTCGCTTGGGTCGGAAACACAGGGGTGAACGCCTCGACAGGAGGCTGGACCGGAACGGGCGGCGCCTGCACCTCAGCAGCCTGGACCGGAACGGGCGGCGCCAGCACCTCGGCAGCATGCTCGGGCTCGGCCACATAGGCAGCGGTCAGCGGGTCGGGAGCGCTCTGCTCGGGCGGGGCCGACGTGACAGGCTCGGCCACGAAGGAGTAGTTCCATCCTCCGGCGACCGTCTGCTCCTCTTCGGGCGCGAGGCCGGGGCCGGGCACGAAGCTGCTCGGCTCCTCTGGCTGCGCCGGCTGGAATCCGGACGTCTCCACCTGCTGACCCCTTTCGACGTGCCCCGCGGTCGCGTGGCACCGAGCGGACCCGGCGATTGCGCCAGATCTGTCTCCTGCGTGGCATCGGTTGGGCGAGCGCCGTGCTTGAGCGCTGAGGGCGACCTTGCCAAGCCTTTAGCCGATCCCTAGACCACGACCCGCAGGATCTCGTCGAGCGAGGTGACACCCTTCAGCACCTTGGCCAGGCCGTCGTCGCGGAGCGTCACCATGCCTTCGGCCCGGGCCTGCTCGGCGATCGCAGCCGCCGACGAGTGCTCCACGGCCATCCGCTCGATCGTCTCGCTCACCTGCATCACCTCGTGCAGGGCCAGCCTGCCCTTGTAGCCCGTCTTCGAGCACGCGGAGCAGCCGATCGGCCGGAACAGCTTCGGCAGGGCCTCCCCGTCGTCCCACGGGAAGCGTGACTGCACCAGCAGCTCGCGGGAGGGCGTGAACTCCTCCTTGCACTTCGAGCAGAGCCGTCGGGCCAAGCGCTGGGCGAGCACGCAGTCCAGAGCGGAACCGACCAGGAAGGGCTCGATCCCCATCTCGATCAGCCGGGTGATCGAGGACGGCGCGTCGTTCGTGTGCAAGGTCGTGAGGACGAGGTGACCGGTGAGCGCGGCCTCGATCGCGATCTGCGCCGTCTCGTGGTCGCGGACCTCACCGATGAGCACGATGTCGGGGTCCGATCGCAGGATCGAGCGCAGCGCGGACGCGAAGGTCAGTCCCGCCTTGATGTTGGTCTGCACCTGGTTGATCCCGGCGAGGCGGTACTCCACGGGGTCCTCGACCGTGATGACGTTGACCTCGGGGCGGCTGACGATGTTCAACGTGGCATAGAGGGTCGTCGACTTGCCGGAACCGGTAGGCCCGGTCACCAGGATCATCCCGTAGGGCTTGATGAAGCTCTCGGAGTAGACCTCGTAGTTGTGGTCGGAGAAGCCTAGGTCGGACAGGTCCAGGCGAGCCGTGGAGTTGTCCAGGATTCGCATCACGACCTTCTCCCCCCAGACCGTCGGCAGGGTGGCGACGCGGAGGTCGATCTTGCGGCCGTGCGCATTCACCGAGAGGCGACCGTCCTGGGGGACGCGCCGCTCTGCGATGTTGATGTCGGCCATGATCTTGAGCCGGCTGATGACACCGGACTGGATGGCCTTCGGCGAGCGCATGATCTCGTGCAGCACGCCGTCGATGCGGAAGCGCACCCGGAGGTCCGTCTCGGTCGGCTCGAGGTGGATGTCCGACGCCCGGTCCTGGATCGCCTGGGTGATCAGCAGGTTGACGTACTTGACGATCGGCGCGTCCTCGACGATCTCCTTGACCTTGGAGAGGTCGTCCTCCTCCTCCTGGGCGTCCATGACGCTGGTGAGGTCATCGAGGTCGGAGTCGGCGCGGTAGTAGCGGTCGATGGCTGCGGCGATGTCCGCGCGGGTGGCGACGACCGGCTTGACGTCCTGACCGGTCAGCGAGCGGATGTCGTCGACGGCGAAGACGTTTGCCGGGTCGGCCATCGCGACGAGCAGCTTGCCGTCCTCGAAGCCGATCGGGATCGCGAAGTGCCGCCGGCACACCGGCCCGGGCACCCGGCCGATCGCGGAGCCGTCGACAGGAAAGTCCGACAGGTCGACGAAGCGCAGGCCGATCTGGGTGGCCAGGGCGGCGACGAGCTGGGACTCGGTGAGGACACCCTGCTCGATCAGGACGCGGCCGAGGGCACGACCGACCTTCTCCTGCTCCTCGTAGGCCTCCGCGAGCTGGTCGGAGCTGACGAGCCCGCCCTCGAGCAGGATGTCGCCGAGCTGCTTCACCCTTGCTCCTTCCACCGCCATCAGGACCAACGCCAGGACCGGCACCGCGGGACATCGGCGGTGAGCCGGAGAACGACTCCATCGACCATCGGGTCGAACGGGCGGGACCTGAAGGCTCTGATCGCCACCTCAGGCCCTTCCGGCGAGCAGTGCACCGACCTGCCCGATCGACCGGGACAGCGCCGAGTCGGCAGGCAGAACAGCCTCCGTGAGATCCGCGAAGACGAGATGGACCACGACCGTGGGAGCGAGTCTCCGACGCCGGCCGGGCAGGGGGTCCAGACCCCAGGTGGTGGTCACCGGAGCGGTCAAGCGCGGACGGCTTCGGTCTCGACGTCGTCGAGAACCGCGTAGAGCAGCGCCAGCAGCACGTTCTTGACCGACTCCTTGTCGGTCGCGTCACACGACATGATCGCCACGTCGGGCGGGACCCCGAGGGTGTCCCGCACCCGGTCCACCAGAGCGTGGTCGTCGGGTGCCGCGCGGTTGAGCGCCACGACGTAGGGCACCCTGGCCATCCGCCGGAACGACTCCTGGATCCCGGCTGCCTCGGCGATCGAGTCCTCGCGCTCGGCGTCGACCAGCAGCAGGTAGCCGATCATCCCCTCGCCGAGGATCTCCCACATGAAGTCGAAGCGCTCCTGACCGGGCGTCCCGAACAGGTAGAGCACCAGGTCACGGTCGATGGTGATGCGACCGAAGTCCATCGCCACCGTGGTCTCGGCCTTGCGCGAGCGGGTGCTGTCGGTGATGCCGCGCTCGGTCGAGAGGACCGTGATCTCACTGATCGTGCGGATCAGCGTGGTCTTCCCGGCCGAGAACGGGCCGGTAACGACGACCTTGACGGCCTGACCGCCACGACGGCGGTTGCGGGCAGTGGCCATGGCGCTAGAGACCCCTCACCCCGGCGATCAACCGCAGCATCAGGCTGCGGTTCACCGACGGGTCTCGCTCGATCATGGAGGACTGTGGGTCCAGGGCAACTGCAATAGCACCGATCACGTCGCCGCCACCCGGGCGGGAGGGAGCATCGTCGAAGTCGGCTTGGCGCTTGGGCAGGAAAGGCTCGGCGCGCGGCGGCACCACGTCACCGGGGACGTGCGCGCCGCCCAGCATCGTCGGGCCCTCACCCGCCGACTGCATCGACGCGGTCACAAGCTCCGCTCCTTCAGCCGACTCGGCGGCCGCCGGCGAAGCCGGAACGGCAGAGTCGGCAGGGTCGGCAAAGCCGGCAGCGTCGGGTGATGCGACCTCTCCACCACTCGCGACCCCGCGGGACGTGCCGACACGCGGTGCCGGTGGCGAGGCAATCGGTGCGTCGGCGGCCTCGGCCGCAACCGCTGGGGTGACCGGCAAGCCCTCGAGTGACCCGAGCAGTTGTTGCCGGCGTACGACGACGCTGACGTGGTCCTCGCCGTCGGCCTGTACCGCGAGCAGGCCACGCTCGACCAGCCCGGCGAGCGTGGACACGACGGCGTACTGCCCGCAGCCGGTCAGGTCGACCAGGTCACTGACCGACCGTCGACCGTCGATCAGCGCCAGCAGCGCCCACTCGTCGCGGGTCACAGCGGGGTCCTGCGGCAGCACGACCGGCATGCTCAGCACCGCGGTCGGAGCGGAGACGACTCGGCTGACCGAGTCCCAGCTGTCCCGGCGCGAGTCCGCGTCGGTCAGGACCGTCTCGACGACCAGGGAAACCCCCACGTCGTCGGGGTTGGCCTCGTCCATCACGAACGCGAAGTCGCCGTTGCCCCAGCGCAGCAGGTCGAAGACCGCGTCGACCGACTGGTCGCTCACGGCCTGTCGCAGCAGCTCGGGCTCGACCGCCTGGGACTCCAGCAGCGCCTTGACGACACCCACGCCCTCGCCGCCGGAGGCACGCTCTACGGCAGCGGCCAGCGCATCGTCGGCGACGGCCCCGCTGCCGATGAGGCGGCGGGCCAGCGGTTGACGCGAGCCGTCCGCGGACGCACCGGTCACCTTGCCGTTGGCGAAGAAGACGACGCCGTCGGACCCGTCATGGGCCAGGTGCAGCCCACCGGTCTTTCCGGTGTTGCTCAGCAGCTGGAAGATGTCCGGCAGGCTGAACGCGTCGAGGGACCCTTCGAGCTTCACTTCAGGTCCAGCTCGTGGTCTCGGCCGGGGTCCCGTTCTGCGGCTGGCCTGACCAGCCGTTCTTGGTCACGAACTGCAGCGGCGGCACGTCCTCGCTGTGAAGGTCGGCAGGCTCATCTGCCTGCTCGGGGACCAGGCTCCCCACCGGCTCGACCCGCAGCGCATCCGCGACGGCAACCGCGGCACGACGGACCTCGAAGAGCATCAGCCCGACCTTGGCGCCGTGGGCGGCAACGGCCACCAGCACGGCCTCGTCGTCGGCGGAGATCAGGAACACGGTGCCGTTCTCGCCCTCGACGTAGATCTGCGAGAGCTCACCGCGGCCCAGTCCCTCGGCGGCACGCTCACCGAGCGAGAGCAGTGCGGCGCTCATCGCGGCCACCCGGTCCTCGTCCATCCCGGCCGGCAGCGCCGACGCCATCGCCAGCCCGTCGAAGGACACGACCGTGGCCGCCTCGATCTCGGGCACCTGTCCGACGAGCTCGGCCAGGATCTGGTCAAGCCGGACGGAACGGCTGACATTCAGTTCGCTCATTTGCCCCACCTCGTGTGACACCAACGGCCCAGTGACCGCTTCCCTAGGGCCATCGGCGAGCAGCCGCTCAGGCTTGAGCGATGGCTCAGGGTGCGCGCAGTGCTCGACGCCCCGCGGCACGCAGGGCGGAGACGAGCGCGGGTACGTCGAGTGCCTGCCCGGTCATCAGCGCCACCTGCAGAACCGCCTGGTGGACCAGCAGGTCCAGCCCCCCGATCACGGCCCCACCCCGCTGCTCCCACGCCACCGCGAGCCCGGTCGGCCATGGGTCGTAGACGACGTCGAGGAGGGCGCCGGCGACCCGGTCCGGCAGCCGCTGCGCCCACGCGTCGGTGCTGCCCGGCGGGGTGGTCGAGATCACCAGGCCGCAGGCGGCGACCTCGTCGACAGCGGCGTCGGACCACTCGGCGACGACCGGCCCGACGCCGAGCCGGCCGGCCGCCTCGCGCAGCGCAGCCGTGCGGCCCACGTCGCGGACCAGCACCGAGGCCGAGGACTCCCCCAGTGCCCGCAGCGCGGCAAGCGCGGCAGCCGCCGTGGCGCCGCCCCCGAGCACACACGCCCTCTGGACACTGACGATCCCGCGCTCGCCCAGCGCCGCGACCAGGCCGGGCACGTCGGTGTTCTCCCCCCGCCGGCCGGCCGACCCCAGCAGGACGGTGTTCGCGCCACCGACGGCCCGCACCAGGTCGGACGACTCGTCCAGCAGGGGCAGGACCGCCGACTTGAGCGGCATCGTGAGCGAGAGCCCGGCCCACGACTCGTCGAGCCCGTCCAGGAACCCGGCCAGACCGGGTGCGCTCACGTCGTACGCGTCGTAGGTCCAACCCGGGAGCCCGAGCAGGTCGTAGGCCGTGGCATGCAGCAGCGGGGACAGCGAGTGAGCCACCGGCGAGCCGAGCACCGCGGCGCGGCGCGTCGTCACCTCGACCTCACTGGTTGGACTTGAGCTCCTGCTTGAAGCGCAGGAACTCCTGGTAGTCCCTGGTGAACTTCGTCTCGCCACTCTCCGGGTTGACGGTGACGAAGTAGAGCCAATCGCCGTCGGGCGGGTTGACGGCCGCCTCGAGCGCCCGCTCGCCGGGCGAGTTGATGGGGCCCGGCGGCAGGCCGGTGTTCTCGTAGGTGTTGTAGGGCGAGTCGGCCTCGAGGTCCTCGAACGTGACGATCTCCTTGTCGGCCTTGAGCGCATAGTTGACCGTCGAGTCGAACTGCAGCGGCATGCCCTCCTCGAGCCGGTTGTAGACGACCCGGGCGACCCGGCCGAAGTCCTCGTCCAGCCGCGCCTCGGCCTCGACCAGGCTGGCGATGACGACGATCTCGTACGGCGTGCGCGGGGTGCGCTCGACACCGGTCGCGTCGGCCGCCCGGGCATAGCTGGCGAAGAGCTGCTCGAGCACGTCGGACGCGGCGGCATCGGGCCCGACGTCGTAGGTCGCGGGGAACAGGAAACCCTCAGCGTTGCGCTTCGCGTAGTCGGGCAGGCCCAGCGGCCGCGCGTCCTTGAGTGCCTTCTCGAAGTCGGCCAGCGGCAGCTCGGTGTCCTTGGCCAGCCGCTTGAGCGTCTCGTCGAGGCGCAGGCCCTCGGGCAGCACCACCTTGGCCTGCACCCGTGAGGTCGGGTCGAGCAGCAGCTCGAGGGCCTGACCGGCGGACATCTTGCGCAGCAGCAGATAGAAGCCGGGCTGCAGGGAGGAGGAGTCGGGGTTGGCGTTGGCGGCCTGGAGGAAGGCGTCGACGGAGGCGATCACGTCCTCCTTCTTCAGCGTGCGCCCGACCTCGGCCACGGTCTGCCCCTGGGTGACCTCGATCGTGACCTCGCCGGTGCCGGGACCGGGGTAGTCCTCGGCGCCCCCGGTGGACAGCACATCGGTGAGCTTCCCGCCGACGCCCTGAACCAGCGCATAGCCGCCGGCCAGGACACCAAGGATGACCAGGAGGGAGATGACGACGGCAAGCCCGCCCTTCCCGGCGCGCTTCTTCTTCTTGCGGCGGCGGCGGTGCGCCGGTCGCTCCTCGTCGGCCCAGACCGAGAGATCCGTCATTCCTCCACCTTCGTGTCGCCTGAGTCGCCGGCGCTGCCTGTCCGGCCCGTGGGCACGAGCCGCCCGGGGGCGATCCCGGTCGAGCGCTCCTCGTCGAGCGCACTCTGCAAGATAATCACAGCCGCGGCCTGGTCGACGACGCCGCGGCCCGAGCGACTGCCTACCCCGCTCGCCCGCAGGTCACGCTGGGCCCCGACCGTGGACAGGCGCTCGTCGACCAACCGCACCGGGATCGGCCACACGCTGGCAGCCACCCGTTCGGCGTAGGCGACGGCCTTGTCCGCCGCTTGACCTTCTCGGCCGGCCAGCGTGCGGGGCAGCCCCACCACCACCTCGACCGCGTCCCGTTCGGCGACCAGCAGGGCCAGCTCGGCCAGGTCGGTGCGCCCCCGGCGCAGCGTGGCCACGGGCGTGGCAATCAGGCCGGCGGGGTCGCAGGCGGCCACGCCCACCCGGACGGTGCCGACGTCCACCCCGAGCCGCACTCCGCTCCTCACGAGCAGCTCAGGGGGTGTTGGTCACGCGTTGGCTCACCGCGTGCTGGACCTGGGCCAGCGCGTCGTCGACCTTGGCCGGGTCGGTGCCGCCGCCCTGGGCGACGTCGTCCTTGCCGCCGCCGCCGCCGCCGAGCGCGGTCGCGGCTGCCCGCACGAGCTCGCCGGCCTTGATGCCCCACTCGCGGCCACGGTCGTTGACGGCGACCACGACGACCGGGCGACCACCCGCAACGGTCACGCCCGCGACGACGGCTGGCCGGTCAGCGGGAATTCGCCCTCGCACGTCGAGCACCAGCCGGCGCAGGTCGTCGGCGGTGGTGCCGTCGGGCACCCGATGGGCGACCACGGCCACGCCGTAGACATCGGCGGCCTCGGCGGCGAGCCGCGCGGCAGCCTCGAGCACCTGCCCCGACCGGACCCGCTCGAGGTCCTTCTCCACCTCGCGCAGCCGGGCGATGAGGGCAGCGACCCGGTCGGGCAGCTCCTCTCGTCGTACCTTGAGTGCCTCGGTCAGCTGCGCCACCAGCACGTGCTCACGGGCCAGGAACTGGTAGGCGTCGGTGCCGACCAGCGCCTCCACCCGGCGCACGCCTGCCCCGATCGAGGCCTCGCCGAGGATCTTGACCAGTCCGAGCTGGCCCGAGCGCCGGGCGTGGGTACCGCCGCAGAGCTCGCGGGCCCAGTCGCCGACGGACACGACCCGCACCTGGTCGCCGTACTTCTCGCCGAAGAGCGCCATCGCCCCGACCGCGCGGGCCTGCTCCTGGGTCATCACCTCGGCGTGCACGTCGAGGTCGGCCGCAAGGACCTCGTTCACCTGGTGCTCGACGTCGGTGAGCACGGACGGCGGTACCGCAGCGGTGGCCGAGAAGTCGAACCGGAAGCGGCCGGGCGCGTTCTCCGAGCCGGCCTGGGTCGCGGTGTCCCCGAGCGCCTCGCGGAACGCCTTGTGCACCAGATGGGTCGCGGTGTGGGCACGGCTGATCGCTCGGCGCCGGTCGACGTCGACCCGGCCGAGCGCACCCACTCCGACCGTGAGCTCGCCGCGGGCGACCCGGGCGCGGTGCACGACGACGCCGGGCATCGGCGACTGGACGTCGAGCACCTCGATCAGCCCGCCGTCGGCGAGCTGGATCTGGCCGAGGTCGGCGAGCTGGCCGCCGCCCTCGGCGTAGAAGGGGGTGCGACCCAGGACGAGCTCGACCTGCGCCCCCTCGGGTGCGGCCGGGACAGCTGCGCCGTCGACCAGGATCCCGCGGACCGTGGACTCGGTGACCACCTCGTCGTAGCCGGTGAAGGCGATCGGACCGCCGGCGTCGAGGATCGACCGGTAGGCGGACAGGTCGGCGTGTCCGAACTTCTTCTCGCGGGCGTCGGCCTTGGCCCGGTCGCGCTGCTCTCGCATCAGCCGGCGGAAACCGGGCTCGTCAACGGTGAGGCCTGCCTCGGCGGCCATCTCCAGCGTCAGCTCGATCGGGAAGCCGTAGGTGTCGTGCAGCTTGAACGCCTCGCCGCCGGCCAGCGTGGTCTCTCCGCTGCCCTTGGCGTGACCGACGGCGGTGTCGAAGATCGTGGTGCCGGCCACCAGGGTGCGGCGGAACGCCTCCTCCTCGGCATAGGCGATCGCGCTTATGCGACCGAACGAGTCGTTCAGCTCGTCGTACGACGGGGCCATCGCCGTCTTGCTGACGGGAAGCAGCTCGGGGAGGACCGGGTCGTCGACCCCGAGCAGCCGCATCGAGCGGACGGTGCGGCGGATCACCCGGCGCAGCACGTAGCCGCGGGCCTCGTTGGAGGGGGTGACGCCGTCGTTGATCAGCATCAGCGCACTGCGGACGTGATCGGCGACGATGCGCAGCCTGACGTCGTCCTGGTGGTCCGCGCCGTAGCGCTTGCCGGCGAGGTCGGCCGCGCGGTCCAGGACCGGGAAGACCTCGTCGATCTCGTAGAGGTTGTCGACACCCTGCAGCAGGTAGGCGACCCGCTCGAGGCCCATCCCGGTGTCGATGTTCTTGGCCGGCAGCGGACCGACGACGTCGAAGTCCTCCTTGCTGCGGACCTCACCGAGCTCGTCCTGCATGAAGACGAGGTTCCAGAACTCCATGTAGCGGTCGCCGGCCTCCCAGTCGCGGTCGGCGCCGAACTGCGGTCCACGGTCGATCAGGATCTCGCTGGACGGACCACCAGGGCCTGGCACGCCCATCGACCAGTAGTTGTCCTTCTTCCCGAGCCGCACGATGCGGTCGTCGGCCAGCCCGGCGACCTTCTTCCACAGCGCGATCGCCTCGTCGTCGTCCTCGTAGACGCTGGCGTAGAGGCTGGCCTCCTCGAAGCCGTAGCCGCCGTCGCGCTGGGGACGGGTGACGAGCTCCCAGGCCAGCTCGATGGCGCCTTCCTTGAAGTAGTCGCCGAAGGAGAAGTTGCCGTTCATCTGGAAGAAGGTGCCGTGCCGGGTGGTCTGGCCGACCTCCTCGATGTCCAGGGTGCGCACGCACTTCTGCACGCTGGTGGCCCGCTTCCACGGGGGCTGCTCCTGGCCGAGCAGGTAGGGCTTGAACGGGACCATGCCGGCGTTGACGAACAGCAGGTTGGGGTCGTCGGCGAGCAGCGAGGCAGACGGGACGACGGTGTGCGCACTCTCGGAGAAGAACTGCAGCCACCGCCGCTTGATCTCGGCGGTCTCCATCAGGTGCTGCTCCTCCGTGGGTTTCGCGTCTTCGCGGGGTGCTCGATCAGGTCGGCTGCGTGTCCGGGCGGCAGGTCGTGGCCGTCGTCGTCGATGCCGAGGGCGTCGCGCAGCTCGGCCTCGCGCTCGACCATGCCTGCTCGCACCTGGTCGGCGAAGTAGCGGATCGAGTCGCCGAGCCCGCCGACGCTGTCGGCCAGCCCGGCAGGAGTGAACGCCTGCGCCGTCTTGGTGATCTTGCGTACGACGAGGACCCCCGCCGTCGCGCCGAGCGTGAGCCAGAAGACCCGCCTCACGAGGCGGCCTGCCCCCGCTGTCGCCTGCTCGCCCGGGCGGAGGCGCGCTCGGCCTTCATCTGGGACTTGACGCGCTTCTCGACCTGGCCGTGGGACCGGCTGGACAACGCGCTGCGCACGCCATAGGAGAAGGCGGCGACCTTGATGACGGGCGACCCGAGCGTCGCCGCGAACAGCGCCGTGAGCGCCGAGACGTTGGTGGTGACCGCTTGCACGTTGGACGTGATCGCGTCGACGCGCACCAGCTGAGCGTTGGTGGTGGTGACCGTGGTGGTGACCTCGCTCAGCAGCGGCACGGTCTCGTCGGACACGCCTTTGATCATGTTGCGGGTCTCGTCGAGCACCGAGCCCAGCTTGATCAGGGGTACGGCGAGCACGCCCACCAGCAGCACGAACGCCACGGCAGCGATGAGCCCTGCGATCTCTCCAGCCGACATGGCAGCGACCCTATCGCGGCCCCACGCTCGGGTCCCGCTCGTCCCGCATCTGTCCCGCATCCGTCACCCACGAACGCCCCAAGATCAACTGAAACCTTCGGCATGCCCAAACGGCCGATTCGGGTGCTGAACGTTTCAGTTTGGCGTGCGATGGGGCAAGGGCCGCGCTCTTGCACAGTGCGGACCCGTCCACATTCGGTGGCTGCCTGGCCCAGGGGGTCGTCACAGCGGCCAACGTGACGGAATGCCTCACCAACCACGGCGCTGGCTCGCGCCTCAGCCGGCGATGCGGACCCGGGATGCTCTGGATCTCGGCATCACCCGCGGGCAGCTGGCCGGACCTGGGTGGCAGGCGCCGCTGCACGGCGTGCGACTGCCGGCCGGCCCGGATGCGAACGATCCGCTGCAACGGATCCTCGCCGTCGCTGAACTGCTGCCGTCGGGAGCGGCGATCGGCGGTTGGGCCTCCGCTCGGTTGCGCAACGTCCGGGAGCTTGACGGTCGAGGGCCATCGGGACGGATCCTTGAACCGGTGCCGGTCGTGCTTCCGCCGCCCGTTCTCATCCGTGCCCGCCCAGAGATTGTTCG
>Ga0136617_10000571_pt1 | contig 31287 bp, 27 predicted proteins | sample AntDrymUQ3222106_2_FD_129672 | JGI IMG/M metagenome (GOLD analysis project Ga0136617, IMG submission 129672) | Polar desert sand microbial communities from Dry Valleys, Antarctica - metaG UQ322 (21.06) | ecosystem: Environmental > Terrestrial > Soil > Desert | place: Antarctica: Dry Valley... | reverse complement strand
TGCGACATTCGCCCTTGTCCAGTCCACCCGTACCCTCGGCTGCTTTCAGATCGAGTCCCCCGGCCAGCGGGAGCTGATCGGCAAGTTCTCGCCGGAGACGTTTACCGACATCATCATCGACATTTCGCTGTTTAGGCCGGGGCCGGTCAAGAGCGACATGGTGACCCCGTTCCTCGAGGCGCGGCAGGGGTGGAAGCAGCCCAGCTACCTACATGATGATTTGCGACCTGCCCTGGAGCAGACCTGCGGTGTCGTCGTCTTCCATGAGCAGGTGCTCGAGATCGTGGCGGTGATGACCGGCTGCTCGCTGGCCGAGGCCGACGAGATACGCCGGGCGCTCGGCGACCCGCTCGGCATGGAGGAGGCGCGGGTCTGGTTCTTTCCGATGGCGTTGGGCCGGGGCTATGACCTGGCCACCGTCGCGCGGGCCTGGGAGGTGCTGCGCGCCTTCGGATCGTTCGGCTTCTGCAAGGCGCACGCCGCCGCATTCGCACTGCCGACCTATCAGTCAGCGTGGCTCAAGGCGCATCATCCCGCCGCTTTCCTCGCCGGGGTGCTCACCCATGACCCCGGCATGTACCCCAAGCGGCTGATTCTCGACGACGCCCGCCAGTTCGGTATCGCCGTGCTCGGCCTCGACGTCAACGCCTCAGAGGCGACGTACCGGGTCGAGCGGGTGGGCGTGTTCGACGAGCCGCCACCGGAGATCCTTGGCCAGCCGCCGCGGGCCGGCCCCGAGACGCCGGGGCTGCCCGACGGCCGCGCCTATGGCATCCGGCTGGCTCTCGCCGACGTCAAGGGCATCACCGAGGCCGAGATCATGCGGATCGCGGCCGGCCGCCCCTTCCACTCCCTCGCCGACTTCTGGCACCGTGCCGCGGTGTCGCGGCCGGTCGCAGAGCGGCTGGTCGTCGCGGGTGGGTTCGACAGCATGTACGGCATCGGCCGGTCGCTGCCGGTGCGCCGGCGCGGTCAGCTGACCCGTCGTGACCTTCTGCTCGCAGTCGCCGAGCTCGATCAGTGGTCGCGGGGGGTACGCCGGTCAGCGCGGGCCATCGCCCCTCGACAACCGGCCCTCCGGCGAGCGCCGGTGTCCGACGACTCGATCCGTGGCCGGGCCGCCAGACAGTCGCAGGCCACGGCGACACCGGACCCGGTCGACATTCAGCTGAGTCTCGACCTCGGCGATGACCCCGGCCAGACACTGCTTTCGGGATTGCCCGAGATGACTGACACCGAGCGGGTACACGCCGAGCTCGAGGTGCTGGGCCTTGACGTGAGCCATCACGTCATCGACGCCTACGAGCCGTTCCTGACAGCTATCGGGGTGACCAGGGCGCGCCACATGCTGGGCTGCCGCAGCAAGTCCGAAGTTCTGGTCGCCGGCGTCAAGGTCGCGACCCAGACCCCACCGATCCGGTCCGGCCGGCGGGTCGTGTTCGTCACCCTCGACGACGCCACGGGTCCCATCGATGCGACGTTCTTCGAAGATGCGCAGGTCGGCTATGCGAGCACCCTCTTCCACTCATGGCTGCTCGTCATCCGGGGAGTCGTCCGCCGCACCGGCCCGCGCGGCGTGTCGATCCGGGCCACTGGCTGCTGGGAGTTGCCGGTTGTGCGCGACGCCTGGGAGTCCGGTGGCCGGGCCGGCGTCGAAGAGGCGATGCAGGCCCCAGCTGTGGTCACCGAGGAGGCGATTCAGGGGGCGGCCGAGAGCAGGTCGACCCGGCCGGTGACGGCCCGGCCCCGGCCGGTGTGGGTGTCGGCCACCGGTTTCCGGCTCTCGCCGTACGCCGACATCAAGCCTCCTGGCGACTCACCCAAAGACGCGCCACGCAAACTGTGGCACTCCAGTCCTGGCAGTTCCGGTGGTTAGGGGTGGTGGTGCTCCCGGTGAGGCTCCGCCGTTGATGGCCCAGCCGCCGATACGCTCGCCGAGCACTCACGACGAGGAGAGTTCCCGGTGTCGGACCGTAGTACCCCGCATGCCGCTCCACGTACTGCTGTCGTCTGGGCCGTGCTGCGCGCGGAGCTCGACCGGCGTCCACCCGGCCAGCTCCAGGTGCTTGACGCGGGCGGGGGGAGCGGGCAGTTCGCCGTGCCACTTGCCGAGCTCGGTCACCGGGTCACCGTCCTTGATGCCAGCCCCGATGCCCTGGCCGCCCTGGAGCGGCGAGCTGCCGAGCGTGGCGTGGCCGACCGGGTCACCGGCGTGCAGGGCGACGCCGACAGCATCCTGCGAGTGGTTGAGGTGGCCAGCCAGGACATCGTGCTGTGCCATAGCGTCCTCGAAGTCGTCGACGAGCCGGCTGCCGTGCTCGACCCGGTGGCCCGGGCGATCCGGGCCGGTGGCTGCGCCAGCGTCCTGGTCGCCAATCGCCACGCGACGGTGTTCTCGCGCGCCCTCGGCGGCCACTTCGCCGATGCTGCCCGCGCCCTGGCAGATCCCACGGGCCGATGGGGGCCGGCCGACGCCGCGCTGCGTCGCTACGACCTGGCCGAGGCCTCGGACCTCCTTGCTGCGGCGGGGCTCGATGTCGAGGCGGTGCATGGCGTCCGCGTCGTGGCCGATCTCGTCCCGGGTGCACTGCAGGACGCTGAGCCGGGAGCGATCGAGGCACTGCTCAACCTCGAGGTGGCCGCTTCGGCAATCTCCCCGTTCCGTGAGATCGCGACACAGTTGCACCTGCTCGGTCGTCGACCATGAGTCGTAAAGGACCTCCACCGAGCGGTCCACCTTCCGGTCCGACTGCCGACGACACCGGCTGCACGATCCTGCACGTCGACATGGACGCGTTCTACGCCATGGTGGAGTTGCGCAGCCGGCCCGACCTGCGCGGCAAGCCGGTGATCGTCGGCGGCGGCGCATCGCGCGGCGTGGTGCTCTCGGCTACATACGAAGCCCGCGCATTCGGGGTGCGCAGCGCGATGCCGGTGATGCGGGCCCGCCGGCTGTGCCCGCAGGCCACGATGGTGGCTCCTGACTACGAGGCCTACACCGCATCTTCCCGTGGGGTCATGGAGGTGTTCCGGTCGGTGACCCCGCTGGTCGAGCCGCTCTCGCTCGACGAAGCGTTCCTCGACGTGAGCGGGGCCCGGCGCCGGCTCGGCCGCCCGGTCGCCATCGCCGAGTTGATCCGTGGCCGGATCGCCGACGAGCAGGGCATCACCTGCTCCGTGGGGGTGGCCACCACGAAGTTCGTCGCCAAGCTCGCCTCGGCCCGGTGCAAGCCCGACGGGCTGCTGGTTGTGCCGGCCGACGGAGTGGTTGGTTTTCTGCACCCGTTACCGGTCGGCGCCCTGTGGGGGGTTGGCGAACGCACCGAGGAGCAGTTGCTGCGGCTGGGACTGAAGTCTGTCGGGGACATCGCGAACACCCCCATCGGCACCCTGCGTCGCGCCGTCGGGGCGGCGGTCGGCAACCACCTGCATGCGTTGGCCTGGGGCCGTGATCCGCGCGGGGTTGTGCCGCACGAACCGGACAAGAGCATCGGTGCCGAGGAGACGTTTGCCACCGACATCGACGACCCGGACATCGTCCGGCGCGAGCTCCTCCGGCTGTCCGAGCGCACCGCCGCCCGGCTGCGGGCGACCGGACAACTCGGCCGCACCGTGAGCATCAAGGTGCGATTCGCCGACTTCACCACCATCACCCGCGCCCGGACACTCGACGTTCCGACCGATGTGGGCCGGCAGGTCTATGAAACAGCGCGGTCGCTGTTCGACGGATTGGGGTTGCAGCGAGCCCGGCTCCGGCTTGTGGGTGTGCGGGTCGAGGGTCTGCTGCCCAGCGCCACCGCTGCCGAGCAACTCCTGCTCGGCAGCCCCGAACACGGCTGGCGGGAGGCCGAACAAGCCGTGGACCGAGCTTCCTTGCGCTTCGGTGCGGGTGCGGTGCGACCGGCTGCACTCGTCGGTCCCGATGGCGAGCACCATCAAGTTTCGGGAGCGGCTACGGGCGGGTCTCGGCCTGCTGCACCTGCTGGGATGCGCGCAATGCCCGAAGTTTCCGATCCACCCGATTGACCAATTCCCGGCCTCCACCTTTCCGACCTGCGAATGCACTCGTAGACTCGTAAGAACACCGCGCGGTAGGCGCCGCCGGAGTATCAGCTAGGGGAGGAGTCCGTGCCTCTCTCAGAGCATGAGCAGCGACTGCTCGACCAGATCGAACGTGCCCTGTACGCCGAGGATCCGAAGTTCGCCTCCGCCGTTCGCGCGTCCGATCCGCGTAACCGCGCCAAGCGCCGGTTGTGGTTGTCCGGGCTGCTGTTCGTCGTTGGCATTTCCCTGTTGTTCACCGGCGTGATCGTCGGCCAGGAAGGCGGCACCGCTGTTGGGCTGGCCGGCTTCCTCATCATGTTCGCGGCCGCCGTGCTCGCCGCCACCAGCTGGAAGCGACTCAACGGGCGCGAGCCATTGCGGGTGGTTGGCAGTGATCGGCCGGCTAGGTCGCGACCGCGTCGCAGCTCGATGATGGAGCGGATCGAGCGGCGCTGGCGCCGTCGCGACGAAGAGGGCGGTCGCTGAGCCAAGGATGCGCTCGACTTGCTCGCGCGTCCTGGCCCGCGTTACGCGGTCGTAGCGACTTCCGCCGGCACGGTGTCGAGAAACCGTGTCCGCGAACTGCCGGAACCGCGCGGTCTAGCGGTCGCGGCCGTCCCCCACGTGCCCGACCGCTCCCACCCTGACGCTCCGCCCTCTCATGACTCCCCGCGCGGCGCTCGCGGGCGACGACGAGCAAGTACTCGTAGCGGTACTCCGCCGGGCCCTCGGGCGGCCCCTCGTTCGAGCGTGTGGCGAACTCAAGGAAATCCCGGTCGAACGCCGCCGCCCGCTCGGGCTGATCGGCGAGGCTCGCGCAGATGGCCACCGCGGGGCCGCGGGTCCGCTTGAAGGACTCGCAGTACGCACGCGGGCTCGTCGCCCGCTCCACGTAGTCCTTGCGGGTCATCTCCAGCGACTCCACTCGGTCGCCGAACAGTTTGCGAACATGGTCCTCGCTTCCCCAGTAGACCGGCGGCATCGCGCCCGGCGGAAACGGCGGCAGGTAGGGCGCGAAAGTGCCGAAGAAGTCGGCTGCCAGGCCTTCGGGCGTGAAGTTGAGCATGCCGATCGTGCCCCTGGGGCGACACACGCGCAGCATCTCGTCGGCGACCTTCTGATGGTTGGGGGCGAAGATCGCACCGAACGAGGAGGTGACGACGTCGAACTCCGCGTCGGCGAAGGGCAGCGCCTCGGCGTCGCCCTCGACCCAGTCCAGATCCACACCCCGGGCGTGGGCTTCCCGGCGACCCGCCTCGGAGTTCTCCGGGGTGAGGTCTGATGCTAAGACCTGCGCGCTCCTGCCAGCGGCGCGGACGGCCACGTTCCCCGACCCAGCGGCCACGTCAAGCACGCGCTGGCCGGCGGAGATGCCACACGCCTGCACGAGCACCGCGCCGAGCTCCCAGATCAGCTCGGTCGCGAACCGGTGGTAGTCGCCAAGCGCCCACATCGCCCGCGTCGCGGCCTTGAGCTCTGTCTCCGTGTCCGCCGTCATCGGTGTTGTCGTCGGGCTCTGACGCTTCATAGACGCGACCGTAGCCCCCGTGGCGCAGCCTCGACTTCGCCAGGAACGGCCATCGTTGGCCGAGCCGTGATGGCCGGATTTGGCTATTCGTCAGGCGCGTCGAGTAGGCCGCAGCGCACGGCGTGGGCCGCCGCGGCCGTCCGCGAAGGCAGTGCCAACTTGCGCAAGATGTTGGTGACATGGCGATGTACGGTGTGCTCGCTCACCACGAGCCGGTCGGCGATCTGCCGGTTCGTCAGGCCCTTGGCCAGCAGGCCCAGCACCTCGCGCTCCCGTGGCGTGATGTCCGTCAGTGGCGAGTGACCGCTGCCGCTGCCCACGGATGCGGCAAAGATTCGCTGCGCCCGCTGAGCCTCCACGACCGCGCCAAGCTCGCGCATGCAGTCCAAAGCCACGCCTGCCTCGATCCGCGCCATATCGGTACGACCAAGGACCAGCAGGCTCGTGGCCAGCTCCAACCGCGCCTGGGCGGCGTCGAACCGCCCACCGCTGCGCTCGAAGCGGTCGACCGCGTCCTCCAGCAGGGCTCTCGCTCTGTCGTGCTCGCCGCCGGCGGCGGCAAGCAATCCTTCGGCCAAATCTGCGGCCGCGCGCAGCGGCGCCGTCCCGACCAAGCGCCCGATGTCCTGAAGGGCCTTGAGCGCCGAGCGGGCTTCCTCCAGTTCACCGCGTTCGATTCGGTAGCGGATGAGCACCTCGAGCGCTGGGGCACGGTCAGCTGGCAGTGGGCGGGAACCTGGCGCAGTAGTCGCTCGACCATCTCGACGGCCTGGAGAGTCTCTCCCCGGTCAAACGCCAAGCGCCCCCAGCACAACTGTGCCGATGAGGAGGACCCTGCCCGGTCGAGCAGTAGCCCCGCATCCTCCCGCCGGCCCTGCCTGCGTCTCAGCTCCGCGAGCGCCACCAACGGCGCGGCCACCATTGCCGGGCGTGAGCGCGAGAAGTCCTCGATCGAGGCTTCCAGCACCGACTCAGCATCCGTCCATCTGCCCCGCCAGAGGTGCACCGCGCCATGTTCGGCCCGGCAGAAGGCGAGCATGTAGCGGCTGCCGTAGCGCTCCGCGAACTCGGCGATCCGGTCACACCACTCGAACGCGCGCTCGTAGTCGCGTACGGCGCAGCATGCTATGAGGAGACCAAGAAGCAGCAGGCCCAGCCGCTCGAGATCGGGATCTCGGCTTCGCCTTCAAGGGCCGTCGTGGTCGCTTCGTCGAGACAGCGCATGCCCTCCTTCACCCGTGCACAAGCGACCAGCGTGGCGCCCTCGAGAGCCTGCCCGAGCATCTCTAGGTCGGCCACCCGGAGTCGCCGGCCAGCGGCCGCGATGTAGCCCTCGAAGAAAGCGAGCCAACCATGCTCGGGCCCCGGCTCGAGCGGGTCCAGCAGGCGATGCGCACGCTGCAACCAGCCGCTGGCCACTGCCAAGGCGCCGCGGAAGTCGAGCTGATCGCAGGCAAGCCACGTCGCCATGCGAGCCGCGCCGGCGGCATCACCTTGCGTCTTGTAGAGGCGATAGGCGCGCTCGCGTGCATCGAACACGCTGTCTGCGTCGTCGAGCCACCATGCCGCCCAACTCATCCCCTCGAAGGCCTCAGGCGTCTCCTCGGCGGCAATGGCCTGCTGGAAGGACGCCATCGCGGCGTCCCACTGTCTGTTTCCTAACTCGGCCAAGCCGGTCTCGATCCTAGGAGAGGCGAGTTCTTTCGGAACCTTGGCCACAACGGCTCATTCTCGTGCCGGTAAGGCTCCAGCGCATCTCCCAGAGGCGATCGGATATCGCGCTGCCTCCCCATTGGACGCGGGTGATGGTTGAGGTGAGGTGGCTCAGCCCGATTTGCCGGGAGCGTCTCGCCGCAGGACCACCTGGCGCAGCCGGGCCAGTCCGCGGTCGATGCCATTGAGGAAGTTGGCGGTGCCCAGCCCGCTCTGCCGGCTCGCCGTACTGATGACCGATGCGGGAAGCAGCCAGGCGCGCAGCCGGGTGACCCGGCCGGCCTCAGCTAGCAAGGCTCCGCGTACCCGCCGGAGCGTCTGTGACAGGCTCTCGTCCGCCTGCGGGCCACGGGAGTATCGGGCGCGTTCCTCCGCGCGAGCGAGCGCGGTCAAGTCGTCGCCGGCGGCGGTGTCCAGGCTGCCCTCGCGGCCGAGTCGGACGGCGGTGACCCGCGGGGTTTCGGCCCGGTCGAGGGCCAGGCCCAGGTCGTGGGCCAGCGCCAGCACTTCGTCCCACGCGGCATGGGCCGCGGCCCGCGGGTCAGCACCGGCGACCCGGCGCAGCCGCTGGCGCTGCAGCCACTGCCGAGCCAGCCACGGCACGGTGAGGGCGACCAAGAGCAGACCGGTCCCGAGTACCCACCACATCGTGTAGTCCTTGGGCGGCGGAGGTGGCGGGACGGCGGCACCGTCAACATCAGGGCCCACCCCTCGCAGGCCGAGGTTCTCTCGCTGCCTCTGCTGCGCGGCGCTCAGCGAGGATGACGGTCCGACACTCGGGGTCGATCCGGGCGAGGTACCCGGCACCGGCGCGGGTGGCGAGGCGTAGTCCAGCGTCGTCGCGCGACCCTGCCCGGACAACGGGGTCGGATCCCACGGCACCCAGCCCACGCCCTGGAAGTGCAACTCCACCCAGGCGTGCGCGTCGTGCGTGGTCACCGACCAGTACCCACGTTTCTGGACCCCCTTGGTGTAGCCGATCGCGACGCGCGCCGGCACGCCGGCGTACCGCGCCATCGCGGCCATCGCGGAGGCGTACTGCTCGCAGTAGCCCTTCTTGTTTTCCAGGAAGTCGACCAGGGCGCTGCCGCTGCTACCGGGCTCGGTTGACGTGGTGTAGGTGAACCCGTTCCTGGGATCACGGAAGTGGTCGTAGATCGCGAGCGCCTTGTCGTACGGAGTCGCTTTGCCGCGGACGATGTCGGCGACGCGCTGGCCGATCTCGGGTTCGTTGGGCACGTCGCCGCTGCCATACCGGGCCTGCAGGGTGTCCTCGGCCATGGGGGCCGCCTTGAGCAGATCCTGCAACGCGGGGTTCGCCTGGTCCAGGGTGACCGAGGTGAACTTGTAGCTCAGGTCGCGGGTGTTGGTCCGGGTGGTGAACACCGTTCCGGTGGCCCGGTCATAACGCCAGTCGCCCCTGACCTGGACCTTGGTGGGCTCGGCGTACACCGGCAGGTATTGCGAGTCGCTCAGTCCGCGGACGTCGACCTGCGTGGAGATTTTTTGCGTGGGCACCGTGGCGCCGAAGTCGGGGCGGGGCAGGCCTGACTTCACTCGCCTCGAGCCGGCGCTGGACAACGGATCCTGCTCCCACCCACTCGGCGTGTAGTCGTCGAGCGTGGTCACCCGCAGATAGAACGGCCTGGGGTCGTTGGTCTTGACCCGGAGCAACTCGATGGGCTGGCTCCGGAGCAACTGTCCGCGGAGTTGGGTGATGGGGTTGAGCGCCTGCGCGGAGCTGCCAGCACCAGGGCCGTCGCCGTTGCCGCCAGCGATTCCGGCGAGGCCGCCCTCTTGGACGAACGGCACGAGGGCGGGGACCAGGACGGCGAAACCAATGGCGACTGCGCCGATCCGGCGCCCGACGGCGGCCATGGGCGAGCCTTCGAGGGGATCTGGGCGCCAGATCTGCTTGCTGGAGGATTCGGCGAAGGGCCGACCCCAGCGAGACATCCGGTCGCGACCTTCGGAGAGCAACAGGACGAGATAGCCCGCCGCTGCGATCGAGAATGGAATCCAGCCCAAGCCGGTACGCACAACGGCCACGGGCACCGCGAACATGGCCAGCATCGCCAGGCCGGCCAGGGGGGCGCGGCGCAGTGAGACGGCGAGCGCATCGACGACGACGGCAACCGCGCCAACGCCGAGCACGATGAGCAGCATCAGGCCTGAGCGAGCGGGTACCGGGACCGCGAGTTGCACGATGTCGGTGAATGCCCCGTCGATCTGCGTCCGCACCGCGGTAAGCGTGTCAAGGGTCGGCACCAGACCGAGGAACTGCGTGCCGCCGCCGAAGATGGCGGTGACCAACACGGCGAGCGCGCCGAGATTGACCACAGGGACCAGCGGGCCGGGGACCGCCAGCCGCCGAGCAACGACGCTGGCCCCGGTCACCGCGGCGACCGTGAGGATGGCATAGCCAAGCCACCGGAAGGAGTCGAACAGCGGAGCGAGTGGAGCGCACGCGAGCAGTGTGGCCACGCCGCAGGCCACCGTGAGTCGCAGGTGCGCTGTCATCCGGCAGCCACCGTCGAACGTGCTTGCTGGCCACCCGGGCGCAGTGGAGCCTGTGCCCACAGGGCCGGCAGCAGCGAGCCGTGCCGGGCCTCGAGGACCCGCCAGCCTGTTCCCGCCAGCAACCGTGCGGAACCTTCGTAGTCGCCTTGCGCCTGCGCGCGCTGCCTCGGGGGCAATCCGATCCAGGTGGTGCCGTCGACCAGGATCGCGATTCCGACGGTGGAGCCGTTGCGGGCCCGGCTCAGCATGTAGGCATCGTCGAAGTCGAGGCAGCCGAGCACCGCCACCACGAGGCCTTCCCCTGAATTGCGGCGCAGCGCATCGACAACCGGGCCCAGTGAGTGGTTGTTGGACTGTCGGATGCACGCGAGTTGGTCGAGCAAGACCGCCCCGGCGTTGCCGCCGGCCGGCGCGGCCAGATCGATGCCCTCATCACTGAGCAGGCGCAGGGAGTAGCCCGCATCGGCCAGGTGAACCGCAACGCTGGCGGCCGCACTGACCGCCCACTCGAAACTCGAACCGGGCCCGTCGCCCCGGTGCGCGTCGATCCGAGTGTCCAGCGCGATGGCTGCGCGGCTTTGCCATGGCTGCTCCTCGCGGCGCACCATCAACTCTCCGGTACGGGCCGTGGAGCGCCAGTGCACCTTGCGCAGATCGTCGCCGTTGCGGTACTCGCGGGTGGCCGCGTCGTCCTCGCCGTGGGTGGATACCGACCGGGACCGGCTGTCTCCTCCGCCGACCCATTCACCGCCTATTTTCACCGCCGGCAGCGGGTGCACGACGGGCGTCACGATGAGCGTGTCGCGGCTGCTGAACAGCCGGGTCATCTCGACCATGCCGAAGGGGTCGCTGAGCCGGACCGACAGGGGGCCGATCACGTACCGGCCGCGCACATCGGCGCGGACCGGGTAGTGCACCGTGCGGACATCGCGGGGCCGAACCCGGTCGAGCACGAAACGCGGCCGGCCGCCCAGGGTGTAGGGCAGCGTGTCTTCCATCAGCATGACGCCGGTAGGCAGGAGCGAGACGTTCTCGAGCCGGAGCACCACGTGTGCCTGCTGACCAACCGGCACCAGCGCCGGATCCAGCCGTCGGGTGCACGCCAGCCGGTAACGGGTACGAAAGACGATCGCAGTGGCGGCGAGCGGTAGGACGATGAGGAAGATGGCGACCCGGAGCAGGTCGCGCTCGTTGAGCACCAGGGAGCACAGGGCGGCCGCGCCACCCGCGGCGAGGAAGCACCGCCCGCGGGTGGTGAGTTCGCTCAGTGCCCTGCGCATCAAGCGTTCCCGTGCCTGGTATCCACCCTGCCCACCGGCACCGGCACCACGCCAATGATGTCGCGGACAACCGCCTCGGGCATCCGGCGCGCGATCTGCGCCTCTGCCGTCGGCAACAACCGGTGGGCGAGAACTGGGCCGGCCAGCGCCTGCAGGTCGTCGGGCAGCACAAAATCGCGCCCGTCGAGCGCGGCGGTCGCGCGGGCGGTGCGTACCAAGTGCAGCGTGGCCCGGGGGGAGGCCCCGAGCCGCAGATCCGCGGACTTGCGAGTGGCCGTCACGAGGTCGATGGCATAGCGCCGCACGGCATCGGCGACATGCACTCCCTGGGCGGTCTTGATCAGCCGGCGAACCTCTGCCGCGTCGGAAACCGGGTGGAGCTCGTCGAGGGGATCGGTGCGGCCGTGGGCGTCGATCATCTCCAGCTCGGCCCTGGCGTCGGGATAGCCCATTGCCAGGCGCACGGTGAATCGATCCCGTTGCGCCTCAGGCAGGGGATAGGTGCCCTCCATCTCGATCGGGTTCTGCGTGGCGATCACCATGAACGGTGACTGCAGTTCGTACGTCGTGCCGTCGACAGTGACCTGCCGCTCCTCCATGCACTCCAGCAGGGCGGACTGCGTCTTTGGCGAGGCTCGGTTGATCTCGTCGCCGACCACGAGGTTCGCGAAGACCGCTCCAGGCTTGAACTCGAAGTCGCGGGTGTCCTGGTTGTAGACCGAGACTCCGGTGACGTCGCTGGGCAGCAGGTCGGGAGTGAACTGGATGCGGCGGACCGAACAATCGATCGAGCGAGCCAGGGCCTTGGCCAGTTTGGTCTTGCCGACCCCCGGAACGTCCTCGATCAGCAGGTGCCCCTCGGCCAGCATGACGGCTAGCGCGAGGCGTACGGCAGGGGACTTGCCCTCGATGACGCGCTCGATGTTGGACACGATTCGTGCGGAGGCCTCAAGCAGGCCGTCCAGATCTAATGCCGCGTCGTCGTAGTCCTCCAACGTGCCGTGCGTCACCTATGGACCTCCTTGGCAGCGTGCGATCGCAGATCAGGCTCGACTTCGTCAAGCATGTTCCCAGGCTATGTCCGTTCGCAGGCTAAGCACTGACGAAGCTATGCCATTTGCCCCTCATTTCGCACTGCGGTCCGACGACAGCGATCTGTGACTTCTACGTTCTGCGGTCTGGCGGCGTTCCCCGTTCGGCACAGCGGGGGGAGGCGACATGCCGCTGCCAGCGGCAAATGACGAGTGGAGTGGAGGAAAGTGGAGTACTGTGGCGCACGGTGGAGCAACGATCTGATCCGGACGACCGGAGACAAGGGGGTGGGGCCAGATGTTTCTCGGCACCCATTCCCCACGCCTGGACGAGAAGGGCAGGTTGTTCCTGCCGGCAAAGTTCCGCGACGAGTTGGCCACCGGACTGGTGATCACCAAGGGGCAGGAGCGCTGCCTCTACGTCTTCCCGATCGACGAGTTCGGTCGGATCACCGAGCGCTTGTCAGTCGCACCGGTCACTGCCAAGGCGGTGCGTGACTACACCCGGGTCTTGTTCGCCAGCGCGTCGGACGAGCGGCCAGACAAGCAGGGGCGGATCACCATCCCGACGCCGCTGCGCACGTACGCGGGTCTGACCAAGGACTGCGTCGTCATCGGCCAGAACACCAGGGTCGAGATCTGGGACAGCGCGGCCTGGCAGGCCTACGAGTCCGAGCAGGAGCAGGCCTTCTCAGACCTGTCCGAGGAGGTGCTGCCAGGAGTCCTTTAGCAGCGTTGCCCACACCACGGTCGCCTACGTGCTGCGAGCTCTCCGCCCGCCACCGTTCCTTCCTGACGCACCTTCCCCGGCGCCAGGGGCCTGCGTGCGGACGGGGATCTGGCAGCACGGCGCTACCACCAGCCCAACCTGAGCGACATGAAGGGTCGAGATGTCGAGCGAGAGCGAGTACGACGAGCAGGAGCCGGCGCACGTGCCGGTGATGCTCGACCGTGTCCTCGCCTTACTTGGCCCGGCCCTGGACCACGGACCAGCCGTGCTGGTCGACGCGACACTGGGCATGGGTGGCCACGCTGAGGCACTGCTGGCGGCCCATCCCGAACTCACCGTGGTGGGTCTCGATCGTGATCCCGAGGCATTGCGCCGCAGCGCGCAACGGTTGCGCGGGTACGGCGACCGGGCCCGGCTGACCCACGCCGTCTATGACGCCATCGCGGAGGTTCTGCACGACTTGGGTCTGTCGCACGTGGACGGCGTGCTCTTCGATCTGGGGGTCTCGTCGGTGCAACTCGACGAACGCGGTCGGGGCTTCTCGTACTCGAAAGACGCGCCGTTGGACATGCGGATGGACCCCACGACCGGGCAGAGCGCAGAGGACGTGGTCAACAACTATGCGATGGGCGACCTGGCCCGCATCCTTCGGGAGTACGGCGAGGAGCGGTTTGCCCACCGTGTCGCGGCGGCCATCGTGCGCGAGCGCGAGCACGGCCGGCTCACTTCGACCGCTCGCCTTGCCGACGTTGTCCGCGAGGCGATCCCGGCAGCGACCCGGCGCACCGGTGGCCACCCGGCCAAGCGCACCTTTCAGGCACTGCGCATCGAGGTCAATGGCGAGCTCGATGCGCTGCGTACCGCCCTGCCGAACGCAGTGGAGGTGCTTTCGGTGGGCGGCCGCGTCGTCGTGTTGTCCTACCACTCGCTCGAAGACCGCATCGTCAAGCGAGTGCTCGCCGCTGGCGCAACAAACCGGACCCCGGTCGGCCTGCCGGTCGCCCTGCCCGGCATGGACCCCGTCCTGCGCCTGCTCACCCGAGGTGGGGAGACGCCCTCTGAGCACGAGCTGGCAGCCAACCCGCGGGCCGCTTCTGCCCGGCTGCGGGCCGCCGAACGTGTCCTGGCGGCGGCGTGACCGCGCCAGCTGCCCGTGCGAGCTCGGCCCGGACGGGCCCTGCCCGAGCGCGGCCGGCCGACTCTGCCCACCCTCGCCTGCATCTGGTGCCATCACCAGCGTTGCGCCCGCCGAAGGCGCCGTTCGTCGTGCTCGTCGTCGGCCTGCTCAGCGCTGGCCTGGTGGCGCTGCTTTATCTCAACACCGCGATCGCGGAGAACTCCTTCCGGATGCATGCGTTGCAGCAGCGCACCGCCGCCTTGAACCTGCAGGAGCAGCAACTGCAGCGGGAGATCGACGATCTCGAGGCGCCGGGTGCTCTGTCAGTCAACGCTCGGAAGATGGGCATGGTGCCGGCCGGTAATCCGGCCTTCATCCGGCTGCCGGACGGCAAGGTGCTGGGCGTGCCCACGCCGGCGAAGGCGCCACCACCGCCGCCCGCACCCAAGCCGACACCGACACCGACGGGCTCGCCGACCGCCAAGGCGTCGCCGACGCCGGCCGCATCGCCGGCCGTGCCATGACATCGGCACCGCCAAGGCGCGGTCGACCGGCGGCGCAGTCGCGTGCGCGCGCCACAACATCGGCTTCGTCGGCGCGCATCCGTACGGCAGCTTCGGCCACGTCCGCGAGCTCAGCGCGCAGTCGCAGCGGTGCAACGAGCACCTCGAGCCGAGTCCGTCGCCCAGCTACTGCGGCGCAGCCAACGCGGCAACCGGCGCGACGGTCGACCGCCCAGTCCCGGTCGGCCCAGTCCCGGTCGAGCCGTTCGCGCCCGTCCCGTCCCCGTCCCCGTCCGAAGCGAAGCCGGCGGGTTCCCCTCGGCAACCCGACCAAGCGGCTGCGGTTCGCCATGGTCCTCCTGCTGGCGTTGTTCGCCGTGATCGGCGGACGGCTGGTGCAGATTCAGGGTCTGGACGGCACGGCCTATGCCGCCGAGGCCCAGCAGTTGCGGATGCGCAACGTCGTGCTGCCGGCGCAGCGGGGGGAGATCCTCGATCGCAACGGCGCGTTGCTGGCCCGCACCATTGACGCCCGGGCTGTCTACGCGGATCCCCAGTTGATCGGGGATGCGGCAGCGACAGCAGACAAGCTCGCCGGGCGGCTCGGGGTCAAGGCGCCCGCCCTGCGCGAGTTGATGACCCGGCCGGGCCGATTCGTCTACCTCAAGCGTGGCTTGACACCCGCCCAGGCCAAGCGGGTCACCGACCTGGAGCTGCCCGGCATCGGGACGCAGCGCGAAAGCCAGCGCGAGGTGCCGGGCAAGGACCTGGCGGCCAACGTGATCGGCTTCGTCGGCCGTGACGGCACCGGCTTGGCCGGCATCGAGAGCAGGTACGACTCACTGCTGCGCGGCAAGGACGGTGTGCACCGCTACCAGGTGACGCCCAACGGCCAGCCGATGCCCAGCCAACTCGATCCAAAGGTGGCCGCCGTACCTGGCACGAGTGTCCAGCTGACACTGGACCGCGACCTGCAGTACGTGGCCCAGCAGTCGTTGACGCAGCGGATGCGGCAGACCAAGGCTTACACCGGATCTGCCGTCGTCCTCGACGCACACACCTTCCAGGTACTGGCGATGGCGAGCTATCCGGGCTACGACGCGGGGAATCCCGGTGCGGCACCGGCGGCGGCTCGTGGCAACGCCGCCGTGTCGAACGTGGTCGAGCCCGGATCGGTCCACAAGGTGGTCACCATCGCCGCCGGTCTACAGGCGGGCGTGATCTCGCCGGACACCAACCTGTTGGTGCCGCCCACGATCGGAAAGGGCGGCAAGACATTCCGCGACACCCACCCGCACGGCACCGTCGGGATCACCTTGATGGGCATCCTGGCGCAGTCGAGCAACGTGGGGACGATCATGATCGCCGACAAGCTCGGCGCTCAGGGGCTCTACGACGGCCAGCGGCGGTTCGGCCTCGGCGCCAAGACCGGGGTGAATTTCCCGGGCGAGAGCGCCGGCATCGTCAGCCCGCCAGCCGACTGGTCCGGCCCGTCGCACGGCGGCATCCCGATCGGCCTGGGGGTCGCGGTGACTCCGCTGCAGATGGCCGTCGTCTACGCCACGATCGCCAACGACGGCCTTCGGCTCACGCCCTCGCTCGTACGCGGCACCCGCGACGCCGATGGCAAGTTCACCGCCGCCAAGCCTCCGAAGGCCACCCGAGTGCTGTCGTCCGACGTGGCGGAGGTCATGCGGACGAACCTCTCCGCAGTCACCAGCAAGCAGGCCACCGGTCGCAAGGCAGCGATCCCCGGCTACGTCGTGGCTGGCAAGACCGGGACCGGGCAGCGGGTCGAGAACGGCCGGTACGTATCAGGAAGCGTCGCGTCCTTCATCGGCATGGCACCGGCGAGCAATCCGAAGTACGTCGTCGCCGTCTTCGTCCACGCGCCCGGCGGAGCGGGTGGCGCGGTCGCCGGTCCGGCCTTCCGCGAGGTGATGGCGTACACCCTGCGGCACTACCGAGTACCTCCTGAAGGTCGGGCCCCGCCTGAGATCTTCCTGGCCGACTAACGCTCGAGCCGTTCGATGTCGCCCAAACGCTTCCCGAGCTTCTCGCATACGCCCGGCCGGTTGTGCGTTGACATGCGTAAAGCGGGAGGCATCGCGGCGGGAATCGCGGGAGCAGCGTCGTTAGTCTCCGTTCGTGACTGATTTGGAGCTGGTCATCAGCGGTAGGTCGGGTAGTGCACGGCTGACGTTGATTCGATCCGGCCGTGAGCGGATCGCTGCCGTGAGGGATCTGTTGTCGTTGTCGGCGCGGCTGGAAGAAGACAGCGGCCTGGTTGCATTGACGGGCGTCGAGACGTTGGAGGGAGATGGCCTGGCGGAGTGGTTCACGGGTTTGGCCGAGCGGTGGCGTGGCTGGTCCGGTGAGCTGACATGGGGCTCTTTGGAAGACGACCTGTTCATGGCGGCTAGCCACGACGGTTCGGGCCACGTGAGGCTGCGACTGACCTTGCGCGGCCCGTTCGGGTATCTGGCGGACGTATGGGAGGCCTCGGCCTGCGTGTGGATTGACGCCGGTGAAGACCTGACGCGACTGGCGGCAGACGTGCGGGCATTCTTCGCTGATGACGACAGCTCGTAGGCTCGGCGCCGGATCAGCGGCTGACCGGGCCATGGCAAAGCCTGAACTGGCAGGCCGACGTCGAGAATGGTCAGGCGACGCCGTGAAGCAAAATTGACTGAGTGAGTCACCCTTTTCCGAAATCGCCGTGGTCCGGCGCGCAAGATCATGTCCCCGGCTGGAGTACTAAGTTGTCACCCGTGGCCGCCACTTTGTCGCTGCGGCCCCAACGGCCACTCCACCAGCCGCTGGCGGCCCTCTGTGCCCTGCTGGGCGTGCCGCCACCGGCGACCGATCCAGTCGTCACTGGCGTCACCCACGACAGCTCTGCTGTGCGGCCTGGCGATCTGTACGCAGCCTTGCCGGGCAGCCGCACCCACGGGGCGCAGTTCGTCGCCGATGCTGCACGGCGCGGCGCCGTGGCTGTGCTGACTGATCGGGCCGGCCGGGCGGTGGTTGACGTCGCTGACGACCTGCCTGCCATTCCCGTACTGGTCGTCGACCAGCCGCGAGCGGTGCTGGGCAAGGTCTCCAGCTGGGCATACGGCGATCCCTCGGCCGACCTCGAAATCATCGCGGTGACCGGCACAGACGGTAAGACCACGACGGCGCACCTGCTTGAAGCTGGGCTGCGGATGGCCCGGCACACCACCGGTCTGATCGGCACCATCGACACCCGGGTGGCGGGGGAGAGCCTGCCCAGCGTGCGGACGACACCCGAGGCGACCGACCTGCAGGCGTTGTTCGCGGTGATGCGCGAGCGGGGGGTGAGTGCCGTCGCCATGGAGGTGTCCAGCCACGCGCTGGCCCTCGGCCGGGTCGAGGGCACGCACTTCGCGGCGGGGCTCTTCACCAACCTGTCGCAGGACCACCTCGACTTCCACGTCGATATGGAGAGCTACTTCGCGGCCAAGGCCGGGCTCTTCGACGGCAGGTGCCGTCACGAGGTGGTCAATGCCGACGATGCCCACGGTCGCCGCCTGGTCACGCCATCGACGGTGACCGTGTCGGCGCAGGGCCGCCCGGACGCCACCTGGCGGGCGACCGATGTGGTGTCTGGCCCCACCGGGACGTCGGAGTACATCGTGCATGGTCCTGGAGGCGTGCGGTTGCGGGCCGGCGTACGCAGCCCGGGCGCGTTCAACGTTGCCAACGCCCTGCTCGCCATCGCCGGTCTGGTGACCGTCGGCGTGACACCGCTGGACGCGGTGAAGGGCACCGCGGCGCTCGACGTGCCGGGCCGGATGGAGAAGATCAGATTTGGTCAGTTCCTCGCCGTGGTCGACTACGCCCACACTCCCGAGGCGATTGCCAGCGCCTTGTCGGCGCTGCGCCCGGCCACCACCGGCCGGCTCATCGTCGTCTTGGGCGCCGGCGGTGACCGCGACCGCGCGAAGCGCCCCCTCATGGGCGAGGCGGCGGCTCGGGGCGCTGACCTGGTGATCGTCACCGACGACAACCCGCGGTCAGAGGATCCCGCGCAGATCAGGGACGCCATCGCTGAGGGCGCCCGCCGGGTCGGTGGTGCCCCACCGTTGATCGTCGGCGACCGTCGTGAGGCCATCGCGGCCGCGATCGGGCAGGCCCGTCCCGGCGACACCGTGCTGGTCGCCGGGAAGGGCCATGAGCAGGGGCAGGAGATCGGCGGCGAGGTGGAGCCCTTCGACGACCGCGAGGTCCTGAAGGAGTTGGCATGGGGGTGACCGGGTGATCCCGATGACCCTTGATGAGGTGGCAACCGCTACGGGCGGGCGGCTGGCCGACGTACCCGATCCCGGCGCCGTCATCACTGGCGGAGTCACGTTCGACTCGCGGCAGGCCGGCCCCGGTGACCTGTTCCTGGCACTTGTCGGAGAGCACGCCGACGGCCATGAGTACGCGGCGGCCGCTCACGCCGCCGGTGCGGCGGCAGTGCTGGCGACCCGGCCGGTGGGCGGCCCGGCGATCGTCGTCGATGATGTCCTCGCAGCGCTCTCGCTGCTGGCGCATGCCGTGCTCCAGCGGCTGCCGGAGATCACGGTGGTGGGCATCACCGGATCGAGCGGCAAGACGTCGACGAAGGACCTGGTGGCGCAGTTGCTGGCGCGGCTCGGGCCGACGGTGGCACCACCGGGCTCGTACAACAACGAGCTGGGCCATCCGTACACCGTGCTGCTGGCCAGCGCCGACACGCGCTATCTGGTCCTGGAGTACAGCGCCCGCGGTCTCGGGCACATCGCGGCCCTGTGCACGGTGGCTCGCCCAGCCATCGCGGTGGAGCTCAACGTGGGCAGTGCCCACGTCGGAGAGTTCGGTTCGACCGAAGTGATCGCGCGTGCCAAGGCCGAGCTGGTGGAGTGCCTAGGCGCAGAAGCGCTGGCGGTGCTCAACGCCGACGACCCGCTGGTCCGGGGGATGGCGCACGGCACTCGAGCGAGGGTGGTGCTGACCGGCACGGCACCAGATGCCGATGTGCGCGCCGAACAGGTGCACCTCGACGACCACGGCCGGGCGTCGTACACGCTGTGCGTCGCCGCCGAACACGCTCAGGTGCGGTTGCCGCTTTACGGCGAGCATCACGTGGCTAACAGCCTGGCTGCTGCGGCCGTCGGCATCGAGCTGGGCATGTCGGTCGCTGACGTCGCTCGGGCCTTGGCCGGGGTGCGCTCCCTCAGCCGCTGGCGGATGGAAGTCACTGAGCGGGCCGACGGCGTGACGGTGATCGACGACACCTACAACGCCAATCCTGACTCCATGCGAGCCGCGGTCCGCGCATTGCTGGCGATCGGTGGCCAGCGACGTACCTGGGCTGTGCTCGGGCAGATGGCCGAGCTGGGCCATCGGGGCGCAGCGGAACACGAGGCGCTCGGCCGACTTGTGAACCAGTTGGGTATCGACCGGCTCGTCGCCGTGGGAGACGAGGCATCCGCCGTGCATGCTGGTGCCGGACTGGAAGGATCTCGCGAGATGGAGTCGGTGACGGTGCCTGATATCGATGGCGCGCTGCAGATCTTGCGCACCGAGGTCAGGCCGGGCGACGTCATCTTGGTCAAGGCCTCGCGCTCAGTGGGCCTCGAGCGTCTGGTCGTTGGGCTGCTGGAGGGGGGCGCGTGAGGTCGATCCTCGTCGGGGGGTTCGTCAGTTTCCTGATATCGATTTTCGGGACCCCCCTGGCGATCAGGGCGCTGACCAAGCGCGGGATCGGCCAGGAGATCCGGGCAGACGGCCCCACCAGCCACCATTCCAAGCGCGGGACGCCGACCATGGGCGGCCTGCTCATCATCGGCGCGACGATCATCGGTTTCGCCATCGCGCTGCTCGCCGACTTCATCGCTCACAAGCTGGGCGTGGTCACCGAGAGCCGGGGTCCCTCGGCGGGTGCTCTGCTGCTGCTCGGGCTTTGCGTCGCCCTGGGCGCCCTGGGTTTCGTCGACGACTACATCAAGGTACGTAGGCAACGCAGCCTCGGGCTCGACACCAAGGCCAAACTGATCGCCCAGCTCCTCATCGCCGTGACCTTCGCCGGGCTCGCGTTGCGGTTGAAGAACGACAAGGGCGTCACACCGGAGACGATCCTGTCCTTTCCCCGGGGGTCGTGGGCGCTACCGCTGGGTGTCGTCGGATTCGTCCTCCTCGTCTACGTCATCGTCACCGCCGCATCCAACGCGGTGAACCTGACCGACGGCCTTGACGGACTGGCGACCGGTACGTCGGTCATGGTGCTGATCTCCTACACCCTCATCGGGTTCTGGCAGTTCCGCCACGCGTGCATGGGTGCGGAGACCGTCCGCTGCTACACCATTCGTGGCGACGAGCTCGACCTTGCTCTCATCGCCTTCTCCGCTGCTGGCGCCTGCTTCGGGTTCTTGTGGTGGAACGGCTCGCCGGCCCGCATCTTCATGGGCGACACCGGCTCACTGTCCCTCGGCGGGTTGATTGCCGGGCTGGCCATCCTGACCCGTACTGAGCTCCTGCTGATCGTCCTCGCCGGCTTGTTCGTGATCATCACCCTGTCGGTGATCATTCAGGTGGCGGTCTTCAAGCTGACCAAGCGGCGAGTGTTCCGGATGGCTCCGTTGCAGCATCACTTCGAGCTCGCCGGGTGGGGCGAGGTCACGATCGTGATCAGGTTCTGGATTCTTGCCGGGATCGGCGTCGCGGCCGGGCTCGGCTTGTTCTACTACGACTTCCTTGTCGGCAAGGGGATGTGAGCGGGGAGTACGCCGGGCAGACCGTCTTGGTCGCCGGGGCCGGGATCTCCGGAGTCGCCGCGGCGGAGGTGCTGCTGCGGCTGGGGGCTGACGTGATCGTCACCGACCACACGGAGTCGGCTCGCACGGAGGCCCTTACTGCGCTCGGTGCGACCTTTGCCGGGGGATTGGCCGAGGTACCGGCCGGCGTGCACCTGGTGGTCACGTCACCGGGCTGGCGGCCCGACCATCCGCTGCTGCACGCGGCCGCCGACGCCGGCATCGAGGTCATCGGCGAGGTGGAGCTGGCCTGGCGGCTGCGTGCTGCCTTCGGGCATCCACCGGCACCCTGGCTCGCTGTCACCGGCACCAACGGCAAGACGACGACGGTCGAGATGCTCGCAGCGATGTTGCGCGCCGGTGGGCTGCGGGCGGTTGCCACGGGCAATGTCGGGTTGCCACTCGTCCAGGCGATATCAGAGCCCGTGCCCTACGACGTCCTGGCCGTCGAGCTGTCGTCGTTTCAACTGCACTGGTCCTCGACTCTGCGTCCGGCGGCGGCGACGATCCTCAACGTCGCGCCGGACCACCTCGACTGGCATGGCTCCCTGACTGGGTACGCGGCGGCCAAGGCCAGGATCCTGGGGCTGGGCACGTTCTATGTCCACAATGCCGACGATGGCTGGTCGCTCGAGCTGGCCGGGGACTTCCCGGACGCCGGCTTCACGATCTATGAGCCCGAGGCGGGCCAGCTCGGCGTGCTCGACGGGAGGCTGATCGACCGTGCCTTCGACCACGGGGCGTTCGCCGACATCGCCGAGATCGGGGTGGCCGGGCCGCACAACGTCGCCAACGCTCTCGCCGCCGCGGCCCTCGCGTTCTCCCATGGCGTGGCTCCCGCCGCGGTCCGTACCGCGTTGCGAGAGTTCCGTCCCGGTCGGCACCGCAACGAGGTCGTCGGGACTCTCGACGGGGTCACCTACGTCAACGACAGCAAGGCGACAAATCCGCATGCGGCTTCCGCATCGTTGTCGTCCTATGAACACATCGTGTGGATCGCCGGTGGCCTGCTGAAAGGCGCTGACGTCGACGAACTCGTCGCCGATGTCGCCTACCGGCTCGCCGGGGTCGTGCTCCTGGGTGCCGACAGGGCGGTGATCGCACGCGCTCTGGCGCGACACGCCCCGCACATCCCCGTTGTCGAGGTCGACAGGACCGACCATGGAGCCATGACTGACGTCGTCACCGCTGCGGCCCGGCTGGCCCGTGCCGGCGACGTCGTTCTGCTCGCGCCCTCGGCCGCATCGATGGACCTGTTCACCGACTACGCAGCGCGGGGAGATGCGTTCGTGGAGGCGGCCCGCGCGCTGAGCGTGTCGTGACCGCCACGACGGCCACCGCTGCCCGCCGTACGGCGCGTGCGGCTGAGCCCACCAGGGCCTCCTGGCTCGACCGGCCGCTGACCTCCTACTACCTGATCCTGGGCAGTGCGGCACTGCTGTTGCTGCTCGGCCTGGTGATGGTGTTGTCCGCCTCCAGCGTCAAGTCCTACGTCGACCACGGGACGGCGTACGACATCTTCCGCCGCCAGCTGATCTGGGTGGTCCTCGGACTGCCGGCCCTGTGGCTTGGACTCGCGCTGCGCGTCCGGGCGTACCGGATGCTGGCCTATCCGGTGCTCCTTGTCTCCGTGGCGCTGCTCGTTCTGGTGCTGGTCCCAGGGATCGGTGTCACCTACGGCGGCTCGACTCGCTGGCTCGACCTCGGGATGTTCTGGCTGCAGCCCTCTGAGCTGGCAAAACTGGCGTTGGCGCTGTGGGGCGCCGACCTGCTGGTGCGCAAGCGGCGGATCCTCACCCGCGCGCGGCACCTGCTGGTCCCGCTGTTGCCCGTGGCTACGCTGATCGCCCTGCTGGTCATGCTGGAGCCGGACCTCGGCACCACCATCTGCCTGGTCATCGTGGTGTTCGCGCTGCTGTTCTTCGCCGGCGCACCGCTGCGCATGTTCGGCGTTCTCTGCGCCGTGACCGTCGGCCTCATCGTGGTCGCGATCGCCGTCGAGCCGTACCGCGCCCAGCGGGCGGCGTCGTTCCTGCATCCTTTCGACGACCCCGAGACGACCGGGTTCCAGGCGGTTCAGGGCATCTACTCGCTGTCCGCGGGCGGTTGGTGGGGTGTGGGCCTGGGCGGCAGCAGCGGCAAGTGGAACGTCCCGCACGCCTATACCGACTACATCTTCGCGATCATCGGCGAGGAGCTGGGCCTGATGGGGGCGCTTGTCGTACTCGGCCTGTTTGCCGTGTACGGCTACGCCGGCATCCGGATCGCGTGCCGGACCGTCGACCCGTTCGCCCGGCTGGCCGCCGGCGCGGTCACGGCGTGGCTGGTCGGGCAGGCGGTCATCAACATCGGGTACGTGGTGGGCCTGCTCCCGGTGACCGGGATCCCGCTGCCGTTGATCTCCTTCGGCGGCACGTCGCTGATCCTGGCGATGTTCTCTACCGGGATGCTGGCCTCCTTTGCCCGCTCCGAGCCGGCCGCCGCGGCGGCCATTGCCAAGCGCGGCCCCACCCGCTGGTCGCGACTGCTGCGGCTACCGGCGCCGGAATCCCCGCGAGCCAAGCAGCCACCGAAGCGCAAGGCTGCCCGCCACCCCGGGGGAGCCGATCAGCAGCGCAAGGCCCACCGGTGAGCGCCTTGCGGTCCGTCGTTCTCGCCGGCGGCGGGACGGCCGGTCACATCGAGCCCGCCCTGGCTCTCGCCGATGCCCTGCGACGCAGCGACGCCGACCTACGGATCACCTTTCTGGGCACTTCCCGGGGTTTGGAGACCCGGCTGGTGCCGGCCCGCGGCTACGACCTGCGGCTCATTCCGCCGGTGCCGCTGCCCCGCAAGCCCACTGTCGACCTGCTGCGAGTGCCCGGGCGGGTGGGCGGTGCGGTCCACGCGGCGCGCTCGGTGATCGAGGACGTGTCGGCCGGCGTGGTCGTGGGCTTCGGCGGATATGTGGCGCTGCCGGCCTACCTTGGCGCCCGTCGCGCGGGTTCGCCGCTCGTCGTCCACGAGATCAACGCCCGGCCGGGGCTGGCCAACCGCATCGGCGCGAGGATGACCCGCTATGTCGGCGTTGCCAGCGCCTCGATCCGGTTGCCCCACGCCAGGGTCGTCGGCGTGCCGCTCCGTACCGCCATCAGCGGGCTCGATCGTGCCGCCACCCGCGCGGCGGCGCGGGCGCACTTCGGCCTCGATCCCGACGCGCCCTGCCTGCTGGTCTTCGGGGGCTCACAGGGCGCCCGCGCACTGAACTCCGCTGTCAGTGCCGCCGCCCACGACTTCGCGGCGGCCGGCGTGCAGATCCTGCACGCGTTCGGTCCGGCAAACACGTTGGAGCTGTCTGGAGTGGACTCATCTGTTGCCAATACCGCGCCGCCCTACGTCGTGGTGCCCTACATCGAGCGCATGGAGCTGGCCTACGCGGCGGCCGACATGGCGCTGTGCCGGTCGGGGGCAATGACTGTTGCCGAGCTCACCGCCGTGGGTCTGCCGGCCGCCTACGTTCCCCTTCCGCACGGCAACGGGGAGCAGCGACTCAACGCGCTGCCCGTCGTCGAGGCCGGTGGCGGCCTGCTGGTCGACGATGCCGACCTCAACCCGGGATGGATCAGGGACACGATGCTGCCGGTGCTGGGCCATCCCGACATCCTGGCGGACATGGTCAAGGCTGCCGGGTTGCTCGGTCGGCGTGACGGCGACCTCGCGCTGGCCGAGCTGGTCGCTGATGCGGCGAACGAGGCGATTCGCCGATGAGTGCGGAGCACCTGACAGCCGAGGACCTGGGCCGCGTGCACCTGATCGGCATCGGCGGTGCCGGGATGAGCGGGATCGCGCGGATCCTTCTCGCCCGGGGCCGGACGGTGTCCGGCAGCGACGCCCGCGACTCCACAACACTTGCCGCGCTGCGAGCGCTGGGTGCTCGGATTCATGTCGGGCACGCCGCAGAGCAGGTGGGTGGGGTTGACACAGTGGTGGTCTCCACCGCGATCAAGGAGCGCAACCCGGAGCTGGCCGAAGCCCGCCGGCTGGGCCTGCGCGTTCTTCCCCGGGCGGCTGCTCTGGCCGCGCTGATGAGCGGCCGGCGCGGGGTGGCGGTGGCCGGTACGCACGGAAAGACCACGACGACGTCGATGCTCACCGTGGCGTTGCAGCACTGTGCCGCAGATCCGTCCTTCGCCATCGGCGGCGATCTTAACGACGCAGGTTCTAACGCCCACCACGGGACCGGTTCGTTGTTCGTCGCAGAGGCTGACGAAAGCGATGCATCCTTCCTGCTGCTCTCTCCCGACGCGGCGATAGTGACCAACGTCGATGTCGACCACCTCGACTTCCACGGCACCACCCAGGCCTACGCGCGGGCGTTTGACGATTTCGTCGGGCGGATCAGCCCGGGCGGGTTCCTGGTCGCCTGTGCTGACGACACCGGAGCCGCGGCGCTGGCCGAGCGGTCCAGGGCGAGAGGGGTCACGGTCCACACCTATGGCACCGTCGCAGCTGTCGACCTGCGCCTGACGGATCTGGCCGCGCGGTCTCGCGGCGGCTCGTCCTACCGCGCCATCGTCGACGGCGAGCCACTCGGTGAGGTGCTGCTCGAGGTTCCTGGTGACCATCTGGCGCTCAACTCCGCCGCGGCGTTGCTCACCGGGATCCGTCTCGGCCTGCCATCTGGGCTGCTTCGGGACGGGCTGGCGGCGTATTCGGGGGTGCGGCGCAGGTTCGAGTTCAAGGGCGAGGCCGATGGGGTCCGGGTCTACGACGACTACGCGCATCACCCCACCGAGGTCGCCGCCCAGCTCCGGACGGCTCGCCAGGTGGCCGCCGGGGGCCGGTTGATCGTCGCCTTCCAGCCGCACCTCTACAGCCGTACGTTGCAGTTCGCCGGGCAGTTCGGTGCTGCGCTGGGGCTGGCCGACGAGGTCGTGGTCATGGAGGTCTACGGGGCTCGTGAGGAGCCCCTGCCGGGTGTCTCAGCGGCCATGGTGGCAGCGGAGATCCCGCTGCCACCGGAGCGGGTGCTGGTGCAGCCGTCCTGGTCGGCCGTGGCGCCCTCGCTGGCAGAGCGGGCTCGCTCAGGTGACCTCGTGCTGACCCTCGGCGCCGGTGACGTGACGATGATCGGCCCCGAGGTGCTCGACCTGCTGGTGCGGCGCGCGTGACGGCAACCGCCGCCGCGTCGTCGGTGCGCCGGCTTCGATCGGGGCGGCGGCGCTGGTGGCGCGGGTGGCGGGGCAGGTTCGCGATGGTGGTTGTCGTACTGGCGGCGTTTCTTGGCGCCGGCACGTACGTAGCGTTGGGCACTGACCTGCTGGCCGTGAAGGCGGTGAAGGTCAGCGGCACCCAGGGCGTTGCCAGCTGGGCCGTGCTGGCCGCCGCGCGGGTGCCCATCGGCACGCCGATGGTGCGCCTTGATGGGGGGGCTGCCCGGAGCCGGGTGCTCGCCGACCTGCCGGGGATCGCGAACGTCTCGGTCGAGCGCGAGTGGCCGTCCACGGTGCGCCTGGTCGTCCGGGAACGGATCGCTGTGGCCGCTGTACCGCAGGGTGGGAGCTTCGTGCTCGTCGATCGCACCGGCGTGGCGTACCGGACCGTCACCACCGTCCCGACCGGCCTCGCGGTCGTGCGGGTGCGCAGTCCGAATCCCCAGGACGACGCCACGCTGGCCGGCCTGTCGGTGCTGCTCAGCCTGCCGCCCGAGGTACGCAAACTGCTGGCGCGAATCAATGCCCCCACCGCCGAACAGGTGGTGCTGATCCTGCGTGACAAGCGCCAGATCGTGTGGGGCGGCGCCGGTGATTCGGCCGCGAAGGGAGCCGTCGTCAAGGCGCTGCTGCGCCGGCCGGGCAAGGTCATCGATGTCAGCTCACCTGGGCTGGCGACCGTGCGCTGAGACGGTGTGTCGAGATGTGCGGGACTTCCGGTCCCTGCAGAGGGGTCACTCGCGCCAAGCGGCTGTCCATTGGAACGCGTCAGGCGGGAGATGGCCGCCGCAGAGTGGCGTGAGCACCGACCGGCCCCGGTATCGGTCGGGCTCCGCCTGGAGCGCCGCCACCCCGGCGGCGCCGGCGGCTTCGACCAGGAGGCCGAGGTGAGTGGCCAGCCAGCGAGTAGCCGCGCGGAGACGAGTCTCGCTGACCAGGACCATATCGTCGACGTAGTCGAGCATGCCCAAGACCGACTCCGGAAACGGCTCCCGCACAGCTATCCCGTCCGCGACGGTCGTGGCGCTCGCGGTCGTGACAGGGCCTGCGTTTCGCCAGGACAACGCGGGCGCCGGTACTTGCTCGGCGCAGACGCCTACCACCTGCACCGCGGGGTTCCGGTGGCGCTACCAGCGCGCGATTCCCAGAATCAGCGCACTGTTGCCGACGGGAACAAGCGCGACATCGGGCAACAGTCCCGCCTCGGTGACCTCCACCGCGATCGTGGCGGCCCCGGCCGCGATCCACGGGTCACGGCCATCCTGGACGAGACGCAGACCCGACGCCTCGGCGAACCCTCGCGCGGCGGTGATGGCGGCGTCGTAGTCGGCGCCGCCCACCTCGACCTCCGCGCCCAGCTCGCGGATCGACTGCACCTTCGCGGGATTGGCCGTTGCTCCGACGAAAACCCGGCACGATGCGCCGGCAGCGCGGGCGGCGTAAGCCAATCCCTGACCGAAGTTCCCTGCCGAGGCACAGACCACCCCGTCCACGGCAGACCCAACCTCCCGCATCCACGTCACTGCCCCGCGTCCCTTGAACGACCGGATCGGATTCAGTGTCTCGACCTTCAACGCCACTCGGGCACCGGCGGCGTCGAGCTTGGTGCCGCAAAGTAGGGGGGAGTTCGCGAAGACAGGATCGAGGTTCCCGGCAGCGCGCAGAATCTCGTCAACAGATGGCATGACTCGGCTATCCACACGCCGATCATGAAGTGCCACGCCTTCATCCGCCAGGGGCCTCTGGTGTGTCGCAAGCGGATCGGTCAGTGGGACGGCCGGGGGCGCGAGACGTAGCCCCTTCAGCGCGGTCGTATGTCTGCCTGTCGGGTGCTGCCGGTTGACTGGCTGACTGGCTGACCGGCTGAGCCGGCGGAGGTTAGGGCAGATCGCTGTTGCCGCCAAGGTTGGCGATCATCTGCCGGAGGACGTTGTGTGCGGCGACGTAGTCGTCAGTACTGTTGCCCTGGTGAGGTCTGCTCGTTGGCTCGCAAGCTGCGATCTCGGGCGCGACCAAGCCCGGCTTCTCCGGTCGGGGTGAGGATCAAGGTTCCCGATTCCTCGCGCAACCACCCTCGCTGAACAAGGTCGTCGAATACGTCCTCGAAGTCGATGTCCTGGTCGTCGAACTTGCCGAGCTTGTCCGTGAGCTCGGTGCGGCTCCACCTGCCGGGAGCGGCGGCGACATGATTGAGCGTCCACCAGTGCGGCTGGGTGAGCTGCTCGACAGCCAACTCCGACCGGATGCGACCGACGATGACGCGGTAGGCCTCGCCGCTCCAGTAGCCGATGGACTGGCCGGCCAAGCTCGCCTCGGTGTACTGCTTCAGCTCGACCGCCATGATGTCCTCCGTTCTCCATAACAATGGTCGACCGTAAAACCTCAAGCTGACTTCAAGTCAAGAGGTCGGCCCGGACGATCGAGCCTGTCGCACAAAGATCCGCCGACGGGGCGCGATCATGACGTTTGCCTTGCGTACGCGGGTGTTCTGCCCGGTTGGTCCGAGGCGACTGCCATGATCGTCTTTGCTGGTCGCGTTTGCGCGACAGGTTCGATCAGTGCGCTAGCGGACTTCGAAAGGAGGGACGTTCGGCAAGCGACCCTGCGTTTTGACGCCGGTTGTCACATGCTTTCCTCGACACGCCGACGACGTTCTTGACCTGACAACAGGCCGAACATAGCGTCCTGCATATCGTCCAGGTTGACATAACTATAAGCCTGTAGTTGAGGGTGAGAGTACGCCGTACCGCATCCGCCCACGTCTCTGTAGAAGGCGAGTCGCCCGATGACACCTCCGCACAACTACCTCGCGGTGATCAAGGTGGTCGGCATCGGCGGCGGTGGCGTCAATGCCGTCAACCGGATGATCGAGGTCGGGCTGAAGGGTGTCGAGTTCATCGCCATCAACACCGACGCGCAGGCGTTGCTGATGAGTGACGCCGACGTCAAGCTCGACATTGGCCGCGAGCTGACCCGCGGGCTGGGCGCCGGGGCCAACCCCGACGTCGGCAAGCAGGCCGCGGAGGATCATCGCGACGAGATCGAGGAGGTGCTCAAGGGCGCCGATATGGTCTTCGTGACCGCTGGCGAGGGCGGCGGCACCGGCACCGGTGGTGCGCCGGTCGTGGCCAGCATGGCCCGTAAGCTGGGCGCACTCACCATCGGTGTGGTCACCCGGCCGTTCTCGTTCGAGGGAAAGCGCCGGGCTACGCAGGCCGAGGTGGGTGTCGAGGCACTGCGTAACGAGTGCGACACCCTCATCGTCATCCCCAACGACCGGCTGCTGCAGTTGGGCGACAAGAACGTCAGCATGATGGAGGCGTTCAAGACCGCGGATGCCGTCCTGCTCTCTGGCGTGCAAGGCATCACCGACCTGATCACGACCCCCGGGCTCATCAACCTTGACTTCGCCGACGTCAAGTCGGTGATGTCCGGAGCGGGTTCCGCTCTGATGGGCATCGGCAGCTCCCGGGGGGCCGACCGCGCCGTGTCGGCGGCCGAATTGGCGATCGCCAGCCCGCTGCTCGAAGCCTCCATGGAGGGCGCGCACGGCGTGCTGCTGTCGATCTCGGGCGGCTCCGACCTGGGCCTGTTCGAGATCAACGAGGCAGCGTCGCTGGTCGCCGACGCCGCGCACGCCGACGCCAACATCATCTTCGGCGCGGTCATCGATGACGCGCTCGGCGACGAGGTGCGGGTGACCGTCATCGCGGCCGGCTTCGACGGCGGTTCCCCGACGTACAAGAAGTCCGAACCCCGGCGGGTCTCCGTGCCGCCCGAGGCGAGCCGATCGCCCCAGGACGACGAGCCGGCCGAGCCTCGGGACCGGGCCCGCGTGCCGGCGCAGGCCGTGCGGACGGCCGAGCGCCCGAAACGCACCGTGGTCTTCGAGGACGACCTCGACGTTCCCGACTTCTTGAAGTAGGAGGCGGATGGCACGGGTCTGTCGGGTCGTCACCACCCGCGCCGGCGGGTCGAGCGCTCCGCCGTACGACACCTTCAACCTCAGCCTGGCCTCGGACGACGATCCGGTGGCCGTGAGCAGCAACCGCGCCCGGCTGGCCGAGTCGATCGGCCTGCCGCCGGATCGGCTGGTCTGGATGCGACAGGTGCACGGCGCGACCGTTCATGTCGTTGACGGTCCGAGCGGGTCCGATCTGCCCACCGGTGACGCCCTGGTGACCACCCAGCGCGGGTTGGCACTGGTTGCCCTCGCCGCCGACTGCGTGCCAGTGCTGATGGCCGATCCGATCGCCGGCGTGGTGGCCGCCACGCATGCGGGGCGGCCGGGTGCGGCAGCCGGTGTCGCCCTCGCGACGGTGAAAGCAATGGTCGGCCTCGGCGCGGATCGGTCCCGGATCGATGTGCTGCTCGGGCCGGCCGTGTGCGGCAGCTGCTACGAGGTGCCGTCGGCGATGCGCGACGACGTCGACGCGGTGCTGCCCGGCAGCGCCACGTTGACCCGTCGCGGCACACCGGGTCTCGATCTGCGGGCCGGATTGACTCGACAACTCAAGGCCACCGGCGTGGGCACCGTTGTCGTGGACCCGGCCTGCACGATCGAGGACCCGCGGTTCTACAGCTACCGCCGCGACGGGGTCACCGGGCGGTTCGCCGGCGTCGCGTGGCTGGAGTGATCTCCGGCGGTGGTGGGCTGTCGTGAGCGGCCTGCGGACCCAGGAGCTGGCGGCGAACCTCCAGGCTCTCGAAAAGCGGGTGGTCAGCGCCTGCGTCGCTGCTGGCCGGCGGCGCGAGGACATCAGCATCGTCGCCGTGACCAAGACCTTCCCGCTCGCCGACGTTGAGGCACTGGCGTCTCTCGGGGTACG
>Ga0136617_10000570_pt1 | contig 31298 bp, 20 predicted proteins | sample AntDrymUQ3222106_2_FD_129672 | JGI IMG/M metagenome (GOLD analysis project Ga0136617, IMG submission 129672) | Polar desert sand microbial communities from Dry Valleys, Antarctica - metaG UQ322 (21.06) | ecosystem: Environmental > Terrestrial > Soil > Desert | place: Antarctica: Dry Valley... | reverse complement strand
TTGCTTCGACACACACGCACGCCGGACCAGTTACAGTTAAAACATTTTTCAATCCCGAAGGCACTTTGGACGACGTTTATATGAATATGCTGGCTAGAGCGATCGAAGACAGCGTCTCGGAGGCTTGGAAAAAAAGATTTCCGGCGCGCGTCGGAGTCGGCAGCGGCTGCGTTACGGGCATCGGCGTTAACCGCCGAACGCCCGACAAAAAACCGATTGATGAAGAAATCGGCATTATCAAAGTCGAGGATACGGGCGGGCAAACACGCGCAGTTTTTATTAACTATGCCTGTCATCCGACCGTGCTTGGTTCAAATAATTTGCTGGCGACCGGAGATTTTCCGTATTTTGCCGTCGAGAAAGTTGAGCAAACAATCGGGGCAGGCGGGTTTGCAATGTTCGTCAACGGCACGCAAGGCAATATCAGTATGGGACATTCTTCCGAACTGAGCGCCATCGGAATTATCACACCCGGAAGAACATTCGAGAGAGCAGCCGAGTTAGGCTGCAAACTCGCCGATGCGACTTTAGAAGCTTTGCCAGGTATTCAGACAAAAGAAAATTGCGAACTCGGCACGGCAATTTCTACGGTGAATTTTCCGTTAAAAGATTTGCCGAAAATTGAAGAAGCGAGGCAAGACTTTCGCAAAGCTGAAGAAGAGCTGGCGCGGTTATCAAAGGGCGAAGCGGCAGCCGAAGTATTGATGAAAGCAAAATCCCGAGCGCTTTACGCTTCTATTACGAATTTTTACGCGCAAGAGACCGCGCACCTGGACGGGCATCTGCCGGTTGAATTACAAGCGTTTCGCATCGGCGACGCGGTATTTTTAGCCGTTCCCGCCGAAGTGTTTGTCGAAATCGGCTTGGAACTCAAATGTAAAGCCAACCACAAAACATATATCGTCGGGATTGCCAATGGTTACATTGCTTATTTTCCGACAGAAACGGCATATGCGGATGGCGGTTACGAAGTAGTTTCCTCAAAAATCGCGCCGCAGTCGGAGTCAATTTTTTATAAGGAAGCTTTGAAACTCGGAGAACATCTGTTCACAACTTCTACGGAAGCTGTTTCTATAAGTTAGAGAGTAAAATAATGGCGGATAGAATAAGAATCGGAGTTATCGGCTTAGGAATAATGGGCGAGCAATACACGCGCATCTACAGCGCGCACCCGCTCGCCGAAGTAACTGCCGTTTGCAATCGCAGTCAGTTACGACTTAATGAAATCGGCGATAAATACGGCATCGAGGCGCGTTACACAAATTACGAAGATTTGCTAAATGATAAATCGGTTGATGCGGTTTGTATCGCCACGCCCGATTACGCCCATTACGAGCCCGTCAAAGCCGCGCTCGAAGCGGGAAAACATATTTTGTGCGAAAAGCCTTTTACCACTGAACTCGCCGAAGCCGACGAGCTGCTTAATATGAGCCGCAGTCGTCCGCAGCAAAAACTGCAAGTCGCTTTCAATCATCGCTGGCTTTCTTCTTATTATCACGGTTATGCGGCAATCGAGCGCGGCGACATCGGGCGACCCGTCGCAGGTTACGCACGCAAAAACGACACAATTTGGGTGGCAACCGAGATGATTGATTGGGCTGACAAAACCACTCCGACACATTTTCTGGGAGCGCACGACATTGATTTGATGCGCTGGTTTTTTGCGAGCGAACCCGCGGAAGTTCGCGCTTACGGCGCAAAAGGCGTTTTGCAGGAGCGCGGAGTTGACACTTACGATTTGATTCAGGCGCAGGTGAAATTTGAAAGCGGCGCGTTTGCCACAATCGAATCTGCCTGGATTTATCCGAATGTTTTTCCGACGATTGTAGATTCGTTCGTCGAAGTCGTCGGAAGCCTCGGTCATATCCACTTTGACCGCAAGCGCGAATCAATCGAGATGAGTACGGAAAAGCAGTTCACTTATCCGAAGACATTTTTAACCGCCGAAATTTTCGGAAAATTGCGCGGGGCGTTTGTCGAATGTCTTTCGGATTTTGTTGACGCAATTTTGCAGGACACTGAACCTAAAGTAACGGTGTTTGACGGCAGACAAGTGACCGCCGTGCTGGATGCGGTATCGCGCTCGCTCGAATCGGGCAAAACGGAAACCGTGACGCAATCTTCGATGTCGCAAAAGACATAAGCAAAGTTATTTTGATTAAATCAGCCGCCGATTTGTGCAGAAAATGGGGCGGAACTTTTTTGAGATAAACAGTTTTCTCCCAAGAAGGGTAACCATAATTGAATTTTATCCGCGGTATACGTTTGTATAGCGCAAGGGCGAAGTGTTTTTAACAGGAGGAAGATGCCGACAGGACTTCAAACAGCAGACCACATAATTATCGTCGGATACTTTGTTTTGCTGATGATTATCGGCGTTTACTTCTGGCGGAGAATGAAGCACGTCCGCGATTTTTTCACCGGCGGCAACGCGATTCCGTGGTGGTTGGCGGGCGTTTCTTTTTACCTGACGGGATTCAGCGCGTTCACATTTGTCGCTTACTCGGAAATGGCTTATCGCTTCGGATTCGTCGCCGTTACTCTGGCGTGGAGTTCGGCGGCGGGAATGGTTATCGGCACAATTTTTCTGGCGGGACGCTGGCGGCGGGCGGGCATTATCAGCCCGGTCGAATTTTTAGAAGCGCGTTACAGCAAACACATCAGGCAAATTCTCGCCTGGGCGGGAATTCCGCTTAAGATAATTGACGACGGCTTGAAGATTTACGCAACGGGCGTATTTGTTTCCGTCGGGCTTGGTTACGATTTGAAAACCAGCATTATCGCCAGCGGCGTGGTGATGCTTGCCTATACGTTTATGGGCGGTTTATGGGCGGTCGTGGTCACGGACTTTGTGCAGTTTATCATTCTCACGCTCGGAGTGGTCGTGCTTTTCCCGATTGTTTTTTCGCAGTTTGATTCGATAAACGCATTTACGAACTCAATGCCGGAAGGGTCTTTCTTGCCCGTCAACGAACCGTTTTCTTTAATTTACGTTTTCGCTTTTTATCTGCTTATCACTCTCAGCTATAACGGCAACTGGGCTTTCGCTCAAAAATTTTACAGCGTCAAAGACGAACGCGCAGCACGTAAAGCGGGAATGCTCGCGGTGGCTTTAAAGATAATCGGTCCGCCGCTTTTTATTTTGCCCGCGATGGCGGCGAGAAGCCTGATGCCGGAATTGATGACGCCGCCGAATTCGCCGCAATACACTTACGCCGCGCTATCGCTTAAATATCTTCCCGTCGGCTTGATGGGATTGATGGTGGCGGCGATGTTTTCCGCCACGATGTCAACTTTGAGCGGTGATTACAACGTGATGGCGAGCGTTATCACCGAAGATATTTACCGACGGCTTTTTGACAAAGAGGCAAGCCAGAAAAGGCTCGTCCTTGTCGGTCGCATCGCCACGCTTCTCATCGGCATTTCGACAATCATTATCGGCATCAGCCTCATCGCTTCTGCCCGTAAAGGTTTGTTTGAAGTGATGGTCACCGTGTTCGGTTTGTTTGTCGGACCGATGCTGATACCGATGCTGGCGGGTTTATTAAGTAAAAAAGTAACTTATCGCGGCGCGGCGGCGGGAATTGGCGCAGGACTCGTTTCGGGATTCGGGTTTTTTTTCTACAAAACTTTTGTCCTGGCGAATCAACCGGGCATTGACCCGAACTGGCTGCGTTACGATTATGAAGCCATCAGCATTCTGACGAATTTCACCGTTACAATTTTAGCGATGGCGCTGACAACCGTTTTGGAAAAACCGACGGAAGAGGACCGAGCGCAGATTGCCGCTTTCTTTAAGAAATTATCCACGCCCGTTGACGCGCAAAAGACACACGCCATGACAACCGGAGAAATTTTCTCGCCCTTCAAAATTATTGGTTGGGTGACGGTCGGAACAGGCGCGATGCTGCTCGTTGCAAGTTTCGCGTCGCCGGCAGGTGTCGGGCGATACGTTAATCTCGGCGCGGGCTTCGCGCTCTGTCTGCTTGGCATTGGGCTTTACCAGCTTCATCGAAGGTTTATGCATCGTGAGGAAAAGGAACGAGATGAGAGAATTGAAAATGTCGATAAGAATGTTGAAAGGGCGATTAGATAAATAAGAAAAGCGCTACAGGATGAAAATAGTCACATTTAAAGTTGATGAAACGAAGCGAGTCGGATTTGTGCCGACCGATTTCGAGCGAAAGATTTTCGACATTTCTGATTTATCAGGCGACTGTCCGAACATCGTTTCGTTGATGGAATCCGGCATCACGCAAAAAGTCAAAGATTTAAACGAAAAAATTTCAAACGACGAATCTTTTCAAAACGAATTGGTTGATTTCTCAAAAATAACTTTCTGCCCGCCGATTGAACGTCCCGGAAAAATCGTCTGTTTGGCGGGAAACTATCGCGCGCATATTGCCGAAAGCGGCTATGTCGAACCGAAAAAACAGGCGCGGTTCACCCAACAGCTTTTTCTTAAACCGTCAACGTCGCTCGTCGGCGACGGCGACGTTATCGAACTCGGCGGGCAAAATGTCAAAGTCGGTTGGGAGACGGAACTCGCCGTCATTATCGGCAAACGCGGAAAAAACATTTCAATCGAAAACGCCGACGAATACATTTTCGGCTACACAATTCTCAATGACATTTCTGAACGCGGTTTGAATTCACGCATCGAAGACCGTCACTTACGCGAAATGGATGGTTTTTGCGATTGGCTGGCGGGAAAATGGTTTGACGGTTTCGCGCCGTGCGGAGCCTGGATTGTAACGAAAGACGAAATTCCTGAACCGCATAATTTGGAAATCAAATTTTATCTCAACGGCGAATTGCGGCAGCAGGGAAACACGAGCGAGATGATTTTCAGCATTCCCGAACAGATTGCCTACATTTCTTCGATTATGACGCTCGAACCGGGCGATATTATCTCGACGGGAACACCCGCCGGTGCGGGTCTAGGAGATAAAGCGACTTCACTCGCGGACGGCGACGAGATTGTCAGCGAAATCGAGCGCATCGGAAAATTAACCAATAAACTGAGGTGGACAAATTGAGAACACTCGATTGGATAGTGGTCGGTCTTTATTTTCTGTTCATGCTCGTTATCGGGCTTTATTTTATGCGCCGCGCCGGACGAAGCGTGGCGGATTATTTTGTTTCGGGACGCGATATGCCGTGGTGGATTATCGCGCTTTCGGCGGTTGCCACTTATACGGACGCGGGGCTTGCTCCGGCGGTCACGATGCTCACCTATCAAGGCGGACTTTTGGGCAATGCCGTGTGGTGGATTCCTTATGTCGTCTGGATGCCGATTGGCGCGGTGTTGTGGTCGAAATATTGGCGAAGGCTCGGCACGATTACCTCTGCGGAGTTATTGGGTATTCGTTACGGCGGCAAGTTCGCGCATTTTTATCGCGGCGTGTATGCCGTGTTTATGACTGTTTTTATCATCGTCCTGATGGGTTATGTTTCGGGTTGGTTAGGCGCGGCGCTCGGTCCGATTCTCGGTTGGGAGCCGATTTATTTAATACTTTTCTCGGCAATCGTAACGGCTGTTTATACCGTTACGTCGGGGCTGAACGGCGTGGCTTACACGGATGCTTATCAATTCGGCATTTTTCTTATCGGCAATATTATTTTAGTTCCGATTGTGCTGTTCAGCGTCGGCGGAATGGACAATGTTTATCAGACAATTGAAACCGTTCGCGGCGCGGACGCGCAATCTTTTTTCAGCGTATCGTTTCCCGGACCCGGACTCGACACTTTGACGATTATGGCGTTCGTCGTGCAGGGTCTTTTCTTTGCCGCCTCGCCGACGGGCGGCGAAGGTTTCACGGCGCAGCGATTTATGGCGGCGCGGAACGAGTTTCACGCGCAGGTCGGACAGCTTTTCAACACGCTTCTGACTTTAATTGTGCGCGTCGTGCCCTTTATTTTTCTGGGCGTAATTGCCGCCGCATTGTATCCGCCGGGATCGGTCGCCGAACCGGGCGAAATTTGGGCGAAAATGGTCAATACCTACGCGCCGGTCGGACTTTTAGGCTTGCTCGTCGCGGGGATTTTCGCGGCGTATATGTCAACCATCAGCACACAGATGAACTGGGGCGCCTCGTATATCGTCAACGATTTCTATAAACCTTTCGTGCGTCCCGACGAAAGCGAAAAGCATTATGTGATGGTCGGACGAGTCGGCTCGGTCATAATTTTTGCCTTGTCGATTATTGTCGCCTATTACTTTGTCGAAGGCTTGCGCGCCTGGTTTTTGTTTATCAATTCGGTTGTTTTCGCGTTCATCCTGCCGCTCTCGTGGCTCAGGTTTTTCTGGTGGCGATTGAATATCTACGGTGAAGCCGCCGCGCTCATTATCGGCTTGCCGATGAGTTATATCGTCTGGTTTCCGCTCGGATTTTCCAATGAACTGGCGCATCCTTTCTGGCACGGGTTTCTGCTGCTGTTCGGTTCGGGCTTTGTCACGATAATCGTCGTCAGCCTTTTAACACCGGCTGAAAAAATCGAAACGTTAAGAGAATTTTACAATCGCTGTCGCCCGCCCGGGTTTTGGAAGCCTGTCGTCGCCGATCTAACCGGTGAAGAGCGTCAGCAAATTAAAGACGAAACCCTGCGCGATTTAATTGATTGCGTGCTTGGCGTGGTTTTCTGCGGGGCTTCAATTCTCGCCGTTATCAGCCCGTTCGGAAAGCATTGGACTGTTTTTATCGCCGCACTGCTGGTTACGGCATTAAGCGGCGGATTGTTTATCGGGCGTTGGGCAAAACGCGGCGTTTTTCGCTCGCTCGGCGCGGCAAGCGATAATTTTAATAACGACAAAGGAGAAATACATAATGAAAACGATTAAGGGGCAAATGTTTAAGAAATTTTTCGGCATTTTTTTGGTTTTATTTATATTTGCAAATTCGCTTCCGACAGCTTCGGCAACAGCCGAAGATAAGAAAGTTCAACGCGGCGAAGTTCACGCGCTGTGGGCGCATCCGCCCGATGTCGGAATGACCGCCGAATCAGTGCGGGCATTTGTCGCCCAGTGCAAGCGGGCGCACATTGATGTCATCGTGATGGATGTCAAAGACAGCATAGGTGCGCTTTATTGGAAGAGCAAACGCTTTCCGCAGGCGATTGCCAAAGGCTACGAAAATTTCGATATGCTCGAGCATCTCGTACGCGAGTCTCACGCCGTCGGCATCAAGGTGGACGCCTGGCTGGTTGATTATATGGAAGGCGCGAACGGCGCGGCTTTTCGGGAACATCCCGAATGGGCGCAGTTAAACCCGGACGGCGAAACGACTCTTTCCGAAAAACTCGGCAAAAAGAATCCGTACCCATATGTTTGGATGTGTCCCGCCCGCCGTCCGGGTTATACCGACCAATGGCTTATTCCTTTGTATGAAGAAATTGTTGCGAATTACAAGGTTGACAGTGTTCATCACGATTACGTCCGCTATATGGGCGATGTCGCGCCCGAAGGTTATTGTTTTTGCGATTACTGTCTGAAACACATTCCGCGCCACGCGATGCTCTCTTACGAAACCCGCCCCGAAGAGCGTTATCGCGTCAAACCGGGACAGCCGCGAATTGAAGCAAATTGGTGGAGCGACCCGACGATGCTTCCCGCCGATTGGGACAAACGCGACCGCCGCGAAAAAGCCGATTACATCTTGAACGGAAGCACGATTCCCGGCGGTCCCGCCGATATGCGCTATTTCTTTTACGATTATCGCACTCACCAAATTGAAAAATTCGTCCGCGAAACCACCGAAGCCGTCAAACGCATCAACCCGAAAGTCGGCGTTTCCGCCGCCGTTTTCAAAAATCCGATTACCAGCGCGCGTTTTATCGGTCAGCATTGGGACCAGTGGATTCCTTGGATTGACGTTTATATGCCGATGACTTATCGCAGTCACTTTGCGGGGAGTTTTGAAAGCTATCTCGACCATCTGACCGAATCAACCGAGCGGCAAATGGAATGGATTCGGCGCGGGCGACCGCTCTACGCGGGCATCGCCTCGAATTATCTTTACCGGGAAGAATATCAGCCCTTTGATGACATGCGTGACCGCATCGGCGAATTTCAGGCATTGCCGGTGGCGGACACTAAAGGTCGTGCCGAAAAAGCCAATGCCATCAAAGCAGCATATGAAACGATGCGGCAAAGGTTGACCCAATTCGCGCCCGAAAGAGAACGTGAAATTGGCTCGCTTGTCAATACAGTTACTGTAAATGACGGACGCAGCACAACGCCTGCTCAACTTGATGAACTCGCCAAAAAAATCGCCGCATTTCGGGTTGACCCGCCGAAGGAATTTTTCCCGGCTGAAAAACTGAAGCGTTCAATAGAAGCGGCTCGCAAAGCGAAACCCGACGGTATTATCATTTTTGCGGGCGGAAGCCTGACGCGCGAAAAACTCTGGCAAGTGCTGGAAGAGGAATTTAAGGATTAGATGCCGGCGACCGATGCGGATTGAGAAAGGTTAAAACGGCAAGAATTGAAGATGAGGGACAATACTTGGTTATTAAAATTAGGCGTGATTTTGCTGGTTGCGGCATGCCGCACGGTGGCTTTCGGTTCGATCCCGTCTGACGATCAGATGCAGTTTCGCTGGCTGGTTGCCGGCGCGTTTCCGAGTGCGGGCGACAGCAACGCTCTTTTCAAAGACTACCTCGCGCAAGGCGAGTTACGCATTCGCGCGAAAGCAGGCGAAGCGGCGGGGAAAAATTCAACGGGTGTCGTGCGCTGGCAGGAAGCGAATCCCGCCATGGACAGCGCAATTGATTTTTCTAAAATTTTCCCGAATAACAAACGCGCTGTTGCCTACGCTTATACGGAAATTGACGCGCCGACGAATCGTAATCTCGTTGCGACAATCGGCAGCGGAAATAACATCCAGGTTCGTCTGAATGGTGAAATCGTGTTGGAAAGCAGACTTTCGCGCAAACCAAAGCCCGACAAAGATGCGCTCGTTTTCCCCTTAAGAAAAGGCTTAAACACGATTCTCGTCAAAATGGAAGGCGGCGCGGGCGATTGGAAACTGCAATGGACAACGCACCAGCCGACGGGAAAAATTTTCGTCAATCAACACAACACAATTATTCCCGATTTTCGCGTGAGTGAAACAATTGCGGCTTGGGGTCAAATCGAAGTCGCCAACGCAAGCCATGAGGAATTAAAAAACGTAAAAGTCGAAGCCCTCGGGGACGATTTGATTTATCCGAGTCGTTCCGAATCAATCTCGTTACAGCCTGCCGAAATTGGGCGCGTTCCGGTTTGGATAAACGCGAAACGCGCGGCAAATCAAACGGGCGAAGAACCGATTCGCCTGCGGGTAACGGCGGACGGCGCGGAACAATTTACCGAGTTCAAACCGCGCATCCGAAAAGCCGACAGCTATTTTGTAACGACGTATCGCTCCGCCGTTGACGGCTCTGTTCAGCCATATTCGGTTTTTCTGCCGCCCTCCTTTAATCCTGAAAAAATTTATCCGATGATTCTGCTTTTGCATGGAGCGCACGTTACCGATTGGGCGCAGAACATCATCGCTTACGACGCGAAGGATTGGGCGATTCAGATTGCCGTTCACGACCGCGGCAATAATCGCTACCGCGACATCGGCGAAGTTGATATTGACGAAGTGATGGTGGACGCGATGCGCCGTTACAAGATTGATGCGGAACGAATTTATCTGGCGGGGCATTCGATGGGCGGCTATGGGACGTGGTGGCAGGCGACTCATCGCCCAGACCTTTGGGCGAGCATTTCGCCGCAAGCGGGTTACTCAGATTATTTTCTTTATTTGCGCGACGCGGCTCTGAAACAGCAGAACGATTTTCAAAAACGTCTGCTCGAATCGTGGAGTCCGCTCAATTTCGCCGAAAATCTTCTGCACATTCCCGCGTATGTCGTTCACGGCGCGAAGGACGACAATGTTTCGGTTGAACACAGCCGAAAAATGGCGGCGCGTTTGCGGGAATTAGATTATAAATTTGTCTATGACGAAAACCCGGAAGGCGGTCATTGGTGGGGACCGCGCGGGAAAAACTATGGGACGGAAATTGTTGATAATCCGAAGATTTGGAATTCTTTAAGGCAGACAAAACAACGCGCCGCCGCGCCGCAAAAAGTGATTTTCAAAACCGATTCGTTACATTACCGGAAAGCCTATTGGGTAACTATTGACGAACTCGAAAAAGCGAATCATATCTCGCGTATCGAGGCGGAAATAACCGCGCCGGATCAAATTTCCGTAAAACTCGAAAACATCAAACAGTTCACGCTGAATCTCGATGAAAAACTCGTCGAAACAATTCGTCCAGTAACGATAAAAATTAACGAACGAGCGGCGTTTCAAGGCGTGCTGCCGCTTTCAAAACGGCTGACGATTCGCACGGAAGAGCCGGATAAATTTATTCAGATTTTCGATAAACCCGATACGAATCAAGCGTATGTCGCCGCCGAATTGGATTCAAACGGACGAGTAACGCGGTTTTTCGAGCGCGGAATGGCGCGTATACAAAAAACGTCGGAAATTTACGGCAGAATCAACGACGCATTTAACACGCCGTTTCTGTTCGTCGTCGGCACACAGGGTCGCGACGCCAAATCAGTCTCGCTTAACAAAGCGGCAAACCGCGCCGCCGAAGCACTCGCCCGGGAATGGATGATGCGGGCAGAAGGCATCGCGGAAATCAAACGCGACCTTGACGTGAACTCCGATGACGTTAATTCGCGCAATCTGATTCTTTTCGGCAACGCGAACACAAACGCGATTATCTCCGAAATAAACGGCAAACTTCCCGTTAAATTTGACGATGCGAACATTTCTGCTGACGGACAAAAAATTTCGGGCGCGGATTTGGGAATGATTTTGATTGCGCCGAACCCTTTGCAGACGAATCGTTACGCGGTCGTGGTCGGCGGCACGACTCCGCGCAGTTTTGAAACGGCTTCGCGCCTTAATTTTAACGAACTGCCCGATTTTGTTCTTTTCGACAGCCGCACTTTGACGGGTGAAAAGATTGATTTTCTCGGCGGCGGTTTTTTCAATAAATTTTGGAAGCTCGGCGAGATGAGTAGAATCGGGCGCGGAAAGTAAAAGATAAAGGAATTATGAACAAGCGGCAAATGTTTATTTTGGCAAAAGGAAAATTATCTCGGCTTTCGCTTTTGTGCGCGTTGTCGGTGTGCGTTTTTATTTCGCAAGCGCAGGCGCAAACTTCTAGCAAATTGCTTGAAGCACACACGTTGCGCGAAGATTTTCAGGGCGATGGTTTGGGACAATTTGCGAGCTATCCGCCCGCGCAGGACATTGGCTATGAGCCTTCAATAACGCCGACTTCCGGTTTTGACGCGCCGAACGGACGTGCTTTGATGCGCGTTGTTCAACCGACACGCGACGCAGATTTGCGTTTCGGTTTTATCAGAAAAGTTGCGATGGTTTCGGATAACGATGCGCGTTTGAGTTTTTCTTATCGTTTGAATTTGCCGAACGGGAATCCGACCATCGAAATCGGCATCGCGGGTGCGGACGGCTGCCGGTATGTAAAGGAAATTTCCGCGCAAGCAAATGTTTGGGCAAAATCGGAAAGCGCTCTTTCGGATTTTCGATGCGGCGGCAAAATTTTGAATTCCGGTGTCGGCATCGAAGCGTTTTATATCGTCGCCAATCTCAAAAACGCCGATAAAGATGTGATTTATCGCTTTTTGATTGACGACGTTTCGTTATCAGCCGAACGCGCCGCCGAATTCAAATTAAATACGCCGAACGCCGAAGATTTCGCGCCCTGGGCATCGCAAATTAGCGCGAAATCTTACCGCGCAAACGATACGATTTCTATCGAAGCAGCTGCGCAGACGAAACTCTCGCAAGCCGATTGCATCATCAAAACTTCCGACGGAAAAATCATTACGACCCAAAGACTTTACGATAACGAAACGCGCGGCGATAAAAAAGCGAATGATAATATCTGGACGAATAACGCGGTTTATAAATTCAGCGCGAATGACGCGAACGGCGTTTGGAATGCCGAATTAAAAGGCAAAACGACGGACGGCAAAATTGTTTCGAGCGAGCTTCGTTTTATCGTTTATCCGCCTGAAAACACGGCGCATCCGCGTCTTTATTTCGATTCGGGCGACAAGGCGAAATTGCTGGCGCGGATGCGCGACCCGCGCCTTGCAAAAGTCTGGGAATACGTTCAAACGGCGGCGAAAAATACGAGAGCGACGGGCGATTTGGCGCACGGCGGAGATGTTTTTGAGCAACTCGATAAAGAATATTTACTGCCTTCTTTGCTCGGCTATTTCGACATTCTCAATCGGGCGCGTTCGCGCATCGCCTACAACGCTTTTATCGCTTATCTGACCGATGACGCGGAAGCGCGAGCCGCCGCCAAAAACGCTCTTCTGGACGCGGCGCGGTGGCAGCGTTGGGAGCCGCCGTGGTTCACGGCGCACGGTCAGCACACATATTATCCGGCGGGACTTCTCGCCGTTGATGTTGCGCTCGGCTACGATTTGCTTTACGAACATCTTTCCGAAGCCGAACGCTCTTTGGTGCGCCGCGCGCTCATCGAAAAACAAATCGCGCCGACCTACAAAGAATATTTTCTCGACAACCGGGCGATGACGAACACAAGTAATTGGATTTCGCACACGGTCGGCGGCGCGTTGATTGCCGCATCAGCGATTGCCGGAGATGTCAGACCGGAAGAATCAAACGGAAAATTTGAGCTTTATTTGAACGGTCTTCTTCTTAAAATGGAAGCGCATATCGCCGCGAGCTTTTTGCCGGATGGAAGTTACGGCGAAGGCATCAGCTATCACGAGTTTGATGCGGAAACGCTCGCGCCGATGACCGTTGCGCTGCGCCGCGCTTTCGGGATTGATTATTTTAAAACGACGCGCGTCGAAGATTCATTCGCTTACGCGCTTTACACTTTGACCGAGCCGACGAGCGCGAGTCTCGATATGGGCGACACGCACCCGCCCGCCGGTCACGGCATTTCCGCCCTTGTTTATCAATCGAAAAACCCCGTTCTGCGCTGGTATTACGCGCGGTTTGAACGCCCGTCGCTGCAGCATTTTATCTTTTACGACGATTCGGTTGCGCCGCAATCGCCGACGGATGCGAAATTGCCGACTTCGCGGATTTTCGCCGACAAAGGCAACGCGGTATTTCGCACGGGTTGGGGCGGCGCGGATGAAATCGCTTTGCTTTACCGCACCGGCGCGAATTTCAATCATCATCACGCCGACCAGGGCGCGTTTTTGCTGACCGCGTTCGGCGAGCCCTTGATAACCGAAGCCGGCTGGTCGGATTATTACAAAGACCCGTATTACGCGACATTTTTTACGCAAGCCGCCGGACACAACACTATTTTGGTTGACGGCAACCCGGAAAGCCAAACGATTCCCGACACGCCGCAGTTTAAGGCTCTCGACGATTATCCGCGCATTACGGATTCAATCACGAGCGAATTTTACGACGGCGTCGGCAGCGAACTTTCATCGGTTTATCAGAATCGTTTGGCGCGATATATGCGCCGAATCGTTTTTGTCAAACCGCATTATTTCGTCGTTTTCGACGATTTGAAAGCGAACGGAAAGCCTGCACAATTCGATTTTCTTCTGCATCTGCCGAATCGTGCGGACATAAAAACCGAAGAATTAACCGCGATTTATAACGGCGAAAAGGCGTCGCTCGCCGTGCGTTCATTTGCGCCGGGCGGCGCGAAATTGAGCATTGAAAACGGGCGTATTCCGTATCCGGTTTTTTCGGCGCGAACGCCCGCCGTGACTCCGGCACAACCCGCTTATCTCGATTTCAAAACTACTAAACCACTCGGCGAAGCGCAATTTTTGACGGCAATTGTTCCCGCAAAAACCGAAAGCGCGGCTCGCAATCTTATCGGGCAAATGACCGAAATAACGGGAGAAAATCTGAAAGGCATTCGCGTTACGCGCGGCAGCGAAATTGATACGATAATGTTTCGCGCGGGCGCGGGAAACGCTTTAGCGATGCGGCAAGGCGATTGGTTGGCGGATGCGTCCGTCTTGACCGTTACGGAAAGCGCGAACAACTTAAAAATGTTTGCCGTGCAGATTGCGCGTGTCCTGCGGCGCGGAAAGCAAATTCTATTTTCCAGTGAATCTCCGATGAGCGTTGCAGCCAATTTTAATGCAAACGAAATAACCGCCGTTTGCAGTGCGGACGCGGCAACAAAAATTACTTTGTTTGTCGGCAAAAAACCCGTGCGTGTTCTGCTCGACGGCAAAGAATTAAGCGCGAACGCTTTTAATTTTAACCGCGCCGACGGCACGATTTCGCTAAATGTTCCGGCAGAACAACACGAAATTCAAATACTGAAGTGAATATGCGATTTTCAATAATTTTGATTTTATTGCTCTGCTTGTTTACGCAAGCCGGAAACATTGCGGCGCAGTCTGCTGTGAGCAAAAAATTTCAAGGTTTTTTGGGAACATATCACCCGTTCAAAGGCACGACTTACGGCGGCAGTGGCTGGACGGAAGGCGAGCCTTTGCAGAATGCTTTCGCTTTCGGAGAAAACGCCGTCATCTCGCAATCTGCATACAATGGATATACTTTCGCCGAAAATATCGAAAATAATTGCCGGGAATGGAATGTCAATAAAGTTTATGGTATTTTGCGACCGCCGACGGAAAAAGGCGTTATCAATCAACCGAACGATTCGGATTTGCTCAAACCTTTTTCGAGTGAACCCGGAATGATTCAAGGGGCGCGGCGTTTCTCGGAACTTTCCAAACGCTGCCCGCAAATTTCGGGTGTCATCATTGACGATTTTTATAACGATTATCCGAAGCTCTTAAGTTCCGAAGACCTTCGCAACATCAAAGACGCTCTTGTCGGCAAGCGTCTTGACGGGAAAGGTCGCATTGACCGTTCATCGCCCGCAACGACGCCGAATCTGAAACTTTACATTGTTGTTTATGAACATCAGCTCAATAAAAGTGTCGATCAAACAGTTCTTGATGCGGTTGACGGCATAAGTTTCTGGGTTTGGAAACAAAATGAATCACACGCGCGGTTTGATGATTATATCGCAACGATTCGGAAGAATTATGCGGGAAAAGAGATCCTCGCGGGAGTTTATGTTTACAGCGGCAAGGTGATGATGCCCGCAAGCGTTCATCACTTAATCGAGCGTGCGGTCGAGCATTATGAGAAGGGGAACGTGAACGGCTTGCTTATTTTTTCGGCAATCTGGATGTCGCGGGAGAAAATCACGCGCGAGCGTTGGGACGAACTCGCCTTGCCGCAAGTTTTGAATCGCGCTTATTACCCGTTTCTGGGTGAGGGAAGAGGGCGCGTCGTTGACACCAAAACAAGAGAGCCAATCAAAGGCGCGCTGGTTACCATCAGGCGGCGGGCGGCGGGCGGAAAATCTTTACTTGTCGCCCGAAAATTTACGGATGACAAAGGCGAATATGGTTTTGGAGGATGGGCGGGACGCGCGAAAGGAAAACGCGCTGCTTATGAAATCAGGGTGGAAAACGGTTCGAGCGAACCGCGAGAAATGCGCGTGCAGCTTCGTGCCGGTAAGAGTTTGCAGTTAGCGGATGTTAATTTGCGGCAATAATAAGCGGTCAAAAAGATTTGAGATTATGAAAATAGAGCGCAGAAAATTTCTTGAGCTGACCGGAATTGCTTTCACGGCAATGACGATCAAAGGGCAAACCAAAAAGCCGCCGCGCCCAATACCCAAAAGTGAATACGATTATGTGGATTGGAGCTGGGAGCGGTGGCGTTCAATCACAAAAGCCGCGCGTCCGCGAATTTCTACCGAGCAAACAGGTCAAGCCGAGTTGATTGATTTGATCACTCGCGGAAAAGAAAAAATCAGCACGCCGCAAGCGTGGCAAAGGCAACGCGAAGCAATCAAAAAAGTGTTGAATGTATTTCTTGGCGACGCGCCAAAATCAAAACCCGCGTTAAAAGCAAAAATTGTCGAAGAAACTTCGCGCGCTAATCATATTTTGCGAAAACTCGTTTTTCAGACCGAGCCGAACGAGTTTGTTCCAGCTTATTTACTGATTCCTAAAAATCTGAAAGGTCGCGCTCCAGTTGTTATTTGTCCGCACCAGACAACCCAGGCAGGAATGAAAGAACCGGCGGGCTTGGCAGGGAACTCGCAGCTACAAACGGCTTTGCATTTGGTTGAGCGGGGATTTGTTACTTTTACTTACGATGCGCTTTGCTTTGGCGAACGCCACGACGCGGCGAGCGGGCATTACGGCGACGCGATTCCGTTTTACCGCCGGCATCCGCGCTGGTCTCTAATGGGCAAAATGGTTTGGGATTTGCAGCGGGCGATTGATTATCTGGAAACGCTCGATTTTGGTGACGTAAATCGCATCGGTAGCATCGGTCACTCGCACGGCGGATACACCACGCTTTTTGCGATGGCATTTGATGAACGCATTGCGGCGGGCGTGAGCAACTGCGGTTTTGACACATTTCGCATTGACGGCAACACCTGGCGTTGGTCAAAAGCGACGGCGTTAATGCCGCTTTTAGGATTTTACATTTCAAATCCGCGTCTGAATATGGACTTTTACCGCGCTGCGCCTGATTCGAGCGTGGTTGACGTGCCGTTTGAAATGCACGAACTTCTCGCTTTAATTGCGCCGCGTCCGCTTCTGCTTTCGACATCGGACGAGGATTTTGTTTTTCCCAACGGCGGCTGGAGTGTGCGTCGTGCGCTTGCGCGAATCAAACCCGCCTATGAATTGCTTGGCGCACCGGAAAATCTTTCAAGCTATTTTTTCGACGGCGGACATAATTTTACTGCGGAAGCGTCAAACAACGCTTATGCTTGGCTCGAACGTCGGCTGAAATCATAGCGCGATTTAAGTTATTGGAGATTGAATTATCGAAACAGCAAGAGCAGCCGTAATGCCGGATTTTCACGAACCTTTGGAGGTGCGGGAATATCCGCTGCCGCCAGAAATCGAACCGGGCGCGGCGTTGGTCAAAATCGAGATGGCGGGCATTTGCGGCACGGACGTTCATTTGTGGAAAGGACAATTGCCAATTCCGCGTCCGATTATTTTGGGTCACGAAACGGTCGGCGTGATTGAGCGTTTGGGCGAAGATTTGGAAACGGATTGGACGGGCGAGCCGCTTCGTGAGGGAGAGCGTGTGACATGGAGTGCCGGTATGCTCTGCGGGCATTGCCACCACTGCGCGGTAATCCGGCAGCCGACGCGCTGCCCCAATCGCAACGCTTACGGAATCAGTTTCAATTGCGACGATGCGCCGCATTTTTCGGGCGGCTACGCCGAATATATCTACCTGCGTCCCGGCACTGCTATTTTTAAGCTATCCGATGTCTCTGATGAAGCCGTAACGGGCGCGGGCTGCGCTCTGGTAACGGCGATTCACGGGCTGGAACGAATGAAAATCGGTTGGGGCGATTCGGTCGTCATTCAAGGCAGCGGACCGGTCGGACTGGCGGCTTTAGCGGTTGCCAAAAGCTCAGGTGCTTCGATGACCATCGTGATTGGCGGTCCCGCGGCGCGGCTCGAACTAGCGCAGACCTTCGGCGCGGATTACACGATTAACATTGAAGAATTCGCGGATTCGGCGGCGCGGCTCAATCAAATATTGCAACTGACAAAAGGATTCGGCGCGGACGCGGTTATCGAGTGCGTCGGCTCTCCGTCGGTCGTGCCTGAAGGTTTTGAAATTTGTCGGGACGGCGGAAAATACCTCGTTCTCGGTCATTACGGCGACGCGGGAGCCGCGCCGATAAATCCGCATATAATTACGCGGAAACAATTGACGGTTTACGGCTCTTGGGCGAGCGAGCCTCGACATATGGCAGCGGCGATAGAGTTTTTAAGAAAGCAGAGAGAGCGATTTCCGTTTGACCGATTGGTCACGCATCGCTTTTCGCTCGACCGGGCAACCGAAGCATTACAGACCACCGCGCAGTGGGTTTCAGGAAAAAGCGTGATTGTTCCCTGAATGTATGGAAGTGATTCTGGCAATTGACGGCGGCGGAAGCCGCACGCGCTGTCTGGCGATAAACCGCGAAGCAAAAGTTTTAGGCGCGGGAGAGAGCGGCGCGTCAAATCACCTACTAGTTGACAAAAAAATCGTCAAAACTTCATTGGACGAAGCTATAAAAACGGCTCTGCCTCAAGCAAATCTCAAGCGTTCGAATGTGGTTTGCGTTTCGGCGGGACTTGCCGGAGTTGATTTCGACGGCAGCGGCGCTGACGAAATGAAAGAGTTGTTTCGTGAACTGGGTTTCACAAACACAGTCATTGTGGGCGATATGGTAACGGCTCACGCCGGCGCACTCGGCGGACAAGCAGGCGTTCTCGCGCTGGCTGGAACGGGTTCTTCGATTCTCGGAATCGGTGCGGATAGCACACACGTCAAAGTCGGCGGCTGGGGACCGATTTACGGGGATGAAGGAAGCGCGTACGGAATCGCGCAAAATTGTTTGCGTGCCGCCGCAAGAAGTTACGATGGACACGGCGATAAAACGGCTTTGCTGAACGCGATTACAAGCGCGTTAGGGCTGAAAAATTTTAGCGAAACAGTCAGGCGCGTTTATGTTGAAAAAATGGAATCACGTGAAATCGCAGAGTTGTGCCGCCCGGCATACGAAGTTGCGGAAAAAGGCGATGAAGAAGCAATTAAAATCTTTCTGAAGGCGGGCGACGAGCTTGCCGAAAGCGTAGCTGCCGCCCTACAGCGTTTGGATTTAACCGAAACCAAAGCGAAGGTTTCTTACCAAGGTTCGGTTCTCGAATCCTGCGTTTTAGTCCGCGAAAAATTTGCCGAATCGCTCAAAAAAGATTTTCCGAAAGTCGAAATCGTTCCGCCGCGTTTTAAGCCGGTTGTCGGAGCATTTCTGATTGGTTGTAAAGCTGCCGGATGGACACTTGATAAAGACAACTTTCTTGAGCTTGAAAAAATAGAAATGAGATAAAGATGATTTTTAAAAATTACATAGACGGTTTGCAGTCCGTCCTCGAACGTATTAAGCGTGAGCAGGAACAGAACATTGGATTGGCAGGCAAAATCGTTGCCGAATCAATCTCGAAAGGCGGGGTTATTCACACTTTCGGAACAGGTCATTCGCATTTGATTGCGGAAGAAATTTTTTTTCGCGCCGGAGGAATTGCCGCTGTCAATCCGATTTTGGATGAGCGTTTGATTTTCCTGAAAGGCGCGCTCGAAAGCACCCGCGCCGAACGTGAAAGCGGTCTAGCCCGCAGTTTGATTGAGCGTGAAGATGTTAGAAATGTAGATGCCGCAATCATTATTTCAAATTCGGGGCGTAACGCCGCGCCCGTCGAGATGGCTCTTGAGATGAAAAAACGAGGTGCGCGCGTGATTGCCATTACGAATCTGGAGCAATCGAGTTCTTCCGAGTCGCGTCACGCGTCCGGCAAAAGACTTTATGAACTTGCAGATGTAGCGATTGATAATTGTGTTCCGACGGGCGACGCATTGATTGCGCTAGACGGACTGAGTACCAAAACGGGAGCGTCTTCGACGGTGGCGGGCGCGGCTATCGCCCATTCAATTATCATCGAGGCTCTGAGCGAACTTGTTCAAAATGGCGTGAATCCGCCCGTTCTGCAAAGTGCAAATATCGAAGGCACGACCGCCGACACTCTGCGCGAGGTTTTGAGTCGTTATCAAGACCGCATTAGGTATCTGGATTTGGAGACTGAATTTGAGTGATGAGCAATGACGCGCAACATAATCAAACCTGTTTGCTGGAAGTCATCGCCTGCACGGTTGAAGATGCAGTCGAGGCTGAACTGGGAGGGGCGAACCGGCTTGAAATTATTAGCCGATTTGATGTGGGCGGTCTTACTCCGCCGATTGATTTGGTGCGAGAAATTAAAGCAAAAGTTTCATTGCCCCTGCGCGTGATATTGCGCGAAAGCGAAGGTTACGGAGTTTCGGGCGAAGCGGAAATAAAAAAACTTTGCGCGGCGGCGCGTGAACTAAACGCGACTGGAGTTGACGGTATCGTTTTGGGTTTTCTGCAAAAAGGCACGGTTAATTTTGATTTAATCGAAAAAATTCTGTTTTGCGCGCCGAACTTAAAAGCGACGTTTCATCACGCTTTTGAAGACGCGACCGATAAATTTTTCGCCATTGAAAAGCTGAAGGGATTGGCGCAGATTGACAGGATTTTAGCACACGGCGGGCAGGGAATTTGGGCGGAAAAGATTTCGCGGCTTGAAGATTACGCAAACGCGGCGCAGCCCGAAATCAAAATTCTGGCGGGCGGCGGAATTGATTCGCAGGTAATTTCGATGATTCGCGCCAAAACATCAATTAGAGAATTTCACGTTGGAAGCGCGACGCGCGCGAACGGAAAAGTAGAAATGTCGCGGGTGACAACGCTCGCCCGCGCTTTAAGGGAGAATTATGATTAAGGATTGGTCAACAGAAGACAAACCGAGCGGCAAATTATTTGCTTTGCCAAAAACAAAAGTGGAATGGGAACAATATCGCCTAAGCGCGGAACAAGTCGAATTTTTTAATGAAAATGGTTACTTGAAAGGCGTTCGGATACTTGATGACGAACAAATCGAAATCCTGCGCGAAGAGCTAGGCGAAATAAGAAATCCCGCGCATCCGGCGCATCACCTCTTTTACGAATATAACTCGAACGAATCAAGCGACCCGAACAAAATATTGTTTCACGCCTTAGGGGGATGGCGTCTTTCGGCGGGATTTCACGACCTTCTCTGGAATCCGGCGTTCGTCGTCCCGGCGTCGCAATTACTGGGCGGCGCGGTGCGTTTCTGGCACGACCAGCTTTTTGTCAAACCCGCGCACGACGGCGGCGTAGTCATCTGGCATCAGGATTATTCCTACTGGATGCGGACGAAACCAATGGCGCATTTGACGTGCTGGATCGGGCTTGACGATTCGACGGTTGAAAACGGTTGTCTGCATTACGTTCCGCGCAGCCACCTGTGGAATCTCCTGCCGCGCGAGGATTTCGCAAGCGACATGGACACGATTAAAGATTACCTGACCGAAGAACAAAAAAGGGAGTTTAAGCCGGTTGCGGTTGAACTGAAGAAAGGCGAGTGTTCTTTTCATCACCCGATGATGGTTCACGGTTCATACGCGAACGGTTCTGACAGACCACGCCGCGCCGCCGTCATCAACGTCATTCGTGACGGCGTTGTTTCCGATTCAAATGAACCGCTGCTGGAAGGCGTTCCCGTAGTTCCGAAAGGCGAAAAACTATCAGGACAATTTTTTCCATTATTGTTTGACCCGTCTGCGATTAGCAGTTGATTGCATAAAGATGAAGAAGATTTCAAGGCAATGAATCAAGCAAATAAATTACGCATCTGGCACGTCGGTAATTGGTGTATTCACATCGGGCAAAAGTATGTCGAATCGCCGTTTGAAGCGCCAAGCAAAGATGTCGAGGTGTTGAATTACGCCCAGCCTTTCGTTGACGCTTTGCGAACAATTCCCGAAACGGAAGTTATCTCACAGCCTTCCTGGGAGTTATACCACATGTCGCCGGAAGCGTTTGAAGAGAGATTAAATTGGGCGACGACGACTATTTTTGCCGACGTGGAGACGAAATGTCTGATGCTTCATCCCGACTTTTTTCAACGCGCAAAATGGGGCGACGAGCCGTTGGTTTTTCCCGATAGATTCGATCTCTTACGCGATTGGGTAACGCTCGGCGGGCATTTCCATATGAATGGCGGCTGGCTTAGTTTCGCCGGAGAATTAGGCAAAGGCGGTTGGGGACGCTCGCGCTTTCACGACACGCTGCCGGTCGAATGTTTGCAGGGCGACGATTTAATCGAGTCAACCGCCGGTTACAAAGTGCGCTGTAATTCGCCCGACCATCCGATGGTAAAAAATCTCGATTGGTCAACCGCTCCGCCGCTATTAGGGTTCAACGAATGTCGCGTTAGAGAAGGTAGCAACTGCATCGTTGAAATAGAAAATCAAGGGTGGTGGTTTCCTCTATTAGCAGCGCACAACTTGGGTGCGGGGCGCGTTTCATGTTGGACGACGGGCGCAAGTCCGCATTGGGGAATTAACTTTATGAAGTGGCATTCATACCGCCAATTTTGGACGCAGGTTTTTAAGCCGGAAAATTCTATATGACTTTTAGCGTTTTCGATTGGATTATTCTCGTCGCTTACCTGGCGTTCACAGTGGGCGTCGGATTCTGGGCGAAGCGATATGTCGAAGATTTGAGCGGTTATATGGTGGCGGGAAGGCGCGTCAGATTGTCGCTCGGCATCGCCACTTTTGCCGCAACGGAACTCGGCACGATTACATTTATGTATTTCGCCGAACTCGGCTACGTGGCGGGTTTTTCCTGTTTTATCATCGGCATTCTGGCGATGTTCGCTTATATGTTTGTCGGCAAAACCGGATTTATTATCGCGCCCTTGCGCCGTCTGGAAGTGATGACCATACCGGAGTTTTACCAGCTTCGATACAGCCGAACGGTGCGTCTGCTCGGCGGGATTATTCTTTTTCTCGGCGGCGTTTTGAATATGGGAATTTTTCTCAAATTCGACGGCATTTTTCTGTCTGAAGTGATGGGATTTGGCTCGGACGCGCTGGCAATTATTATGACTATGATGATTGTCATCGTCGTTCTTTATACGATTTTGGGCGGAATGTTTTCGGTTGTCGTTACCGATTATATGCAGTTTGTCGTTCTGTCCGTCGGAATATTTATCGCTCTCGTCGCAGTTCTACTGCACGTTGATTTGAATTCGATGGCGGATGCGGTCGTCGGAAATTACGGCGCAGCGGGCGTTAATCCGCTCGTCAATCCGCGTTTCGGCTGGATGTTTATCGTCTGGATTTTTATCAGCAACATCGCGGCGGGCGCTCTCTGGCAGCCGGGAACGTCGAAAGCTCTCGCCTCGGAAAATCCGCAGGTCGCCCGAAAAATTTTCTTTTATACAAGCCTGACATTTGCCGGACGCGCGATGATTCCGATGTTTCTGGGCGTGGCGGCTCTCGCTTACTTCGGTCCGAATGAATCGCCGACCGCTGCGATGCCAAAACTGCTCGGCATTGTTACGCCGCGCGGATTTTTAGGCTTATTGGTGGCTGGAATGCTGGCGGCTTCGATGTCAACTTACAGCGCTTACTTGCTGGCGTGGAGTTCGGTTATCACGCGCGACGTTATCGCTTGTCTGCGCCCGGACGATTTTGACGAGCGCACTACGATTTTTATAACACGAATCTTTGCCGGGCTAATCGGTCTGTTTCTTTTAATTTTCGGGCTTGGTATCAGATTCCAGACACGGCGTTTCAATATCTTTTCATCACGGGCGCGATGTATACCGCCGGCGCATTGGGCTGCGTCGCCGCCGGACTTTACTGGTCAAAGGCAAACAACGTCGGCGCGTATTCCGCGCTTCTTTTGGGCGCGTTAGCTCCGGCAGGTTTTCTACTGCTGGAAAAATCGCGTGAAACTCTTCCGGCGTGGCTCGCCTTTTTGACGGATGTGAACATCTCGGGATTGCTGAGTTTTATTCTTGCCGCCGCCGGAATGTATTTCGGTTCAATTCTGACACAACGCTCGTGTCCGCCTCGCCAAATTGTAGGAGGAGAAATCAATGAATAACGGCGTAATTTTTTGGCTCATCATCTTTGCTCTTTCCGCCGCGAGTTTTTTTGTGATTGCGGCAATCGTAACAGTCAAAGGTTTTGGTGATTTGCGCGCACTATTACAACACTCCGGGCGGAGAAACAAATCGAAATCCGAAATCCGAAACGACGAAGAAAAAGCGGAGTAAAAGTGAACAGAAGAAAGTTTTTTAGCGCGACTGCCGGAATAAGCGGATTGCTTGCCGCCGAGCCTTCGTTCGTTTTCGGTCAAGCAAAAAGCGGCAAAAAAAGTTCAAAACAAATAACTGAACTTGCGGGAATGTCTTTGAAAGAATTGCGCGAAAAATATCGCCGCGATTTATTTGATGACTTTCTGCCGTTTATGGACAAATACGTAATTGACCACGAACTCGGCGGGTTTATGTGTTTGACGGACTACACGGGCGAGCGGGAAAGCGATAAAAAATTAAGCTGGTTTGAAGGGCGGGGAAGTTGGGTTTATGCCTTTCTCTACAACAATCTGGCGCGGGAGCAAAAATATCTGGACGTGGCGCGAAAGTCGCTCGAATTCGTTCTCAAGTCGAAGCCGAAAAACGAAGATGAATTGTGGTCAAAGGAATTGACACGCGACGGCAAACCCATCACGCCGCCAGACGGCGAAATTTACGGCGACCTTTTTATCGCTGAAGGTTTGGCAGAGTTTTCAAAAGCGACGGGCGATAAGAAGTTTTGGGACAACGCGAAAAATCTCGTTCTGAAATGCGTTCGCATCTATGACCGCGAAGATTATCGCCCGACAATTGGACAGACCTATTTAGGCAAAGATGCGCGTCCTTTTCCCGGTGCGCGAATTCAGGGCGCGTGGATGGTTTTGGTTCGCGTGGCGACGCAGATGCTCGAAATGCATAGGGATGCGGAACTCGAAAAAATTGCGGCACGTTCGGTTGACGCGGTTTTGAATCATCATTTCAATCCCGAATTTCGATTGAATAATGAACTGCTCAATCACGATTTGTCACGTCCGGCGAATGAATACGCGCAGCTTGTTTATACCGGACACGGCATTGAAACGCTGTGGATGATGCTTTTTGAAGCGGCGCGTTTGAAAGATAAAAAACTTTTCGACACATTCGCCGAAAGATTCAAACGGCACGTCGAAGTGGCTTGGGATGACGTCTACGGCGGCGTGTTTCGCAATCTGATGAATGTTGACCAAAACCTTTGGACGCTCGACAAAGTTCTCTGGGCGCAGGAAGAAGTTTTAATCGGCAGTCTTTTTATCTTTGAGCAGACAGGCGCGGATTGGGCGCGTGAGATGTTTAATCAAATGTATGAGTATGTGATGAATACTTTTCCGCTCGAAAAATACGGCTCGCCGATTTGGATGTATGCGGGCAATCGCAAAGTCAAATTTGAAGAATTCAAAACGCGCCCGAAGCGCGTCGAAAATTATCATCACCCGCGCCATTTAATGCTGAATTTACTGAGCCTTGAGCGAATGATAAAACGCGACGGCAAAGTTTCGTAATGTTCGCCCGATTGATTGAGTAGATGCTGAAACTTTATTATGAATAGATATTGCAAAGCGGAAAGAAAATTTTTATTGAAATTAGTCGCGGCTGCCGCGCTCGTCTTGTGCGCGGCGATTTTTACCGTTGCCGCGCAAAATGAAAGCATCGGTGTCTCGGTTTCTCGCTCAAAAGTCCGGCGCGGCGAAAGCGTTGAGATTACCATCAAAACTCAAAACAGCGAAACGGCGCGGGCTTCATTGTTAAAACCGACCGTCGGCGCGGAGAATTTGAGTTTGCAAAAAGCCGAAGACGACATTTATCGCGGAAAGATTGAAATTAAAGAAAACGCGCCCGACGGTTTATACGTCGTTCACGTTTGGACGGGCGAAAAAGAAAATCCGACCGCCGTCGGCAAAGCGTCTTTCCGCGTCGGCAACATCGTCGCGGATTTTTTCATCGCCAATTATTTAGACCGGCAAAACCCCGCCGAAGATTTAGATAATTACTTGAAAAATTTTCAGGCTGTCGGCGGAAATTTTCTCGTCGCGCATAATTTGATTACCGCAAGCGGCGCGTTTTACCCTTCAAACGTCGCTAAAACTGATGTCAAAAGCGGTTCGCCGAATGATATTGTCGAACTTCTGCTCAATCGCGCCGATAAAGAAGGTTTTAGCGTTTTGCTTTCGGTCAGTTGGGACACAACGCGAAATTCGCCCTACAAAGACCGGATGAAGGAAATCAAATCCATTATGTCAGAGATGTATGCGCTTTACCGACATCATCCGTCGCTGGCGGGCTTTTATTCGTGGCAGGAAGGAAGCGGAACGTATTACGCGCCGTTTTTGCGTGAATTCAGCGAGTATGTCAAAAGCCTCGATAAAGGCTTGCTGACGGCTTGCGCTCCGCACATTGACGACCCGCTTCTGGCAAGCTATCTGAGCGTGATTGAAGAACTCGACATACTGATTTATCAGAGCGCGGTGATGGGAAGTTATCGCACCGACAATCGAAAAAAGTATCCGTCACGGCGCGTCAGAGATTTTTCCAGCTTAGGCGCGGGCGGGAAACGCCTGCAAGATAAAATAACGCTCACGCACGTCGAATTATTCGGCTATCTTGAAAAGCGGCAAAGCCGGGATTACGTTACGGCGAGTTACGAGGACATCTACGGGCAGATTCTCAGCGCGGCGACGGTTACGGATACGGACGGAATCTCTCTGTTCACATATCACGCGCAAATCTACGAGCCTCTGAAAAAGTTTAAGCAGGTGGAAAAGAGTCGAAGCGCTGTTATAGAAGGGTTGACGGCTTATCAATTGATAACTTCCAAAGTTTCCGGCAAACGCAATTCGGCTGCGCTCTATGTACCGTATTCGGATTTTGTTATCGAACGCTGGAACAATTATTTTCTGCCCGCGCTCGATGCTTTCCGCGCGCTCGGCGTTCCGCTCGACATTCTGCCTTATGCGCCGCCGCTCGAAGAATCCGTTTATCCGTATTACCCGATTCATCACAACAAAGACGTTTTGGAGCGCCTGCTCAGAGAGAAAACCGTTCTCGTGTTGGCAAATGTTTCGGGCTTTCAGCAAACCGACAGCGATTTGATAAAACCATTTGTCGAACGGGGCGGTGTAGTTGTCGCATTCGGTCCGCAAATACCAATGGGACGAAGCTACGAGCGGAAAGAAATTTTCGGCGTTGAGGAAACTCAGGCGACTTCAAGGCGCACAAGATTAGTTGTTAAGAATGCGATTGGAGATCGTGTGAAAGCCGGAAGCAGCTTTGCTTTGACCGGAATTCAACTTCCATCCTGGACTGCCGGCAGCGCGCGCATCATTGCAGCGTTTGAGGATAATTCACCGGCAATTACAGTGAATAAATATGGAAAAGGAACAGTTATAACCGTTCTTCCAAATGCGGAGTCTACAGTGCAAAACATGCCCGAACTGGTGCGGGATGTCATAGCACACGCCTTGTTATCTGCCGGAAGCGAGCAGTATGTGGATATTATAGGAGGCGACGAAAGGAAAGATGTGGCGGTTGAGCCGATACCGAACGGTTTTCGCGTCGCTGTCATCAATCACGATTCTGGTGAACTGGAAGTGATATTAAGACCGGTAAAATCCGGGATAGCGCGGGGTCAAGAGTGGGTTGATTTTGTTTCCGGGCAAAAGATTTCGACCACCAACGCGGATTTCTCGCTGAAGTTGAAAATTCCCGCGAATGAATTTCGCGCTCTTGAATTTCGCCGAGCTTCTGCTGATTAATACCGGCATTTAAGCCTTTCGTATGTTTGCAATACTACCGGACGACTCTTACATCTATTACTGTTTCAGGTAATGTTTTACGACTCGAAGTTCGCTCGGACAACATTTGAAACCGGATCGGGACAGCGTAATTACCCGGAATTGTTTGGGCGGAAGCGATTACCTGAATGTCCATTCTCGGTCTTTGATGATCGTTTATACGGATTACGCCTGATGACGGTCGTAGTTCCAGACCACTCGGAGCGGATGCGCTCCATTTGATTATTAGCGGTTCTGTTACTATCTTTTGCATTCCGAGCGAAAATTTTGCGCTGCCGCTGGGACGTATTGAAAGAGAGTCGTCGCCGTAGATAAAGCCGATGGCTGGAGCCTGTCCGTCTGTAAATGAAGGAGGAGCGTCAGCGGGATTGCCACCCCAAGATGTGTTTGGTTTTTCTGCGAGTTTAAAGTTTAAAACGGTCGTGCCTGAGCTAAGGTTTTCGACTGGCAGCCACGCGCGGGCGTAAGGTTTTCCATTCAGCGTCAGTTTCTGTACATAAGGGCTATTTGCGGGCGCTGCGTCTGCAACGATTTGTAGCCGCCGTTCACCGTCTCCCAACCTGATCTCGACGGATGAAAAACTCGGACTGCTAATTACAAAGCCGCCAACTCCGGGTATCGCGGGGTATAGCCCAATCGCGCTCCAGACATACCAGGCGGAGGTTGCGCCGAGATCATCGTTGCCGGGCAAACCGTCAGGAGTCGCCTTGAAAGTCTCCCTCATAATGCGCCGCACAGTTGTCTGCGTCTTCCAGGGCGCGCCGGCAAAGGTGTATGCGTAGGGCGAAACGAAACTCGGCTCGTTAGCCATATTGAAATGCGGACGCCCCCATCCGCTCAGTTCGGTAAAGAATTTGTCGAGCCTGCGCGTGACTTCCGCATTACCTCCGATAGATCTAAATAATCCCTTGTAGTTGTAAGGAATCATCCAAGTGTATTGCCAAGTATTGCCTTCCTGGAATCCCGCCTGGTTGTTTTTGTCCCAAGGCACCTCGCTGCGGGGCAGGACGCTGTCCGCGTCGAAGCCCTCAAGGAATACGCCGTTTTCACGGCGGGGGCGGATAAAGCCGATTTCGGCATCGAAGAGATTTTGCCAATTCTGCGCGCGGCGCATAAAGACGCTGTGAGTTTTAGCGTCGCCGAGCGACCTGGCAAACTGTGCGATGCAAAAATCATCGTTGGCGTATTCGAGCGTTACCGATGCCGAGTTAACTCCCGCGCTGCCGAAGTCCAAGGAATAAGGAACGTAACCAACCTTTAAGTATTCGTCGAGACTCGGGCGCTCCCTGTAACCGTGTATTCCTACTCCAGGTCGCGTTGCCGCTTTCAGCATGTACCCTAGCGCCGTGCGGGTGTCGAAACTGCGAGCGCCGAAAGCATAAGCTGAGGTAATGAGCGGGACAGGATTATCGCCGCCCATCACTGCCGTCACATCATTGGCGAGCGCCCATTTCGGAAGCCATCCGCTCTGCTCGGCATCAACGACGAGCGACCGCACCATATCGCTCGTTTCGCGCGGCGCCAGAAGAGCTTGAAGCTGCACTTGACTGCGGTAGGTATCCCAATCTGAGATGTTTGTGTAATGTTTGTAGCCATTCGCTTTATGAACCAAGCGGTCAAAGCCGATATACTCTTCATTCGCGTCCGAGAAAATGTTTGGACTGAGCAGCGAGTGATAAAGCGCGGTGTAAAAAATCTCTTTTTGCTCACGGTTCGCGCCGTCTACTTTGATACGGCTCAACCAACCATTCCATATTGCCTGAGCGTTGCGCCGCACGTCATCGAAATCCCAACCGCTGTTTTCAGTTTTGAGATTTAGGAGCGCATTTTCGACGCTCACGAATGAAATCCCGACTTTGGCTTGGACCGTAGGTTCTCGACTCGTATCGAAAGTCAGAAATGCGCCCGATTGCTTGCTGGTGCTACTGCGCAAGCCGGGGTTGACAGCTCCTGCGTTCCAAGTGCCGAAAGACTTAAACGGGCGGTCAAACTGTACCGCGAAGTAGATCGTATAGACCGTGTTAGTGCCGCAAAAAGTCCCGCTCATCGCCGAGCCAATAACCCGATTGTCGCCGACGATTTGCACCGAAGACATGCTGTTGCCTGTCGCACTTCCGCCGGCGTTAATCAACAGGTTTGCTTTCTCCGCTGAAGGATATGTGAAGACCCCGATTCCCGTTCGAGTAGTAACGCTGAGTTTTACTTGAATTCCTGAATTGAAATCAACGCTGTAGTAACCGGGTGCAGCCTGCTCGTTACCGTGCGAAAAGCCTTGAACATAATCAGACATACTGGTCGCCGGAGAGTTCTTGATTGGCTCGACAGTCGGCAGTAAGGGAATATCCGCAAAAATCGGACAGCCGGCGCCGCTCAGGTGCGTCAAACTAAAACCTCTGATTTTGGAGTCTCGATATTTGTAAAAGCCATTACTGGTCGTGTCCGGGCTCCACTGCATCATGCCGAACGGCAAGGAAGCCCCAGGGAAAGTGTTACCCGATCCGTCAGCCCCGATGAAAGGATCTACGTAGTCGGTGAAGTCATCCTCATCCCCAGTATGCACATCTGTTCCGGCGTGTATCGCGGAGACGGCGAATTGACGGGCTGGAACGACACAGGGTAATCCGGCTATCAGCAACAGCATTGTTAAAACTACCGACAAACCTTTCATAAGCTGTTTTTTATCTTAGGGCTGGCTATTATTTCATTTCTCACCCGGTAATATCATTTCCAAAAGGAACATATTCGGTTTGGACGGTTTGATTGAGAGGTAGCGATCTGAAGAGAGACCAATGCTCTCTATAACAATACAGCAGTTAAGCAGGGCTTGTTGTTTTAATTCATAATCGACTTCTCACTTTATTTCTGATACCTCCTCGTCCAAGTGCAATTCTTTAAAATCTTTTGCTTAACCGGAATTCTAAATGCAAACAGAATTAATCTCGAATTGCTTTTTATATATGGAGTAATCCACCGCTGTCAAGGAATAGGATGAAGTAAAGCTCCAAACCTGGTCCGTTTTTAAAATTATTATGTCATAGAGCGAGATTTGAATTGCACGTTATTACACGCCACGCTTAGAACCGGCTAAGCGATGTGTTACCGGAGAGGGGTATCGTAGAGCCTAACTAAACCATTAAAGCGATAAATGAAAAAAGAATACGAGAAACTTTAAAATTTTAGCGTTCACGATCGTTTTCAAATCCCCTTTAAAAGAAAACACACAAAATAAAGTTGACTTTTAAATGCCAAAATAGCTTATGATAATCAAGGTTAGCGAAAGTTCGGTTACACATTCTCGCCAAATGTGTAACCTTGATTTTTAGGAAAATCTCATCTAAAATTCGTTTGTGACAACCTCCGAAAAACTTCAAATTTTAGTTACCGATAATTTTTCCGTTTCGCTTGATGTAAATTCGGTCGTCGAAAGCTGGCTGACCAGAACCGTCAATCCATCATTAAAACGAAGCAACGATATTCGCAATGATAAATCGAAAGCCGTTTTCGATTTTTTTGATTTTTGCGGAAAATCGGCTGAACAAGTTTTGCCCAGGGACGTCGAAGAATGGCGCTGGAACTTGAAAACGCAAAAGTTGGCTGACGGCACGATTTATAATCGAATTTCGGCGCTCGCGCAGTTTTTTGAATATTTGAGAAATGAAGTCGGGATGATGAAATTTATTCCGATTAATCCCGCGCGCGTTTCTTTGCCAAAGGCGAGCAAACCTTTCCAATCGGAGAGCGTCAAGGCGTTATCGCGCGAAGAGCTGGGAAGATTGCTCGACGTTGTTGCAAATCACACAATTGATAAGCGACCCGTTCATCTGAGAGATTATGCCATCCTGCAGTTTTAC
>Ga0136617_10000569_pt1 | contig 31298 bp, 25 predicted proteins | sample AntDrymUQ3222106_2_FD_129672 | JGI IMG/M metagenome (GOLD analysis project Ga0136617, IMG submission 129672) | Polar desert sand microbial communities from Dry Valleys, Antarctica - metaG UQ322 (21.06) | ecosystem: Environmental > Terrestrial > Soil > Desert | place: Antarctica: Dry Valley... | reverse complement strand
CCCCGCGGTGTGAATTCCCGTCTCGTGGCTGAAGACGTTGTGCCCGATGATCGGCTCGCTGGCGCCGACCATGATCCCGCTGTACTCCTCGACCTTCCGGCGCAGCGCCCACAACATGTCGTAGCGGAACCCGGGGACCTCGACGCCGTAGAGCTCCTTCAGCATCATCACCGTCGTGTGCAGCGGCGCGTTGCCTGCCCGCTCGCCGAGGCCGTTGACGGTGCAGGTCGGGATGGTGGCGCCATGGTGCAGCGCGCGCACGGTGTTGTAGGCGCCGAGACCAAAGTCGTTGTGGAAGTGAATGACCAGCGGCTTGTCCGGGAACGCGGCCACCAGCTTCGGGATGTAGTAGTCGACGCCTTCGGGAGCGAAGAACCCGACGGTGTCGGGGAAGGAGTAGCGCGTGCCGCCGGCGTCGTAGCAGGCCTGCGCGAGCTCGATCAGGTACTCGACGTCGGCGCGCGACCCGTCCTCTCCCCCGAACTCGATCTCCTCCACGCCCTTGCTGCGCGCGTGGCGGATGGCGTCGCACGCCATCTTGATATTGGCCTTGCGGTAGAACGACACCGGAAGGTCCAGCCACTCCTCGGCGCGCCGTCCTTCGAGGCCGAGCAGCGTCTTGCCGATCTTGTATTTCAGGTGGAGGTCGGACCCCGACGTGAAGATGAAGAACGTGCAGTCCGAGGGCTTCGCCCCCATGTCGCGCAGGGTGTCGAGGGTGATGTCGATGTCCCGCGCGTTGGACCGGCACATCACGATGACCTCGAGGTCCTTGCGGATGCGCCCCTTCTTCTTGCCCTGGAGGATGAGCTCGAGCGCGCGCCGCTCCGAAGGCGCCGCGGACGGGAAGCCCATGTCGATGATGTGCATGCCGGCGTCGGACAACATGCCCGCCATCTCGTACTTCTGCTCGGGGGTGAACGCGACCCCCGGCGTTTGCTCGCCATCGCGCAGGGTCGTGTCGTAGAGGCGGATTTCCTTCGCGCGAGGGAACTTCGTTCCCGACGTGAAGCGGGCCGGGGGCGCGATCAGGTCGTCGAGGGGCTCGCGCAGTTCGACCATCAGGGAAAGGCTACCACGTGATCCCTCACGTGGCGCCGCTGGTGCGGCCCTGCATACCGCCCGTCCGTTACCGGTTCGGACCGCTCCGCGTGGAGCGCTGGCGATACTCGTCACGGGAGACGATTCCGTTGCCGTCGCCGTCGAGCGCGTCGAACGACGATCGTCGGCCGCGCCACTCCTGCCGTGCGATCGCTCCGTCGTTGTCGGCATCCAGGCGGCGAAAGTCCTCGTCGCGCTCGGCGGGAGTGGCATCAGGCATTCTCGCGCTGCCCGCCGGAGCCCCAACTCCCGCCCGATGCTGGAACTCGTCGATGGTGAGCCCGCCGGAGTTGTCGGTGTCGAGGGCGCGGAAGTTACCCGGGTGGCCGGGATACTCGCCGGGCGAGATCGACCCGTTGCCGTCACGGTCCCAGGCCTGGAACTTCGAATCGCGGCTGGCCGCGCCGTCCTCCCCCGATCGGTGCTTCGCATGCCCCTTGCCGCGGCCCCGCCGCGAGCCCTGCTCCGTCTTCACGTCGTCGGCGGAGACAAAGGCCGCGGTGGCGCAGAGCGCCATCGCAGCCAGCATCGCGATTGCCATCTTCATGCGCATCGGCGTGTTCCTTTCGTCGGACGGATCGGTCAGGAAACGAACTCCGTGATCGTCAGCCGGCCGTCGCGGTTGCGGTCGAGGACGCGGAAGCTGGCGGCCGTCCCCGTCCACTCGCGGCGGTCCACCGCGCCGTTGCCATCGTCATCCAGCAACGTGAAGCGATCCTGCAGCCCCCGCGAATCCAGGTACTCGTTGGCGGTCAACGCTCCGTCGCGGTTGCGGTCGAGGATGGAAAAGCTCTCGCGGTCACCCTGCCATTCCGTCCGTGAGATCGCCCGGTCCCGGTTGAGGTCGAGCTCCTGGAACCGCCCACGCCGGCCGTCGTTCGCGTCGCCCGGGCGCTGGAACTCCCACTGAGTGACGACGCCGTCGTTGTTCCGGTCCATGCGGTCGAAGGTGGCCCGATCGGCGTGCCATTCCCGGCGCGAGACCACGCCGTCGTCGTCGTGATCCATGTCGGCGAAGCTCATCTCGCCGGCGTTGTCTTCCGCCGCCGCCGCGTTCGCGAACTCCCATCGCGTTACCGCGCCGTCGTCGTTGCGGTCCGCGCGGTCGAAAGCAGCGGTCTCCGTACGCGGCCATTCGCGGGAGGACAGGACTCCGTCGCCGTCGCGATCCAGCTGCTCGAAGCGCACTTCGTAGGGGTCCGTCGTCGTGGGCGCGTTCAGGTATTCGCGCGCCGTGACGACGCCGTCGCCATTGCGATCCGCGACATGGAACGCCCCCGTCTCATTGACCCACTCCCCGCGGGAAACGACGCCGTCCCGGTTCCTGTCGAGAGCGTGGAACTTCTCCTGGCCGGTCGTGGGCGGCGCGGGATTCAGGAACTCGTCGTAGCTGACCCGGCCGTCGTGATTGCGGTCCACGCGATCGAACGTCAGCGCGTCGCCGTATTCGGCGCGCGTCAGCAAACCGTCCCGGTTCCCGTCCTTGGTCATGAACGCGTTCTCGGCCTGCTTGGTGAGCACGGCAGGATCGCCGGCCGGCTTGGTGAGCACGCTTGGATCAGGCGCCGCTTCCGCCCTCGCCGCCGCCACCGCATCCTCTTCGACGCCGTCGCGGGTGACGAACTCGCCGCGGCTCAGCACGCGATCGCCGTTGATGTCGAGGGCGCGAAAGTTGCCGGAATGCCCCCCGGTGGAGGTGTACTCCTGCTCGCTCAGAACGCCGTCCCGGTTGGCGTCGCGCTCGACGAACCGCGCCGCGCGATCCTGCGCCAGGGCCGAAACGGCGAAGCCGCACGAAATGACAAGGGCAAAGGCCGTCTTCAGATGCATCAGTCTCTCCAATCGAATGCGACGGTTACCGGACCCGCGAGTCGAGAAACTCCTGGTAGCTGATCCGCCGGTCGCGGTTGCTGTCCGCGCGGCGGAACGTCCGGGAGTCCCCATATTCTGCGCGCGTCAGGCGGCCATCGCGGTTCCTGTCCTTCACGGAAAAGGCGTCCCGGGTCCTCTTGCTGAGGACATCGGCGTTGCCGGAGACGCCGGGGCTCACCTTGACCGACTCGCCCCTCCGTCGCGCCCGGCTCGCATCATCCTTATACACGCGGTTGTCGTCCCGGTAGACACGGTTGTCTTCCTTGTACACGCGGTAGTCGTATACCTGCTCCTGGACGCCTTCGCGTCCGAGGAACTCTCCGCGGGTCAGCTGGCCGTCGCCGTTGGCGTCGAGCGCACGGAAGTTCCCGGGATGGCCGCCCGTGGCCTGGTATTCGTGAGAGGTCAATACTCCGTCGCCGTTCGCGTCGCGCTCCGTGAAGCGTGCAGAGCGATCCTGGGCCGAGGCAATCCCGACGGAAAGGCCGAAGCAAGCGGCGACATGAAAGGCATCTCCCTCGCGCATGGAACTTCCTCCTCGTGACGGCTCAGGGTCCGTGTACAGGCGCCCACACCCTGTATGAGCAAGACCGGTGCCAATAAAGGTGTTCGTCCTTCAACGACTTACGGAGACTAAGGGTTAACGGCGTCACCTGCCGAGGACGACATATAGAATGCGACCCAAATGGATCCCCTGACCGCGCGGGCCATCGACGACTACCATCGGCTGCTCCGGGACGACAAGGCGCTGGCGCAGGAGCTGGAGGAGCGCTTCCTCGACCGTGTGCGCGACGCGCGGCTCACGTTCGGCGGTCGCGTGTTGTGCCCGTTTCCCCGCCCCAACTTCGTCTCCCCCGCCGTCTACGAGCAGATCCGCGGGGTGTGCCGCGGCATCTTCCGCGCGATCGAGAAGGTGGAGGCCCGCCTCGGCGAGCAGCTGTGGGACCTCGTGGATGTCACCCCGGAGGAACGCGAGCTGGTGCGCATCGATCCCGGGTACTCCCGCAGCTCCCCTACGTCGCGGCTGGATTCCTTCGTCACCACCAACGCCTACCAGTTCGTCGAGCTGAACGCCGAGAGCCCGGCCGGCATCGCCTACGCGGAGGAGCTGGTCGACCTTTTCCTGGAGCTGCCGATCGTCCAGCGCTTCCAGCAGCGGTACAAGCTGCGGCGCTTCCGTGCCCGGGACGCCATGCTCCAGACCCTCGTCGCCTGCTACCGCGAGGCGGGCGGTACGGTGGCGAAGCCGATGATCGCCATCGTCGACTACGAGGACGTCCCGACACGGACGGAGCACCATCTGTTCCGCGAATTCTTCGAGTCGCACGGCTACCCTTCGCTTGTCTGCGATCCGCGCCAGCTGACGTACGAAGGCGGGCGTCTCCGCCACGACGGGCGCGAGATCGACATCGTGTACAAGCGTCTCCTCGTGAACGAGTTCCTGGAGCGGATCGATCAGCTCCAACCCCTCCTGCAGGCGGCGAAGGATCGCGCGGTGACGATGGTGAACCCGTTCCGCTGCAAGCCCATCCACAAGAAGGCCATCTTTGCCGTCCTGACCGATGACGAGATCCAGCCGCTCTTCACCCCCGAGGAGCGCGCCGCCATCGCCGCGCACGTTCCGTGGACGCGGCGTGTGCGCGAAGGTCGGACGACGCGCGACGGGAAACAGGTCGACCTCGTTCCCCACATCCGGGAGAACCGTGACGGCCTGGTCCTGAAGCCGAACGACGAGTACGGCGGCAAGGGCGTGCACATCGGGTGGGAGATGACCGCGTCGCAATGGGACAGAGCACTCGCGGAGGCCCTTTCCTCGTCCTTTGTCGTCCAGGCGAAGGTCGACCTGCGGCGCGAGACGTTTCCGGAGATCGGCCCTTCGGGGCTGCAGTTCCGCGACCTGGTGGTCGACCTCGATCCCTTCGTGTTCAACGGAGAGGTGGAAGGCTTCCTCACCCGGCTTTCCGGAACGTCACTCGCCAACGTCACCTCAGGCGGCGGCCAGGTGCCCGCCTTCCTGGTAGAGGCGATCTAGCCGCAGGCGTACAATTCGCGCGGAGCGTGGCCATGCCGAACGCGTTCACGCTGGGCATCGAGGAAGAGTTCCAGATCGTCGATCCCCACACCCGCGAGCTGAAGAGCCACATCGAGGAGATGCTGGCCGCGGGCGCCCACATGGGCGACAGCATCAAGCCGGAGCTGCACCGCAGCGTGATCGAGGTCGGGTCGCCGGTGTGCGCCGACATCCGCGAGGCGCGCGCCGCGGTCACCGGCCTGCGGCGCTCGCTCATCGAGCTCGCGGACAAGGCCGGCGTCAGCATCGTGGCCGCGGGCACGCATCCCATCAGCCACTGGAAAGACCAGGAGATCACCGACCGCGCGCGCTATGCGGACATCGTGACGGAGATGGAGGACCTCGCCCGCGCGAACCTGATCTTCGGCCTGCACGTCCACGTCGGCATCGAGGACCGCGAGACGCAGATCCAGATCATGAATGGCGTGCGCGCGTTCCTGCCCCACCTGCTCGCCCTTTCCGTCAACTCGCCGTTCTGGTGCGGGAGGCGTACGGGCGTGAAGTCTGTGCGCTCCACGATCTTCAAGCGCTTCCCGCGCACCGGGATCCCCGACTACTACCGCTCGTGGGACGAGTACTGCAAGTACGTGGACCTGCTGGTCAAGACCGGCTGCATCGACGACGGGAAGAAGATCTGGTGGGACGTTCGCCCTCACGCGTTCTTCAGCACCCTCGAGTTCCGCATCTGCGACGTTCCTTCGCGAGCGGAGGAGACGATCGCCATCGCCGCGGTCATCCAGGCCCTGGTGGCGAAGGTCTCCCGCCTCCTCGAAGGCAACCTCGCGCTGCGCGTTCTGGAGCGCGCCGTCATCGAAGAGAACAAGTTCAGCGCGGTCAAGAAGGGACTGGACGGGAACTTCATCGACTTCCCCAATCGGCGGGCGGCCCCGACGCGGGCCCTGATCCTCGAGATGCTCGACTTCGTCGACGACGTCGTCGACGACCTGGGCACGCGCTCCGAGGTCGATTTCGTCCGCGGATGGGCGACGTCCGGCATCACCGGCGCCGACCGCCAGATCGCCGCCTACGACGCTACGGGAGACCTGCGCGCGGTCGTGGACATGCTGGTGGACGAGACCCGGGTCGGTCTATAGACTCGAAATCGATGTTCAGCCCCCGCCGTTACACGTGCGCGCTGAAGCGGGCGCACGGCAAGGACTTCTGCCTGTCCGAATGCCCCGCGCGGGACCCCGCAGTGTACGACTACGTGCGCGTGGAGCATCCGGACGACGTCCCCGCAGCCGACCCGCGGGTGATCGACGTCGCCATCCTGGACATGAACCACGGGTGGCCCAACCTCGGGCACGACTCCCTGGTGCACGTGGTGAAGGACGCGGCCTGCGATCTGGCCGGGGTGATGGCGGAGGCGGGGCTGCGGATGCGCGCGTTCTCGTACGAGGTCCGCAAGCAGCACATGATCCCGGAGCCGCCGGGCGGCCGCTTTGCGCTGTACATGGGGACGGGCGGCCCAGGCCACATCGACCCGCGGCGCAACGACGGCGTGGCCGAGGGATCGCAGGGGATCGACGAGAATCCAGCGTGGGAAGGGCCGCTGTTCGCCCTGTTCGACCGCATCCGCGAGAGTGACGAAGCGGCGCTCATCTCCGTCTGCCACAGCTTCGGAGTGATGTGCCGCTGGTCGGGCGCGGCGCGTCCCGTGCTGCGCTCGGCGGCCAAGGGGGGCAAGAGCGCGGGGATACAGGAGAACGTGCTCACCGAGGACGCGGTGCGCCATCCCTGGTTCGGCCAGTTCGCGGAGGAGCTGCCCGGCCATCGACGCCTGCGCATCGTCGATCACCGCCTGTTCGACCTCATCCCCGTGGACGTCCTCCCCCCAGGCGTGACACCGATCGGCTACGAGACGCGCGGGGTGGAAGGGCCGACCGGCGAAGCGGTGACCATGATCGAGTGGGAGCGCGACAGCGCGGGCACGATGCCCCGCGTGTTCGCGGTCAACCATCATCCCGAAATCGTCGACCGCGCGCGGCAGATGCTGATCCTGCGGCAGAAGCTCGACCGCGGCGAGGTCGACAAGGCCTGGTTCGACGATCGCGCCCGCGTCCTGACCGAGACCTACTCCGACGACGCGCGGGATCGGCGCCTGCACCTCACGTCCGACTTCACGCTGATGGGTCCCGTACGTTATCACCTCTACCGGCAGGTGCGGCGCCGCGCCGAAGCGCTGGGCGTGACGCTGCAGCTGCACGAGGACATGGTGCAGGGCCGCGCGCGAGGCGTCCCCGTCGAGGGGGCCGGCGTCCACTGATCCCCCAGGCGCCGCTGCCCGCCGACCTCACGCTGGAAGAGGAAGTCTCCCAGTTCGAGCGGCTGAAGCCGCGCCTGCAGGAGATGTGGGACACGATCCTGAACCGCGAGGAGGAGCCTCATACCTCCGTCGTGATCCCGTCGCTCTCCCTCGACCAGGCGGAGCTGCGGCGGCTGCCCGGCGCGTCGTTCTACGAGGAGCGGCTGCTGTTCCTTCTCATCCGCCTGCGCAATCCCCGCGCGCGCATGGTGTACGTGACGGCGCAGCCCGTGCACCCGATGATCCTCGAGTACTACTTCCAGTTCCTGGCCGGCATCCCCGCCAGCCACGTGCGGGCGCGCCTCACGCTTCTGTGCGCGCACGACTCCTCGCCGCGCTCCCTCACCGAGAAGATCCTCGAGCGGCCGCGGCTGCTGCAGCGCATCCGGGACGGAATCGTGGACACGAGCCGCGCCTACCTGACCGTGTTCAACTCCACTCCGCTCGAGCGCAAGCTCGCCGTGCTCCTCAACATCCCGCTGAACGGCGTCGACCCCAACCTCATCCACCTCGGGACGAAGTCGGGCAGCCGGAAGGTCTTCCGCGAGGCCGGCGTCCCGGTGCCGGAAGGATTGGAGGATCTCCGCACCGAGCACGACATCGAGAACGCGCTCATGGAGCTGCGGGAGCGGCGCCCGCGGATCCGGCGCGCGGTGGTGAAGCTCAACGACAGCTTCTCCGGCGAAGGCAACGCGCTTTTCCGCTACCCGGAGGACGAGTCGCGCGCCGCGGTGAAGGACGCGATGCGCAGCCTCGAGTTCTCCCTGCCCACCGAGGTCCCGGAGGTGTACTTCTCGAAGTTCGCCCGCATGGGGGGCATCGTAGAGGAGTACATCGAGGCGCCGCAGAAGGAATCCCCCTCCGCGCAGCTGCGGGTGAGCCCGCGCGGCGAAGTCGTCACCATCTCGACGCACGACCAGATCCTCGGCGGCCCCAGCGGCCAGGCCTTCCTCGGCTGCAGCTTTCCCGCGCGCCAGGATTACCGCATGCTGATCGCGGAGGCCGCGCACCGCATCGGAGAGGTTCTCGGGCGCCACGGCGTGGTCAGCCGGTTCGCCGTCGACTTCCTGGTCTGGCGCAACGAAGGGCAGGCGGAATGGAGCCTCGCCGCTCTCGAGATCAACCTGCGCATGGGCGGCACCACGCACCCGTATCTGGCCCTGCAGTTCCTCACCGGCGGCGCCCTCGACCGCACGACGGGGCTCTTCCGATCACCCAGCGGGCAGGCCAAGTACTACCGCGCGACGGACAACCTGAAATCCGATCGGTACCGCGGGCTGCTCCCCGAGGACCTCATCGAGATCCTGACCGTGAACAAGCTGCACTACAGCCACAGCTCGGAGTCCGGTGTGCTGTTCCATCTCATCGGGGCTCTGTCCGAGTACGGGAAGCTGGGAATGACCGCGATCGCGAACAGCCGCGAGGACGTGGACGATCTCTATCGCCGGACGCTTGCGGTGCTGGATCGCGAGTCGGCGCTCGGGCGGGCGGCGGACGTGATCACGGCGTAGGGGCGCCCTTCGCGGAAGAGCTGTTCTTCGACGGGCGGGCTACTTCGACTTCTTTGGCGCCGCCTTCTCCTTCCCCTTCTTCTTCGCTCCGCCGCGCATCTTGCGTGCCGCCCAGAAATCGTCTATCTGGCCGCGGCTGGCCGCGAAGGCCATGGCAATCAGCCGGGCGCGCTCGATCTCCTTCGCGTCGGGGAGCAACGCCCGCGCAACCTGCACGGACAGCGCAGCGAGGGGATCCGTGGCCGCGGCCTTCATCTCTTTCGGGCCGACATGGAATGGCGCGGCAAGGGCGAGCGCGCTGGCGTCGTCGATCTCGATGTCGTCCATGCTGGCGCGGTTCTTCGCGGCCGCCGAGGGTGCCGGCTTCTCGGGCCGGCGGTCCTTTTCCGCGTGCAGCGTCTCGACCTCGATCCGGAGGCGCTGCACCTCCGCGACGAGCCGCGGCATGTCGGCCCGGGCGGCATCGAGCAGGCGCGTGATCGCTGCCCCGGCCTCGGCGGGCGCGTAGAGATGGAGGTCGCCTGTTCCCGCGGAGCCGCGCAGGGTGAAGTGCTCGAGACCGTCGCCCTCCTGCTTGCGCCAGCTTCCGGCGGGGGCGGCGTCGGCCTGCGCCGCGAGTTCTTCGAGTTCGGCCGAGGTCGGCGGGCGTTGTGCCATGACGAGATTGTCTCTCTTCGCCCGGTTTCCGAATCGATCGCGGGTCTTGCCCGATCCCACTCGCTCTAACTGCCGAGGTCCACTTCCTGTTGGCTTCCACCAACCGCCACGTCGCCCCCGCCGTCGTTTCGGAACGGCGCGAATTCCCCGGAAACAGCGGGATGTCGACGTGCTTCGCGGTCGGTCCGGACTTCGAAATGGCCGAACACGAGCTCGCTCTCGAAGACGTTGTGGGCCCGGCACCTTAGCGAGATGTTGTCTACCGTCGCCTCCCCCTGGTGCCGGAAGGGCTGGATGTGGTGCCATTCCAGGAATCGGCGTTCGGTGCATCGCCCCGTCTTGCCCTTGAATGCGCATTGTCCGGTGTCGCGCTTCCATACCGTGCGGCGAACGTGCGCGGGAATCCCGCGGGCCCCACCCGACGATTCACGGGGCGCTCGAGGCGCCGTTGTTGCCGCAAGCTTCTTCTTCTCGAGATCGCGGGCAAGCAGATCGAGGGCGCGCTCGAAGATCACCGCCGGATCGCCGCTCGGCACTTCGCGGCAGAGCAGGGCCTGAACGTGCCGGAGCTTTGCGTGGGTCTCCTCGGAGACCGTGAACTGCAGACGATAGCGGTCGGGCGACAGAAGGGCCACAGCGGGCCCCGGGACCGCCGGCGAGCCCGGCGCGGGCGCGCGCGCCGAAGTCGGTCCAATGTTGGCCAGCCCCTGCGCCCGCCCTTCACCCTCGTGTTGCTTCCGATCGCGTTCGGGCTCCTGTAGCGGGAGGATCGCCGTTTGCTGTGGCGCCTCTCCGTGGATCTTGCGGATCGTCGAGGGGACGTTCGGCTTCGGATCGAGGCGCCGCACGATGATCTCGACTTCCTTCCGGGTCCGATGGCGCGCTTCGGCCAGTATCGACAGGTGATTGTCGCGGGTCAGAACAGACCCGCAGCATCCGGACCGTGGTCACGTTCAGGGATCCATCGGCGAGCCAACCGAGGACGATGGGATACCCGCGCACGACCCCCGCCGTTGCCGCGCGGTTCCACGCCGCGTCCTCCGAGTAGCCGAGGACCTCGTGGCAGTACTTGTACAGGCTGCCATACCCCTCACCGAGGTGGGCTCGGCGTCCATCGAGCTCAGCAAGATGTGCGATGAGCTCGACGGTCGCGTCGCGCTCGCGGTTCGCGAGGAGTTTCACGCGCGCGAGAAGCTCGTCATCCGACAGCCGAGAAGCGATAACCAGGACGTTTTCATGCATGTCCCTGTGTATCACCCCGTTGTGCGCGCTCTTTTAGATGCCTCTGGCAGGCCGCACGACGGGCGAACACGATGGATTACCTTCGCGCGCTCTCCCGACATCCGTGGATTGCGTCCTGGGCGATTTGGGCGCGCGACGACGCCATCACAAATGCGCTCGGTGGCGCAGTGCGAGGCGGCCCTGGCGAGTCGGACGCCGGCCCGAAAAAATATTTCGGCGGCACGTGACAACCCAATTCTCTCTCGAAAAAACCGTGCGCAAGCTCTGACTCGAGCAGGGCCGGCGCAACCGTCGTTCCGGAACGACGCGAATTCCCGGGAAACAGCGCCGCCCTCATCGCCGGCCGACTCGCGTTCTCTGTATCTCCGCGGCTAGTCCGTTTCCGTTGTTGCGATCATCGCGCGCGCCGCCGCTTCCGCTCCCGCGAGGTCCGTCACCACGCCATCCAGCTGCCGCTCGTACACCGCCTGCACGATGCGGCCGACCTCCGGGCCGGGCGCGACACCCATCGCCACCACGTGCCGCCCCATCAGGATCGGGGGTGGCGGCCGTAGCGCCACCTCCAGCTGCGTGACACGGTCGAGGAACCACTCCATCGCCACGGGCGGGAAATCGCCGGGCGTCCGCCCGAGGCAATCCGCGCGGGCGACCCGATAGAGCAACGCCGGCTCGCACTTCCGCGCCAGGCGGCGGATGGCGCCGTCGGACACGCGATCGCGATCGTCGTACAGCTGCCCCGGCTTCAGGTGATTGCCGACGAGGCCAAGGACCTGTCCGCGCACGTCGTACCCGTGCAGGGTGTGGACCCCCCAGCGGTCGAGCAGCGATTCCGCCAGGGCGACCCCCGCCTCCTCGTGCCCCAATGAGCGGATCCGACCGTCGATGCGCTGCGTGGTCGCCGGCTTGCCGAGGTCATGGGCGAGCGTACCGAGCATCACCGCCAGCGCGCGCGGGCGATCGAGGCCTGCGAGCAGCGGCGTGGCCTGGTCGACGGCGAGCAGGGTGTGCGTCCACACGTCGCCTTCGGGATGCCACTCCGGGTCCTGCGGCGTGCCGGCAAGCGGAGCCAGCTCCGGCGCGATCACGGGCAACATCCCCCACTCCTTCATCAACGCCAATCCACCGGAGGGCCGCCGGGATGACAGAAGCAGCTTCTCGATCTCGCCGAAAATCCGTTCCGCGGGCAGCTCGCGCAGCGGCATCGAGCGACAGAGCTCGGCGGTCACGGGCTCGACGACGAGCTCGAATCGGGCGGCAAGCTGGACCGCCCGCAATGCGCGCAACGGGTCCTCGCCGAAGTGGGACGCGTCCACCGCGCGCAGGGTCCGCGCTTCGAGGTCGCGCGCCCCTCCGTGAGGGTCGTGGAGCTCCCCCCGGAGCGGATCGTAGAGGAGCGCATTCATCGTGAAGTCCCGACGGCGGGAAGCCTCCTCGAGCGACAGGGATGGATCGCCGGTGACGACGATGCCCCGATGCCCCGGACCCGCCTTGGAATCGCGCCTCGGCAGCGAGACGTCGACAGCCCCGCCGGCTCCCGCCAGCCCGCTCAGCTTGAACACGGTGAAGGCTTCGCCGACGGCGTTGACGGAGCCGAATGTGGTGAGCGTGTCGCGCAGGGCTTCGGCCGGCATCCCGAACACTTCCAGGTCGAGATCCAGCGCGGGAAGCCCGAGAAGCGCGTCGCGCACCGCCCCCCCGACGATGTACGCGCGGCCCCCTCGGGCCAGAAGCGCGTCGATCACCGCGCGCACCGAGGGAGGGATCTCCAAGTCCACGCCGAGATGGTACCGAAACCGTTGACCGGAGCGTGGCCCGAGTCCATAGTCGAAAGAGAGCTTTCATCGCCCCCGTCGGGGCTCCCGGAGGAATCATGGCCACGAAAAAGAAGAAGCAGCCGGGCCCGCGCGCGGGATCCGATTCCGTCGGTGAAGGGCCCATGGAATCCGTCACTCCCTCCGCGACGGCAGTCGCCGTGGACGCGATGCGCACCGGCGTCGTCGTGCCGCAGAAGGCCGCGCAGCGGGCGGACGAGGGCAATCGCGGCGACGCGCGGCTGAAGGCCGGCGACACCGATACCAGCGCGCTGGGCAATGCCATGGTCGGCGACGAAGCGCCGGGGGGAACGGTGAGCACGCCGGACCAGGACCGCGTCGACGATATCGGACGGGCGCTCGGCGTCCAGGAAGCCGACAGCGGAGAGCTGCGTTCGACGAGCGAGCTGCTCGACGGGCGGGACAAGCGCCGCGCCCAGCAGGAGGAACCGGACCCCACCACCCGCGGATGACGCTGGCGCGCCTCTTGCATTCTGGTCGCGGCCAGAAAGCCGGAGGTCATCATGAATGCACGCGGGCTCCTGGGACTCATTGTGATTCTCGTTACCGCCACCGCCGGCGTCGCCGCCGACAAGGCCGTCCGCGTGAAGAAGCCTCGGCTCGACCTGCGCGCGAGCCCGCGCATGGCGTTCTCGCCCGTGAACGTCCTGCTCACCGCCGAGCTCTCGGGCGGCGACGACATCGAGGACTTCCACTGTCCCGAGGTCGAATGGGACTGGGATGACGGGGGCAAGAGCGTCCACGAGGCCGACTGCGCGCCGCTCGAAGGAGGCGGGGAGATCGAGCGCCGCTTCACCGCCCACCACGCGTACCGGAAGGCCGGAACCTACAACGTAAAAATGACGATGCGGCGCGCGAAGCGTCCTCTGGCCGTCGCCTCCACTGTCGTCAACGTGCGCCCCGGGCTGGGCGACACGAGCAGCGCGAGCATCGACTAGGGTTAGACTCCGGGCCTGCCAACCCGAAGCGCCGATCTGACACGCGCGCGCCGCCTCGTTCGGTTCGCGGCCCTCGCCGCCGCCACCGCCGTCATCCTTACCAACGCGTACTACCTGAGGTTCTTCGAGCCCGCGGTCTCCCGAGGACGCGTGGCGGCCTTCGTGCTGGCCGTGTGCGCGGTCGCGATCGCTTTCACATATCGGGAGCTGCCCCGTGGCCGCGACGAATGGCATCGCGTCGCCCGCGTCGCCGCCCCGGGTCTCCTCCTCGCCTCCATCCTCGCCCTCGCGTTCGGGCTGCGCGTGTGGGGGATCACGTCGGGGTTGCCGCAGAGCTACGTCGCCGACGAGTACGACTTCGTGCACGCCGTCCTACGAATGATGAAGGGCGGCGACCTCAACCCGCATTCCTGGTATCACCCCAGCCTTCAGCCGTACCTGGCGCTGGCCACCTACACCGTGGTCTTCCTCCTCGAAGTCCCCCGCGGCCGCTGGTCGCACGTCCACCAGATCGCCGAGGAGGACATGCTGTACTGGGGGCGCTTCACGGGCGTGATGGCGGGCACGGCCACCGTGCTCGTCACCTACCTGCTGGCGCGCCGGCTTTTCGGCAAGCGCGTGGGATTGCTCGCCGCCGCGCTGATGGCCGTCTTCCCCGCCGCCGTGCAGCATTCGCAATACAACAAGCCGGATCCGGTGCTGGCCCTCATGACCACGATCAGCGTGCTGGTGATCCTCGTCTACCTCGAGCGTGGCGGGACCGCGCAGGCGCTTGCGGCCGGGGCCGTGATCGGCCTCAGCCTGAGCGCGAAGTACAACGGCATCGTCGTCCTGGTTCCGTTCCTGCTCGCGGTCGCCTTCCGCCACGGCCGCCGGCTGCTGTCGCGTCCCGACCTGTACGTGGGAATGGGCGGCATCGTGCTCGGCTTCGTGATCGGCTGCCCCTACTTCCTGTCCGAGTTCAACCTCTTCCTCGATCACGTCGCCGATGACATCTACACCTACGCCTACGCGGGGCGGGCCGGCGCGGAAGGGGTGGACAACTGGGCCGGCCATGCGACGTATACGCGGAAATACGGCGCCGGGCTGATCGCTTCCCTGGGCGCCATCGCGGGACTGGGCATCGTCCTCTATCGGATGAACGCCGCCCTCGCCGTCTTCGTGAGCTTCCCGGTCCTCTACTTCGGCTACTACAGCACGCAGCGGATCAATTACCGGCCAAATCTCCTGCCCGTCTACCCGTTCCTCGCGATCCTCGCCGCCTACGCGTTCTTCGAGCTGCTGCGCTGGGCCAGGGGACGCGCGCCGGGGACAGCCCCCGCGTCCGAGCGAGGCAGGTTGCTCCTTCGCGCCGCGACCGCCGTGCTGCTCGTCGCGATGCTGGCGCCGCCGCTCCGCACCGCCGTCCTCTACAACATCGAGGTCACGCGGCGGGACACCGGCAACGAGGCGCGGGAATGGATCGAACGGACCTTCCCCGCGGGAACGCACTTCGCCGTCGAGCGGCACACGCCCGTTCTCGACCGGGCGCGTTTCAAGGTCACCCAGGAGGCGCGCGTCATCACGCGCAGCGTGAAGAGCTACCGGGACGAAGGCGTCCAGTACTTCATCGTGTCGTCGATGACGTTCGACCGCTTCGACGCCGAGCACAACCAGACGCGTAGCTACCAGAAGCTCTTCGCCTTGTGCCCGACGATCCAGGAGTTCGCACCCATCGCCGGGCGCCGGCCGGGCCCCACCATCCGTGTCCTCCGCCTCCCCGCCGACGGCGCGGAGTAGCGGTCAGGCGGTCGGGCGCTCCGCCTCGCGGATCATCAGGTCGAGCGCGCGCTCGGCGCCTTCCTCGAGCAGCGCCGCCAGGGGCTCGGTGTGCAGCTGGAACGCGGCCTGCAGAGCCTGCATCAGCCGCGGGGCATCGGCGGCGGTGAGGATGGGCGGGCGCGCCCCCGCCTTGACCATCACGTGGGAGGCGGCCAGCCGCGACACGCGCCCGTTGCCGTCGTCGAACGGCCGCACCTCGACGACGCGGGCGAGCGCGAGCGCGCCCTGCTGGGACGCGGTGAGCTCGGCCGCGCTCGGCGCGTTCATCCATTGCTCGAAGATGGCCAGTCGGCTGGCGATGAACTCCGGGGGCGCCGGGGGCGCGGTTCCCGCCCGCTCCGCTTCGGTCGTCCGGAACCCGCGGGCGCCGGTGGACGCGCGATGCCATGTCTCCAGCGCACCGGCCGTGAGCGGGGCGGTGGGGGGCACGGCGGCGATCGCGCGAAGGAGCGGGGCGACGTCGCCCGGCGGCAACCCGGCCAGGGAGAGGCTTCCCTCTGCTTGCGCCGCGCGCACGGCCTGGTCAAGCGCTGCACCGGGCGGCCGGCCGCCCAGGACCGCCGAAAGCCGCCGTTCCTTCGACGCCGCCGAGGCGGCCAGACGCAGACGGACTTCGTTCATCGGGGGTTGGCTCCAGCGCTCGTGTCCTGACCCGGAAGTCCACGAATGTCGGCGGAGTCTCTGGGTCAGGGCACTAGGGTACAATGCCGTTACAGTCCTCCGGGGGCCGGAGACCACGACGTGATGAAGCGCCTTGCCATTCTGTCGATTCTGCTGGCCGCGTCCGCGGCTTGGCCCGCGTACGCCGCCGAGAGCAAGCCGAAGAAGCCGCGGCTCGACCTGCGCGCCACGCCCCGCATGGCCTTCTCTCCCGTCCGGATCCTGCTGACCGCGGAGCTCATGGGCGGGTCCGACGTCGAGGACTACTACTGCCCCGAGCTGGAGTGGGACTGGGACGACGGCGGCAAGAGCGTCCACGAAGCGGACTGCAAGCCCTTCGAGCCCGGCGTCACGAAGATCGAGCGGCGGTTCACGTCCGACCACCACTACGGCAAGGCCGGCGTCTACAACGTGCGGGTGACGATGCGCCGGACCAACCGTCCCATCGCCACCTCGTCCGTGCGGATCACTGTGCGGCCGGGGCTCGGCGACCCGTCGACCATGGAAAACTAGCAGACCGGCAGCCGGCGCACCTCTTCGATGGCGGCGTGGAGCTGGGCGGCCGAGAACGGCTTCGCCAGGTAGCCGTCCGCCCCGGCTTCGAGGCACCGCCGCCGGTCGTCGGCCATGGCGTGGGCGGTCAGGGCGATGATGGGAACGTGCCCGGTGGTTCGTTTCTCGTCCAGCCGGATGGCGGCGGTCGCGAGCAGGCCGTCGATGTCCGGCATCTGCACGTCCATCAGCACCACGTCGTAGTGCCCGTTCGCTACGGCCTCGATGGCGGCCCGGCCCGTGGTCACCAGCCGGACGTCGTGCCCGGCCTTGCCGAGGAGAACGGTCGCCAGATGCGAGTTGACCGCGTTGTCCTCGGCGAGCAGCACGCTCAGGCGCCTCGCCTCCCGCAGCGAATGCTGCGTGATGAGCTCCGGGGGCGCGTGCGGGTCGCACCGCAAGGCGAGCGCGGTGCAGATCGCGTCGTACAGCAGGGGCTGGCGGACCGGCTTGGTGAGGTAGGCGGTGACCCCGACCTCCCGGCAGCGCACGCCGTCACCGCGCTGCCCCACCGACGAGAGCATCATGATGGTGATGGCCGCGTATTCCGGCCGTTGCGTGATCCGCTCCGCGACCTCGAATCCGTCCATGTCCGGCATCTGGAAGTCGAGCAGGACGAGGTTGAACGGGTTGCCCTCCGCACGCGCGTTTTTCAGGACCTCGAGGGCCTCGGCGCCGCTGGCCGCGAGCGCGGTCCGCATCCCCCAGCGGCGCAGGACCACGTCGAGGATCTGGCAGTTGGTGGCGTTGTCGTCCACCACGAGGACCCGCTTCCCGTGCAGATCCGGAGACGCGCTCCCCGCGTGTCCCTCGGGGATCCCGGCCGACGGGGCGATGCCGAATGGCAGCTCGAGATGGAAGGTGCTTCCCGACCCGGGCTCGCTCTCGACCCAGATCCGTCCGTCCATCAGCCGCGCGAGCTGGGTGGCGATGGCGAGGCCGAGTCCGGTCCCTCCGAAGCGCCGGGTCGTGGACGTGTCGGCCTGGGTGAAGGATTCGAAGATGGCGTCCTGCTTGTCGCGCGGGATCCCGATGCCGGTGTCGGAGACGGTGACGTGGACCACGTCTTTCTCCCCGTCACGCTCCTTCCGGACGACGCGCAGCACGACCTCGCCGCGCTCGGTGAACTTGATCGCGTTCGAGATCAGGTTCACCAGGATCTGCCGCAGCCGGCCGGCGTCGCCGATCACCACCCGCGGAACGTCGGACGCGATCGCCGACGCCAGCTCGAGGCCCTTCTCGTGCGCCCGGGGCGCCAGCATCGCCACCGTGTCGTCGAGCGCGCGGAGGAGGTCGAACTCGATGGGATCGAGGACCATCATCCGGGCCTCGATCTTCGAGAAATCCAGGACGTCGTTGATGATCCCGAGCAGCGACCCCGCCGATCCCTTGACGATCTCGAGGTATTGGCGCTGCTCGTCGGTGAGATCCGTGTCCAGGGCGAGGTCCGTCATCCCGATGACGCCGTTCATGGGAGTCCGGATCTCGTGGCTCATGTTGGCGAGGAACTCGCTCTTGGCCTGGTTCGCGACCTCGGCCCGTTCCTTGGCCGCCAGTAGCTCGCCCGTCCGCTCGGCCACTTCGTGCTCGAGATCCTCCCGGTGCCGGAGCAGACGGATCTCGCGGTCCTGGATCTGCTCGAGCATGCCGTTGAAGCCCGCGACCAGAGCGCCGATCTCGTCCCTGCGCGGCGGTGACGACGCACGCACCGAGTAGTCCTTGGACTCCGAGACGGCGCGGGCGGTTCGGGCCAGCTCGAGGATCGGGTCCGAGATCACGCCCTGGAGGCGTCGGGCAATGATGTAGGCCACTCCCAGCGTCGCGAGGACGATCAGGGCGACGATCTTCATCTGCGCCTTACGTCTGAGCGCGATCTCGGAGAGGTCGGAGGAGACGTGTATGAACCCGGCGACCTCGCCCGAGAGGCGGACCGTCCGTGTGACGGTCATCCGGTCCGACGTGGCCGTCTCCGCCTCGGCACGCGCCTCCGCAGGAAGAGGCTCGGCGGGGGCGTCGGCGCGGCGGAAGGCCGCGAAGAGGTTGCCGTCGCGGTCGTACAGGGCGGCGGCGACCACGGCGGGTTTCAGGCGGAACGCGGAAAGGATCTCCTGCGATGCGGCGACGTCGCCGAAGGTCATCGCGGCCACGCTGTTCGCGCCGGCGATGTCGGCGAAGGTCGCGAGGTCTTCGCCGAGAGAGGCTTGCGCGCGCCGCACGTCGTACGCGATCGTGGCGCCCGAGGCGACGGCAACCGCCGCCCCCACGGTCAGCATGACGATGCCGATGAGCTTCTGGCGGACGGTGAGCGCGCTGGTCCCCGTCACCTGACGCCTCCCGTCCGGACCTGTCCGGCATGGACCACGCGCGTGAGCGCGAGCAGCTTCGAGCTGACCTTGAGGCCCGAGGACCGGGCCGCGCCGACATCGATGTCGAAGCGCACCTTTCGCTCCTCGACCACGAGCGCGATGACCCCGCCAGTGGCGGCGAAGTCCGCGCCCTCTCCGATGGAGAGCACCGCGGCGTCCGCCGCCGCGGAGAAGATACGCTTGCGCCGCGAGTCACCGGTCTCGGCGACGAAGACGGCATGCACGCCGGCGAAAGACTGATCCCATGCGACGCGGCGGACGGCCACGGGGCGGGCGCCGACGTGCTTGGACGCGAGGAAGCGCTCGGTGGCATCCGCCGTCGGGCCGTCCCCGACCACGGCCACGACCAGGGGCGCGTCGGATCGTCCGAACGACGATGGAGGCCATTCGACGAACTTCAGGAAGTTGTAGATAAACGCCGCCTTCAGCTCCGACTCCCCCAGCGGTGTACCTCCGGCCGGGGACTGGGCGCCCGCGGAGCCGGCGACCGCGCTCGCCGCGAGGGCGAGGAGGAGGTTAGAAGCGAAGCGTCGTCTTGACACGGAAGCTCCGTCCGTCCTGCTCGAGAATGTCCTGCACGAGCTCCTCGGAGCCCGGAACGCCGTAGTCGGTATCGAACAGGTTGTAGATCGTCGCGCTCACGTCGAAGCGTCCGAGGACTCGCGGAACGAGCAGGGAGACGTTGGTGACGGTATAGGAAGGCGCGTTGTTCCCGGTGATGGTCCGGCTGGCGCTCACGTATTGCGCGTCGAGGGCCGCAGTGAGCCGGCCCGCGAACGGAGCCAGGAACCGCAGCTTGGCCATGTGCCGCGGGGAGTTGGTGAGCGGGTCCCCGGTGGCACGGTCCTCGGTGCGCTGGAGCGAATAGCTGAATTGCCCGGACGGACCCCGCCCGCGGTTGACTCGAACTCCCAGCTCGACCCCCTTCGAGTCGATGTCGTCGGCGTTCGCGAAGACCAGCCTTTCGTCATCGTCCACGACCTGGGTCACGAGGTCGCTCAGCTGGTTGCGGAACGCCGACGCCATGATCTCGACCCCGCCACCGATCAGCCTTTGCGCCACCAGTTCTACGGTCTCGATGCGCTCCGGGCCCAGGCCCGGGTTGGGGGCGTAGACGCTGCTCTCGTAGTTGCGCTCGAACTCGTTGGGGGCGCGGAAGGCGCGGCCAGCGAGCAGCTTCACGGTGGTAGCCCGATCGGGGGTATAGACGAGCCCGAGACGGGGGCTCGTCATGGAGCCGAAGCTCTCGTACCGGTCGTAACGGATTCCGGCGTAGAGGGTCAGGGGCGCGGCGAGCTTGATCTCGTCCTGCGCAAAGGCGCCCCAGCGCGCCGAGCTATTGCGGACGTCGGTGTAGAGGAAGAAAGGCTCGGGGTCGAAGGTCTTCTGGTCCTGCCGGTAGTCGTTTCGATACTCGCCGCCGACGGACAGGAGGTGTCGCGAGAACCGGCGGGTCCCGTCCATGTCCACGCCCCACCATTGGCCCACGCCCTCGTCGCGGCTGGGCCTCACTGCGGGGTCGTAGACGTAGTCTCCGTCGTAGGTCCAGAGCCCGCCATTGGCTCGTGCCGATAGGGTCGACTCGCCGCTGAACGTGCGATTGTAGGCCAGGCCGGCGAGGCTGATCGCGTCCACGGTTTGCGTGCGCGGGTCGTTGAAGACGGTGCCGAAGGCGCCGGTGGGGATGTGCTTCTCCCGCGCGACGCTGCTGGCCTGGAAGGAGAAGCCTCCTTTGCTCGCCGTGGCGAGAAGCTTGTGAAAGGACTCGCCGTCCGCGCCTTCGGAGATTCCGTCATTGGTCGAGGGATCGTCGAACTCGGGGAAGTACAGGCGTCGCCCCGTGCTGTCGGAGTACGACGCAGAGACGATCACGTCCAGGCCGCTCGCAAAGCCGCGGCCGTAGGTCCCGCGCCCCGCAAACGTGCCAAAGCTGGACGCGGAGACCGCCGCTTCGCCCCCCTGCAGGCTCGTTCCCGTCCGGGTCACGACGTTGAAGACGGCGAAGAAGGCGTTGCTACCGTAGATCGCCGCGCTCGGTCCGCGAATGACTTCGATGCGCTCGATCAAATCCACGTCGATGACGAACTCCTCGCCGATGCCCGCCGCGTCGTAGACGCCGTCGTTGGTCCGCAGGCCGTTGACGAGGACGAGGATCCGCGAGTTGTAGTCTCCCGCCCGCTGGAACCCGCGCACCCCCACGAACGTGTAGTTCCGGTTGTCGGACACGTAGAAGCTGGCCAGGGTTTTCAGAACGTCCCCGAGCGTGCGATAACCGTGCGCCTGGATCTCCGCCGCCGTGACCACGCTCACGAACGACGGAACGTTGCGCGTTTGCTGGACGCGCTTGGACGCGGCGACGACCACCTCGATCTCCATCAGCTGCTCGAGGTCGAGCGCCTCGAGCTGGGGAGCGTCGGCGGGGGCCGCCGTGGCCGCGGACGGGGGCGCAGCGGCGGATGCGATGGGCGGTGCGGCGCCGGCCGCCTGTCCGGCGGCGGTCGAGGCGGCTACGAGCAGGGCGAGTGTCGATCCGGCGCGGAGAACGGCGGCAAGGTGTGTCATGAAGGCCTCGGGCGGAAGGGCGGCGGTCGGGGGACGGGACCGGAGGTGACGGCGTTCATGCGGGCAATCCCGCCGCGCGCGTGAGCGTCTCGTGAAGGACGTGGGGATCGGCCGGCTTGCGCAGGAAGGCGACCGCGCCGAGGGCGGTCACGCGCGCCTCGTCGGCTTCCGAGATGCTCCCGCTCACCACGACCACGGGGATCTGGCTGGTCCGTGAGGACTGCTGGAGCTTCTCGAGCACCGCGAAGCCCGTGCCGCCCGGCATCCCGATGTCCAGGGAGATGACGTCGGGGGGCGGGGACTTCATGGCGAACATGAGCGCCTGCATCGCGTCGTGGGCGACTTCGACCTGCCAGCCGCGCGATTTCAGTCCCGCGGTGACCAGCCGGGTGAGAACCTTGTCGTCGTCGGCAACCAGCACCCTCACGGTTTCCCCACCTTCTCGCGCCGCGCGCGGGCCTGCCGCAGGGCGTCGAGCTCGGGCTGCACGATCTTCTCCTTGCAGTCCGGGCACACCCCGTGGTTGAAGCGCACGTTCGAATGCGCGCTGACGTAGGACTCGACCTGCTGCCAGGAGTCGGTGTCGTTGCGCACTTTCTTGCAGTACGAGCAGATGGGCAGGATGCCGTGGAGCTGATCCACGCGGGTGAGAGCCTCCTCGAGCTCGGCGATCCGCGCCGCGAGCTCCGCCTGCAACCCGGCCACGCGGATCCCCACGTTCACGCGCGCGTGGAGCTCGGCGGCGTCGAAGGGCTTGGTGACGTAGTCGTCCGCCCCCGCGCCAAGGCCCTCGACGGTGTCGCGCCGGTCGGCGCGCGCGGTGAGCAGGATGACGTAGAGGGCCCGCGAAGCGTCCCGCAGGCGAGCCCTTCGGCAGATCTCGACGCCGGCGAGGCCGGGCATCATCCAGTCGAGGATGGCCAGCGCCGGCGCATCGTCCCGCTGCAGCGCCTCCCAGGCCGCCTCGCCGTCGGGGGTCGCCACGGGCTCGTGGCCCCAGCGGCGGAGATGGGTCTCCAGCAGGAGGCGGGACACGGGATCGTCCTCGGCGATCAGGATCCTCATGTCGCGAGGGGCTCCGTGATCGCCATGAGGTCCCGCTGGAGGGCGGCGACGGCGGTCTCCAGGCGTGTCGCGCAGGCGGAGGCGTCGACGAGCTGCCCGCGCTGCCCCATTTTCTCGAGCGCGAGGGCCGCTTCGGACGCGGCGTGGCCGGCGAAGTTCCCCACTGTGCCCTTGATGGCGTGCGCCGCCTCCTGGACGCCGTGGGCGTCGCCGGCGGCCACGCAGCGGCGCAGCTCGGCGAGGAGGCGGGGCGATTCGGCGCGGAAGATCTCCACGAGCTCGGCCAGCAGCTCGCGGTCGCCGTCGACGCGGGCCATCAGCTCGGCGGCGTCCACGCTGGAGGCGGCGGCGGGCACGCTCCCGGCGAGCCGCGCGATCACTTCCAGCAGCGCGGGGACCCGGATCGGCTTGGGCAAGTAGTCGTCCATGCCCGCGGCGAGGCAGGCGTCGCGGTCGCCGGCGAGCGCGCGCGCGGTGAGGGCCGCGATGGGCAGGTGGCCACCGGATGCCCTCTCGAAGGCGCGGATCTCCGCCGTCGCCTCCAGGCCGTCCATCTCCGGCATGTGCACGTCGAGAAAGGCGAGGTCGAAGGTGCCCCGCCGCGCCGCCTCCACGGCCTCGCGGCCGTTGTAGACGAGCGTCACCTCGTGCCCCATGCCGGTCAGGAGGGCGCGCACCAGGCGCCGATTCACGTTGTTGTCCTCCGCGACGAGGATCCTCAGCGGGCGGTCGCACGGACCGGCCACCGACGGCATTGCGGTCGCGACGCGGTCGGCCGGCTCCACCAGACTGAGCAGGGCGTCGTGCAACGATGACGGTCCGATCGGCTTCACGACGTAGGGAAGCTCGCCCAGGTCCTGGCACCGGATGGCTTCCGCCGCGTGGCTGCTCGTGGAGAGCATCATCAGGACCTGCAGCGCGGGCCCGCGGCGCGGCCGAAGCGCCTCCGCCACCGCGAAACCGTCCATCCCGGACATCCGCGTGTCCAGGATCACGACACGATACGGCGCGCCCGCGTCGCCGGCGGCCAGCGCCGCCAGCGCGGCATCGCCGCTGCCGACGATCGTGGGCTCGCACCCCCAGGCACGCAGCATCTCGTCGAGGATCCGATGATTGACGGCGGCGTCGTCGGCCACCAGGACGCGGAGCCCCTGCAGCGGAGCGGCCGTGTCCGGGGCGGCGATCGCCGCGTCCGCGAGCGCGAGTCGGATCCGGAAATGGAACGCGCTGCCGCGGCCCAGCTCGCTCTCGACCCAGATCGTTCCCCCCATCAGGGCGACGAGCTGCGAAGAGATCGTGAGCCCGAGCCCGGTGCCGCCGAACTCGCGGGTGCTGGATCCGTCCGCCTGCACGAAGGGCTGGAAGATGGCCTCCCGTCGCTCGGGGGGAATGCCGATCCCGGTATCGCGGACGACGCCGTGCAGCGCCATCTCGCCCTTCTGCTCCCATTCCTTCTCGAGGTCCAGGACGACGTGCCCGCGGGTGGTGAATTTCACGGCGTTGCTCATGAGGTTGACCAGTACCTGCCGGAGGCGGCCGTCGTCGCCAAGCACTTTCTCGGGGATGTCCGGGGCCACACGGTAGGACAGCTCGAGGCCCTTGCTGTCCGCGGCGACGCTGACGCTGCGCACCGCCTCCGCGACCACCTCGCGCACGCCGAAGGGCCGCGTCTCCAGCTCGACCCCGCCCGATTCGATCTTGGAGAAGTCGAGGATGCCGTTGATCACCGAGAGCAGGCGCTCCGCGGAATCGCCCACCATGGCCAGGTAATCGTGCTGGACCCGCGTCAGCGGAGTCGCCAGCAGGAGCTCGGTCAGCCCGATGATGCCGTTCATCGGGGTGCGGATCTCGTGGCTCATGTTGGCCAGGAACTCGCTCTTCGCGCGATTGGCGCGCTCGGCGGCTTCCGTCGCGTTCTTCTGGTCCTCGATGTCGGTGCAGGTCGCGTACCACTTCTCGATCGCGCCGCTCGCGTCGTGGACGGGAAGCGCGCGCACGAGGTGCCAGCGGTACGCGCCGTCGGACGCGCGCCGGAACCGCAGCGCCGCTTCGTAGCGGGTCCCCTCCTCGACGGCGGCCATCCACCCGGCCAGCGAGCCCTGCAGGTCGTCGGGGTGCAGCACCTTGGGCCAGTCGCGCGCGAGGTCGAGCGTGGGACCGGTGCCGGTGTACTCGAACCAGCGGTGGTTGCAGTAGTCGATCCAGCCGTCGGGCCGCGCCGACCAGATGATCCCCGGCATGGCGTCCGCCAGCTGCTCCCACCGCGTCTCGCTGAGGCGCAGCTGGTCCGCGGCGCGTCGGCGGTCCACGTCGGCGCGGGCGAGCGAGCGGCCGATCCACCACACGAGGACGACGAGGGCGAAGATGACCGAGCACGTGAAGAGGAGGATTCCGGTCGCGGTGTCGTAAAGGCCCGCGCGTTGCCCCTCGAGCCGGAGCCAGCCGATGACGAGGGGAACGCCGATGACGACGGGAAGCAGCCGCCGTGTCGCCACCCCTCCCGCGTGGTCCGCCATCACCACCTTCATGAAGCCGACTTCGGGGGCGGCGCGGAGGAGCGCCACGCACAGGGCAAAGCAGGCGGCGGCGGTGTGGACCGCCATCTGCGATTGGCCCGGCAGCAGCAACGTGACCCCGAGGAGGTAAGCGGTCAACGAGACGAGCGACGATACCGCGACCACGACGGCGCTCACCTGGCCCGCGAGCCGGAACGCCGGCCGCGACGCGGTCAGGCACAGCAGGGAAAGGCCGAGGCCCATCAAATTGAACGCCGTCGTCGGCGCCATGCGGCCGGGAGGCCCGGGGTTGCCGTCCTCGCGCGCGTCCGCGAAGAGGACCTCGTCGATCCCGATGGACTTCCCGGTCGAGAGCTGGAAGGCGGTGGCGGCCCCGAGCAGGAACACGAAAGCGGCGCACGCTACGGCGACGGGGTCGTGCTCCCGCCCGCGGGCGCTCCGGAAAACGCCGAAGCCGGCTGCCAGCAGGCCGAGCGCGGTGTTGACCTTCATCGAGATCAGCCCCGGCAGGAAGCCCTTCAGCATCCGCACGTCGAGAACCCACCCGATGACAACGATGGTCGCCACGGCCATGACGGCGACCGCGATCAGCCGCGACAGGCGGCCGGGAGAATCGATCCGTCCAGTCCATGGATTCGCGATAAGTCACCGTAGCTCATGGCGGTAGCCACGGATGTGCAATAAAGCTCAAGTTGGAGCCCCGGGCCGCGCCCACGCCCCGACACGGCCGAGCCGGCTGGCGAGCTGCAGCAAGGCCTGGCTGCGGCGCAGGGACAACTCGCTTCCGCGAAGCGCGTCGTCGGGCCGTTCGTCGCCCGTGATGTGGTCCATGAACCTTGCCTCGCACTTGCGTGGGAGCGCAACGGTGTATGGTGATTGTGGAGGCGCAATGCCCACTCGAGCGGTGGTGGCGAATGCCGGCGACGAAGACGCGGCGCGGGCCGGAGCCGAGATCGGCCGGCAGGTCCGGGAGAAGTTCGGCGATGACCGGCCCCATGCCCTCATCCTGTTCGCCTCTCCCCGCTACGACTTTGCCGCCCTGCTGCGCGCGGTCCAGGAGTCCTGCAATCCCGAGATCCTCGTGGGGTCCTCCTCGGCCGGGGAGTTCACGACCGATACGGAAGGCGTGGGCCAGGCCTGCGCGATCGCGCTGCACGCGCCGGAGATGCGGTTCGCGTCCGGTGTGGGCCGGCGCCTGATGTCGGACCGCCCGGCCGCGGCGGGAGCCATGGTGGCGAGCCTGTCCGGGATGCGGGACCACAGCTTCGCGCATCGCACCCTGCTGGTGATGGCAGACGCGCTGGCCGGGCACGCCGACGAGCTGGTGGGCGAGATCAACGCGCTGACGGGCGGCCTCTACACGCTGTTCGGCGGGGGCGCCGGCGGCGATGACAAGTTCGAGAACCGCTATGTCTTCCACGGCGGGGAGGCCATCCCCGACGCCGCGGTCGCCCTGGAGATCCTTTCCAACAAGCCCATCGGGTTGGGCGTGCGCCACGGGTGGAAACCGGAAGGCAAGGCCTTTCGGGTGACGGAAGCGGCGGGCATGCGGCTGGGCAGCATGGACGCCATCCCCGCGGTCGAGATCTTCGAGGAGCACGCCGAGCGCACCGGACAGGCGTTCGAGCGGGCCGACCCCATGCCTTTCTTCCTGCACAACGTGCTGGGAATCGACACCGGAAACGGCCACAAGCTCCGCGTGCCGCTGGCCGTGGAGCCGGACGGCGCCGTGGTGTGCGCCACCGAGGTGCCGGCGGGCGCCATGGTCTCGGTGATGGGTGTCAGCAAGACCGACGCCGCCGATGCCGCCGCGGGCAGCGTCGCGGATGCGATCAAGCAGCTCGACGGAAATACCCCGGCGGTGGCGGTGTTCTTCGACTGCGTCGCCACCCGGCTGCGCATGGGAAAGGACTTCGGCTTCGAGCTGGACGCCGTGCGCAACGCGCTCCAGGGCGCGCCCTTCGCCGGCTGCAACAGCATCGGACAGATCGCGCGCGCGGAGGGTGAGCTGGGCGGCTTCCACAACTGTACCGCGGTCGTCTGCGTCTTCCCGGAGTAATCCCCTGGTCGAAACGCTGGCCCTGGTCGAAGGCCTCGTGGACGTCGCCCGCCGCGCGGGCGCCGCGGAGGAGCTCGCCTCTCACCTCGGCGGCGCCCATCTCGTCATCTTCGTCAAGGACGAGGACACCGGCAGCTACCTCCCCGCCGTCGGCTTTCCGCAGACCCTGCCCGACGGGCGCGCGTGGCGCGACCTCGTGTCCTCGTGCGCGTCGGAGGGCTCGTGCAGCGGGACGCTCGGCTGGCCCGGCGGCGGGGACGCGCTCCCCGCCACCGCGCTCGCCGCCGAGGACGGCGCGGTTGTGGTGTTGCTGGGGCGCGACCCCCGCCTGGACGTCGCCCGGGAGACCCTTCCCCTGCTCCGCATCGTCGCCGCCGTCTTCCGGGCCGAGCGGCGGGCCATGGCCGCAGCGGCCCAAACCGCGATCCTGAGGGACACGGGCCGCCGGGCCGAATCGCTGAGCGCCGCGCTCTCCCATGCCCAGGGCGAGCTCAGCGCCTCGCTGCGCGCGCTGCGCGAGGCCGGCCGCCGCAAGGACGAGTTCATCGCGATGCTCGCCCACGAGCTGCGCAATCCGCTGGCCGCGGCCACGCACGCCATCCAGGTCATCCTCTCCCCCACTCCCGGGCCCGACATGCGCCAGCACGCAGCGGAGATCATCGACCGCCAGACCCGCACGTTGTCGCGGCTGGTGGACGACCTCCTGGACATGTCGCGCATCACGCTCGGGAAGCTGGAGCTCGAGAGGAACGCCATCGCCCTGGCCGCGGTGGTCCGCCGCGCGGTGGATTCGGCGCGCCCGGCGCTCCAGACCGCCGGGCAGACCCTGGAGGTACGGATCGATTCCGAGGCCTGGGTGCTGGGGGACGCGGTGCGCCTCGACCAGGTGGTGGCCAACCTGCTCGCCAACGCCGCGCGTTATGCCGGCCAGGGGGCCCGGGTCACCGTCGAGCTGGTCGAGCAGGCCGGCCGCGCCCGACTGGCGGTGCGCGACAGCGGCGCCGGGATCCCCGCTGACCTGCTGCCCCGCCTGTTCGATCGCTTCAGCCAGGGGCAGCAGGGCCTGGGCCGGAGCGCGGGCGGGCTCGGCATCGGCCTGGCGCTCGTGCGGTCCATCGTGGAGATGCACAAGGGCTCGGTCGCCGCGCTCAGCGAGGGGCCGGGGCGTGGATCGGAGTTCGTGATCGAGCTGCCGCTGACCGCGCCCGTCGTCGCCGCGGCAAAGGCGCCCGTGGATGCCGTGGCCTCCGCCTCCCGCCGCGTGCTGGTGGTGGACGACAACGTGGACTCGGCGGAGATGCTGGCCGTCATCCTCAAACAGTGGGGGCACGAGGCCCGCCTCGCCCACGACGGCGAATCCGCGCTGCGGGACGTGGAGAGCTACCACCCGGACCTCGTCCTGCTCGACATCGGCCTGCCCGGCCTTTCCGGATATGCGGTGGCGGAGCGCGTGGTCCAGCGGGGCGGAGACCGCCCGCAGCTGGTCGCCCTGACGGGCTATGGGCAGGCGGATGACGTCGCGCGCGCGCTGGAGGCCGGGTTCGACCACCATCTGCTGAAGCCCGTGGACTTCAAGCGCCTCCAGGACGTGCTGGCCCAGCCGTGGCCGGCCGCGCCCTGACCTCGTCGCCGGCGCCGGGTCAGGCGATCAGCAGCACCACGCTCATGAACGCGCTGTAGAGGACAAAGACCAGGATCTCGTAGCCGAGGATGTCCCGGAATTCGAGTCGAGCCACGCTCAGGAGCGGGATCGCCCAGAACGGCTGGATGATGTTGGTCGCCATGTCGCCGTAGGCGTAGGCCATGGCGACCTTTGGCACGGGGACGCCCAGCTCCTGTCCCGCCTTGACGACGTAGAGCGCCTCGATCGCCCACTTGCCGCCGCCGGAGGGGACGAAGTAGTCGAGGAACGCCGAGTACCAGAACACGATCAGGGGAAACGTGCGCGGCGTGGCGATGGAGACGAACCACGCGGCCAGCAGCGCGGCGACGCCGGTGCCCTTGATGATCCCGTAGATCCCCGCGTACAGCGGGAACTGCAGGACCACGCCGTGCAGCGAGCGCGCGGCCTCCTCGGAGGCCTTGATCACCGATGCCGGGCTCGGGTGCAGGAGGATGCCCAGCGAGAGGAACAGCAGGTTCACGGTGTCGAGGGTGAGGTTCAGCCCGCTGCCCCAGATGTGCCGCGAGATGTAGAGGAGCCCGAGGCCTCCGACCGCGCGGTTGGCGAAGGCGCCGTGCATCAGTCTGTCGGCCGGCGACGGGTGCTCCGGCCGCGTCGGAGGAACGAACCCGACCAGCGACCCCACCGCTTCCGGATCCGCGCGCACGACACGATCCGGGGGCGGATGCAGGAGCGCGGAGAACAGGGTCAATCCGCCGATGACGATCGCCGTGAGGCCGAGGTTGAGCGGCGTGAAGACCGTCTGGCTGAGTGGGATGGGGCCGGGGATGAGCCCGTCCTTGATCATGAACGTCCCCGGCGTGGCGAGCAGCAACGGCACGGAGCCGGATGGGCCGGCGTGGAAGGTGGCGCCCATCCCGAGATACGCGACCGCGACCAGCAATCGGTAGTCGGCGTCGGGATGGCGTCGCGCCATGAAGCGCACGAGCACCGCGGAGGCGATGAGGCCCATCCCCCAGTTCAGCCAGCAGATGGTCATGGACAGCAAGGCGGTCAGGGCGATGGCCTGGCGCGGCGAGCGCGGCACGCGCGCCAGCCCGTCGAGAACGCGCGTCATGGCCGGCGACACCGACACCAGGTACCCGGCAAAGATCACCACCGCGATCTGCATCGAGAACGGCAGCAGCTCCCAGAAGCCGGAACCCCACGCGTCCAGGGTGCGTGACGGGGACGCCCGCCCGAGCGTCATCCCCATCGCAAAGGTGGCGAGGGTGAGCAGGCAGGCGATGGAGAACGAGTCGGGGATCCACCGCGAGGAGACACGCGCCAGGCGGTCGGCGAGGCGCGGGAGCAGAGGAGTTGTCATACGCGGTTAGCCATCAGCCAGGGTTGTTCACGCGCAAGTCACGTTACATTGCCGTTCGCGGCCGGGTTCTCCGCGGGGACAGGAACAGACCCCCGTACCCGTCAGCCGCGTCGCCTCTTTGCCCTTTCTCGAGCGAGCCGCGGCGACAGCGTACGGATCGTTTCTCGTCGCGCGCCATGCTGGGGACTCTCCGTCTCGTCACACGCTCGCCCTGTGTATCACGTGAGCCTGTCTCCCGTCCGCCGGATCGGCCGCGCCATGTCCAAGCCCTTGCCTGCAGATGCTGGTCAAAAGGCGTTTTTAGGTTGCGTACTCGTTCCAAGCCGGGTTGGCTTTCGCCGTAAGCGGGTGACGTCTCGCGGACGACGGATGGATCGAACGGTCCGAACTCCTGCTCCGCTTCGTATCGATTGTGGCGGCGGCAGTGGAGGACGATGTTGTCCACTGTCGCGGGCCCCTGCATGGCGAACGGTTGGACGTGATGGAACTCCAGGAACGCGCGCTGATCGCACCGCCTTCCCGTGGACGCAACGAACGCGCACCGGTCTCCGTCGCGCTTCGAGACTTCGCGCTTCACTTCGTTCGGGATGTGCCGTGGCGGTTTCCCGGCGCATCTATCCGTTCTGGGACGGATAGACCGTCCGGATCCGGGATTCGCGGTGGCGCCGAGCTTCTGCTTCTCGACCTTCTCCAGGAGCAGGGCGAGCGCGCGGTCGAAGATCGCGCCCGGATCGCCGTCGGGGATCTCCCGCCGCAGCAGGGTCTGCACGCGCCGCAGCCTGCGGTGGGTCTCCGCGCCGATGGTGAACTTCACGTGGTAGCGCTCGGGCGCGGAGGGCTGGATGGTCGGCCGTGGAGGCGAGAAGACGGTTGGCTTCACCTCGGCAGAAGGACGCTCGCCCGCGCCTTCGTCCCACGATGCCGGTTCGACAGGGAGCGGCAGTGACGGCGGGGGGGCCGACGCCGGCGGTCGTGGGGCGTCGGGTGCCGCCGCCCTGCGCACCGAGCTACGCAGGTCGGGCTGCGGGTCCAGCTCGCGAAGCAGGACCTCGATTTCCTGCCGGGTCCTGTTGACCGCCCGGGCCAGGATCGCCTCGTGGCTTTCCGGCGTGAGGTGTCGCGCCAGCCGCCGGATGTTGGTCAGGTTGGTCTCGCCGGTAGCGAGGAGGTCCAGGATG
>Ga0136617_10000568_pt1 | contig 31408 bp, 31 predicted proteins | sample AntDrymUQ3222106_2_FD_129672 | JGI IMG/M metagenome (GOLD analysis project Ga0136617, IMG submission 129672) | Polar desert sand microbial communities from Dry Valleys, Antarctica - metaG UQ322 (21.06) | ecosystem: Environmental > Terrestrial > Soil > Desert | place: Antarctica: Dry Valley... | reverse complement strand
TCCCCGTCTGGAAAGCACAATCCAGATCGATGGGAAACTCGAGGAGCCAGCGTGGTCCCAGGCCACCCGGCTCACCGGCTTCTGGCAGTACCAGCCGGTGGATGGCCGGCCCGCCGAGGAGGAGACCCAGGTCCTGGTCTGGTACGCACCGGACGCGATCCACTTCGGCGTCATCGCCCACGACCGCAATCCAGGTTCTATCCGCGCCACCGTGGCGGATCGGGACAACATCGACAACGAGGACTATGTGGTCCTCGACCTCGACACCTTCCATGACCGGCGCCGCGCCTTCTTCTTCGGCGTAAACCCCCTGGGTGTCCAGGCCGATGGGGTGCGCAGCGAGGGCGCCGGCCAGGTCAGCAGCCTCATTCCAGGCAGCGTCGACAAGAACCCCGACTTCACCTGGGACTCGAAGGGCCGGATCACCGACCGGGGTTACGAGGTCGAGATCCGCATTCCCTTCCGGAGTCTTCGGTATCCGGGAAGCGGGCCCCAGACCTGGGGGTTCAATGTGACCCGCGTGGTTCAGCGCACCGGCTACACCGACACCTGGACCGATGTGCGGCGGGCCAACGCCAGCTTCCTGGGGCAGGAGGGAGCCCTGGGCGGACTGCACGACATGAGGCACGGCGTCACGGTCGAGGCGCAGCCGTTCGTTACCGCCACCGCCGATGGGAGCCGCGACGGCCTGACCGGAGGGTTCATCCGCGAGAATGTGAACCCGGACGCGGGACTCAACCTGCGGCTTGGCTTCAGCAGCTTTGCCCTCGATGCCACCGCCAATCCCGACTTCAGCCAGGTCGAGAGCGACGAAGGGCAGGTGACGGTCAACGAGCGCTTCGCCCTTTTCTTTCCGGAGAAACGGCCGTTCTTCCTCGAGGGCATCGAGCTGTTCGGCTCGCCTCAGACCCTGGTGTACACCCGCCGCATCGTGAATCCCAAGGCCGGCGCCAAGCTCACCGGCAAGTTCGGCCAGCTGGGCGTAGCGCATTTGACCGCGGTGGATGAGACGGATGCGGGCAACGCGTGGTTCAACATCACCCGGCTTCGCCGCGACTTCGGCCGCAACTCCATCGCGGGTGTCACCTTCACCAACCGCGATCAGAGGGGTGCCCACAACCGGGTTCTCGCCGGCGACTTCCGTTACGTCTGGAATCTCTACTTCGCTCAGTTCCAGTACGGCCGCTCCTGGACCAGCGACGCGCTCGGCGGCCGGAGCGCTTCCATCTGGCAGGCCGAGTATGACCGGACCGGACGCACCTGGGGGTTCAACTATCTGTTGAATGGCCAGGGCGACGGGTTCGATGCCCAGGCCGGTTTCGTCAACCGGCTTCGGAGCGGGGTGGTGACCGGCCACGCCTTCAATCGTCTCACGCATTATGGCAAGCGCGGTGCGTTGCTGGAGAACCTCACCATCTTCTTCGGGCCTGAGCGGACCTGGGCTTATCATCGCTTCGGTTTCAGGCCCGGCCTGGAGGGAAGGGAGCAGTTCGATGCCACCTTCCAGCTGCGGGGCGGTTGGGAGTTGAACGGGCACTTCGAGCGGGTCTTCGTGAATTTCGAGGACGACATGTTCTCCGGTTACACCATCGGGAGTTCCATCGGGCCGGCGTACCGGCCGGCCGACAATTTTTCCGGCTTCACCTGGCAAACCAAGGTCACGACTCCGACCTGGCAGCAGCTGGGGGCGGAAGTGTCGTACCAGCGGGGCAGGGCCGCGATCTTTCAGGAGGGGGCGACGGGAACCGGCTGGCAACTCACCGGGGAGTTGAATCTGCGCCCCACCTCGACCGTCCGGGTCGCGGCGACGGGCACGGTATTTCGGCTGGCCCGCCTCGACGGTAGCGAGTTTGCCCGCTCCACCATTCCCCGGCTCAAGCTGGAGTATCAGCCGAACCGGGCGCTCTTCTTTCGGGTGATCGGGGAGTACCGCTCCGAGCGCCGGGCGGCGCTGCTGGATCCTTCGACGGGCGACTCGCTGTTCGTTGGCGGCGGGCCTCAGCCTGCGACCGAGTACAACGGGCTCCGGGTCGATCTCCTCGCCTCCTTTGAGCCCACTCCGGGAACGGTGGCATTTCTCGGCTACGGCAGCTCGATGGAGAGCGACCGTGAGTTCAACTGGTCCCGGCTCCAGCGGGTGAACGACGGGTTCTTCGTGAAGCTGGCGTATCAGGTCAGGCGGTAGGAGGGAACGAGGGAAGGAGGGAACGAGGGTAGGAATTTCACCCTGAGCCTGTAACGAGCCGCCGGCCCCGTAGCTGTCACCCTGAGCCGCAGGCGAGGGGACCAGAACGCGAACACTCAACGATCTGTTCATGTCTTCCGGACCTTTGTTGGTTTCGCATCTCTCGGGCCGCGTTCCCGCCTTCCCGCCTTCCCGCCTTCCCGCTGTCCCGCCGTACCGCTGTCCCGCCGTACCGCTGCCCGCCTACGAACATCGTGGTGTCAGCGTCCCGGACCGATCGGCCGTGCTGCCGGACCGATCGGCCGTGCTGCCGGAGTGGTCGGTAATGCTGCCGGAGTGGCACGAAGGGACTGTTGGTTCAGCAGAAAATGGCTGCGGACTGACTGGCAGTGCTGGAGGACGAAGCTGCAGTGCCGGAGGAGGGAGCGGCGGTGCTGAAGGATGGATCGTCAAAGCTGTGCTGCCCGTACGCGGCACTGGCAGCATCGCGCGCTGCACCGCGCGCCGCTCGCAGCGCCGCATACGCCGAGACCATTTTCCCGTGTTGGGAGCCGAGAAACGCCCCGACCTCGGCTGCGATGGGATCGGACGAGAGTTGTGTCACAAGCGCGGCAAGCAGGAGAAAGCTCTCCTGCGCGCCGCTCGCCGTCGCGTCTACTCGTTCACGCGCCATCTCCAGCATCACGCTGTCGGGCTCGCACGATGGCGGCCCGCGCTTGAAGTACCACCGGGTCAGGATGGTGCCGCCAGTCGTAGCCACCTCTTCCTGGCCCTGGAGGACACCCTCTTTGTTGGGGATTCCGCTGACAGTCGCGCCTTCCGGATCCTCGTTGTCGAGCGCCTGGATGTTTTCCTGTCCCGGGTCGGTGGTGAGACCCCAACAGGTGATCTCGCTGGTGGTAGCCTCTTGCTGGTCGGACATGTATGCCCCGTTCCAAGCGGTGTTGCCCTGCTGGGCCGCAAGTGACAGGGGGAGAAGGGTTGCCGCGAGCGCCCAAGCGGCAGACCCCCCAGTGCGGGCGCTCATGCGGTAATCGTCTTCACGAGTTAAGCCGAGCGCGCGGAAGGTGGCGCCTAATCATGCTGCGGCATTGAGCGGCCCACCAATCCAAGCGGCACACTACGGGTCCCGGGCCAGCTCCGCACGGAGCCGCGGGCCTCCCGCACCATCAACTGACCGGAGATGCCGCCGTCGAGGAGCAGGGCGTTTCGCGCGCCGAGCCCGCCCATGACGGCGGCCATTTCGGGTGAAGTGAGCCCGAACGGTACTCGTCCCAGGGTTGGGCCCAGGGCATCGAAGCGGGTCAGGGCCACCACCACTCGGCCGTCGTTCAGGGTGCCGAGTGCCAGGCGGGCATCCCGGTGTGAGAGGTTCACGCCCGAGCCCGGCTCCCTCAACGATGCCGGCACCACCCCGTCCATCAGCAGCATCGGGTAGCTCTGGAACGCCTCGCGGGCGGTGCCCCGCGCCCGCTCGGCGGCGACGCGGCCGGGTGCCACGACCCTCACAGCGCCCGAGCTGTCCACTACAACTGCGCCGGCCAGCGGGGCGTACTCGGGTGCGAGTATTTCCTGTCCTTTGCTCAGAACCCAGCCCCAAGGCAACCGGTTGCGGAACTGTCCCGCGTCGAGCGCCAAAGCAGCGTCGCTATCTGCATTTGCAACCGTCCAGCTCACGTCTTGTGTGAGCGCCGCTACCAGCGAGAGGTCTATCTGACGAGGGTCGACCCGCACCACGATGACGCGGGTGCGCCAGGCCTCGCTCGCGCCTCGGAGCAGCAGCTCGCCCCACTCCACGCCCGTCGACCCGGCGCGCCAGGTTATGCGGTCTGCGAGCGGCGCATGGTCTCCCCACCGGGCCGGCGCTGAGTCCCGGCGCCACCAAGTCACCCAACCGGAGGCTCCGTGGACGGCGAGCGTCGCCGAGCGAGCGGATTCCGCTCCGGGCCCTGCGGCACCGATTGCACCGCCGGCGATGGCCGCCGCCACGCCCAGCCCGGCGGCGGCCCGCAGCATAGAGATCATACCGCGACCGTCACCGGCACCCGGCCATCTGGATCTGCTGCATCGTGTCGGCGATCGCCATCAGCTTCGGCGTGTCGCCGGCTGCCTCCGCCGCCTCGGCTCGCTTTCCGAGCGCCTCGATCCGGGCCTGATGCTTCAGCACGTTGTTCGACATGCAGTCGCCCCTGCTCGACGCCGCCGCGGACATCTCCGGCGAGGGCTGTGCGGCGGTGGGGGTGTGCGTCGGCGCCGGCTCGGGCTTCGCCGCCTGGACCGCGGGCTGCTCTCTGATTCCCAGCAGCGGTTTGAGCTCGGCCGCTTTGGCCGAAACCGCCGACTTCTCGGAGGGTGACACGCCGCCCGCAGGGGGAGCGCCCCCGAGGATCCCAAGGACCCGCTCTTTGACGATTGCATGCTCGCCCCGGCTGAAGCCCGAGGCCTTGACCTCCAGGTTCTCGGCCCGGGCGTCGACCTCGCGCTGGGCCTGGTAGTAGTCGCCGCCAGGCTCCTGGGGCTGCTTCACGACGCAGCTCGGGTCCTGCATGGCCATAGAAGAATCCTGGTAAACGGCCGTGAGCTTCGGGTCGAGGGCGTTCTGGGCCGCCACCATCTTCTCGATCAGGCCGTCGTACTTGTCCGCGATCTTCTTGTTGCCTGCCATCCGCTGGTAGAAGACTTGCTGTGCCGCATCGCACTTGACCCTCGCCTCGGCGTACGAGGTTTCGGCCCGATTATGCCGGCCGTAGGGCGTGTCCGCCTCGGAGGCGGCCTGGCGCTCGACTTGGCCGGCCTTGAGCCCGGCGAGGAGCTGATTCACCACGTCCGCGGTGAGCACGATCATGCCGCCCTGCTCTTCCGGAGCGGCACCCTCGGCGTTCGCGGGCTGGGCTGCGGCCGGCTTGATCTTCTTCTTGAGGCCGCCGAACTGAGCGGAGGCGGGCGTGGCGATAGTGAGCGCCGCGAGCGTGGCCAGGGCGAGCCGGCCGAAAGCGGCGAGCCGCATGTATGGACTCCGCATGGTCTCTCTGTTCTCAGGTTTCAGGAGCGTGGATGGAAGATCGGGAGCCACTCATGTGTAGGCTGCCGCGCGGGAGCGCCAGAAGCGGTACGGCGGTTGCCGGGTGGTCGGTCAAGCAGGTCACCCCGAGCGATCCCAATGTTCGGAGCATTACAGGAGGGATGAGGGCTTGAATCCTGCGCGGTGTGAAGGCGCCTAATGCTGGGCGCCGTGACGGGTAAGGCGGGTGGCGAGGTGCTTCTTCACGTCCGGCCATTCGGCGGCGAGAATGCTGTACATCACCGTGTCACGGACCGTCCCGTCCCGCCGGGAGTGGTGATGCGGATCACCCCATCCTTTCGGGCGCCGAGAGCCGCAATGGCTTTTTGGGACGCGAAGTTGAAGTTATCCGTGCGGAAGCCGACGACCTGGCACCCCAACGCCTCAAACGCATGTGCCAGCAGAATGAGTTTGGAGGCGGTGTTGACGTGACTCCGCTGCCATCTTGCCGCATACCAGGTGTAGCCGATCTCGACCCGATCGATCGGAGCAACGATATCGTGGTAGCGCGTACTTCCCGCGATGGAGTCCGTCGCTAACTCCCGCACCGCCCAGGGCAACATGTGACCAGCCTGCTGGCCGGTCAGTGCGTCGGCAATGTATTCGCCGGTCTGCTCCGGCTCCGGAACGGAGGTGATCCAGAGCTCCCAGAGCCGGCCGTCGCTGGCGGCGGCGGCCAGGCCATCTCGATGACTGGGGGCAAGAGGCTCCAGCCTGATTCCGTAGCCCTCGAGTGTGACGGGAGCGAGTGCGATCACGAGCGACTCAGAAGTTCACTGAGGCGCCGGGTGCGGTAGCCAAAGACTCTTCGTAGCTGCAGACGCACCAGCGGGTATGCGGCCTCGCCAAGCGGAAACAATGGTAGCCGGTAGCGGACTTCATCGGTGACCAGTGTCCCACCGGGCGCCTCGTGGAAGTAGTGAGTGTGCACCCACTTCGCGTAGGGCCCGGTCACCTGCTCATCGACGAAGCTCGAATCGGGATCCCACAGGGAGATCAGGGTCTTCCAGTGGAAGGGGATGCCAAACAGATGGATTCGGTAATTGATGACCGCGCCAGCGACAATACGAAGGGGTAGTGGAGTGATGATCTGGAAGCGCAATTCTGGAGGAGTGATCCGCTCCAGGTTCTCCGCGGCCGCAAAAAAGGCGAACACCTCACTCCGCGGCCGGGGAATGAACGTCCGGGCGGTCAAGCTGTGCTCGGCGGATGGCATCGCTCCTGTCCGTCTGCCTGGTCAGGGGGCCGACAATGTCACGTCTTCAAGCGGTGTTCCGGCTGCGCACAGGGGGCACTCCGCCGGTTCCCAAAGCTCGTAAGCATCCTGGGCGACAGCCTCCATGGACACCTGCTCCTGAGTAAAGAAACGGGCCGCGAGGTCACCCAGCACCAAGCAGCGCGCTGGCCACCACCGGCAGCGCGCCCCAGGTCTGGAGTTCCAGATAGGTGCCTCGCAGTGCCGACCCGGCGCTCATGACGTCATCTACCATGGCAACCCGCCGGCCCCGCCCCCGCGATTGGTAGGCTGGCGGCAGCTGGTAGCGGGTTCGATAAAGCCCGTCGGCCGGTGCGGGCATTTGTCGCCGGGCTTGTGCTTCCGCAGATGTCCGGTCAGGCGCGTGACGAAGGGCGCGATCGCGGGGCTCCGCGAAGAGGGCATCGAGATCCAGCCAGAGCGAGCTATGGTGGCCCGACTCGAGCCGAAAGTGACCTCGTCGACCGTGCACCAGCTCCAGCAGTCCAGCGAGCGTCGGCTCCGCCATTGGGCCTCGGGCAACGAACTGGGAACCGTGGACCTACGTGGCACCGGTAGACCCTGCGGCAGCCTGGGCGCAGGTCACGCGGATGTGCATCGGTGTGTAGATGCCGAGGGTGAGGAAACCCACGAGCTGGTTCAGGAACGACTGTTGGGTTTCTACCTTTGCCACCCCCTGCGGGCAGCGATTCGTCGTTTCGACAGTTTTCGGCGGTACCAGCCCGTAAATCCAGCTCGAGGCAAACGTTTGGTCCAGCACCTGGGTTGAAGGTGTCAATCCGGTTTCGACCGTTGCATGGAAACATGCGCCCAGCGGGGAGAGTGCAGCCAGGAGCACAGCGACATTTCTGATTTGCATTCTATCCTCCCAAGAGTGGACCCCATTACGTCCCACCGGCCGGCCAAGCACCTCGGCGCATTCGCCTGCTGCCTCAAGGAGCAGGGGCGTGGGTTCCGAAGTGAAGCTCAAACGCGTTGGACTCCCTGGCCGCCTGTGGCAACGCCACGCAATCGTCGGAGTCGTCAGCGTACTGGGCACAGAGCGAGAACTCGATGCGGAACCGGCCGACGCGCTCCCCGGGGGTGATCGGTGGTTGAGCCGAAGGTGAATCGGTACTACCGAGGCTCACGCGGGCCGACAGGGTGGCATCCGGGAGAACGCGGCCGGTGGGAACCCCGCCGACGCACGCCCAGACGGTGCCGAGGAAGGTGCGTGCAGTGCTATCCGGCCCGGTGCGTCGCAGGCCGTAGATCGGTCCCGGGTACTCGCGCGTACAGCGCTGGTAGTAGACTATCCGGCTGGTCGTGTTAGTGTAGGTCGCTAACGCCTCAGCCTCGTAACCGCCATCGACGCGCGCGAGTACGTACACTCCGGCGTCCGTCCTGACCGCGGGCGGTGCGCCGGGCGGTAGCACGAAATCCTCAGGGCCCACGTTGCTCCCGCCGCAGGCAAAGCCACCTGCCAGGGTAATCCCAAAGAGACGAACGTAGCTTCGCATAGATCCGCCTGGAACAGAGATTCGTGCGTCCAGCGTCATGCCCGTGCTAGTTGGTGCGCCAGGCGACTCCGGCAAGGATGACAAACTCGTGACGAAACTGTGAGCCGGCCGGCTGAATCGGGTCACCGAGGAATTGTCCTGGATACGCCTCGGCAAAGCGACTGCTGAACAGGTACTGCTGCATATTGAGTGTGGCGGCGAGCCGGGAACTCACCCGTACGCTGCCGCCCAGGTCCACCAGACCGCCGAGGTCGGTATTTCGCGTGAGGAGAGAGGTATCGCTACCGCGATGAAAGATCAGCGCCGGGCCGACTCCAACCACCAGGCCCAACCGCGACTCCGGCCGGGTTATGCGGGCCCGAAATGTTGCGCTGGAGAAGATGACCTGGGTTTCGAACTGTTCTATCGGAGTTCCCAACGGGGCCCCCCCGTTCCAACTGTGATTCCTCGACCACGCCAGACCGCCCTCGATACCCCATCGGTTGGACAGCCAACCGCCGGCTCGCAGACCCAGGGTGGTGGCCTCACCCTTTGCTCCTTCTAGCCCTAGTCCCCGGATCGGATCCACCACCGCTCGTTCGGGGCGGTCGAGTCGGGCCGCATGCACCCCACCCTGCAAGGTGACCGTGACCTGAGCGGCCGCCGGAACCAGCGGGATGGCCAGGAGGCAAAGCATCGATGCGAAATGGAACCAGAAAGGCCGGGCGATGCGGGCCAAGTGAATCTGCATAGAGACCTCCGGAGGGACGGTGCACACCGATGAGACCGGCACTGACGAAAATGCATCGTGCGCCGGCGGACTGCCAGACCCAAAACGCGAGATCGAGGGGCCGGAAGGGGCCACGGCGGCTTAATCGGGCGGGGACTCGTTAGCGGCGCCGCGCCGCCTCCAGGACCGCCGTCCCGAGCGACGCGTCGCCCAGCGTCACTCCACAGCGTGGGCACCGGGTCAGGGCATTGAGCTCGATCAGTTCGAAGGGGTGTCAGGAACGCGAAGGGTCAACTGGGAGATCTTACCGCCGCGACCCGCGGTGACCGCTGGTGCCGCGCAGAGGAAGAAAGCCAGGCTCCAATCGTACTGCGATATGAAGGATACTGTGCCAGTGATCCAGCGCCTGAGCCAGGACCGGTTGATAGCTGGTTGATGATGCCCCGCTAGTCTCGTTCCGGCCCAATCGCCACCGCTACTCCCGTTGCAGCCGGGATGCCGCCCCGACTACCTTGGTTCCGCGCGAGCACTCCCTTGGGTAATCACCCTTATGCCATCATCTCATCCTATGCCGTTTGAGACCTCTGTCGTCCAGGCTGCTCCGGCCGGGTATGAGACTCCGCTCCTGGCGCTCGCGCTGGCGCGTGGAGGGCTGCCGTCCTCGCTCGCGGGGTTAGACAAGCAGACCGGCGGCTCGATCGCCCGTGTCCTCTCCACCGGCGACTTCTCCGCCAAGAAGGACGAGACGACAGTACTCTATCCGCCGGGTGCCGCGCCGCGAGTGCTGCTGGTGGGGCTCGGCAAGCCGGAGGAGGTCGACCGCTCTGCCATTCGCCGCGGGGCCGCCGTCGCGGCCAAACGTGCGCGCTCCCTCGGCGTGCCTCGTGCCGCCTTTCATCTGTCGGCTGAAGCGCGTGGCAAGCTGACCCCCACCGATGCGGGGCAGATGATTGCCGAGGGCCTCAACCAGGGCGCCTGGCAGTACAACGAGATGAAGAAGCCCGGGGAGGACAAGAAGCCTCCGCTGGAGCGGTTCGACGTAATTGCCCCGGAAGGGCCCGCCGAGATGATCCAGGGCCACAAGACTGGCGAAGCTATCGGGGCGGGGCAGACGTTCGCGCGAGGGCTCCAGGTGCTGCCTGGGAACGTGGCCACCCCGACCTATGTGGCCAACGTTGCCCGTGAGCTGGCCGGGCGCTACGGCTTTGGAATCACCATCCTCGACCAGGCGGCCATTATCAAAGAGAAAATGGGCGCGCTGATGTCGGTGGCGCAGGGCAGCGCTGAGGAGCCCCGTTTCATTGCCATCGAGTACCGGGGATTGGAAGCGCCGCCCATCGTATTAATAGGAAAGGGCGTCACCTTCGACACCGGCGGCATCTCGATCAAGCCGGCCCAGAACATGGAAGACATGAAATACGACATGTCGGGCGCAGCCGCCGTGCTGGGCACGTTCGAAATGTTGGGCCGGCTCAAGCCCAAGGTGCATGTGGTCGGCCTCATTCCCAGCACTGAGAACATGCCGTCCGGCACGGCGGTAAAACCGGGAGACGTTGTCACCAGCCACCTCGGTAAGACCATCGAGATCATCAACACCGACGCCGAGGGACGGCTGATCCTGGCCGACGCGCTCTCGTACGCCCGGCGCTACCACCCGGCCGCGGTGGTGGATATCGCCACACTCACCGGAGCGATCGTGGTGACCCTCGGGCACACGGCATCCGGCCTGATGGGCACTGATGAGAAGCTGGTCGAGGAGATCCGTGGCGCCGGCGACAGGGCCGACGAGCGGGTCTGGCCCTTGCCGCTGTGGGACGATTATCGTGATCTGATGAAGTCCGACATCGCCGACGTCAAGAACAGCGGGGGCCGGCCCGCGGGGAGCATCTCCGCCGCCTGGTTTCTGCGCGAGTTCGTGGACGGATTTCCCTGGGCGCATCTGGACATTGCCGGCACCGCGTACTCCGACCGAGACGATGCGACCCGGGTGAAGGGGCCCACGGGGGTCGGGGTCCGACTGTTCTCTGAGTTCGTGCTGGGGCGAACAGGGTGAGCGGTAAGCGGTGAGCGGTAAGCGGGCGCGGCTGACGCAGTCTGTAATGTCTGTCATCCTGAGCGCAGCGAAGGATCGGCACGAATCCGAGCCGATCCTGCTATTGGTTTTACTGCTTACACTTTTTGCTTTACCGCTGCACGCCCAGATCGCTGAAGTAGACTCGACCGAGTCGGATTCGTCCTACGCCGACACGGTCAGCACCACCGAGCGCTTCCTCAAGGAACAGCTTCAGGTCAACGTGCGCGTCCCCGTGCTCCCCATGCTTGGGGTCGAGGGGCCACGGCCGCCGCTCACCCGCATCGTCTTCACCCGCGATTCGATCGAATGGGGCCACGCCGCAACCGTGGGCGACCTGCTCACCGAGGTGCCCGGCGTCTTTCTCTGGCGCGGTGGTTACATCGGAAGGCCGGAGCCTGTGAGCTTTCAGGGGCGGGGTGGGGTGTCGGCGGAATTCTACCTCGACGGCATTCCCTACGTGCCCGCCGGGGTGGACAGCATCAGCGTGGATCCCGCGCTCTTTTCCATCAGCCTTCTCGATCGCATCGAGGTCGAGCGCTGGCCCGGGCAGTTGCGGGTGCACCTCTTTACCAGGCGGCACGACCGGCTGGCTCCCCGCTCGCGCATCGCGGTGGCCCGGGGTGACGAGGACTTTGCGCGATACGAGGCATCACTCGAGCGAAGGTTCCGCTCCGGACTCGGCTTCGGGCTCACCGGCGACTACCTGAGCTCTCCCACCATCAGCGGCGCCAGCAGCGACTACTCCAACACCCAGATCGCGGCTCAAGGCAGTTACATCCCCTCGCAGAGCTTTGGAGTCCAGTACCGCCTGCTCCGCTCGGGCCCAAACCGAGATGCATACGTAACCACCGCCGAGGGCATCGAGGACACCATCGGGGTGGGCTACGAGGCCAAACGCACCGACATGCAGCTGCGGATGACCCTGAAGGGGAAGGGGAGGGAAGGACTGGGCCCCCGGGCTGATCTGATCTACGCGCGCACCGGCTGGGACGGCGTCGGCCTGGATCAGCAGATCAACCAGATCGGAGGCTACCTCACCTACCAGGCCCCGAGCTTCTCCATCAGCGCATCGGCGTTTCACCGCACCCGCTGGACGCCGCTGGATGTCCGGGCCAGTGTCGGCTGGAATCCAGTTCCCCTTATCAGCGCAAGGGGAGAGCTGGTTCACCAGCGGCACTTCGGCGGCCGGAACAGCGACTACGCGAATCTGGCCGCCGGACTGGAGCTGGCGCGCGGACTTTCGATTACCGGCACGGCGCGGATCGGCAAAGTCGTTGCGGCCCCGGCCCTCCTCTTGGACCCCGAGCAGGATATCCGCGACTTTCAGGCGGCGCTGGGCTGGAACCGTAGCCGGCTCGGCCTCCAGGTGGCGTATGCCAGAACCGCCGCCTTTGCCCCGCCTGGCTACGCGGAGTTTCCTCGGATCACGGCGCTGGCTCCCACTTCCGGAACCGAGTGGATCACCGCGTCTGCCCGGCTTGCCCCTCTCCAGTGGATCACTTTGGAGACCTGGTATAGCGACCCCCGGAACGTCACGCCCGACGGTATACCTCCGACCCACTCGGTGGCCAGCGCCACCTTGCGCTCGAAGTTTCTGCGCAAGTTTCCCAGCGGCACTTTTGACCTGAAGCTTAGCCTCGCCATGGAGACTTGGGGGACCGGCGTGATCGGCCGCGATGCTCTGGGCGCCCCGGTAACGCTCCGAGGCGCCACTTTCATCCGCAGCCTCGTCCAGTTCGCCCTGGGGGGGTTCTCGGTCTATTGGGATCGGGTGAATCTGACCTCAACCCGGCTGGGTTACGTGCCGGGCTTCGAGATCCCGTCGTACGCCAGCAACTTCGGGGTGCGCTGGGAGTTTCTGAATTAGTCACGAGTCACGAGCCGCCAGCTACAACTGTGCCCCAGATGCGTACTGGTAGGGTGTTTGCTGGCGTCTCTCGACTCGTGACTCTCTACAGCCGATATCCCACCAGCGTTCCCGGTGCGGTCCGCAGGAAAAGCATCCCCGCTATGTCGTCGACCGCGTACACCGGTTCCCGCTCTTTGCCGAGTTCGACGCGAGCTCGCGGCTGACCACTGTCCTTGTCGACTTGAAGCAGAACGTTGCCCTTGCCCTCAGTTGCCCGAGTGAGCATGAAAACCGATCCCGGCACGGCGAGGGATGCCTTAAAACGCTTGGTGGCCACGGCCGCGGACTGGCGGGAATAGCCCTGCAGCTGTGCGCCGCCCTGCGTAAACGCGGTGGCCAGCTCGCCGGTGAGGCGCTGTGCCGCCGGATCGGTGGCCCGCCTCGAGGCCTGCGCGAACGCGTCCCCGTAAGCCGAGGCGGCAGCGCCGCGCAGCCCCGCTCGCACGGCATTCACCGCGTGCAGAGCCCGGAGCAGCCCGGGAAGCTGGGGCGCGGGATGGTACGTCTGCTGCTTCACCTGCCCGTCACGCCCGAGCACCACGAGGTTCTGGGGTGCGATGAGCACTATACCTTCCGGCCGGATCTCCATCGCGATCGGGTCTTCTCCACCCTGGAGCTTGATCTCTCCGCCAAGTGGCTTGTACGTGCCGTCCTCCCGATCGACCGCGTACAACCGGCGGTCGCGATTGGCAAAGACATAAAGCGTCCTGCCCTCGATTGCATGATGCAGGTAGTGCCGGTCGGCGTCGTACTTATTGGAGCTCATCGGCTTTCCGCTTTCGATGGCGTCCTTGAACCGCGGTTTCCCCGTATCCAGATCGATGATGTTCACCTCGGCGTTGGTGGCCGCGTCCGGGCGTGACACGTAGAGCAGGCCAGCCGGCGTCAGCTCCGCATAGGCCAGTCGGCCCTTGATCTTCACGTCCTTCTTCAGGCGCACCGTGGTTGCGGCCACATCGAGCACGTTCACAAAAGTCTTCGATTCGGCGTCTACGGCCAGCACCGCGGCGTCGCCCGCGGCCATCGCCTCCATCACGCTGCCGCGCATCTTGAGCGGCTTCGAGGCGATGGTCGTCCCGTCCTCGTACCGCGCCACGTTGAGGCCCGTCTGCACCACTCCGTTGATGACGGTGCGGTTGCCGGTCCCCTCACCTTCGGGCTGGCCTTCCGGGAGCATGACGATTCCGGCCGGATGCTGCACGATGTCGCGGATGCGGCCATTCACCATCGCTGGCTTTGCCCAAAGGGTTTGGCCGTCGGCCAGACCATAGGCCATCAGACGTTCATCGAAGCTCACGTAGATGCGATCTGACCGGTCGAGCGAGGGGTAGAGCCGCACATGCCGCGCGACCGCACCGGCCTTCGCCATGGGTAAAGTCGCCGTCCACCGGACCTCGCCGGTCCGCGCGTCCAGTGCGCGGAGCCCCATGAGCGTGTGGATCACGATCAGGTCAGGCCCAGCCTGAAGAACCTCCAGCTCGGTACCTTCGGACACACGTCGCACCAGGCCCTGGACCAGACCGCCGAGTCCCTTCTTCTTGGGCTCGGTCTGCTCGAAGAGCGTCTCGCTGGCCCACCGCTGGTCGCCGGTCACCAGATCGTAGAGCGCGACGACCGGTGGGCCGGCGGCGCGCCGTCCGTGGATGAGGAGGGTCCCGGTCTGCGGCAGAACGCGTCGGGTGACGATTTCCGCGAGGCCCAGCTTCCGTGAATCAAAGAGCCCTGCGCCGGTGACCGGATCGAAGATCAGCAGCAATCCCGGGCGGGCGGCCTCTACCAGGAGCGACCCCTCGATGGAGCGGACGCTGTCAGCGGAGAGTCCGCCGAGCTCAGCCTTCTCCCACGCCATCTGACCACGCTCGATGTCCACCCCCATGAGGGCGGCGTCGGTGGAAATCAGGAGCGTGCCTGCCGGCGTCACCTGCTGCCAGCGGATTTCCTGCTTCAGCTTGAGCGTCCAGGCCACGGTTGCTCGGCCCGATGCAGGCGTCGCCACAGCTCGGGACGAGGCCGGGGAAACGGTCTGGGCCTCGGCCGAGGTGGCGGCGGCCATGATGAGCAGCAGCAGGAGCGTACGGGCGGGCATGCGATCTCCCTGGCGACGGTGATGATGGGGTGGGGTCCGGCTGTTCGAAGGCAGATGCCGTGCCAGGCTCGTATTGCCGGAGACTCGCCCTACCAGGGTGTCATCCTGAGCGAAGCGAAGGAACTGGAGAGTCTTGAAAGCAGAGGGATCCGCGTCGTCGATTGGCTTCGGCTCCTTCGCTTCGCTCAGGATGACAACACTCCGGGCTACCAATCCATCAAATTCCTGGCTAAATTCCCGGGCTGTTCCGGCTCCCTGGAGGTCCGCTTGCCGTACAGCATGACGGGGTTCGGTGCCGCGGAGGGTGCGGTGGCCGGACGGCGGCTCCGGGTCGAGATCCGGACCGTAAACCATCGCTACTTCAACCTGTCAGCCAAGCTTCCCGGCGACCTCACCGTCTTCGAGGGTGAGCTTCGCGAGCGACTGCGGCGAGATTTCGATCGGGGGCACCTGTCGGTTCAGGCCCGTTGGACCGAAAGCGCCGATAACGTTACCGGATTCTCGGTGGATCTCGATCGCGCCCGGCTGGTGGCGGATCGTCTGCGCGAAATGCAGTCGGCGCTGGGACTCGGCGGCGAAGTAACGGTGGAGCTGGTGGCCCGGCAGTCCGACGTCCTTACTTCCGGCCCTAACGGCGTCAACGAGGTGACCTGGAGCGAGGTGGAGCCGGTAGTAGCCCAGGCCGGCGCTGAGTGCCGGGCCATGCGGGCTCGCGAGGGCGAGGCTCTGACCGCGGAGCTGTTACACCGGCTAGACCTCCTTGGGCGCTCGGCCACAGAAGTCGCGGCACGGGCCCCCGAGCGGCTGACTCGGGAGCGAGACCGGCTCAGAGGCGCGGTGGCAGAGCTGCTCGATGGCCGCTCCATAGACGAGGAGCGGCTGGCGCAGGAGCTGGCCTTCCTGGCTGACAAGCTCGACATCACCGAGGAGCTGGTTCGATTCAAGACCCATGTGTCCGCCGCGCGTGAGGCGCTGTCGGCCGACAAGCCCGTAGGCAAGCAACTCGGCTTTCTCGCTCAGGAGCTCGGCCGCGAGGTGAACACCATGGGTGCCAAGGCGGGAGACGCCGAGATCGCACAGAGGGTCATCGCCATGAAGGGCGAGCTCGAGAAGTTCCGGGAACAGCTCGAGAACCTCGAGTGAAGCGATTGCTGCTGGTGCTCTCGGCGCCCTCGGGCGGCGGGAAGACAACCATCGCGACGAAGCTGCTGGAGGCGCGGAACGACCTCGGCTATTCCGTGTCGGCCACGACGCGGGCAACACGCAACGGCGAGCGGGACGGCGTGCATTACCACTTCCTGAGCCGGCCGGAGTTCGAGCGGCGGCAGAAGAACGGTGAGTTCGTGGAGTGGGCCGAATACGGCGCGCAGCTCTACGGGACGCTCCAGCGGGAGATCGACGGGATCTTTGCCTCGGGACGTCATGCGGTGCTCGACATCGAGATCGAGGGCGCGCGGCAGATTCGGAAGAACTTTTCCAACTCGCTTCAGGTGTTCGTCCTGCCGCCATCGGCCGAAGTGCTGGTGGAGCGTTTGACCGGCCGCAACACCGAGAACCCGGACATCCTGCGCAAGCGGCTCACTCGGGCTTCCGACGAGCTGGCGGCGGTGGCAGAGTATGACTATGCCGTTGTAAACGAGGATCTGGACACGGCGGTGGAGCAGATTGCCGCCATTCTGGATGGCAAAGCCGACGAGCGCCTGGTGTCGCGCCAGCGCAATCTTCCCGCACTGGTGCAGCGATTGAGGCGGGATGTGGTGAAGGCGGCGGAAAGAATCTAGTCGGGAGCTAGGAGTCAGGAGCTGGGAGTCAAGGCGTAAACCAGACTTCCTCTCCCGACTCCTGACTCCTGACTCCTGACTCAGAAAACACGGAGCCCAAATGCGGATCATCACGCCACACGAAGTCGCCAAACAGGCCGGCAACAAGTACCTCGGCGTGCTCGTGGCCGCCAAGTTTGCCCGCTATCTGAACGAGTTTCCCAAGGATCAGCTGCAGCAGCCCTCGGAGAAACTGACCACCAAGGCAATGCAGGAGCTGGTGGACGGAGATCTGAACTACAAGCTGATTCGCCGCCGTCGCTCCGAGGCCTGACCGTGTGGGCCGGCCGGCACGTCATCCTCGGCGTGTCGGGCGGGATTGCGTGCTATAAGAGCTGCATCCTCGTTCGCCGCCTGGTTGACGCGGGCGCCCGGGTAGACGCGGTCCTCACCGCGGGCGCCGCGGAATTCGTCCGACCACTCACATTCGAGGCGCTGACAGGGCGCCCTGTTCTGAGCTCACTCTGGGGGCCGGGCGGGGCGCTCTCTCATGTGCGGCTGGGCCATGAGGCCGACATCATCATCGTGGCGCCGGCCACGGCGCAGCTGATTGCCCGGGTGTCGCAGGGCCTGGCCGACGACGTACTCACGGCGCTTCTGCTCGCCCGCACCGCACCGCTTCTGCTCGCCCCCAGCATGAACGACGAAATGTTTGCCAGCCCGGCGACTCGGGCCAACATCGAGACCCTGCGGAAGCGGGGCCTAGCCTTCGTCGGTCCCGAGAGCGGTCCCCTGGCGGAAGGACCATCGGACAGACCGGGGCGAATGAGCGAGCCGGAGACGATCCTCGCGCACGCCGCTCGGCTGCTGAGAGGCGGCGGCCTCTCCGGACGGCGAGTAGTAGTCACCGCCGGGCCCACCCGCGAGCCGATCGATCCCGTCAGGGTGGTGAGCAACCGGTCGAGCGGAAAGATGGGCTACCGGGTGGCAGAGGCGGCGTGGGAGCGTGGGGCGCAGGTCGTCCTGATCTCGGGGCCGACCGCGCTGCCCGCACCGGTTGGAGTAACACTTCGACTCATAGACTCCACCCGGGACCTCGAGGCGGCGGTGCGCGCCGAGCTACCAACCGCCGACGTTCTGGTGATGGCCGCCGCCCCGGCCGACTACCGGCCGAGCAGTCCGAGCGAAAGCAAACGGTCCCGAGTGGAAGGCGCTCTGGCGATTCCGATGGAACCCACCGAGGACATTCTCGGCTCCACCCGGGAGGATCGCAAGAAGGGAAGCGTGATGGTGGGCTTTGCTCTGGAGACAGGAGACGCTTTGGCCAAGGGGCTGGCCAAGCTCGAGCGGAAGGATCTCGATCTCATCGTGGTCAATGATGCACTGGAGCCGGGCGCCGGATTTGAGAAGGACACGAATCGCGTCGCCCTGCTCGGCCGGGATGGCACCAGGAAGATTCTCCCTCTCCAATCGAAGCGGGAAGTGGCAGAGGAGATCCTGGATATAGTGGAGCGTTCCCTTGGCCGATGAATGGCGGAGGTACCTGGCGCAGCAGATAGAGTTGGGAGGGGCGGAGGTGGTGCTCGGTCGGACGGTCGGACGGGCGGACAGGCGGGCGGTTTCGGTCGAGAGAAAGTCTCCTCCGGACGAAGAGGTTCTGAGCCCATCCGACGGACTGACTACTGGGGAGCTCGACAGGCAGCCAGCTCTACCGTCCGCCCGTCCGCCCGTCCGTCCGTCCGCCTGGAAAAAGGGAGCCCCACCAATCCCCGGCCCCGGCCTCGCGGTCGAGTCTCCCAGTCACGCGTTGGGAGATGAGCTTGTCGCCCTGAAGACCCTGGACGCCGTCGCCGAGCGGATCCGCACCACCTATTGCTGCGGGCTGTGTCCCTCGCGCATCAATGCCGTTCCCGGCCACGGGGATGAGAACGCGCGGCTCGTCCTGGTGGGCGAGGGGCCTGGCGCCAACGAGGACGCGCAGGGAAAGCCGTTTGTGGGTCAAGCCGGGAACCTTCTCAACGGAATTCTGGAGGCTATTGAAGTTCCCCGCACTTCGGTGTACATCACCAACATCGTAAAGTGCCGACCCCCCCAGAATCGAAAGCCTTTGCCCGATGAGGTCGCGGCCTGCATTCCATACCTGCACCGCCAACTGGACATCATTCGACCGAAAGTGATCCTCACCCTTGGCAGCACGGCCGCAGAAGCCATGCTGCGGGTGAGAAAGAGTCTGGGAGAGCTTCGCAACAAGGTGCACACGTACAACGGCATTCCGCTCGTCGTGACGTACCATCCCGCGGCGCTGCTCCGCAACCCGAACTGGAAGAAGCCGACCTGGGATGACGTCCGTATCGTCAGGCAACTACTCGACCGTTGATCCGTACGTTGGCCGGTCGGCCCCGTGGAGCCAGGAAGCCGAGCAGGCTGTGCTGGGCGCCATGCTGCTGGATCAGGATGCCGCCCTCCGTGCCGCCGAGCTGGTCGACGACTCGATGTTCTATCGCGAGCCGCACCGCCGGCTCTTCCGCGCCATGCTCGCACTCACCGAGCAGCGCACCGTCATCGACCACATCACCCTGCGCGATGAGCTGCTCCGCCGGGGGGAGCTGGAGACGGCGGGCGGACTCGAGTATCTGGCCGAGCTGGTGGACACCGTTCCTACCGCGGCCAACATCGAGTTCCACGCCAAGATCGTCAAAGAGAAGGCCATCGTCCGTCGCCTGATCGAGGCGTCCACTTCGATCATTACCGAGGCGTACGACGGACACTCCACCGCAAACGACCTCCTGGACGGGGCCGAGTCGCGGATCTTCCAGATCTCGCAGCAGCGGGGGGATGAGGGCTTCACCCGGCTCAAGGAGATGTTGTGGCCCACGATGGAGCGCATCGAAACGCTCCAGCGGAGTGGCAAAGCGATTACCGGCGTGCCGAGCGGCTTCGCAGATTTGGATGAGATGACCTCCGGATTCCAGCGCTCCGAGCTGATCATCGTCGCGGCGCGGCCATCCATGGGCAAGACGGCCTTCTGCCTCAATGTCGCCACCCAGGCGGCGGTGGACGGCTTCGGAGTGGCGGTCTTCTCGTTGGAGATGTCGAAGGAGTCCCTGGTGCAGCGCATGCTTTGCGCCGAGGCGCGGGTGGATAGCCAGGCGGTCCGCCGGGGCACTCTCAAGGATCCCGATTTCACCCGGCTGGCCCGCGCCGCCGGCATACTCCAGAGCTGCCCGGTGTGGATAGACGATTCTCCCGCTCTCAGCCTGCTGGAAATGCGCTCCAAGGCGCGCCGGCTCAAGGTGGAGAACGACGTCCGGCTTATCGTGGTGGACTACCTCCAGCTCATGCGCAGCCCGGAGTACTCGGAGAACCGGGTCCAGGAAATCTCCGACATCTCCCGCTCGCTCAAGGGCCTGGCCCGAGAGCTGGACATTCCGGTCATCGCGCTCTCTCAGCTGTCCCGCGCGTCCGAGCAGCGCGGGGGCGAGCGCCGGCCCATCCTCTCCGACCTGCGAGACTCGGGCGCCATCGAGCAGGATGCCGACGTCGTGATCTTCATTCACCGGCCGGAGATGTACCAGAAGGAAGACAGCGACGGCAACAGCCTCCAGGGTGTTGCCGAGGTCATCGTTGGCAAGCATCGCAACGGTCCCACCGGTACGGTGGACCTCTACTTTCATAAGCAGTTCACCCGGTTCGACAACCGGAGTGAACGGGAGGGACCGGAGTGAACATGGGTGGTAGGGCGGTACGGAGGTACGGCTGTAGGGGTCGTCACCGGAGTCATTGCGAGGCGCTTAAGCGCCGAAGCAATCTCGCGGCCTCCCGCTGCGTTGACAACCGGATTGCTTCGGGGGCGTTGCCCCCTCGCAATGACTGCCATGCCTAAATCCAGATCCGTCTACCGTTGCACCGAATGCGGGCACGAGCATCCCAAGTGGGTGGGGCGGTGTGAGGCGTGCGGGGAGTGGAATGCCATCGCGGAGGAACCGGGCGGTAGGGCGGTAGGGCGGAAGGGCGGTAAAGGATCTGGGCGAGGCCAACCTTCCTATCGCCTTACCGCCGTACCGCCTGCCCGCCTGCGTGACATCGCTGCTGAATCACTCACCAGGTGGCGGACGGGGCTTCCCGAATTCGACTTCGTTCTTGGCGGCGGCATCGTGCCGGGTTCGATGACGTTGATCGGCGGCGAGCCGGGTATCGGCAAATCCACGCTGCTGCTGCAGGCCGCGGCGCGGCTGGAAGCGGCAGGCCGTACGGTCCTCTACGCCAGCGGCGAGGAGTCGCCCGACCAGATCCGTCTCCGGGCCGACCGGCTGGAGGAAGACGCGGGGTCAGTGCACGTGCTGGGTGAGACCCGGCTCGAGGCCATTATCGATGCCGTGAGCACGGTCGGCGCCGATGTGGTGGTGATCGACTCCATTCAGACTGTCTACACCGAGACGCTGGAGAGTGCACCGGGCAATGTGGGCCAAGTGCGGGAGTGTTCCGGCCAGCTGATGCGGTTTGCCAAGGAGAGCGGTACGTCGGTCATCGTGGTGGGCCACGTGACCAAGGGCGGCGGGATCGCCGGACCCAAGACGCTCGAGCACATTGTCGATACCGTGTTGTACTTCGAGGGCGAGGCCACGCTGGATTACCGGCTGCTCCGCACCACCAAGAACCGCTTCGGCCCGGTGGACGAGCTCGGCGTCTTTTCCATGACCGAAAGCGGCCTCGTTGCGGTGCCCAATCCGTCCGCGGTTTTTCTTGCGGCCCGCGCGCAGGGCATCAGCGGCAGCGCTGTCACCGCGCTGATGGAGGGCACTCGGCCGGTGCTGGTGGAGGTGCAGGCCCTCGCGGCCAAATCGGGGTACGGCACTCCGCAGCGGGTGGCAACCGGGCTAGACCCCAAACGACTGGCAGTGTTGCTCGCGGTGCTGGAGCGCCGAGCGGAGACCTCGTTTGCCAATCTCGACGTGTTCGTGCAGGTCACCGCGGGGGTTCGGCTCCACGAGCCGGGCGCCGATCTGGCCATCGCGGCGGCGCTGCTCTCCAGTCTCTACAACCGGCCCGCGCCGGCCGACGTCATCTTCCTGGGAGAGATCGGCCTGGGCGGCGAGATCCGGCCCAGCGGCGCCAGCGAGCGCCGGATTTCGGAGGCCGTGCGGCTGGGCTTTAACCGGGTATTCGGCTCCTCCCGCAGCACGGTGCAGGTGCCCGGCGCCTCGCTGGTAGGGCTCGACCACGTCGAGCAGCTAGTGCGCGCACTTGCCGCGTGACGTAGGCGTTGTCGTGGTAGCCGCTGGGCGCGGCGAGCGGCTGGGTGGTGACACCGCCAAGCAGTATCAGTTGATCGGGGGGGTCCCCATGGTAATCCGGGCGCTGCAACCCTTCACTGGGCACCCTCACGTCGCCCAGGTGGTTCTCGTGCTGCCTCCCGATGACGCTGCCCATCCGCCGTCATTCCTCTCCGACCTCTCCGCCTTCCCCGGCCTCACTACAATTCCCGGCGGCCGCCACCGCGGCGACTCGGTCCGGGCGGGCCTGGTGGCCCTCCGCGCGGAGTGCACCGTGGTCCTGGTCCACGACGCCGCTCGCCCTTTCGTGGATCGGGACGTCATCGATGCCGTCATCGGGCATGCGCGCGCTGGTGAAGGCGCCGTTCCGGCGGTGCCGCTCAGCGATACGCTGAAGGAGGCCACCGCCGCGGACGGCACCTTGATCCGACGCACCCGTCCGCGCGCGCGGCTCTGGCGAGCGCAGACGCCACAGGGGTTCCCCCGGGCAGTGCTGGAGGAGGCCTACGCTCACGCCGCGCGCGCAGGCCACCGCGCCACCGACGACTCCGCGCTGGTCGAGGCTATCGGCGTTCCCGTGCGCCTGGTCCCGGATTCCTGCCGCAATCTCAAGGTCACCACGCGGGAAGACCTTGCACTGGCGGAGCTGCTGGCCCGCACGTCGACGTGATTCTCCCTTTCCAGACCGAGGCCGAGATCGCGGAGGCCATTCCCCAGATCGGACGGCATCTCCGGGCCGGGAAGCTGCTCGCCTATCCCACCGAGACCGTCTATGGTCTCGGCTCCGCACCTACAGTCCCCGCCCTGGCGGCGCTCTCCAATCTCAAGGGGCGACCCGAAGGCAAGCCTTTTCTATTGCTGATTTCCGGCCGCCGCATGGCCGAGGAGTGGGGGCTGGTGTTCACCGCGTCGGCGTCCGCGCTATCACAGGCGTTCTGGCCTGGCCCGCTCACGGTGGTGCTTCGCGGCGGGGAAGGCCGCCTGCCCGACGAGCTCCGAGGGAGAGAGGGCGGCATCGCCGTCCGGCACACCTCCCACGCCGGCATAGCGCGTCTCGTCACGGCGACAGGAAAGCCGCTCACCTCTACTTCGGCCAACCGTCCGGGTGGTCCCCCCGCTCCGGGCGCGGCCCGCCTGGTGGAGCTGTTCGGGCCGGAAGAGCGCAACGGCGAGCTCCTGGTGCTCGATGGCGGCGTGCTCGGCAACGTTCCCCCGTCTACGCTGGTCGATTGCACCGACATGGTGCCCCGCCTGGTGCGCGAGGGTGCTCTGCCGCGAGCCGAGCTGAGGCGGGCGGTGGGGAGATTGGCACCATGACGGCGGATAAGCGGGTACGCGGGTACGCGGGTAAGCAGGAACACAGCGTGGCGACGTTCTCGCGGTTGCCACTGACTGGTCCAGCTGCCTCCACGCTCACCGTACTAGCCTCTTACCCGCTTACCGCCTTACCCGCCTACCCGCGTATTATCTTCTGACCATGCGCGTTCTCTTTGTCTGCACCGGTAACACCTGCCGCAGCCCCATGGCCGAAACTCTCCTACGAGAAGCGCTCGTCAGCCGAGGCGCGGAGCAGGTGACGGTTTCCTCCGCCGGCACCGGGGCGTGGGACGGGGCCCCGGTCTCCGAAGGCGCCTACCTCGTGGGCCTGGAGCACGGCCTCGACCTGAGCGGGCACCGCGCCCGGCTGCTCACCCGTGAGCTGGTCAAGACCTCCGATCTCATCCTGACGATGTCCGGTCACCACCGCGCCCGCGTGGCCGAGCTGGGTGGTGAGGACAAGGTCCACCTGCTGGGTGAGTACGGGGGCCGGGAGGAAGGCAAGGGCGAAATTAACGACCCATTCGGCTCCGATCTCGCCAGCTACCGCGCCACCTACGACGAGCTTCAGGAGATAATCGCCGGGGTCGTGGGCCGGGTGGCTGGCACCGTTCGGTGATCCACGGCGCCACCCGCGTCTTCGCGATTCTCGGAAACCCCGTCGCGCACTCGCTCTCTCCCGTCATGCATAACGCCGCGTTCAGGGCCCTCGGGATCCCGGCGGTCTACGTTCCCCTGCCATGCTCGGGCACCGAGGTGCCGGCTCTCATCCAGGCCCTGGCCCGCTCGGGCGGGGGCGGCAACGTGACCGTTCCGCATAAGGAAATTGCGGCCGGGGCGGTGGACGTATGCCGCGGCCTGGTCGAGGTGGTGAATGCCTGCAATACGTTCTGGGGGGAGAACGGGGGCAGCGTGGGCGATAACACCGACGTGCACGGCGTGCTGGAAGCGTTGCACGAACTGCAGGCACCGAAGGAACCGTGGCTGATAGCGGGAACCGGTGGAGCCGCCCGTGCCGCGGTAGTGGCGGCTGCGGAATCCGGAGTCGGCGTGGCGGTAAGCTCACGTGATGCCACCCGGCAGCAAGACTTCGAGACCTGGGCCTCCTCGCGCGGCGTGACGCTAGCCTCGCCGTCCGACTGCGGTGTATTGATCAACGCTACCCCTCTCGGCCTCAAAGCAGGTGATCCACCGCCGATCGCTCTCGACGCCGCACCCCGGGCCGAAGTGGCGTTGGATATGATCTACGCGGCAGGCGAAACCGCCTGGGTGCGGTCCATCCGGCCTCGAGTCCGACGCGCGGTGGATGGGCGGACGATGCTCGTGGCCCAGGGCCGCGCGGCGTTCGAGCGCTGGTTTCCCGGTAAGCCTGCGCCGGTCGAGGTGATGCGGGCCGCGGTCAATGCTGCCCTTCGCTAGTTGCTCAGGGCAGGCTCTTTCGGTGCGGTCCTCGCTGCTGAAGGAATGTCGCCCTGAGCGCAGCGAAGGGGCGAAGCGTCGAGTTTGAGCCAGCGTTGTACACCTGCGGCCACAGTTGGGCATGTCCCGCACGTACTTTGTTTCATACTCGCTAACACTTCACGCGAGCTTTATGTCGGAGTGACCGGTAATCCGGCAAGAAGAGTTTCACAGCATCGCACAGCCCAGAGTCCGGACGCGTACACCGCTAAGCATGACACCTTGCATCTTGTCTACTGTGAAACCACGGAAGATGTGCTTGCAGCCATTCAGAGGGAGAAGCAGATCAAGGGCTGGACTCGACGGAGGAAGTTAGATCTAATCGAAGAGATGAACCCGGACTGGAAGGACTTCGCGGAGGGTTGGTGAATCGAAAAGCTTTGGCCCCTTCGCTGCTCTCAGGGCGACAGCGAGCAGCCAGCGTTGCGGCTGCGCTTGCTGGGGTGGAGCGCTGGCTCCTCCCGGGCGCCTGCCTGCTCTGCAACGAGCCGGTTTCGGCGCGAGAAGAGGATGCGCTCATTTGCGATCTCTGCCGCCTCCGTTGGCGGCCGATTCCTCACCCGGTCTGTCTTCGTTGTGGACAGCCGTCGTTCCGGGGCCTCGAGTGCCGCCTCTGCGCCGGATGGCCGGAGGGACTGAGTCGCGCGCGTAGCGCGGTCTGGCTGGAAGACTCGGCGCGCGATGCGGTACACCAGCTCAAGTACGAAGGCTGGAGCCGGGCCGCCGTTGCAATGGCGGACGCCATGCAGGGCCTGGACCCATTGACGGGGCGGGTATCCTTGATACCGGTACCGCTGGGGGGAGCCCGGCAGCGGGCGCGCGGTTACAACCAGAGCGAGCGGATTGCCGCGGCGCTCGGTGACCGGGCGGGAGTGCCGGTGCGGAGCGACCTGCTCCGCCGGGTGCGAGAGACCAGAACCCAAACCGCACTCACTCCCGAGGCACGTCACGCGAATGTCGCGCTAGCATTTCGGAGCGAGCCGGTAAACGGCCTGGAGCTGGTCCTGGTGGACGACGTGTTCACTACCGGCGCCACCCTCGCGGCCGCGGCAGCCGCGCTGATGAGTGCCGGGGCAAAGCGGGTGGAGGCGGTTACGTTTGCGCGGGCAGTGGTCGATTTGGAAGTCGGGAGCTAGGAGTCAGGAGTCAGGGAACTCCTCATCCTGAGCTCAGCGAAGGACCTAGCCCGCGTAGTCCGGAAGCACGCGGGGAAGATCCTCCCTTCGCGTCACTCTGGGTCGGGATGAGAAGTGACTCCCGACTCCTGACTCCTGACTCACTACTAATAGGAGATCGAATGGCAATTCGAGTAGGCATCAACGGCTTTGGGCGGATCGGCCGGAATGTGGTGCGTGCGGCAAAGGCGCTGAACGCCACGGAGCTGGAATTTGTAGCGGTCAACGACCTCACCGACACCGCCACGCTGGCACACCTGCTCAAGTACGATTCGGTCCACGGGCGCTTTCCTGGTGATGTGGCGGCCAAGCCGGATTCGCTGGCGGTGGACGGGCGGTCGATCAAGGTGCTCTCGGAAAAGGATCCCGCCAAGCTCCCATGGAAGGACCTGGGTGTCGAGCTGGTGCTCGAATCCACCGGCCGCTTTACCGACCGCGACCAGGCCGCCCTGCACCTCGCCGGCGGCGCTAAGCGAGTGATCATTTCCGCTCCGGCAAAGAAGGAGGACATCACCCTCGTCTATGGTGTCAACCACGAGGCCTACGACCCGGGCAAACACCAGATCATCTCGAATGCGAGCTGCACCACGAACTGTCTTGTGCCGGTGGTGAAGGTGATTCTCGACCGGTTCGGCTTCGTGAGCGGCTTCATGACGACGGTCCATTCGTACACCAACGACCAGAGCATTCTCGACCTGCCCCACAAGGACCCCCGTCGCGCGCGCGCCGCGGCCCTCTCCATCATTCCCACCACCACCGGCGCCGCCAAGGCTACGTCGCTCGTGTTGCCGGAGGTGAAGGGCAAGATCGACGGCGTGTCGCTCCGGGTCCCCACTCCCGATGTGTCAGTGGTAGCCCTGACCTGTGTGGTGCAGAAATCCACTTCCGCCGATGAAGTGAATGCCGCGTTCCGCGAGGCCGCCAAGTCCGGCCCGCTGAAGAACATCATCTCCGTCAGCGAAGAGCCTTTGGTCTCGGTGGACTACATCGGCAATCTCTCGTCGAGCACGGTTGACGCGCTCTCGACCAACGTGGTGGCCGGCACCCTCGTCAATGTCACATCCTGGTATGACAACGAGATGGGTTACTCGGCCCGGTGCGTGGACCTGCTCCGCTACGTCGGGTCGCGCCGGTGAAGCGCACGCTCGAATCGTTGGACAAAGGATCGCTCGAAGGACGTCGATCCCTGGTACGGGTCGACTTTAACTGCCCCATCAAGGACGGGGTGGTTACCGACGACACCCGCATCCGGGCCGCGCTGCCCACGATCAAGTATCTGCGCGACCGCGGATCTCGCCTGGTTCTGCTCTCCCATCTTGGACGCCCCAAAAAGGGACCCGAGCCGAAGTATTCGATGCAGCCCGTAGTGCGGGCGCTGGAAAAGCTGCTCGGCGCTCCGGTCACCTTCCTGCCGGATCCCACCTTGCCCGATGCGGTTACCACGTCCAAGCGGCTCCCTCGCGGCAGCGTCGCCGTTGCGGAGAACACGCGGTTCTTTCCGGGGGAGGAGGAGAACGACGCCGGCTTGGCCGAGCGCTTTGCCGCGCTGGGCGATCTGTATGTGAACGATGCCTTCGGGTCGGCCCACCGGGCGCACGCAAGCACGGAGGCAGTCGCGCGGATACTGAAGCCGGCAGTGTCGGGCCTCTTGATGGAACGCGAGCTCCGCTACCTTGGAGAGGCATTGCACCAACCCCGGCGCCCATTCGTGGCCGTGCTGGGCGGGGCCAAGATCAGCGGCAAGATCGACCTGATCGAGGCTCTCTTACCCAAAGTGGATGAGATCCTGCTCGGAGGGGCGATGGCGTGCACTTTCTTCGCGGCCATGGGGCTGGAGACCGGAAACTCGCTGGTGGAGCGCGACCGCGTGGATCTGGCCCGCGAGCTCATGGGGACGGCGGGGAAGAAGCTGATTCTGCCGGGCGGAGCGGTAATCGCCCAGCAGCTCGCTCCCGCAGTCGAGACCCGCACGGTAACGCGCGACGCTATTCCCAAGGGGTGGGCGGTGTATGACATAGACGAGGCTACCGAGAAGAGCTTCGGAGCCATTATCGAGCGGGCGGGTACCGTGGTGTGGAACGGCCCCATGGGCGTGTTCGAGACCCCGCCATTCGACCACGGCACCCTGGCTATCGCGCGGTCGATGGCCCAGGCCACTGCCAACGGCGCGGTAACCGTCATTGGCGGCGGCGACTCCGCGGCGGCGGTGGCCCAGGCGGGGCTGGCCGACAAGATCACCCACGTGTCTGCGGGTGGCGGCGCGTCGCTGGAGTTTCTCGAGGGCAAGGAGCTACCCGGCGTGGCCGCGCTGGACGAGGCGTGACATATGTGGCTGAGAGATCCCTCGCCGACCCTTCGCTACGCGAAGCGCTACGGCTCGGGATGAGCGAGCGGTCATGATGGACCGCTCGCTCATATACGCCGCCAATTGGAAGATGAACCTCGGCCCCACCGAGGCGCGCCTCTATGCCGAGCGGTTCCTTGCGCTCACTGCTCCGATCGCGGGGCGGAGCCTCTGGTTCTTTCCGCCCGCCGTATCGCTGGGTGCCCTCTGCGAGACCATGCGGAGCCGGGCAGACCTGCGCGTTGGAGTGCAGAACGTCCATTGGGAGCCCAGAGGAGCCTTCACCGGCGAGATCTCGATTCCCATGGCAATGGAGGCGGGAGCCCGGGCCGTGCTGGCCGGTCACTCGGAGCGGCGTCAATTGTTCGGCGAAACGGACGAGTACGTTGCGCGAAAAACCAGGGCCGCACTCAACCTGGGAGTGACTCCGCTGGTGTGTGTCGGTGAGACGCTGGCCGAGCGAGAGGGCGGTCGTACGGAATCCGTCATCGTGCGGCAGCTCGGCCCCGTCATTGAGGCTCTTCCGCCGGCCGACTGGGGCCGGGTGGTGCTCGCCTACGAGCCGGTGTGGGCCATCGGCACCGGCAAGAATGCAACCCCGGACGATGCGGCCCAGATCCACGAGCTCATCCGGATGGAGCTGGGCCGCCACGGTATTCCCGGGCGGGTACCCATTCTTTATGGTGGTAGCGTCAACAGCGGCAACGTGCTCTCGCTGCTCGCACGACCGCAGCTCGATGGCGTTCTCGTTGGTGGCGCGAGCCTGGACCCCGAGGGGTGGGCGGAGCTGGTGGGATTGAGTTGAGGAGGGCTATTGGCTCTGGGCTACTGGCTATGGGCTCGTTCCGAGCGAAAGCAGGTCTCCCGACGGTACGATCGAGTTGGCCAATAGCCAATAGCCAATAGCCCCGGATGCCCGAACTCCCCGACATCGCGCTTTATCTTGAGCATCTCACCGTCCGAGTTCTTCACCAGCCTCTAGTCAAGGTCGTCATCCGAAGCCCGTTCGTGCTGCGCTCCGTGGATCCGCCAATCTCCGAAGCCGAAGGTAAACAGGTGGTCGGACTGCGCCGCATGGGGAAGCGCATCGTCTTCGAGATGGAGGGCGGCCTGTTCCTCGTCGTTCATCTGATGATCGCAGGGCGTTTCCGGTGGAAGCCTCCGGGGACCAAACCCCCAGGCAAACTGGGGCTGGCCGCACTGGAGTTTCCGACCGGAGTGCTCCTGCTCACGGAGGCTGGCACCAAGCGCCGGGCCTCAATCCACCTTGTAGCTGGCAGGGAGAGTCTGAAGCAGTTCGACCGGGGCGGCCTCGAGGTGCTGGAGTCCGACGCGGAGAGCTTCAGCGCCCGTCTCACCTCGGAGAATCACACCCTCAAGCGGGCGCTCACCGACCCAAGACTGTTCAGCGGGATCGGTAACGCCTATTCGGACGAGATCCTGCACCGGGCCCGACTGTCACCGATGACACTCGCTCGCCGCTTGAAGGAGGAGGAGATAACCCGGCTGCACGCGGCCACTCGGCAGATCCTGGAGGGGTGGATCATCCGGCTAAGGAACGAAACCGGGGAGAAGTTTCCCGAGAAGGTGACGGCCTTTCGTGAAGGGATGGCGGTGCACGGCCGCTACAAACAACCCTGTCCCGACTGCGGCACGCCGGTGCAGCGGATACGCTACGCCAACAACGAGACCAACTATTGCGCCCGGTGCCAGACCGGCGGCCGGCTGCTGGCCGACCGGGCGATGTCGCGGTTGCTCAAGGAGGACTGGCCCCGGTCGATTGACGAGGTGGAGTAGGCACTCGTGATTGGCGACTCTCGACTTTCCCCTATCCCCCCACTAAACTACCGGCCACCATGTTTGCATTTCTGCTCACCCTGCTCATCATCGACGCACTGCTGCTCTCGGTGGTGGTGTTGCTTCAGGCCGGCCAGGGCGGGGGCCTCGCCTCCCTCGGCGGCGGCGGCACGGACACCGTTCTCGGTGGACGGCAAGCCGTGACGATCCTGACCAAGCTGAGCTGGTGGTGCGGCGGAATCTTCCTGGTGCTTTCGCTGGTGCTGTCTTTCGTGCCGAGGGGCGTTGGCTCGAGTGGCCTGCAGGAGCGGCTTCGGGCTGCCACGCCCGCCGAGCCTGGTCAGCAGGCGCCGCTCCCACTGGGCACACCCACTGAGCCGGTTGCACCGGCGCCGGGCTCTCCACCCGCGGCCGCTCCGCAGCAGGCGCCGTCACCTAACCCGGCCTCTCGCAGTGGTGAGACGCCGGCTCCCCAGCCTCAACGGTGACGCTGGCAAACGAACGCGGGGCGGCTGATCGCCCCGCGTTCGTATTGCTCGAAGATGGCAACTGGTTCGCCGGAACCACCGCTCGACCCCTCGATCCGGCCTTCGGCGAAGTCGTCTTCACCACCAATCTCACCGGCTATCAGGAAACGCTCACCGACCCCAGCTACCTGGGTCAGATCGTCGTAATGACTGCGCCGATGATCGGCAACTACGGGATCAACCCCGAGGACTCGGAGTCGGCACGTCCCCAGATCAGCGGGTTGGTGGTACGTGAGCTCTCCCGTCATTCATCGAACTGGCGGTCTACTCAGGGGCTCGGCGACTGGCTCTCCGCGTCAGGTGTCCCGGTAGTCGAGGGCGTTGACACGCGGCGGCTTACCCGCCACCTGCGCGAGCGCGGGGCAATGCGGGGGGTCATGGCGCAGGGAGCGGAACCCACCAGGGAGCTAACCACTCGGCTCCTCACCTCGCCGCTGATGGAAGGTCTGGACCTCGCATCCCGGGCCGGCGCGGGTCAGCGTCACACGGAGGGCACGGGACCGCACGTGGTGGCGTATGATTTCGGCATGAAGAGAAACATCGTCCGAATGCTGGTGCGGGCGGGCTGCCGGGTAACCGTCGTACCCTCCACCACATCCCCCGCCGCGGTGCGCGAGTTAAAGCCTGACGGCCTCTTTCTTTCCAACGGCCCCGGTGATCCGGCCGCGGTGGGTTACGCGCTCGACACCATTCGCGACCTGTCTCGAACGGGTCTGCCGACGTTCGGTATCTGCCTGGGTCACCAACTCGTGGGTCTCGCCTTCGGCGGTGCCACCGCCAAGCTCCCCTACGGTCATCGAGGTGGGAACCACCCAGTGCGCGACATCCGAACCGACCAGGTGCTCATCACCACTCAAAACCATGGTTTCGCTGTGGTTGGCGATGTCAGCGGTGTTCCCGGCGCGCCGGCGCTCGAGGTGACCCACCTCAACCTGAACGATGGAACGATCGAGGGAATTCGTCACCGCGACCTGCCGCT
>Ga0136617_10000567_pt1 | contig 31418 bp, 34 predicted proteins | sample AntDrymUQ3222106_2_FD_129672 | JGI IMG/M metagenome (GOLD analysis project Ga0136617, IMG submission 129672) | Polar desert sand microbial communities from Dry Valleys, Antarctica - metaG UQ322 (21.06) | ecosystem: Environmental > Terrestrial > Soil > Desert | place: Antarctica: Dry Valley... | reverse complement strand
ACCGTGCCACGTCCAGCGATAAGTATCACCGGCCTTGATCCGGCTGTTTTGTTCTCTGGGGAGTCTGTCCGGCGTCGTAAATAAGGCGCTTGACAGGAACCAACTCTCAAGATTAGCGGGCTTAACCCAAGCGTCGTAGATAGATCTTATGGTTGCGTTGATCGTAATGCGCTGGGTAAAACTGGTCCAGTCGGTTTGCATGGTTTTACGTCGGAACGCGGGCTGGAAGCCTGCATGCTGGAACGCAGGCTTCCAGCCTGCAATGAGCGCAAAGCAAAAAAAGGATTTAGGCCATTCCGACTTTTGCGGGCTGGAAGCCAACAATCCATGGCAGACTGGCAGCTTGGCGTTCGACTAAAACCAACTGCTCTTTCGCCTGGAACCTCCGAACATACCGCCCAGAATTCCGCGCGTAATTTCACGGGCGATCGATGTTCCGGTTGAGCGCGCCGCACTCTTGATAAATGACGTGACAACGCTGTCCGAGCGGCTGCTTGGAACTCGAGCGGCTTTCGCAGCGGCGGCTTCCTGCTTGGCTGCTTCTTTGGCTGCGTCGGCCAGAGCGTCCTGCTCCATCCGCTCCGTCGCCTTCTTTGCCAGCATTTCGAACGCGGATTCGCGATCGACCGTATTTTCATATAGGCCGGCAACCAATGACGAACTGATAAGCTGAGATCTCTGCTGCGGCGTTACAGGCCCGATTTGGCTGACCGGCGGCACGACGAACGCACGTTCGACCATTGCCGGAATTCCTTTGTCGTCGAGCATTGAGATCAGCACCTCACCGATCCCGAGCTCGGAAATGACTTTTACGACATCGACATCCGGATTACTGCGAAACGTTTTAGCGGCCACTCTAACCGCTTCCTGCTCACGCGGCGTGTATGCACGCAAGGCGTGCTGCACGCGATTGCCGAGTTGCGCTAGAACCTTGTCGGGAATATCGGCCGGATTCTGCGTCACGAAATAAACGCCGACGCCTTTTGAACGTATCAGACGGACGACTTGCTCGATCTTTTCCACAAGAGCCGACGGGGCGTCGGTAAACAGAAGATGAGCTTCATCGAAAAAGAAAACCAACTTGGGCTTATCAAGATCGCCGGCTTCGGGGAGCGTTTCGAAAAGCTCCGACAAAATCCACAACAGGAACATCGAATAAACTTTCGGCGAGTTTATCAGATCGTCAGCGGCAAGAAGATTCAGCACTCCTCTCCCGCTGATGGTCTGCATAAAATCCTCTAATTTTACCGCGGGCTCGCCAAAAAACACATCACCATTCTGTTGTTCGAGTTGCATCAGCCCGCGTTGGATCGCTCCGACGGTTGCCTTCGAAACATTGCCGTACTTGAGAGTCAGTTCGTCGGCACTCTCTCCGACAAATTGCAGCAGCGACTGCAAGTCCTTCAAATCCAGCAGCATCAAGCCGTTTTCGTCCGCGATCTTGAAAGCCATCGACAGCACGCCTTCCTGCGTATCGTTTAGCTGGAGCATCCGTGCGAGAAGCAGCGGCCCCATCTCGGAAATTGTCGTCCGCAGCGGATGACCCTGTTTACCGAACACATCCCACAGCGTTACAGGGCTGCCTTCAAAAGCCACGTTCTCGAACCCGAGCAGCTTAAGCCTTTCGAGAATCTTCGGATGCGTACCGCCGGGTTGACTGACGCCGGTCAGATCACCCTTGACATCCGCCATGAAAACGGGAACGCCGCGCTGGCTAAAACCTTCCGCGATTTTCTGAAGCGTCACAGTTTTACCAGTCCCGGTCGCACCGGTGATTACTCCGTGCCGATTGGCCATATTTGTGAGTAGATGAAACTCGTTTGCGTCCTTTTTTGCTACGAGAATAGGTTCTGCCATAAATAACTCTTTTTCCTTTATTTAAATCGAAATATCCCTTGCCTAAATTTAAAAAAAACGAACTTCATGACAGAGAAGGAATTTTGATTTGATTCGTGTTCTTCCGTGTCAATTCGTGGTTCCTTCCGATTTCGAATCTGGAACCACGAAAATATATGAATCAACACGAAAATTTCAGGCCGCAGCCTTTTCGGTTTCTTCCTGCGGCTTGTCGCAGTTGAACATCCAGTTGATGCCGAATTTATCGGTCAGCATTCCGAATCTCTCCGCCCAAAACGTCTTCTCCATCGGCATCGTGACCTTCCCGCCGTCGGACATTTTATTAAACATTGATTCGGCTTTTGCAATGTCGTCGGAGCCCAATGCCAGATGTATATTGCTCCCAACGACGGCGTCCTGACCGGGCATTGAATCGGAGGCCATTATTTGCGAATCGCCGATTTTCAGAGTGCAATGCATCACTTTATCATTCATCCCTTCCTGTGCCATCGGTGAATCTCCATAACGCTGTGTAAAGAGAATTTCACCGTCCATGCAGTCCTTGTAATAATTGATTGCTTCCTCACAGTTTCCAGGAAACATTAGATATGGTTGAACACCTAACATATTTTTCTCCTTTTTTTTAACATTTTTCGTATTTCCAATGCCTGGTTTTGCCTTCGGCAAGTTGGCTCACCGTCATCGCCAGGCGTTTGTCGCGTGTCGTCTCGGTCTTCGCTTCATCGAGCCATTCAACATAATCCTTTTTCTTGGAATACGGAAATTCGTCGAAGGTCTTTTTTGCCTCCGGATTTTTCGAAAGTGCGGCGGTCAGAATCTCAGGGACGACCAGTTTCTTCTTTTCTGTGGATGCCGGTGCACGCTTGAGCTTAATTCCGTCCTCATTCAGCTTCACCGCGTGACGAATAAGATCGAGGATAAGCTCATCGTCAGGCAGATCGTCCGGCGATTCGATTCGCCCAAAGCTTCCCATAGCCGTTTTTTGGACAGGGAACGCATTCTGTTCGAGCAGCGACTGTTTCCAAAAGCCGAATGCGCAGTGCTGTTTGAACGAAGCCATGTTGCACACCGGCCCCTTGTGCTCGAAATGGGGCATACTCCATTTCATTGTCTCGACAATGTCGGGACACGCCTGATGCACTAACTTGCGGAGATGCATCAGTATCGGTTGGGCAAACTCGGCAGAGCGTTCGATGTAGTCATCAAATTTTGGATTGAAGGCCGGCATAATGCGCTTCTATTAATGAAATAATGCTACCAGGGCTTTCAGCTTTCGATTATATACGATTTTCCTTTCGAATCACCAACTTTAGACCCGACCATTTTTCATCGACCGAGCAAACCTTTATGTCAACCAATCCAAGTGGAAATGCCGCTTCGCGTATCGTATTTTCCGTAATCTGGGTTGGGAGCTTCGACGCTTTCTTGTACCACGAAACCCAAATTACACCATTCTGTTTAATTGACTTTATTATTTCGGCGAGTTTGCGAAAAAGGCCATCGCGTGTATTAGTAAATATATGAACAATATCAGTATCCGAGCTGAAAGCTGGTGATAATTTGACATCCGGCGGAAGCGGCTCCAGAAGTTCGGCGTAATTCTCCGGTGCATCGACTAGCAACACCGTGAACCCTTCTTTGATCCCTAATTTTTTCGCCAGTGGCGTACCCGAATATCCCGTGGTCATTGCACTACATTATCGTTATTAATACTTTTCTTTCCCTCGGCCCGTCAAATTCGCAAAGGTAGACGCCCTGCCATCTCCCGAGCAGCAATTTGCCCTTGATAAACGGAATTGTAACGCTCGATCCTACCAGCGATGATTTTATATGGGCATCCGAATTATGCTCGAAGTGTTGAAAATCTCCGTAATATTGCGGTATCAGCTTTCGCAAAAATCCGAGCATATCGCTTTGGACGTCAGGATCAGCATTTTCATTGATCGTGAGGCCGCAGGTCGTGTGCTGCGTAAAAAGCACACAAATGCGCTCTTCAGGTGCACTTTTTCGCAGAAGTTCTTCTACGTCATGCGTTATTTCGACCATCTCCTCGCGATTCGAAGAGTTCACAATCAAAGTTTCCATAGTTCACGAAAGGCGTGTTTGCTATAAATATACCAAAGCCGGTACGGCGATCACAGGCGGCGGTACGCCTGCCATCCGAATTCTTGATAAACTCGTAATACATCGTAGTAATAAAAACAACCGGGGGAAGTTAATGAAAAGATTTGTTTTCGCGCCATTTTGCACAGTTCTATTTGTTCTTGCGGCTATCATCATCGCTGAGGGACAAAACCGATTCGACGGCTACTCGCTTACGGTGAACGCCGATAATTCCGATGCTTGTCCGGTGCATTTTCTGCCACAAGAGGATGAGCGCAACGCAATTGAAGTTTTTCTTGCGGGCACAAACCTGCAGACGCCGGCGACCGGGCTGACCGGCTGCGACCTCAGCCGGGCTCAAGCCAACAAAATCTCAGCGAGTCCTGAAAATCAAAAATGGTGTTTTCAGGGGCCCGAGGAGCTTTACGAGATCAAATTAAGCAACGGAGCTTCTTACTTATGGCCGATGGTCGGCAAAGATACGGGTTTCTATAACATCAAGGATTTTCGTCCCGTCAGGCGTGTTGCCGGGGCGACACCTAAATATACATACAGCGAACCCGCTGATTACACAAAAGCAATCAGAAACGCCATGATGATAATGGCCAGCCGGCAGGGAGGAACTCTCTATTTTCCCGACGGCGACTACATTGTCGGAACTACGAATGGCAACACTCGCGATCAGAGTTACGAAGCCATCACCGTTCCCTCCGGCGTCAACATTGTGGGGGCAAGCGGGAACTACTCGATCCCGACGACAAACCTGCCGTCTCAAAAAGGTGCAACCCGCATTCGCCTTCGTAACGATAAGCAAACCATCTTCCGCATCGGCGGCTGCACAAATGCCGTAAATGTCCGCAATATCGAATTGCTGGGCAATTCGGCGCTCTTTGGGGAAGCAACGCGAAGTTCGGTCGGCACTTACGGGATCGAAGGCTTGGGAAAATGGGCGATCAATCCCGTCACCAAAGTGCACTCAGCAAACCAGAGTCAGTTCTTCAGGTTTGAAAACGTAACCTTTCAAAATCTCGATATCGGTATCTTTGTACACAATGCAAATCAGGCGAACTGCAAGGCCGCAGAACAAATGTGCAACAGTTGGCAATTCGATAACATAAGGGTCGATCACGGCTTTTTTATAAATAACAAGACAGGAATTATGCTCGATACATCCAATTCGGATTGGACGATCGCTAATTCGCAGTTCAACTTTATTGCAGCGAATGCACCGGGCAACGGTATCCACCTCAAGCGCGGCGCGGGCGTTTTGATCGAAAACACTTTCGGCGGCGGCTATGACTACAATACGCTTATCGGCGGCACGTTCCTCTACATCGATTCGGTCAACACGGTGACTATGATCGGTACATCGGCGGAGAAGAGCCAGCGAAGCATCTATACCGCGCCTTACGGGGCGATGTCCTCGCAAATGATGACCGTCATTGGGGGCGTATTCGGCGACACGATCGAGCTGAGCGGGCGGATGAACTACACTTCGACCGGAAATTTATATTTTGGCAGAACGATCAAAGCCGGCCCGGAGGTTGTCATTAATTCCGTCGGCGACCGTTTTTGCCACGATCCGATCATCGCGCCCGGCCAGTGCACCGATCGCCCCGAAGGCGGAAATATAGTAAATGATCCGGGTTTCGACAAAGGCAGGGTAATGTTCAGAACGGGACGCCTACCCGAAGCCCAGGGCAATGTGCGATTGAACCGGCAGCCGAACTTCTTCGGGTATGACGTTGAGATCGGTGGCGGGATTCTTCAATACGATCCGAATATCACATTCCGGGATATTACGGCGTTTGCCGCAGCAGCTGAGGGCGGATCGCGTGTAAAAGATGGAGCGATCGTTTATTGTAAAGATTGTAAAAAAAGCAATATTGGGATTTGCACGCAAGGACAGGCAGGTACGGATGGAGCCTTCGCGAAACGGATAAACGGGCAGTGGCGGTGTGATTAGTAAGAGTTTTTAACGCAGAGGCGCGGAGATGCAGAGAAAGAATACATATTCTCTTGTGTCCGCGTCTCTGCATTTGTTAAATAGCTGCAAGTATTTGATAATCAGTAGTTTTGGATATCTATATCTAAGTTTGCACCTGAATTTAACGAGGTTAATATATTAAGTTTGTTTCCGAGAAATAGCGGAAACAAAGAATAAACATCATGAACAGTTACGTAATTTATTTAGTGCCCGCTTTAGGGATTTTAGGATTGCTGGTAATGGCATTTAAGTCCGCATGGGTTAGTAAGCAAGATGCCGGTGATCCGAAGATGCAGGAACTTGCAGGCTATATCGCCGACGGAGCGATGGCATTTTTGAAGGCGGAATGGAAGGTACTCAGCATATTCGTTTTATTCACGGCAGCGATATTGGCGTATTCCGGAACGATCCATGAAGTAAATGGCAGGGAGATCCACTCCAGCTGGGTGATCTCCATCGCATTTATCATAGGAGCTGTGTTTTCGGCAACGGCGGGATACATCGGGATGCGCGTGGCGACCAAAGCGAACGTTCGCACAACACAGGCGGCCCGGACAAGTTTAAAGCAGGCACTTAAAGTGTCCTTCACCGGCGGCACCGTAATGGGGCTTGGGGTTGCGGGTTTAGCGGTTTTAGGTTTAGGGGGGTTGTTCATAGCTTTTCTCGCCTTGTTTGCCGATCTGGGTGCAAATCAGGTTCGAACAGCGGTCGAAGTATTGACAGGTTTCTCGCTGGGAGCCGAGTCGATCGCACTTTTTGCGCGTGTGGGCGGGGGTATCTATACAAAGGCGGCCGACGTTGGAGCCGATCTGGTCGGCAAGGTAGAGGCGGGAATTCCTGAAGATGACGTCCGCAACCCGGCTACCATCGCTGATAACGTAGGCGATAATGTGGGCGATGTGGCCGGGATGGGTGCCGACCTTTTCGGTTCATACGTGGCGACTATCCTGGCGACAATGGTATTGGGACAGGAGATCCGGGTGAACGATGCTTTTGGCGGTATGTCTCCCATTCTTTTGCCAATGGTGATCTGCGGTCTTGGAATTGTTTTCTCCATCGTCGGAACCTGGTTCGTGACAATCAAAGATGATAAATCAAGCGTTCAGAAGGCAATGAACATAGGAAACTGGACTTCGATGTTAGTGACAGTGGTCGCGGCTTACCCTGTTGTAATGTGGATGCTGCCGGATGGCCAGATCACATTGCGAACGACTACCTTCAACAAAAATGGCGTTTTCGCGGCGATTGTCGTGGGCACGATTGTCGGGGCGATCATGAGTTTCGTCACCGAGTATTACACGGCGATGGGCAAAAAACCGGTGCTTTCGATAGTCCAGCAATCATCGACCGGGCATGCAACCAACATCATCGGCGGCCTGGCCGTAGGCATGAAATCGACCGTTATCCCGATTTTGACCCTGGCCGGCGGCATCGTGGCTTCTTATTATTTTGCGGGACTGTATGGCGTGGCGATAGCGGCGGCGGGCATGATGGCGACAACGGCGATGCAGCTGGCGATCGATGCCTTCGGTCCGATTGCCGATAACGCCGGTGGTATCGCCGAGATGAGTCAATTGCCTCCCGAAGTGCGTGAGCGTACCGATAACTTAGATGCGGTTGGCAATACCACTGCCGCGACAGGAAAAGGTTTTGCAATCGCATCAGCGGCCTTAACATCACTCGCATTGTTTGCTGCCTTTGTGGGCATTGCCGGGATCGACAGAATCGATATCTATAAAGCTCCGGTGCTCGCGGGCCTTTTTGTAGGCGGTATGATCCCGTTTATTTTCTCGGCATTGTGCATTCAGGCGGTAGGTAAGGCTGCAATGGATATGGTGCAGGAAGTTCGCCGCCAGTTCCGCGAAATCCCGGGTATCATGGAATACAAAGCAAAACCCGAATACGAAAAATGCGTTGCCATCTCTACCAAAGCCTCCCTAAGAGAAATGATGATGCCGGGAGCCATTGCCCTAATCACCCCGGTGATCGTCGGCTTTACAATGGGCCCTGAGGTTTTAGGCGGCCTGTTGGCGGGAGTTACCGTCTCGGGCGTACTGATGGGAATATTCCAGTCAAACGCCGGCGGCGCGTGGGACAATGCAAAAAAATCATTTGAAAAAGGAGTGATGATCAACGGCGAAATGGTTTATAAAGGGTCAGAGCCGCACAAGGCATCTGTTACAGGTGACACAGTAGGTGATCCATTCAAGGATACTTCAGGTCCGTCAATGAATATCCTTATCAAGCTGATGTCCATCGTGTCGCTGGTGATCGCCCCATATATTTACGGGATAGGCGGTTAAAGGAACCCACTTAATTGGAGATACAAGTGCTAACAAAGTCTAAATATTTACATTTTCGCAGATGTCCGAACGAATACTGGCTCCGGCATAATTCGCCTGAGCTTTTCGACAGCGAAATCACGGTTCAGGACACGCATCTTCGGGAGCAGGGTTATGCTGTTCAGAAGCTGGTGCGGCAAATGGGCATTTTTAAGCTTGATCCCGCATTTTACACGGTCGAATTCGAACGCAAGTTCCGAACATCCGATCTCTATTCGGAAGCTGACGTGACGGTGACAAATGAACAGACGGGTGATATGGCGATCTATGAAATCAAATCGTCATCAAAGGTTAAGCAAGAGCACCTCGTCGATCTTGCATTTCAGAAAGCGGTTGCCATTTCGCTCGGTTTATCGGTTTCAAAAACTTGTTTAATAACTGTGAACAGTGACTATGTGAAGAATGGAGAGCTATCCCCGGACGAACTTTTTACCCTCACCGATGTGAGCGGGCGGGTAGATGAGCTAAAAATCGAGACGGCGGACGGAATTGACCAGGCTTTGGAATATTTGTATTCGAAGCCCATTCCGAAACTTCTTGACTATTGCGGCGACAAGTTGGATTGCAGATTCTTTCAAAAACACTTTCCGGACATGCCCAATTACAATGTATTTCACGTTAGCCGTTTAGGCGAAAAGAAGCTAAAAGAGCTTTTGACCGACGAAATCCTGGACATTCGACATATTCCGGCGGATTTTGCGCTGACGGGGATTCAGCGCAAACAAGTGGACGCCGCATGCTCCGGTGAGCCTTTTATCGACAAGGATGCAATTAAAGCGGAACTTGCACGGCTTGAGTATCCGCTTCATTTTCTCGATTACGAATCCTTCAGCTACGCCTTACCGATTTTTTCTGGTTCGAGGCCTTATCAGCAGTTGGTCTTTCAGTATTCGCTGCACACGATAAAAGAGCAGGGAGCGGAATGTCGGCACAGTGCCTGGTTGTCGCGAAATGACAGGAATCACCCCTCGCTCGAAATAGCGCAGAAGCTTTCGGAAGCGATGTCTGAGTGCATCGGCAGCGTGCTTGTCTGGCATGCCCAGTTTGAGAGGGATCGAAATGAAGAGCTGGCCTCGATGTTCCCAGAATATGCCGGATTATTCGACGAGATAAATGCCAAGATGTTCGATTTGAAAACGATCTTTTCGAATCAGCATTACGTTCATCCTGATTTTCTTGGCAGCGCGTCGATCAAGGACGTGATGCCCGTATTAGTGCCGGAGCATTCATATGAAGCCCTTACTATCGGCGACGGTACCACGGCAGCGATTCGCTGGTTCCACATGGCGACTGGCCGTGTTGACAAGGACGAAGCACGAAATATCTACGAGGATCTATTGAAATATTGCCGGCTCGACACTCTCGCGATGGTTGAAATATACGAGCATCTTAACAACTTGTGATTCAGGTCGGAATTGATCAAGGCACTACTGGTAGGGTTTAAAACTAATTAAATAATCTTTAGCTGCACATGAAGCGAAGCGAAATGTGAAGAAAGCGAACCAATCGCCGACGGAGCGCGAAACACGCCACGTTCCGCCTCGCGGCTTCACGTGTTCGACCGCCGGGCTGTGGCGTCTGTGACCATTCACCACTAGGCGGCCGTCAGCACGGATTCGGCGTTACAGACGAGCACCGTTGGGGTCGGGTTTGGGGAAGGAACGGCGAGGCCTTGCTCGTGAAGCAATTGGATGTGGTCGTTCATTCCCCACTTAGCCTTGTAGAGGCAATCCTCGACGGAATGGCCGACGCCGGTAAAGCCTTCAAGATCAGGTGAGTAAAAACCGAAGAATTCAGGGTCCTCGGTAGCTTCGATGACAAGTCCGTATTTGAGATCAAGCATTAGTTCTTTCCTATACCTGCTGCTTTAAGAATAGCATGACAGGTTCCCGTAGGCACCTCCTTGGCACCATGGAAATCAACACGGATCAGACGGTCATGACCCGGCTTTGCATAATAGCGTATAGATCCCTTCTCCTTGACCAGTCTAAAGCCGTTGGTCTCCAGCAGTCGAATGAGTTCGCTAAATCTCATGCAGTCACTTGAGATTCTTCTTGAAGAAATCGAGGGTACGCTCCCAGGCTAGTTTGGCGGCGTCGGGGTCGTAGCGTGGGGTGGTGTCGTTGTGGAAGCCGTGCTGCTTGGCCTCGTACATGAAGCTCTCGTATTTTTTGTTGTTGGCTTTTAGGGCGGCTTCGTAGGCGGCGATGCCGGCGTTGACGCCCGCATCATTCCCGGCGTAGTGGAACATCAGCGGTGCGGCGATCTTTGGCACGTCGGCGACACCGGCCTGGCGGCCGTAGAATGCGACGCCGGCACTAAGGTCTTTGCCGAGGCGGACGGCAAGCTGATTGACCATCCCGCCGCCGAAGCAGAAACCAACTGCTACCAATTTACCTTTGCTGTCAGGCCGCGCCTTGAGCCACTTAGCCGCGGCGACAAAATCCTCGGTCATCTTCTTACCGTCTATAGTGCGAAAGGCCGCCGCGCCTTTTTGGTCATCGCCGGGGTAGCCGCCGACAGAGGTCAAGCCGTCCGGAGCAAACGCCATGTAACCTGCCTTTGCGAGGCGACGCGCGACGTCCTCGATATATGGATTGAGCCCGCGATTTTCATGAATAACGAGCACGGCAGGAAGCTTCTTGCCTTTCGCAGGACGTGCAAGGTAACCCTTGATCGATCCGTTGCCATTCGGAGACGGCACGGTCTCGTAGCCCAACTTTAGGTCCTTGTCATCCTTCGGCACCGTCTGTGCCCACGCATAGTTGGGCGTAAGGCTCTCAAAGATCGCCGCGACCGTTAGCCCGCCGACGGCAAACTTCCCCATGCTGTTGAGGAATGACCGCCGGTCAATATCGCCGTGCTGGTACTCGTGAAATAGATCCAATAACTCCTTTGGATATTCGTCTGCGGTTTTACGTTCCATGTTTCTCCTGTTTGGAAAAGAATACCTGACGGCCTAAGAGTAGGCAAAAATGGAAACGCTGCCTTGCGGAAACAGTTTATTTTTCCATCAATTCAATAAACCGCTCGAAAAGATACTCCGAATCATGCGGGCCGGGAGCCGATTCGGGGTGATACTGCACCGAAAAAACGGGAAGAGTTTTGTGGCGAAGGCCGGCGACGGTGTTGTCGTTTAGGTTGACGTGTGTGATCTCGACGTCGGCGGGAAGTGAATCTGCGTTGACGGCGAATCCATGGTTGTGCGCGGTGATCTCGATTTTTCCGGTCGTCAGGTCCTTGATCGGCTGGTTGCCGCCGCGATGGCCGAACTTTAATTTATACGTTTCGCCGCCGAATACCTGTCCAATCAACTGATGCCCGAGGCAAATGCCGAACATCGGCACGGACATTTCGGCCAATTTCCTTATTTCCTCGACAACCTTTTTCATAGCAGCCGGATCGCCCGGGCCGTTCGAAAGAAATATCCCGTCGGGCTTTAAAGCCATCACATCTACTGCAGACGTGTCTGCGGGGACGATAGTCGTTCGGCATCCATTCTTAGCAAACTCACGCAGGCTGTTGGTCTTTACTCCGAAATCGAAAGCGACGACGTGATACTTTTGCTCACCCGACACGGGAAAATCGAATGGTTGCTCGATTGACACGCCACTTGCAAGCTCGCGATTATTCATCTCCGGCGAATTCAAAACCTTTTTTAGCAAACTCTTCTCATCCAGATCTGTTGTAGAGATCGCGGCGCGCATCGCGCCTTTATCGCGGATATGCCTTACCAGAGCACGTGTGTCGATATGCTCGTTTCCGACTATATTATTTTTTAGGAGGTACGAGTTCAGCGTGCCGGTAGCGCGCCAGTTGGAAGCGACCTTGCTTGACTCGCGAACGACAAAGCCTTCCACCCAGGGTCGACGCGATTCGACGTCTTCTTCATTGACGCCATAATTCCCTATCAGTGGATATGTCATGCAGACAAGCTGGCCCGCATAGCTCGGATCGGTAAGGATCTCCTGGTATCCGGTCATCGACGTATTGAAAACCATTTCGCCGAACGTCTCACCCGCGGCGCCAAAAGACGCACCGTTAAAAGTGCGCCCAGTTTCCAGAACCAATATCGCTTTTTTTGGATGGTTCATTATAAACGAGCTAAAAGCGGTTAGCCCGTGGAAACGACAAACTATCCGTCCGTCGTACAAAATTATTCTTGCTCGGCACGGATGTCGTCGATCTTGGGCGTTTCCGGCGAAATATATTCGTCGTGCTCCAGAAAGCCGACGTTCGACGGCTTCCAATATCTAAAGAAAGCCTTTCCGTAGATATATTTCTCGGGCACAAGGCCCCAAACTCTCGAATCCGAAGAATTGTCGCGGTTGTCTCCCATCACGAAATAATAGTGCTGATCCACTGTTTTCGTTATATTATCGCGCAAATTTTGATTATGAATCGTATCGAGATAAGGTTCGTTCAGGTGGGTTCCATCTATAAAAACTTGTCCGTTTCGGACTTCCACCGTTTCGCCGGGCAAACCAATAATCCGTTTGACGTAGCTTTTGTCCGGATCGCTCGGATACCAGAAAACGACGATATCGCCGCGGTCCAGGTGTCCCCAGCTTATACTCTGAAACTTATAATAAACCAGCTTATTTACAAGCAAACGCTCGCCGTCGCGAAGCTGGGGCAGCATCGAGGTTCCTTCCACCACTACAGGCTGAACCGCGAAAACGCCAAATAATATAAACACAAGGATGATCAGGAAAATATCGCGCACGAGCCGTAAACTTTCTGTCCAAAGACCGTTTCGCGATTCGCGGCGCAGGCGTAGGACATCGATATCGCGGTCGTCCTGGGCCGAGATCAATCCGAAGTCAAACTGGTTTTTTTTGCGAAAGTCTAACATAATAACCGAAGCTCAGATGCACCCAATAAAGGTCGCGGTTGGCAGAAGTTACGTCAACTTAGAAATTAACTTTCATTGCGAGGTTTGTCAAAGGATTTAACGGCGGGGTAGTGTCGGTTTGAGATTTGTTTGTGTTAATTTCGTGTGAATTCGTAGTTCCAGCTCTTTAGCATTTAAGAAGGGACCACGGATTTACACGAAAAAGCCCCAAATAATCAAAATCCAAAAAAAGCGACGAGCTTAATTTCAAACTGTCTACTATCAACTGCGGAGGCACACACATTCAAGCGAAAACTGAAAATAAAAGTAGTTTGCCCGTACCTTCCTTCCTCCGGAATTGCTCGATGTCGAATCGCCCAATGTTGAAATTAAATTATGAATAACCATATTCGCTCACTTTTTCCTGCGACACGGAAATATGCTTATCTGAACAGCGCCGCAGTTTCGCCGATTCCGACAACCGCCGTCGACGCCGTTTTAAGCCAACTGCGCGATGTATCCGTGAATGGGTCGGTCAACTATTGGGCTTGGATTGCGACCAAGAACCGGGCACGTGACCTCGTGGCGCAAATGCTTGGTGTTGAATCGGAGCGGATCGCCTTTATGCGTAACACGTCCGATGGCTTCGCGACGGCGGCAAACGGCCTAAAATGGAAAAAAGGCGATAACATCGTCAGCTTCGAGCACGAGTTTCCCGCGAACTATTATCCCTGGCGACAGATTCGCGACAAATTCGGCGTCGAGCTTCGTCTTTGCCCTGAAACTGGCGGCCGTATAGATCTTAACGAGTTTACCGCTTTGATCGATTCGAATACCAGGCTCGTCGCTATCAGCGCCGTGCAGTATGCATCCGGCTTCAAGGCCGATCTGGAACTCATCGGGCGGGCCGCGAGAAATGTCGATGCTTTATTCGCGGTCGATATCATCCAGGGCTTTGGCGCGATGGAGTTCGATCTGCCGGCGCAATTTGTCGACATCGCTTCGAGCGCGAGCCACAAATGGCTTTGCGCACCCGAAGGCTGTGGGATCCTTTACCTTTCGAATCGTGCAAGAGAGCGGATCGAACCGACTTTGGTTGGCTGGATAAGCGTGGAAACGCCATGGGATTTTGAAGACCGGAATCAGCCGTTTAAACCGAATGCGCTTGCATGGGAAAGCGGCACAGCAAGCGCAGCGCTTTTTTACGGGCTAGAGCAAAGTTTGAAACTGCTCAAAGAGACGGGGCTTAAAAACATTGAGTCTTATCTGGAAGAACTGAGCGATTATCTTTGTGGATGTCTCGCGGATAAAAATTACGATATGGTCAGCTCAAGAGCAAAAGGAGAAAAATCACCGATCGTCTGCATAAAACACCGCAGCGGATTATCTTCAATCCAGATCGCCGAGAATTTGGAAAAAGAAAATATCATCATCTCGCAACGAGGTGATCGACTCCGAATCGCTCCACACTTTTATAATAATCAGGACGATATTAATAGATTAATACATGCTCTGCCGTGAAATCAAGATTTCTATATGTTGCCGATCCACACAAGATGCTTTCGTAGCCTGATGTTCTCGAATGCCCCGTAAAAGCGTTTATCAGCCGTCACGAACCTGCAGGACAACGAGACGGCTAAAGCTAAATAGGACCAGTCATAAACCGTTTGACCTGACAAGTCCGCACCGATAAACGACGCTGTCAGAAGCGGTCTATGGGAATGATACGTTACATTCTGCCGAATGAACGACTTTATAATTGAAGACCCTTCCTCGCTCGTCAGATCCTTTCTTCGAACTTTTTTCCAAACAATGTTTCCAAATTCGAGCAAAATCAGCTCCGGTGCATGAAGCTCGAAAGAACCGTCAAGCAATTTTTCAGCGTCAGCGGTATTTTCTTCCTGGACATACCATTTGATAGCGACGCTCGCGTCCGGCACGACGATCATCGCCCCCGATCCTCACGGAGAAGTTCCGCGCTGTTACTTTGATTCTTTGTTTTAAGGGACGCCCGAATCCTTCTTGCGATTTTAAGCTCCGACAGCGGCTCATTTCGCGCGGCGGCATCCTTTAATATAACCTGCATTTCAGACTGGAGAGAACGTCCCTCATCGGCCGCTCTTCGTTTGAGTTTTTCAAGCACGGTAGCTTCAACGTCGCGAATTAAGATATTAGGCATTTCCCCTCCTCCTGAGACTCTTGCATAATGATAGCGCGCCGTCGGGCAAATAAAAAAACTGAGACGCACGAGAGAGAATATGTTCTTCAGCTTCGAGCTTACTCGCTCAAATCGTCGAGATTTAAACGCGTTAGACCGCCGGCATCGGAATAAGCGGTTCGAGTCGCACGTTTATTCTCGCGAAAACGGAAGAAGACGCACCCCGCGATAATTCCCGAAACGATTGAAAGCCCGATTCCCATAACTATCCAAATGACGGTCGAAATAAATATGTCGCGCGTTGTCGTAACAAAATAGCGTTCCAAACGTTGGAGCAAATATGGATCTTCACCGAGCCATTGAACGACTTTTTGATATTTGATCTGGTCAAGCAGAGCGTTTGCGGCTGAGCTATCCGACGCGTCAAAGACAAAGGCATTGTAGTTTCCTATCCTGCGGTAAATAACAGCCGGCTCCTGCGGATTTGCTATCAACTGTTGTGCAAACTTAAGGTCTGCATCTGCCGAGGCCTGAGGATTTGTATACTCGATTATTAGCAGTTTGCCGACGGGGTAAGCAGCCGTAACAGCTTCGGTACCACCCGAAAAATCGATCAAATCGAGAACTGGCCGTTCACCGAGTACATTTCGAAGTCCACTTACATTTTGCGTAAACACCACGTGATCACGAACGCTTTCCCATTCGGGAAGATGCTTGACCAGTACAGGTATCCCGTCTATCTCGGAAACTTCCTGGCTTTTGGCCTGAGGCCCGGTCGGCGCCTGCCCGAAAACGGCAAAACTTGTGACTAAAAGGCAGCAGGCGACCGCAAGCAGTTCGAACCGGATGAGCCTGACCGCGTTTGCAGACCGGAATATTAGTGGAGATTTAAGGAATACAGATAATAGCATCGCTGAAATGGGCGATCGAGCGTACTACATCAATACGCCGCACAAAGAGGGTAGCAATTGATACAACTGTTACACGCTTTGGTTTGAATCCTTTGTTGGATGAGGTACGAATATAAAAGTATGCACGTAAAAGTGCAACAAATTGTCTGAAAGTGCGTGATTTATTCGGTAGAAACTGATATTTAGTCGTATGGCACGCCAATTGATTGATATTATGCGAGGGGAACAAAGCAAATGACAACAGAAACATTGAACTATCCTATTTTTAAGAGTGGCGAAACGGTAGAGAAGAGTAGTATCGTTTCAGACCGGCTCGCTAATATAAGTTCCGCCAAAGATTTTGATTTGACGCAAGCGGCTTCTAAAGGCGATATGGCGGCCTTTGAGGAAATTTACCAGCGGCATCACCGTCGCGTTTATTCGATTTGTCTGCGGATGCTGCAAAATGCGCACGAGGCTGAAGACTTGACGCAGGACGTGTTTATACAGCTTTACCGTAAGGTCGGAAGCTTTCGCGGCGATTCCGCATTTACCACCTGGCTTCACCGTCTTACCGTGAACCAGGTTTTGATGCATTTCCGCAAACGTACCGTGAAGTTTGAAAAAACAACGGAAGAGGGCGAAACACCTGAACAAATCGTTGCCGGAACATCGAATCCGTTCAAGATGCCCATCGTGGATAAGATCGCATTGGAAAACGCGGTCGAGCAGCTGCCGCCGGGTTATAAAAACGTTTTTGTCCTCCACGATGTGGAAGGTTTTGAACATGAGGAAGTGGCTAGAATTCTTGGCTGCTCGGTTGGAACTTCAAAATCACAATTGCACAAGGCACGTCTCAAACTGAGAAAGCTTTTAAAGAAAAAGGCAAATCCGCGTCTAATCGGCGTTAACGCCTAATAATATTCAGTTTAATAAATCAAAAAGAGGCTGTTTGAAAACAAAGTTTTCGGACAGTTTTTTGTTTTTGTCTTCAAACGGCGGACGATCTACATATAGCTCTCCGGTCAATGTCGTACTCCGAAGCTAAATATCACAACCGCATCTAATCCGCACAATCAATAAAATACGTCTGTTCACTTTTGGTGTTTTAGAGCACAGAAATGTCGGTGAATTCGCCCCGTGGATGCAATTTTTCATCACCACACTGATATATTCCACAATCGTTGAACTTGGAACTCTCTTCGCGCGGAGGCTCGTCAAGCAAAAAGTTAGTTTACTAATTTTTTCATAGTTACGAGCTTCCCGACAAGAGCTGTCAACACTTGTGTATTTTATACGATAGCTAATAATGGGAAAGACTTATCGCTTACTACCCCTAATAACGTTGGTTTGTGGTTGACCGTCCCGAGTCAACAAGGATTCGTTACGCTCATCTGCGATTCTCAACAAATTAATTTTTGTTGAATCCGAATACAAGCGCTAGTCGAACGCGTTATACATTTGGTTTCTAGCGAGGTTGGCTCGCGGGATATCTTATTTCAGCCTTGGCTTTTACTTAACACGAATTCCAGCCGGGCTCTTTCGGTTACCGACAACCTTACCGATGTGGATTTTGTGGCCGATGACTCAAATCCTTAGGTTGAACCGGGCATCGACCCAAAAGAAACTTTCAGGTTATCAATCGAATCCTAAAAAGGGCATCATCGATGCTCTTTTTTCGTAAGTGGAATTCGATCAAATGAAGTTTTGGGAACGAAACGCTCGATGCTGTCGCTGGATGGTTTTGTGCAGTCGGCAAACCGATTGTAGTCCCGAATCTAGAGACTAAACAAATATCGCTGTTCTGACAACGGCATTAATTTTCGGCTAAAGGGTACGTGGAGTGTCATTAATGCTTCATCCAGAGCTTTGCCGCCGAATAGAAGCAATTTGCGTTTCTGCGACCATTTGAACAGCCTCGGTAATTTCTGCGTAAATTTATCGAGCGCACGGCAAGTGACGACTGAGAACCGTTCATTCTCGATTTCTTCAAACTGACGATTTACGATCCGGACACGATTCGAGATTTCAAGCTTTGCGGCCGCGTCTTCCAAAAAATTTGTTTTTTTTAGTTTCGAATCGATCAGCAGCGCACAAAGATCTTCGCGGACAAGCAGGCACGGAATAGACGGCAGCCCAGCACCCGTGCCGACGTCGGCAAACCTTGTGTTTTCGGGCAGGTGATCGAGCAGCATAAGCGATTCGAGAACGTGCCTTATGGCGAATTCGTCCGCAGCCATCGGCGCAACGAGGTGGAGAATTCGGTTATGCCGTTGAATCTGATTATAGTAAATCGAAAGGCGAGTTATTGCTGAGTTCGTGAGCGCAAGTCCGAACGCGGACTGATGCTCCTTTACTGCCTCGACAAATCTCTCGCTCATTGGCGATCCGATAACACGCTCCAGCGCTATGGTCAACCGCGCTACCCGTGTCTTCCGGGACTACTTTAGAAGATGTTCTTTGATGAATAGGATCGTGGCATAGAACTGGAAGTCCTGATTGTTCTTTTTGCCAAAACCGTGCCCTTCGTCATTCGCCATCAGATACCATACCGGCGTGTTGTTGCCTTTTGCTGCGGCGACGATCTGTTCTGCCTCGGTATACGGCACGCGGGGATCGTTCTTTCCCTGGATTACGAATAATGGTTTTTTGATCTTACCGGCATTTGTCAAAGGCGATATTTTCGTCAAATGCTCACGCATTTTCGGGTCACGCTCATCGCCATACTCAACGCGGCGCAAATCACGGCGATAAGTTTCAGTATTCTGCAGGAAGGTAACAAAATTCGAGATCCCGACGACATCGAGGCTGCAGCAAATCCGGTCGTTATAATTAGTTGCAACCGCCAGTGTCATATAGCCGCCGTAACTGCCGCCCGTTATCATTATACGATCTTTGTCGAGGTCCGGCTGAAGGGCGATCCAATCAAGAAGAGCGCCGATGTCTTTGACGGAGTCCTCCCGATTGAAGCCATTATCAAGCTGCAGAAAGGTTTTGCCGTAACCGGATGAGCCTCGCACGTTCGGATTAATCACGGCGACGCCGAGTTCATTGACGATATATCCCATCCGTCCGAGCGGGCCGGGTGTCGCCTGTCCTTCGGGTCCGCCGTGTATGCTGATGATTACCGGGCGTTTGCCGGTAAATTTCGCAGGCGGGCGGTTTATAAATCCCGAGATCGACTTGCCGTCAAAGCTCTTCCAACGAATGAGCTCCGGTTCACGAAGGCCCTTTGTTTCATAACCATTCAGCTCAGCCTTTGCCCAATGCGTGATGTTCATCGATTTCGTGTCAAGCGAATATACATCGGCGATCGACTCATACGACCGAACGGTAAAACCAAGCTCATTATTCTTTTTATGCCAGGTAATACCGCCGATTTGACCCACGGGCAGCTTTGGCAATTTTCGATCCTTTCTTGTCGCGGTGTCCAAAAGATAAAGTTTAGAGAAGCCGTCTTCGTTGGTTACATACGCCAGCATCGTTCCGTCGTGCGAAAGCTCGTATCCGCCAACATCCCAATTAATATGCGAAGTCAACGGCGTAATCTGCTTTGTAGCGAGATCCATGTAAGCGAGCCTTTGAAATTCCGCGCCCTTGTCCGTCGTTATATACAATCCCTTGCCGTCCTTGCTGAACTCGGCGCCTCCGTACGACACTTTTTCGCTCCCCTCCTTTGGCGTAAGCAAAGTTTTTTCGCCCGTTTCCAAATCGAGCAGCCAGAGGTAGCTTTCGTTTATCGAAACATACTGTCCAACAACTATCTTTTTATCATCCGGGGACCAATCGGCCGGCCCCCACCCGACGCCGTCGAAACTTACGATTAAACGGTCTGACTGCGGATCGGCGGGTTTTATCACATGGAGTTCGGTCTTAAAGGTTTCACTCGTCGTCCCGGTTCCCGTCATAACTGCCGTATAAGATAATTGGTCGCCCGAGTTTGACCAGGAACCAGGATCGATCCGTTTTTTATCATCCATGGTTACCCTTGCAACGGCGCCCGAAGCAAGGTCGTAACGATACAACTGGCTGATCTCATTTCCTCCCGTGGCCTTAGCAAACATAAAATAAGAGCCTGACGTTGGCTGGTAAGAGCCTCCGCCGACGGGATCGGGGAATGTCGTGAGCTGCTTCGGTGACGCGAGCGGCGATGTGACGAGGTGAACCTGGACCGTGTTTCCCGCACGTTTTCCAACGAGCATCTCCCGTTTTGTCGGGTGCCAGTCGCTGACGTAAACGGGTATGGCCTCGGTATATTTCTTAACCGTTCGAGCTAACTCTGCCGGAATCGTCGGAATACCCTGGACAACAAGATTGCTGCCCGGAGCAATTATTTCAGCCTTGCCGGCCGCTGGATTTGTGTTGTTCTGACCGGATAGAATCGAAGAAACAAAGATCAGGCAGCCTGTCAGGGCAAGTAGACGTTTCATTGGTAATTCTCCTAAAAAGTGATAGGCCTAATATACAGCCTTTTATGTTCTTCGCCAACAAAAATCCGAGTAGTATAACCTAAATGTCAATATCAACAGCTTCGACAAAAATTGACGGAATCGCGAAAACCGTCAAGTCTTTTGGCTTTCGGCAGCTTCGAAAACAAAAATATAAGCGAAGATGGTTGGTGCGGACGAGAAGAATCGAACTTCCACGGCATTGCTGCCACAGGCTTCTGAGACCTGCGCGTCTACCAGTTCCGCCACGTCCGCGAGCGAAGTATTGATAATACGAATTCGAGCCCGGAAATTCAAGAAAGCGGCGTTGATTTGCTATATTTGAGTGTGTGCACACAGCATTGCGGCAAAATTTGGCGGAAATCCGAATGCGAATCGAACGTACAGCGAAACGTGCTGGCAGAAGCGCGGACGAGATTAAACTCGTAGCCGTAAGCAAAACGCACCCGGCGGCGGTTTTGAAAGAAGCGATTGCGGCCGGTGCGGCGATTCTCGGCGAAAATAAGGTTCAGGAGGCAGAAGGGAAGATTGCGGAAATCGGCCGTGCGCCAGCTGAATGGCACTTGATCGGGCATCTTCAGTCTAACAAAGCTCGCAAGGCAGTGCAGCTTTTCGACGTTATACACTCGGTCGATTCGCTAGAACTTGCGGAGCGTCTTGAGCGTATTTGTATAGAGCAAGGCCGGGAAAGCCTGTCCATGTTCGTGCATGTTGACCTTGCGGGTGAGGCGACAAAATCGGGTCTGGATGAGAACGATCTGCCAAAGTTGGTTGAATTTTTACGGACGTGTAAGCGCTTGCGATTCGATGGTTTAATGATTCTTCCGCCGTACTTTGCAAACGTTGATGATGCGCGACCCTTTTTTGCGAAGCTTCGAACAATTCGCGACAGGCTTTTGTCGGAAAATGCGTTTTCGAGTTCTAAAGGCGAGCTTTCGATGGGAATGAGCTACGATTTTGAGATCGCCATCGAGGAAGGCGCAACGATCATTCGCGTTGGTACGGCGATCTTTGGGGAGCGGGCGGAATCGCGAATGTAAATGAGCATGTGATTACTCGCGGGATTGACACGCTCCATAACTGTCGCGTTTCTGCACCGGACGATAATTAGCCGCCGATGAACGCGATATTTTTGCTCCTATCTGCGTAAATCTGTGCCAAAATCTTTGATAATATGCTTTCTTTAACAGTCTATCCGATCGTCGCCATGATTCTTTGGGGTGCGTTTTTTATTTTCCTCGCCTTATTGATTCTACGTTTGATTTTCAGTTACGCCGACCCGAATCCCTTTGGCAAGATCGGTAGATTCGGTTATGAAATTCGCAAAATCACCGAACGGTTCGTTTACCCGGCCGCGCGATTTCTCGCGAGTTTTCGAATCAATACGCGTTTTGCTCCGCTCGTCACTATGCTTATAGCCCTGATCCTGACATATTTCGGCACGCAGATAATAGGAAACACATTCTTTGTGATCGACGGGCTTTCAGCCGGTATCGCATCCGGCAGTCCAAAGGTCTTTATCGGCTTTGTGCTGTATGGATTGCTGAGCGTTCTGATATTGTTTATCTTTATACGCTTTATATCTTCGTGGTTCGTTTTCACGCGGAACACGTTTCTCGGTTTTGTAAAGAAAGTAACCGATCCGATTCTGCTTCCGGTGCAGCGGGTAATTCCACCTATAGGGATGTTTGATATTTCCGCAATGCTCGTTCTGATTTTGATCGGACTGCTGCAAACGATTGTACTTCGGACATTCGTATATTCGGGATAAATATCCTCCTGTGCAGATGCCGGTGAGGCGTTTCTTTCGGTTCTTCCCGAAGACGCTTGGATTTCAGTCTCAATGATTCAATTCGCCGAAAAAAACGGCTCGCTGATATTTAATGTGAAAGTTGTTCCGAGAGCTTCACAAAGCGGAATAGTGGGCGAATATGACGGTAATTTGAGGGTTAGAATCTCTGCGCCGCCCGTCGATGGTACGGCAAACGGGGCATTGATCGGCCTGCTGGCTAAACATTTCGGCGTTGCCAAAAGCAATATCGAAATCGTCGCGGGTCACACGTCTAAGACCAAACAGATACGAATAGACGGCGTAACGGCTGTACAAGCGCGAAACCTGATCGGCGGCTAGCCGGTTTTTTCTGTCTCAGATGGCCTTTGCGGAATACCAACAGTCCCAGAAACCCGATTGCTAATGCGGAAACGATCTGCGTGATCGTCATCGAAACCATAAAAGCTGTTCCGAGGGTTTCACGCATTTCGATCGTCTGTCTAATCCAGACGGCATCGGCAAGCAAAAGCAGAGCGCATAGTATAAGAATAGTCGTATTTTTTCTCATAGCACCTTTATTACATCCTGTATGCCTGAAATTGCTATGAACTAAGCCTAAACAAATTGTGAATCTTTCCGATTTGCTGAAAGAAAAATCAGCGTGATATATTTCATCTTTTGGGCGGAGCGCCGTTAACATCAGAACACGCTCGTTCACATTCGCATATCCGCCAAACAGACAAATAGGAAATAACTAAAAATGTCAGGACACTCCAAGTGGCACACAATAAAGCACAAAAAAGGTGCGACCGACGCCAAACGCGGGAAAATTTTTACAAAGCTGATAAAGGAAATCACTGTGGCGGCGCGAACCAGCGGCGGCGATCCGGACGCCAACGCGCGTCTGCGTAAAGGAATTTTGGATGCAAAAGCCGCGAACATGCCGAACGACACCATCGACCGCGCCGTAAAGCGCGGCAGCGGTGATCTCGATGGCGTGAATTACGACGAGATCACTTACGAAGGCTACGGCATAGGCGGTGTCGCGGTGCTGGTCGAAACAATGACTGACAACCGCAACCGAACCGTCGCGGAGCTTCGCCACATTTTCTCTAAGAACGGCGGCAATCTCGGCGAAGCCGGTTCGGTCGGATGGATGTTCGATAAAAAGGGCTACATAGTCGTCGATAAAGCCGCAAAGCCGGAAGATGAGCTTTTTGACATCGCCATCGAAGCCGGTGCCGACGATATGCAGGACGAAGGCGACGTTTTTGAGATCTACACCTCACCAGAGAATTTCGAAGCCGTGACCGACATCTTGAAAGCGGCCGGCATCGAACCACAGGCCGCCGAAGTCTCGATGATTCCGCAAAACTACATCGCCCTAACGGGTGCCGACGCCAAAGCCATGATGAAACTTTACGAAGCCATCGACGACAACGACGACGTCCAAAAGGTCTACGCAAATTTCGATATAGACGAGAGCGAGATGGAGTAGTTGCAAAATTACGGGCGAAACCGAGAGGAATCGCCCGTATGGTTCTCAGCCTGCTGTTGTTGCGGCTGAACTGGTTCTCATGATCTTGATTGCGGCGGCAAGGTCTTCTTCACCGAAACCGGCGTCCATGCCGCGCTCGAGGAATCGGTAGGCGTAGTCGGGAAATTCCGAGCTTATTCCGGCTTCGCTTGCGTGTCTTGCGATCATTTTCAGCGCCGCGGCGCAAGTTCTGACCGACGCTTCCGAATCATCGTAATTTTCATTGAAGATCCTTTCGGCCATCTTCTCGTTCGACTCCCCCGCAAACGGTGCAATTGCGCGGGTCATTGCAGCGAAGTCCCTGACCGGGAAGCCTTCGGCCTCGCAGATCCGCACCCCGTGCAGAAACCCGATGTTTCCGCCGAACCAGAACGACAGAATGGCAAAATCGACCGCCGAGGCATTTCCTACGGCCTCGCCGAGAAAGGCCAGGCCGCCTGCGAGAGCCTTTAAGACCGCTTCGCTTTTATCGAACACCGAGCGAGGGCCGGAGGCAAGGATCAACGTTTCCGGCCGACCCATCTGGCTCGGCGTGGCCATGATCGCGCCGTCGAGATAGTCAATGCCGTGTTCTTTCGCCCAGACTTGCGCGTCGCGGGCCTCTTGCGGTGTACCGGTGCTAAGTTCTATCACGGTCTTGCCGGGTAGAAACGGAGCCGTCTCTTTAGAACTGAGCAGGGAGCGCGACGCCTCATAATCCGCAACACATATGATCACCGTCGGGCTTGACCCGATCGCCAGCGCGGCGCTCGGAGCAAGCAGAGCTCCCTTCTTAATCAGGCCGTCAGCTTTTTCAGGCGTCCTGTTCCAAACCGTGACGCGATAGCCCTCGCGAAGCAGGACGCCCGCAAGTGCCGATCCCATCAATCCTAAACCGATAATTGAAACTTTCTCGTTATAATTACTCATTTTTTAAACTCCTTTTTTGTTGCTCACGAGACTGCTTTTGCAGCCTCCGCGTTGGTGGAATGCGGCGCGTAAATGCCTTGCCCAATGCCTCCGTCTACGGTTAATTCGGCGCCCGTAGTGAAAGTCGCATCGAAGCCGAGAAACAGGATCGCGCGAACGGCTTCGTCGAGCGTACCGATTCGTTTCATCGGCGTGACTTCCTCACCTTCCTTAATGAAAGCTTCCACATCCTCCATGGACGCACCTGCGATACCCATTGTCTGTGTTCTGATAAAGCCGGGGCTTATTGCATTCACACGGAGTCCATTCGGCAGCAATTCCGATGCAAACACGCGGGCAAGTGATCGAACGGCCGCACGCGACGCCGAGAATGCGCTCATCATCGGATATCCAAGCTCGTCGGCAACGGACGTCATAAAGAGAAACGAGCCGCCTCTGCGAACAAGCGGTGCGAGACGCTGCACCGTAAAGAAGACGCCCTTTGTATTGATATCGAATGTCTTATCGTAGACTGCCTCTGTGATCTGGTCGAACGGCTCGAGCTTACAAAAGCCGGCGTTGATGAACACGAAATCTACCTGACCGAACTTTTCCGCGACGATTTTACCAAGAGCGTCAATGTCATTCAGACTAGCTGCGTCGGATTGCACAACGTGGGCCTTCGGACCGAGTTCGCGGCTTGCCTCTTCGAGGTTTCGCTCAGTCTGGCCCGTTACAATAACCGCCGCGCCTCCTTCGATCAGAGCTTTTGCGGTCGCGAGCCCGATACCCGCCGTACCGCCCGTGACCACTGCCTTTTTCCCTGCATACTTATCGTTTGTTCCCATGATTTAATTTTTACTCCTTTAACATAAATTAATAATGCAAGTTACTATTGGTAACTTACTGATAGTAGCTTATACTTGCAAATGGGACATGTCAAGCGGATCTTACGAGTAAAAGAGGAGGCGGAGATTTTGTGATGGTCGTTACAAAACGGATGACGAATGTGCGAAGGCGGGGCCAACTCTTGCAAACCGCGTACGAGATCATTCGATCTGAGGGAACTGATGCGTTGACGCTGGCACGCGTGGCCGAGCGGGCAGGGGTGAGTAAACCCGTTGCGTATGAACACTTCGGCACGCGCTCAGGGCTGCTGATCGCCATGTATCGCGATTACGACGAAAGGCAGACCGAGGCAATGCGGGCAGCACTGGCGGCTGGGGGCGGAACGATCGAAGATGTCGCATCGATTCTTAGCGCCGCTTATGTAGATTGCGCGGTTTCCTCCGGGCCGGAATACGGCGCTATAACGGCCGCGCTATCGGCTACCGAAGAGATGGAGGAACTTTTGCAGTCCTGCCGCGACTCATTTCTTGCGGAATGCCGGAAAGCCTTTGCGCCCTTCGTAAAACTTCCCCGCAAACGCATTCAGGGGCTGCTCGTCGGAATACTCGGAGCCGCCGAAGCCCTTTCGCAAGTCGCGGCCGACGGTAGAATGTCACGCTCCAACGCCATACGCGCCCTTTCGCAAGTTATGATCGGCTCCCTCACGCAGGGTTCCGAATCCGTCAGGCAAACAAGATCGGGTGGTTAATCATCGATCACGTGCCCGAACGTAATGCGATGCCCGTCGGGAGTCACTACGCCAAATTCGCGGAGGCCCCAGGGTTTATCTTCGGGAGCGTATTTCATTTTGGCACCGTTCGCCTTGAATTCCTCGTAAATCTCGTCGATGTTTTCCACTAGAACATGCGCAAAATACGAATGATCGCCCGTGTCGGCGGCGAGCATCGCGTCGGAACACTCGCCGAGCATGACCTTGAAATCGCCGAACGACAGGAACTCCCAGCCAGGCGCCGAGAAATCGCGGTCAAAGCCGAGTTTGTTCAGATAATAATCGGTTTCGATTGCAAGATTTTTTACAGCCAGGACGTGACGCGTATGAATAATTTTTCGCGGTGTTTTCATTTCGTAACTCCATTCACTTCAAACCCGTCGCCCACTCACGAACCGTTCTGGCCATCTCGACAAATACATCTTCTTCGATCTTTCGCGTGCGTTTCAGAATTCGAAAACCGTGGTCGGCGGTGTCCAGTAGGTGGAGGGTCGCACGCTCACCGAGTTCTTTCACAACCGGCTCGAGAAGATCGAGATTCGCCAGGCCGTCGCGCGTGCCGCTCAGGAAAAGAATCGGGAGATTTACGGCACTCAGGTGTTGGGCCCTTTTCGTTTCGGGTTTGTCGGGCATATGCAGCGGAAACGAGAAAAAGACCAATCCGCTAACGCTATCAAGCGGCAATTCCGAAGCGGCGGTTGATGTCATCCGCCCGCCGAAAGAGTGGCCGCCGGCTAGAAGCGGAAGATCGGCGGCTATTTCGCATGCTGCAGCTACTGCGGCGCGAACTGTTGCGACGCAAGTCTCATTACGGTCGCGTCCACGGCCGTTTTCCGAGTAGGGAAAGTTATAGCGGAATGTCGCTATGCCTTCGTCAGCCAACCGCTCGGCGATTGTTTGGAGCATCGCGTGCCGCATAGTCGAACTCGCGCCGTGTCCGAGGACAAGCAGATGGCTAGCGTTGTGTGGGCGAATGAGCAATGCCGAAACCTCGCCCTTCTCCGGCGTGGCAAGGAATTTCAGTTCTTTTGTTTCATGAGCCATTGTTCGAAATCCGTTGCAAATTATATAGCGTTATTCCGTCGGCCATTGAAAGCAAAGGCTGTATCCATCCGGATCATTGATGTAAAGCTGCTTCATACCATACGGAGCGATCTCGGGAGGTTTAACTGCGAGACCCTTTTCCTGCAAATATTCGTAAGCCTCATCTACGTCCGGGCAGCCGAAATAAAGACATGTATCGTGATGGACGGCAATGTGCGCGGGATCGGCGGCGGCCGGACGTTCGTCGTCATCGAAAGCGGTGTTCAGCATCAGCGTCGAGGCATTGAGCCTGAGCATCACCCAGCCGGAGTTGTCGCCCTGCCCGGAAGTTTCTATGACCTTGAAGCCGAGAATATCGCGATAGAACAAAAGCGACACGGGCATGTCGAAAACCGATAAAAGCGGCGCCATTCCGTGGATTTCGATAGCCATTTTTCCTCCCAATTGAAAAACTCGCCTATTCGTCGAACGTGTTCAAGCTCTCCGGCAGATAATCACCAAGAAACTTCCGCTCCATGCCGTTACCCCAGCCGCATCCGTGATCGCTGGTGATCGACGAGCGTGAATTATCGTGAATTGTGTGCGTCCCGAACGAAAGCAGCGACAGAATCGTTCCCGGCCGGAGATGTTCGCTTGCCCATGTCAGCGGCGAATCGCCGTTCGCGTCGCGGGCCTCGCGGTCGGCACCGTTCGCCAATAGATATTCGATCATGGCTTCATCGCCGTAAGCAGCGGCCCGGTGCAACGGCGTTTCGCCCTTCGTCCGTACATCACGCATAAAACCGCCCGTCTCTTTTCCGGGAATCGTCCGGGCATTTACGTCCGCTCCATTTTCCACGAGCACCTTTAGCACATACAAAAAGTAAGGCCGTCCGGCTTTACAAAGAGCGCTGTGCAGCGCCGTTTCACCGGTGCCGGCCTGGGCGAATTTGACATCGGCGCCTAGCTTTACCAGGAAATCGGCGACCTTCCAATGCCCGAAAAACGACGCGTGGCCGAGCTCTCGGTTCAAATCCAGACTGCCAAGATCGCCTCCGGCATACAGCACCGCTTTCAAAGCGGTCGTGTCGTTATAATATACAAACCACTGTGCGGCCTTGACTTGCCCCTCGTGCAGGACAGCTTGCCATTCCGGCAGGGCGATCAGCTCAAACACAAGATCGGTCCGGCCGCGGCTGATATGATCGAGAATGCGTTTCGCATCCATAGCTTTTTTGGGCAGATTATTGATGATGCTCTTTCTCGTAAACCAAAGCCTCGGCCTTGTCCTTATTTATCGCCGTCCGGATGTTCCGGCGGTGAAGAGATCGAGTAAAGTTTAAGCGGTTCAGTGTCCGAAACGTTGATAATGTTATGCTCGGTTCCCGAAGGAATGACGACTGCCGGGCCGTCGGCCAGATCGTGCTCCTCGCCGTTCAGTATCGCCTTGCCCTGTCCCGCTTCAACTTAACGACGAAAGTTTATGAGCAAGGCAAGCCCAGCGAGTAAAGGCACCTGGTCGCCCAGGTAAATCTCGGGCTGGTACTGCTGTTGACCACCGGCACAGTTGACGCCTCGAGAGACGTAATAGGCCGCATCGCGTACAGCCGCCAGTTGCCCATCCGAGCGTCATCGCCAAAGGCAACCGGTTTCGCCGCTTGATTCCCAGTGAAAGTGTAATCTGCAAGTGCGTGAATTCGACGCCATATTCCCCAATAGTCGTGCGCGTTCGTCGTGCCTCCGCCATCCGCATCAGATGCGTTCCCTGTTACAGGCAAGCCGTGGCCGGAATTCAGTGCACAGGTCGTTCTAGCACTGCGGATCACCTGCCAGCGCCGCTCCTGGATCTGCGGAAGACGGTTCCAAATGTCATTTTGCGAGATGAGATGCTGATTCGTTCCGTCTTCCCAATAAACCTGCACGACGAGCTTGGCCGCTGCCGGGATTTGCTCATAGTTGTTCCCCCACGAATACCACGCAGCCATCACGAACATAAACATTCCGTTCGAGCCCCAGCCCGCCCCCGCGCCCCGCCGGGCCAGTTCGGGCACCGCACCCGCGCCGTAGGAATGACCCGCGAAACCGGCCCTCGTCGTGTCCATCAAATTGCCGTATTGCTCGACCGCAAGCTGAAAACCCGACCACATTTGCTGGTATCGAATCGTGTGGCTAGTGAGCAGATTCGAAGTGTACGGCGCGAACACCACGATGTAACCATTGCCGGCAAGCTGCCGCAGAAGTGCTTCGTAATACAAATATTCGAAACCGCCAAACCCGTGCGCAAAGAAAATAACCGGAACACGGTTCGCCCCGCCGGCATTGCTCGGGACAAAAATCGAAACCGCCGCCGGAACGTCCGGATCTGGATGCGGAATGCTCTGCAGCGTAACCGCAAATTGCCCGGCCCCGCCGTAATCACCCGCCGCCGGCAGCGTCGTCACCTTAAGCTGCGCGCACGGCGCGATCTGCGACCTAATCGACGTATTCAAGCAAATCGTGAGGAATACGACAGAAATTAATACAACTGCCCTTCTTGTCATGTGAGTATTGTCCACCCTAGCCGCTTTCGGCCTTTCTTCAAGATAGTCACAAGCGCCCAATGACCTCGCGGCGACCACATTTCCTGCCGCGCTCCCACCTTGTCTTCTTCGCCAATCATCGCTTCGACCGTCTGGATATAATATCAAAAATCCTAAGTTGTATTCGATCGTAAAGAGATAAATCCCCGGAAGATTGAGATCATCGTTTCTTTCAACATCAAAAGCTGGCCAGAGATGCGGCCCCTTTCCGTTTCACAACTAGCGGCATTTCTTGCGTTAACTTTGATTGCCGAGTCGTAAATGAATTTTGTGCACCAACGTACCCTCTGCTGACCTAAATATTTATCCCTCAAAATTCTTCTTCAACCTTTGCCAGACCTCAAAATACTCGTGCTGCAATTCCGATGTTTCCATTGCAAACGTTGTCGGGCGGATGATGTAGCGGGATTCGAACATGAATGCTAACGTGCCGGACAGTTTTTGCGGTAAAAGCTCAGCGTTCGAGGCTTTTTCGAAGGCGTCGAGGTCGGGGCCGTGGGCGGACATTTGATTGTGGAGCGAAGACCCCCCGGGGACGAAGCCTTCTTCCTTGGCGTCGTATGCGCCGTAGATCAGGCCCATGTATTCGCTCATCACGTTGCGGTGATACCACGGCGGGCGGAATGTGTTTTCGGCGACGAGCCAGCGGTCGGGGAAGATGACAAAATCGCAATTCGCCGTGCCGGTTTGTTCACTCGGCGAAGTCAAAACGGTAAAAATCGAAGGGTCGGGATGATCGAACGAGACCGAGCCAATGGTGTTGAATCGCCGCAGATCGTATTTGTACGGAACATAGTTACCGTGCCAGGCAACAACATCGAGCGGCGAATGGTCCGTCGCACACGCCCACAGATTCCCGCCGAACTTCGCGACGATCTCCATCTCACCTTCGCGGTCTTCGTACCACGCGACCGGCGTCTCAAAATCACGCGGATTCGCGAGCCCGTTCGCCCCGATCGGTCCCAGATCGGGTAACCGAAATTGCTGGCCGTAGTTCTCGCAAATATACCCGCGAGCCACTTTCTTTTCAGACTCCCCTCCTGCCAGAGGAGGGGTGGCAGCCGCTTCGGCTGACGGGGTGGTGATAACGGCCGCCGCATGCACGGTTTTATCGGCACCGCCCGAGCCGGCGTGCAAGGATTTGTCGGTATCACCTGCGGTAGCGGGTGGTTGGACTTTAATATTCAGCGCGCCCCACTCATCATTATGAGCACCAGTATCGCCAATCTCAACCCGAAACTTCAATCCCCTCGGCAGAATCGCAACCTCGCCCGGCCCGATCTGCATCGCCCCAAGTTCGGTCAATATCCAGAGCCGCCCCATCTCCGGCACGATCAGCATCTCACCGTCGGCATTATAAAAAAACCGGTCGCCCATGCCCTT
>Ga0136617_10000566_pt1 | contig 31420 bp, 26 predicted proteins | sample AntDrymUQ3222106_2_FD_129672 | JGI IMG/M metagenome (GOLD analysis project Ga0136617, IMG submission 129672) | Polar desert sand microbial communities from Dry Valleys, Antarctica - metaG UQ322 (21.06) | ecosystem: Environmental > Terrestrial > Soil > Desert | place: Antarctica: Dry Valley... | reverse complement strand
TCGACGACGACGAACGAGCCACCGTCTGCCTACACCGACCCGTCGGACGCTTCCACACCGGGGAGATCCGCTGCCCGCCGCTCACCCTCGACAAGCTCGCCACAGCGAGCTGAACAGTTACCCTTAATGATGCCGTTCACCGACGCCGGCATCGAGCACAGCCACCAAGAGAGGGCCGGCCGATCTCCCACCACCGCTACCCCGGCAGCTCGAACATCCGGGCGAGCGCTGCGCCGACGCGCTCGCGGACGACGAGATCCAGCGTGCGCCTTCGCCACGACGGCACCCAATAACATGACCGAACCGGTCCGGGATGACCAGCACAGTACCGGCAGCAGGACCAGTTACCGTCGCGGGCACTGCCCCCGTCGTAACGACCTCTGCTGCCCTCCGCCCGCCTACGCCCGGAACCGGTCCGCCGAGATCCCGACGCGCTTGGAGAACGGGCTGTCGAAGACGCCGCTTGCGTTCAGGCGTCGGTGGACGTCCTGCCAGTCCTCGTAGCGCGGATACATCGAGGCGACGAGGCCGTGGCTGCCGGTGAGCGTGTTGACCTGGCCCCAGTGCGGCCGGCCGCCGAGCGCGTAGAGCGCCTCCTCGTAGGCGTGCAGCAGCTCATAGCCGCCGTCGTTGCCGGTCAGGCCGATGAGCTCGATCATCATCGTGTCGCGCCCGTGCATCATCGACAGGTACGCGGGTGACGCCTTGACGAAGCGCAGCGCGATCGGCGAGCTCTGGTAGACGGAACCCAGCCGCCGGCGCTCGTCGGCGACCTCGAAGATCCGCTCGACGGCCTCGATGTGGCGGCCGTCCATCGGCACGCCGATCTCCGCCGAGTAGGCCGGCAGGATGTTCGCGAGGCCGATGTTGAAGACCTTGTGGCTCACCGAGTCGTACTCGTCCTTGACGAGCGCCTTCATCGCGCCCTCGAGCATCGCCGGGGCCAGGCTCGGGCGGACGTCGAGCAGGAGGTTGATGACGTGCGGCGTGAGCGGGAACGCCGAGAGCGCCTCGACGAGCCAGTTGCGCATGCGCTTGTCCCACGGGCGATGGCGAGGGTCCTCGGTGATGTTGCGGGTCGTGACGAGGCAGGGGTAGGCCTGCTTGCGCGCATACGGGCTGAAGATGACCTCGTAGTGACGGTTGGCATCCAAGACGCCGCCGTCCTCGAGGTCGGCGCGGACCTTCGCCCACGGATGCAGCTCGCGGACCTCGCGCAGGTGGTACCGCTCGCGGACCTCCATCATCGCCGTGCAGATGATCCCCATGCAGCCCATGCCGACCGCGACGGCGTCGAAGGCGTGGTCGTCCTGGACGAGCGTGCGACGGTCGCCGTGGTGAGCCTCGTAGGCGGCGCGGTCGGTCGGCCCGTCCGCGGGCTCGATCCGCTGCACGCGACCCCCGGCGGTGACGATGTCCAGCGAGCGCACGCTGTCGTTCAGCGGTCCGAAGCGCGTGCCGGAGCCGTGCGTCGAGGTCGAGATGACGCCCGCGACCGTCTGATGGTCGTAGCCGCCCATGATCTCCAGCCCCAGGCCGGTACGGTCGAGAAACGCATTGAGCTCCTTGATGCGAATGCCGGCCTCGGCGCGGACGAGGCGGCGCCCCGCCCATCCGTCGCGCACGAAGTCCGGCTCGGTCGCCGGGACGCGCGCCAGAGCGTTCGTCCTCATGAGGAAGCCTTCGGTCAGCGCGACGTCCGACCACGAGTGCCCCGAGCCTACGGCGCGCGCCGTCACGCCGTCGCGCTCGGCGAAGCGCACGATCGCGACGACCTCGTCGATCGTCTGTGGCGCGTAGATCCGCAGCGGATCGATCCGCTGGTTGCCGAGGTGGTTCTTCCACGTCGTGCGAAGCTCGTAGGGCAGCTCGCTCACGGCGTGCCACACTACCCCGGCTGCGGGCGGCCTCGCCAGTGCGATGGCGCACGGATTGCGCTCAGGACACGATGCAGGCGTCGTGCGCGGACGCGGCGACGCGCGCCTGCCCGGCCACGACGCCGTGCCTGTCCAGGACGGTCAGGCGACCCGTGGCCAGCGAGGGCGTGACGACGCGCCCTCCGGTCCGCTGGACGTTGTAGGAGCCCGCCGGGATGCGCGTGCGCCGCCGCAGCGCCGCGTCGGCGAGCGCGTGGACGGCGAGCGTGCCGGCCTCGCCGCTGACCACGTACGCGACCCCGCCCCCGAAGGCGACGTGCTGGGGCGCGACGTCGGCGCGCAGGACCCGGACCGGCGTGCGGCGGCCGGCGTCATACACGGCGATCCGCGACTCGCGTCCCGCGGTGACCCACACCCGCAGGCCGCTCGGCGAGAAGCCGGCGTCGTGGGCGAGGAACGGCGGCCGCACGCGCGCGATCACCCGTGGCCGTTCGGGCTCGCGAACGTCGAGGACGGCGATCGCGGCAGCGCTCGACCCCAGGACGACCCACAGGGTGCGGCCGTCGGGGTGCAGTGTCAGGTGGCGCGCACCGGCACCGACGGCGAGCCGCCGTACGACGCGCCCCGCGACGAGGTCGACGACCGCGATCTCGCCATGTCCGGAGTCGCTGACGTACGCCAGCTTCCCGCCGGGCCGGATCGCGGTGTAGCGCGGAGCGCCGAAGCCGCGCAGCACGCGCCGCACGCGCAGCGGCCTCCCTTCGATGAGCGTGATCGCCCCCGAGGCCGCGTGGGCGAGGACGGCCCGCCCGCCGGGAGCGCTCTCGATGCTGCGTGGATCGCCGACCGTCGCGAGGCGCTGCACGACGCGCATGCTCGACAGCGACACGACGGCGACGTGCGCCTCCGCGTCGGCCGTCGCGAGCGCAGCCGGGCGGGTCGTCGTCGCGCGCCGAGGCGTCGCAGCGACGAGCGCGGGCGCCGCCGCGAAGCCGAGGGCCAGGAACTCACGCCGGTCGAGCATGCACTCGCTCTACGTCGCGCCGCAGCGCCGAGGTCCCAGCACGCCGTACACCGGGTAGTCCGCCGAGCCTGGTGGGTACCCAGCCTCGAAACGAACGTGAGGAGACCCGATGGCCACCGATCAGCAGAGCCCGCCGCCGATGGACCCGGAGACGAGCGAGGCCGACGCCAAGCAGCTCGAGCTCGCTCGCGAGCAGGGCGCGGCGTACCGCAAGGCGCTCGAGTACATGGCCGAGGAGGTCGCCCACGACGGCGGCATGCAGCCCGCCGACCAGTACATCATCGGCTACGCGATCGAAGAGGCCGAGGGCATGTACATGTGGGCGGACGGCAAGCTCGTCTGGCACGATCCGGAGGAGGAGAACCTTCACGTCGAGATCGCCGTCTGCGACGCGTCCGACGGTCGTTTCGTGCCGGGCCTCACGGTCACGGGGACGCTCATCGACCCCGACGGCAACGAGGTCGGCACCCACGAGCACCCGCTGCTCTGGCACCCGATGATCTACCACTACGGCCGCAACTGGAAGGTCCCCGCGGACGGCACGTACACGCTGAAGGTCCGCGTCGATCCGCCGACGTTCATGCGCCACGACGAGGTCAACGGCCGCCGCTTCGAGGAGACGGTCGAGACGGTCTTCAAGAGCGTCGAGGTGGAGCGCGGCCAGGACTGACTCGCGCGGCCGCTGCGTCAGGCGGTGGCGCCGGCGCGCGTCACCGCCGTGTCGGCGAGCGCCCACGTCGCCAGCCCGGTGAGGCCGGCGGCAAGCAGTACCGCCGGCCACGTGCCGACGGCGTCGGCGATGACGTGCGCGCCGACGAACGTGCCGACGTAGACCAGCAGCAGCGCGGCCGTCCGGCTCGGACCGGCGCCGCGCCGCCAGCGCAGCGCACACCAGCCGGCACCCGCGACGAGCACGACGCCGCCGAGCGCGCGCACGTCCGTCGCCTCCGCGACCGCGAAACCGAGCAACAGCGAGCCGGCGGCGACCGGCCAGGTGGCGTGTCTCATGCGCGAACGGTAGCGCTGAGCTCGGCCCGGCTCAGCTCACGGCGTACGAGAACGGGTGGTTGAAGGCCTGCAGCGCGAAGCGCTCGTCGACCTCCATCTCGACGCGCACGCCCGTGCGCAGGTCCTCGACCCGAACCGTCACGGCCTCTTCGGCGGGGTGCCAGAACAGGAAGATGTCCATGGCACCGTTGCGGCGATGGGCGAGCTCTCGCGGGAACAGCTCCAACATGATGCAATCGTGCTCGGCCGCAGGTCCCCGCACAACGGTGGACATCGCAGTGATTCGTGCAGCTTCTCGCACCCCGTTGCACGGTCGTGTCGTCGTGCGAAAGCCTGGGGACGAGCCCTAGTGCGCGCGTCCGGCCGCGACCCTACTGTGGGCCGGTAGCAGCGGGTGGAGGTCCGCACCGACGCGGGTCTCCGGCACGACGGACGCTCGACGGGAGCTCATAGGACATGGCGGTCCGCAGGCTCATCATCTCTGACCTCCACTTCGGGTGCACAGATGCGCTGCTCGCCGCGCCGGCCGCGCTCGAGCGCATCGAGCCGGAGCTGGCCTGGGCCGACGAGCTCGTCATCAACGGCGACCTGTTCGAGCTCGTCTTCACATCGCTCGAGGAGGCCGTCGGGGCGGCGCGACCGTTCCTCGCGCTCGCCAACCGCCATGTCGGGCGCGTGCACTACTTCCCCGGCAACCACGATCACCATCTCGTCTCGCTGTCAGGCGACGAGCGGCGCTTCGCCCAGATCCTCGGCACACCGGCGCCGCCGTTCGCCCGCGTGGCGCCGGCCGAGCGCCTCCTGCGCTCGCTGTGCCCCCAAGCCGAGGTCGTCTGCGCCTATCCCCTCTGCGACCTCGACGGCATGCGCATCACCCACGGCCACTACATCACCCCGCACCTCGGCTCCTCGGAGTTGCGGCTCATGGATTGGCTGGCGTGGTGTCTCACCGGCGAGCAGTCCCGCCCGGACCGGCTCACGGTCGCCGATTACGAAGGCCTCATCGCGCCGCTCTACGAGCGCATGTACGAGATCGCCAACCTGCCCTCCGGCAAGCGCGCGCAGCAGCAGTTCGACCGCTGGCTGTCGGGGATCACCGCGATCGCGCGCGCGCCGCAGCGCGCCTCGCGCCAGCTCAGCGGCCTGGCCAATGCGCTGACCGGCCGCAGCGAGCCGCTCGCGCCCGACGCGCCGACGGCGCAGGTGCTGCGGGCGATGCAGGCCGTCTGCCACAACCTCGAGATCGCGCCCGGCACGGTGGTCTTCGGGCATACCCATCTGCCGCTCGACGGCGTGCCCACGCCGGACGGCCGCCACCGGCTGTACAACTCCGGCGCCTGGGTCTGGGACCGGCGCCTGCGCGACACCCCGGCCTACCGCGAGCGCGCGTGGCCAGGCACCGTGCTGCGCGCGACCGGCAGCGACATCGAGCTGCGGGGCCTGCTCGCCGACTGCGGCGACGACGAGTTGCGCGAGCTGCTCGGGTCGCCCGTCGCACCGCGGCCGCGCCGCCGCCTGCGCCCGCAGCTCGCCGCGGTCCGGCGCTGAGCCTGCGCGGGGTCCGCCGCAGACCGCCGCACGACGACCTCACGGCGCAAGGCGGAGCACGGCCCGCACGAGAGCCTCGACGTCGCCCTCGGGGTCGTCCCACACCACGCCGGGCTTGTTGATGCGCAACGAGGCCACGCCGTGCAACGCCTGCCAGAGCAGGCGCGCGGTACGCTCGGTATCGTCGGGTGGAGGCAGTGCCCCAGCCGCGGCGGCGCGCTCCAGATCAGAGATGAGCGCCAGCAGTGCGGTGCGCCCGAAGGAGCGATCGGCCGGGTCCGTGATGTGGCGCAGGAGGGTCCCCTCGTACAGGACCTTGTAGTGGCCGGGGTTCTTCATGCCCCAGATCACGTAGGCGCGGGCACGCGCGAGGAGCGCCGCCACCGGGTCATCGCCGGCATCCGCAGCCGCCGCGTCGAGCGTGTGCTCGAGATCGCCGAACAGCTCGGCGGCGACCGCGACCAGCACCGCCTGCTTGTCGGGGAAGTGCAGGTAGACGCTGGGGGGGGACACGCCGACCTCGCGAGCGACGGCGCGTAGGGAGAGCGCCTCGTCGCTGCCCATCCGGGCCAACAGCCGCGACGTGGCCTTGAGAATGTCGCCTCGCAGACGCTCGCCTTCCCCGCGCGGGGCACGAGAACGACGGGGAAGCGAGGTGGAGGTCATGAAGAAATGATGCCAGAAGCCCTTGACGGGTGTCACTTTACATGCGTAACCTTACGTGCGTCAACTCAAGGAGGCTCTGCTACATGTCTTCCCGTCGCACCACGCTCTCGCTCGTCCTGGTCGCGGTGTTCATGCTGCTGCTCGACATCTCCGTCGTCGTTGTTGCGCTGCCCGACATCCGGACGGACCTCGGCGCCTCGTTCGGCGCGTCGCAATGGATTCTCGACGCCTACGCGCTCGCGTTGGCGACGCTTCTGCTTCCGGCCGCCTCCCTTGCCGACCTTCGCGGACGCAAGCGGGCCTATCTGTTTGGGCTCGCCCTGTTCACGCTCGCGTCGCTGGCATGCGCGCTCGCGCCGTCCGTCGATGCCCTCAGCGTCGCCCGGGCCATTCAGGGCGTGGGTGGTGCAATCGTCTTCGCCACCGCCCTCCCGCTCATCGGTGCGGCGTATCCGAACCCGCGTGAGCGCGCCGGCGCAGTGGCCGCCTTCGGGGCCACGGTGGCGGTGGCGATCGCGGTCGGTCCGCTCATCGGGGGCGCGCTGACCGAGGCGTTCGGCTGGCAGGCGATCTTCCTCATCAACCTCCCCGTGGGCCTGGCCGCTCTCGCCATCGCCTCCCGCCGCCTGGTCGAGTCGGCCGATATGACGCACAGGCAACGGCTCGACATCACCGGCATGGTTCTGCTCGGCGTGGGCCTGTTCGCGCTCGTGTTCGCGACGGTGCGCGGCAATGTCGAGGGCTGGGATTCGGCCATCATCGTCGGAGGCTTTGCGGCAGCCGCCGTGTTGCTCGTCGCCTTCCTCGTTGTGGAGCGTCGTCGGAAGGCCCCCATGGTCGATCTGACGCTCTTCCGGTCACCTGCGTTCACCGCCGCCGGGGCCTCGGTGCTGGCGTTGGGCGCCCTCGTCGGGGCCTTCGTGCCGCTGACCGTGTTCCTGCAACTGGGGCTCGGGCACGGCGCGCTGCGGGCCGGCGCCGAGCTGCTGCCCATCTCGGTGGCGTCGTTCATCGCCGCCGCGCTCACCGCCCGGGTGCTGGCTCCGCGCCTCGGGCTGCGCTGGCTGCTCGCCGGCGGCCTGGCCCTGGTCGCAGTCGGGCTGGCGCTCATGACGCTCGTGCGCGACGATCCCAGCCTCTCGGCTCTCGTGCCCGGCATGATCCTTGCGGGCCTGGGGTGGGGCGCGATCAACGTCAGCGCGACGGAGCTTGCGCTGGACGCGGTCGAGCCCGCCCGGGCGGGAATGGCGACGGGCGTCCTGAACGTCCTGCGGCAGATCGGCGTGGCGGCGGGAATCGCCGCCCTCGGTGCGATCTTCGAGAGCGCCTCCGACGGCGGCAGCCTGGCCGGAGCCTCAGCGGACGCGTTCCTCGTCGGCGCGGTCATCACGGGGCTGGCGGCTCTCGCGGTAGGCGCGCTGGCCGCCGCCCGGGCCGAGGTCGCAGGGCACGCCCCGGCGCACCCCACCGACCAAGGCGAGATGGCCGCCTGACGCGCCCTGCGGGCGAGGGGCGTCCGACCAGCCCCTCGCCTGCGTCAGCACGTCCCCGTTGGCCTAGGTACCGGTAGGACCGCTGCCTCCGCCGAGCGCGCGAGCGGTCATAGCAGGTAGTGGGCGAGAAACGTGATCGCCGCCGCGGCCGCGGCGGCGATCACGTCGTCCAGCACCCAGGACAGGCGCGGCGTAGCGCAGGTTTATGCCTGCACGCTGCTGGCGCAGCGGCCGGCGAGACGACCCGCCGCGTGCCTCCGACGGCCAGCTGCGCGGCTCTGTATCTGCGCGGCACCGCCCTCCCTCTATAGCGAAGTCAACCGACCGCCACACACGAGGGCCAATGATCAAATGTCCGAAGTCATCGATGTGACCAAGCCCCGGCGCACGCTCAGCGCCGGCGAAGAGCACGCGGTACGCGGCGTGCTGCCCCGGACCGCGTCGATCTTCGGCCTCGGGTCCTTTCTTCCCGCGGACGTGCTGACGAGCGAAGCGATCGCGCAGCGCCTCGGCGTCGACGAGGAGTGGATCGTCAAGCGCACGGGGATCCGCGCGCGGCGGCGTGTCGCACCGTCCGAGCGGACGAGCGACCTCGCCACGATCGCCGCGCGGCAGGCGCTGGACGACGCTGGGTTGGACGCCGGCGATATCGACCTCTTGCTCGTCGCCACGATGAGCCAGGACGAGGTGGCACCGAACACCGCTCCGCTCGTGGCACACGCGCTCGGCGCCGAGCATGCCGGAGCATTCGACCTCGGCGCCGCGTGCACGGGCTGGCTGGCCGCCCTCTCCCAGGCCGCCTCACAGGTCGAGAGCGGGCGCGCCGAGCGCGTGCTCGTGATCGGCGTAGACACGTTGACGCGCATGACCGACTTCGACGACCCCATGGTCGCCGGGCTGTTCGGCGACGGCGCGGGCGCAGTGGTCGTCGGAGTGGGTGGCGAGGGCGAGATCGGCCCGATCCATCTCGCGGCCGACGGCAGCCTCGGCCCCGTCCTCACGGCGAGCGTGACCGACCGCATGATCCGCATGGACGGCACCTCGACCTTCAAGGTCGCCGTCAACCGGCTCAGCGAGTCGATCGTTCGGGCCGTGGCCGCCGCCGGCTGGGAGCTTGACGAGGTTGACCTGTTCGTCCCCCACCAGGCGAACGCCCGCATCATCCGCGCGGTCGGCACCCGCCTCGAGCTCGATGCGGCGAAGGTCGCCGACTACGTCGCCGGGATCGGTAACACCTCCGCGGCCTCGATCCCGATCGCCCTCTCGCTGCTGCGAACCGACGGGCGCCTGCGCCCGGGTCACAAGGTCGTGGTGGCCGCCATCGGCGCGGGCTTCACCTGGGGCGCCGGCGCGCTCACCTGGGGAGCGCGCTGAGCCTGAAACGTCGCCCGCAGCCGCGCGGTCGCGCGGCCTGCGGGCTCGCCGACGCATCTCGCCGTCCATCCAACCCAAAGGAGCACACCCAACCATGCCAGCCACCATCACCGAGGACACCGTCGAGCAGACGATCAAGGACGTCCTCCCCCAGTTCGGCATCGACGCCTCGCAGATCACCCGCGACGCGACGTTCGAGGATCTCGACATCGACTCGCTCGACGTCGCCGAGCTGTCGCAGATCATCGAGGACGAGTACGGCATCCGCCTCTCGAGCGAAGAGCTTGCCGAGCTCAAGACGATCGACGACACGATCCGGCTCGTCGTGAGTCGGAGCGCATGAGCGCCAGCAGCGTCGTCGTCACCGGGATCGGCGCGGTCACGCCTCTCGGCGTCGGCGCGCGCACGCTGCACGAGCGGTGGCTCGCCGGGCGCAGCGGGATCGAGGACGGTGAGGGCGCGGCACGCGGGTTCCAGCCCGGCGAGCACCTGTCGCTCAAGGAGATCCGCCGCGCAGATCGGTTCACGCAGCTCGCGCTCGTCGCCGGCGACGAGGCGCTGGCCGAGGCCGGCTGGTCTCGCGGTGACCTGCCCTACGACGCCGATCGCATCGGCGTCGTGGTCGGCACCGGGATCGGCGGGATCGGCACGCTGGAGCACGGCAAGGAGGCGTTCACCGAGCACGGCCCACGGATGGTGCCGCCGCTCTCGGTGCCCCTCATGATGAGCAACGCCGCGCCGGCCGCGCTCTCGATGCGCTACGGGATACGGGGCAACTCCTACGCAACGCTGTCGGCGTGCGCTGCCGGTGCCCATGCGATCGGGCAGTCGATGCGCATGATCCAGGCCGGTGACGCCGACGCGGTCGTCACCGGCGGTTCGGAGGCGGCGCTGACGCCGCTCGTCCGCGCGATGTTCTCCGCCCTGGACGCGCTCAGCCCAACGGGCGTCTCGCGCCCGTTCGACGCTCGCCGGGACGGCTTCGTGATGGGCGAGGGCGCCGGGATCCTCGTCTTGGAGGACGAGGAGAAGGCCGCCGCCCGCGGAGCCACCGTGCTCGCGTACGTCCGCGGGTACGGCGCCTGCTCGGACGCCCATCACCTCACCGCACCGGATGCGCAGGGCACGGGCGGTGCGCTCGCGATCACGCGCGCGCTGCAGGACGCCGGCGCGACGCCGGCGGACGTGATCTACGTCAACGCCCACGGTACCTCCACGCCGCTGAACGACCGCGCGGAGACGAAGGCGATCAAGGCAGCCCTCGGCGACCGCGCACAGGCGATCCCCGTGTCGTCGACGAAGTCCGCGATCGGCCACCTGCTCGGCGCCGCCGGAGCCGTGGAGGCCGTCGCGACGATCCTGGCGCTGCGCGACGCAATGGCGCCGCCGACGCTGGGACACGAGCATCCCGAAGAGGACCTCGATCTGGACTATGTGGCCGGCGAGGCCAAGCGGCTGCAGCTCCCGGATACCGGCCGGCCGCTGGCCCTGTCGAACTCGTTCGGCTTCGGCGGCCACAACGTCGTGCTCGCCCTCGAGGCAGGCCCGCACAGGTATCAGGCGCGCAGCGAAGCCCCTCTGTTGATCTAGTCACGCGACAGCGCAGGAGACACCGACATGACAACAGACATCATCACAGCCGGCTCGATCGACCAGCACCTCGGACCAGCGAGCGGGCGCTTCTTCGGTGAGGGCTTCAAGCGGGTCAACCACACGATCAGCGACCTCGGGATCGGCTCAGCCGAGGGTCGCGGGACCATCCGCGCGAAGGCAGCGCTCACGTACCCCGGCGATTGGTCGAAGAAGTCGACCGGCAGTCTGCGCCCGCACGTGAGCAGCATCGACGGGCTCGTGCTCGCCGTCGAGCTCGCGGAGGCCTACCTCACCCACAGCTACGGACTGGATCTCGGGCAGCGCCGGCGCATGTGGCTGCGCTCCTTCGAGCAGCGCGTCGCCGCACCCCAGGAGGATCTCGCGCAGGTCGGGGCGCAGGCCGTCCACACAGGCTGCGTCAGCGCCGCGGCCGGCTCGCGTCGCGACCACGTCTCCACGTTCTCGTGCGTCATCGGCACGATGCGGGTGACCTGCACGATCGAGCATGACATCGCGTCGGAGACGGCGGCCCCCGGCCGGTACGGCTCCGCCACCGAGATCCTCGGCGACGCCAGCCGTCGTCACTACGGCGACGGCTACAAACGGCGAAAGCAGCACATCGCGGACGTCGTCCCGGCGGCAGACGGGCAGCTCGTGGAGGCGGCCATCACCGTCTCCGATCCGCAGCCCAGCGCGAACGACGGATTTGCCGGTGCCTACGAACCGTCCGTCTCGATGGTCGACGGGCTCCTGAGCCTGGCTCAGCTCGCCCAGGTGCTGGCCTACCGCATCGACGGTATCGAGCGCGAGGCCAGCAACACGTTCTGGATGCGCCGCCTGGTGATGTCCAGCACCGCGCCGGTCAACCCGCTGGACGACCGCTTCGACGCCGCGCTCGCCGTGCCGCGCGGCCGGCTGCTGGAGATGGGGAGCGGCTTCTGGCGCGTGCTCGAACTCAGCGGCCACTTCGGCGCCATGCAGGTGCAGAGCTCGGTGGCCCACGCGCTACCCGGCAACTCGACCTCGCTGCACGCGGCGGCATGAGCCTCCACGTGCACAGAAAGGGACACGGAACGATGATGTCAGACACCACCGCACGATCCGGCGACACCCTCGTCGTCTTCGAAGGTCCCAAGCGGATCGCCTGGGGCCAGAGCAGCCACGACGGCTGGACGCCGCTCGACCTGTGGCCCAACGCGCACCAGGCCGAGGACATCCGTCGGCGCCTCGCGCAGCGCCAGCCGCTGCTGATCATCCTCGACAAGGCCGACCCGGTCGTCTCGCTGCTGCCCGAGGAGCTGGTGGATGCCCCGCCGGCAGTGGCGGCGCTCGCGGACGAGAAGACCGGCGAGCTGGTCCGCATGCGGGTGCCGACGCTGAACTGGTTGCCCAGCGATCTACGCCGGCGCGGCCTGCGGTTCCTCTCCAGGAGCATCGAGCGGACTGCCGGGGTCCCCAAGGCTCTGCTTCCGCCGCTCGTCTTCGACGAGCACGACGGGTCGACGCCGCACGTCCGCTTCGCGCACCGGCTCAACACCCGCGTGCGCCTGGACCACGACATCGATGCGATCGTCGAGCACTGCTTCGCCGGCGTCCGCCGGAGCTCTCGGTGCTGCGAGGCCGTGGCCGCATGAGTCAGAACGGACGTTTGAGCGAACGCGTCGTCGCGCTCACAGGTGCCGGGTCCGGACTGGGACTCCTGACGGCCCAGCACCTGCTCGAGCAGGGCGCGCGCGTCATCGCCAACTACCGCTCGTCAGCCGACGCGCTGCTTGCGCTCCAGGAGCAGCATCCGGGAGCCCTGCATCCGATTGCCGGTGATGTCGGCGACGAGGAGACGGCGGTGGCGATCGCCAAGCAGGCCCGCGAGCTGGGCCGGCTCGACGTCCTCATTCACAACGCTGCGATCGCCCGCGACCGGCCGCTCATCGGCATGTCGACCGACGAGTGGGACGACGTCATCCGCGTCAATCTCCGCGGTGCGTTCCTGACGACGAAGCACGCCCTCAAGGTGATGCTGCGCCGCCGCTACGGCCGGGTGATCTACGTGTCCTCGATCGCGGCCGTCATGGGCAACGCGGGCCAGGCCAACTACGCGGCCAGCAAGGCCGGCCTGCATGGGCTCTCGAACGCCGTCGCGCAGGAGTACAGCTCCCGTGGAGTGCGCAGCGTGGTGCTCGCACCCGGCGTGCTCGACACCGGCTTGGGCGCGCGTCTCGCGCCCGAGATCCAGCGCCGCAAGGTCGAGCGAACCCTGCACGGGCTCGTCGACGCGGGATCGGTGGCCGCGACGATCGCATTCCTAGCCGGCTCCGATGCCGACTTCATCAACGGCGCCGTCGTCCGCAGTGACGGCGGCATCGTCTTCTGAACGCTAACAACGGAACCGAACCGGAGGACCATGATGCCCCAGCAGCGCATACGCCTAGCAGTCTCGGGAAGCTACTCGAGCGGGAAGACGACGACGGCGGAGGCACTCTCGGTCGCGACCGGCATCCCGCGCACGGATGCGCTCACCGCGCGTGAGATCGTCGTCGACCTGCTGCCGCGCAAGCAGTTCCAGGAGCTCTCGGCATCCGAGCTGCTCATGCTCGGCCTGCGCCGCTTCGAGGAGCGGGTGCAGGGCGAGGCGCAGCAGAGCGGCTCGTACATCTCGGACGGATCGGTCCTGCACGAGTGGGTCTACGGCGAAGCGCGGATGCGCGTCGGCATCAACCCGGGCGCGCCGCTGCTGCACCGCGCGTCCAAGCGCATCGTCGGCATTCCCGCGAAGCCCTACTTCCAGCAGTACATGAACATGTACGGCACGGTGACGAAGGACCGCGCAAAGCGCGTCTACGACATCTTCGTCCACCTTCCGGTCGAGTTCGAGATGCGCGCCGACGGCCACCGGCCGGTGTCGGAGGAGTACCGCAGGGTCGCCGACGAGCTGCTCATCGAGGTCCTCCAGGAGCTGAAGATCCCCTACCACGTCGTCGGCGGCAGCGTGCGCGAGCGCGTGCAGAAGATCGTCGAGCTGCTGGAGCTCCCGGTCGAGGTCCCGGTCGACGAGGCCATCGCGATCGCGACCGACCGGATCGAGCGCAGCCGTGAGATGGTCGCCGAGCGCGTGATCGCTAACCAAGCGCCCAAGTCGCTGCGCCGGCGGGTGCGCGCAGCCACGCGCTACTGATAGACGTTCGGCACCAAGGGCTGGGCCCACGGGCCCAGCCCTTGCTGAACCCGAGCGACGCGCGACGAGAGCGCGATCTGGCAACCAAAAAGGCGATCGACATCGATCGCTTGGGCGCTGTGGGCGCGTTGTGGGTGTGTCGGGCTGGTGGCGTGACCAACTGCATCAATGAAGGAGTGGTGGGGTGGGGTGCGGTGGGGGATGCGTTCGTCAGCAGTCGCGCGCGGAAGATCGGGGTGTGTGTCATCTGGGGATCGCTGAGCGATCGTGGAATGACACACACCGTCCGCGGCCGCGCCGCTGGAGTACGAACCACGCGGCGGGGCGAGAAGCGCATGACATGCATGCGAAGAACGCCCCGGTCTCCCGTCCCGCCCGGACGCGACCTGGGGCGAGGGCCACACGATGGCGTCCCGCCTCGTCGTTTGGCGAGTTGTTCGGCGCGGGGGCGGGGAAGTCGCCAAACGGCGGTGTTGCCGGCGTAGCACGTCAGCCACTCCCGGTGCTAACGGGCCCGTGTTCGCGCGTCCCGCCCGGCGCGTGGCGAGTTGTTCGGCGCCCGCGCGAGGAAGTCGCCAACCGGTGGTGTCGCTGGCGTAGAGCGCAGCGACCTCGTGCTAGCGGGCGCGTGTCGTCGCGCCTTACCGGATGGCGAGTTGTTCGGCATGGGCGCGGGAAAGTCGCCGACCGGCGGTGTGTTGCGCCCGGCGCGTAGTGAGTTGTTCGGGCGCGGGCGCGGGAGGTCGCCAACGGCGATTTCGCCACCCCGGCGCCTTGCGAGGCGCCGCGGCGGTGTCGCCACGCCCCGGCGCCTCGCGAGGCGCCGCCGGCCTCTGGCCGCTCCCTCATCGAAGCTGTGCGCCAGCGCCAGCGCCCAACGCCGGTGATGGACGCAACACCCGCCCGCCGGGGGACGAGACCGCCAGCGCCCACGAGCGCCGCCGTCGTCGCCCCCACCCGGGCTCACATCGATCAGATCTCCAGCCGCTCGTCCTCGAGGTCGAGCTCGCGCTCGCGGCGGTGCATGACGTCATTGGAGATCACGCCGGAGTTGCGCAGCCGCACGAGCTCCGCGCGCTGGGCGTCGAGCACCGGCACTCCATCTTCTGGTACTTGCGCGACCGGTGCTCGTAGCCGTCACCGTCCTCGGTCTCGCCGGCGCGCGCGGCCAGGCGCCTGCGACGGTAGTCGTACATCGCCCGCATCCGCTCGGCGGTCTCGTCGCGCGTCCACTCCTCGCCGGCCAGCTTGTCGATCGTCGCCAGCGCGGTCTCGGTGGCGGCCCGCCGGCCGGCAAGCGTCCTCGATCGGAAGGCGACCAGATGGCCGGTGGCCCGCCCTCTGCCGGGCGCGCCGAGATCAGACCGAGCGCAGCGGCCTCTGAGCGCGGCGGCGCGCTCGGTCCTCCGCGCGCCCGCCACCATCGGGCCCGAGCGCCGACCCTGCCGCCTCGAGCACGTGCTCGGGCACGAGATCGCGCTCGTGCATCAGCCGGGCCAGCCGGCCGAGCAGTTCGTCGTCGGTATGAGTGGTCGGTCGGAGCTGGATGACGGTCATGGCTCAGGTCACCGCAAGCTCGCGGTTGCGCTCTTCGAGCTCGGCGGTCAGCAGAGGCGCGCCCATCGCGCGCGTGCGCTCCAGCGCTGAGCTCAGGTACCGGCTCGCCAGCCGGCGGTCGCCCCGCATGTCGGCGAGGTAGGCGAGGTAGGAGTCGACGGGTCCCAAGAAGAATGTGTAGGCGACGACGATGTTGCGGTGCGCGTACGGAAGAAGCGCGGTGTAGAGCGCCTCGGCACGGTCGGCGTCGCCGAGCTTGGCGCACAGCTCGCTCAGCAGCGCGAGCGTCGTGAGCCGGTACATCCCGTGCGGCACGGCCTCCGGTCCTTCCGCCAGCTCGCGCTCGTAGATCGCGCGCGCCGCCGCCTCGTCGCCGGCTTCGAGGTGAAGCAACGCGAGCCCGCTCGGCCAAGAGGTGCCGCGTCCCGCCCCATTCGCCAGCCGCTCGACGAGCGGCATGATCTCGTTGACGCGATCATCGCGCCGGCGCGCGGAGAAGAGCTTCGCCGCCCAGTCGCTGATCGCGTTGCGCATGTGAGCGCGTCGGCCGTGGCGCAGCCCCTCCTCCGCGCAGCGCGCGGCGAGCTCGACGTCCCCGGTGAGCTCGGCCCAGTTTCCCCTCCAGTGCGCCGCGAGACTCTGCAGCACCGGCTGGCGCAGCACGGCAGCGAGCCCTTCGAGCTTCGTCAGCTCGCGCTCTGCGGCTTCGAGGTCGCCGAGCTCGAAGAGATCGTAGAGGCGCCAGTGGTGCTGCTCGGCAGCGAGTTCCCTATGCTCCCCACCCACCGACGCGAGTTCCTCCATGAGCGCGAGCCGCTCCGGGAGGTGGCGCACGTCGGTCAGCGTGACGTGACGCGCGAGCAGCGCGCCCGTCAAGACGTTGTCGTCCCCCAGCCTGCGCGCGATCTCGAGAGCCTCGCCGCTCATGCTGATCGCGCGCTCGTGCTCGTAGGGATAACCCATGTTCTGAGCCAGGCGACTGAGCAGCAGGGCTCGCGACGCCGTGTCCTCGCGGGGCAGCGTGCTGACGGCCTCCTCGAGCACTTCGCGGTAGCGCCCGTCGACGAAGGCCGATTCGTACCATCGCTCCCCGAGCCCGATGGCGGCTTTGGCGAGCTGCTCGGGATTCCCGCGGCGTGACGCGCTGTCGGCGGCGGCAAGGAACGTGGCGCGAGCGGTCTCGCCACCGGCATGCCACTGCGCGCGTCCGAGCGCGAGCAGTACGTCGCAGCGCTCGGAGTCCTCGCCGTCTCCGAACAACTCCAGCGCGTGGCAGAAGTGCGCTGCCGCCTCTTCGTAGGCCAACAGCTTGGTCGCGCGCTCGGCTGCGGCGATCGAGTACCGCCGCGCGGGACCGTCGCCGGCGAAGTGCCTGGCGAGCCAGAAGTGGTGGGCGAGCTCCGCGGGGTTGACGGCCTCACGCTCGGCCATGCCCTCGAGCGCCATGGCCACCCGGTGGTGGAGACGCACCCTGCGGCTCGCGGTGAGCTGGCGGTAGAGCACCTCGCGCACGACGGCGTGGGAGAAGGCGAAGACGTCGACCTGGCTCGTCTCCTCGCGGATCAGCCCGGCGACGATGTTCTCCTCCACCGCCGTGATGACCTCCTGCGGCCTGGCGTCGAGAAGCTCCTCGACCACGCCCAGGCGAAACTCACGTCCGATGACGGATGCCGCCACCAGAGCCTCGACGCCGAGCGCGGACAGGTTGAGCATGCGGCGCAGGATCACCTCGGCGACGCCGTCCGGAACGCCGACCCGCTCGAGCGAGCTCTCGGTCACCGTCTCAGGCGACGGCAGGTCGGCGTCTTCGACGGCGCGAAGGGTCTCCTGGATGAAGAACGCGTTGCCCTCGGTCTGCTCGCGCAGCCGGCGGACGAAGCCTGCCGTGACGGGCCTGCCCAGGCGGTCGGAGACAAACGCCCTCGTCTCTGCCTCTTCGAGGCCCTCGATCTTCATCCGCTCGAAGGATCGCTCGCGGCGGACGTCGGCAAGCACTTCGCTCAAGGGGTGATCGATGCCGACCTCCACGTCGCGGAACGTCGCCACCACGAGCAGGTTTCCAAGCTCGGGCTCGCGTAGCAGGTGGCGCAGGAGCAGGAGCGATGGCTTGTCGGCCCAATGCAGATCGTCCAGGACGAGCAGGACCGGCCATTGGCCGCACGCCCGCGTCAACACGTCGAGGACTGCCTCGAACAGGCGGTAGCGCAACGTCTCCTGGTCGCCGGTGCGCGCCGCCAGATCCCCCGGCGCAGACAGCTCCGGAATGAGCAGACTGAGGATCTCGCGCTGCTCCTCCGGGACCGGCTGCGTTCCCTGGACGAGCAGCGGGCGCAACGCCTCGACGAAGGGCTGGTGGGGAAGCAGCGCGTCCTCGTCGGCTCGACCGTAGAGGGCCGCTCCTCCGGCCCGGTGGACCTCCTCGGCGAATTCCAGGGCCAGCCGCGTCTTGCCGATCCCCGGCTCCCCGACGAGCAGGACGAGCTCCGTCTGCCCCGCGCGGCTGCGGTCCCAGACCTTTCTCAGCGCGGTCAGACACGCCTCGCGTCCGATGAAGGCGCCCTCGCCGACCGCGCGGGCCGCAGGGGCGGGCAGACCCACGGGTGCGTCCCCGTCGGCTGCCGTATCCGCAGGCTCCGATGCTCCAGACGCTCCCTCGTGGAGCAACCTCCCGTGCAGCGCGACGAACTCGGGGGAGGGGACCGTTCCCAGCTCGTCTCGCAACAGTGTTCGTATGCGCTCGAACGTGCGCACGGCCTCGGAGACGTCGCCGCGGCACGCCTGGATCTCCATCAGCAGCGCGTACGCCGTCTCGCGGAAGGGCTGGATCTCGATGACCGCGCACGCTGCCCGCTCCGCGACGGCAAGGTAGTCGCCGCCGAGCGCGAGCGCGGCACGCGCGGATGCCTCCAACGCTCGCGGCTTCAGCTCGCCGAAGTGCCTGCGCCAGGAATCGACCCAGTCGCCCTGCAGCCCCGGCAACAGCGGCTGATCGAGCACGTGCAGCGCGGACTGCGCCGCGTGGAGCGCTGTCAGCGCGTCCTCCGCCGCAAGTGCGGACTCGGCCTGCTCGAGCTGCTCGGCAACGCGTTGGACGTCGACGTCGGCGCCGTCGGGAAGGTGCAGCGTCAGGACCCCACGGCCGGTGATGAGATCCGGCCCGACGGCGCGGCGGACCTTCGCGAGCACGCTGCTCAGCGCGGCGTCAGGATCCGCAGGGCACCGCTTGGACCAGAGAACGTCCTGCAGTTCGTCGCGGTCGACCGGCCGGGAGCGATTGAGGACGAGGTACGCGAGCAGCGTGCGACCCTGCCGCCCGGGCAACCGGGCGACAACCGGGTGTCCGTCACGCTGCACGTGCAGCTCGCCGAACAGCGCGATCCGGAGCGTGGCATCGAGGGGCGGGGTCACCGTCGCTCCCACCCGGCCCTCGTCATCGTGACCGCGTAGGGCCGATCCCGTCTGGTGACATTGCGGTTGAGGACGTCCGACAGGCTGTTCGTCTTCTTGATCTCCTGCCAGCCCAGCGGCGAGAACGTCTCCCTGTTGAACACGCGCGGCGCCAGCAGCGGATTCGTCAGCGCCTGCGAGAACGCATCGACGCCGACCATCCGGCCCACGAGCGACGGCAAGACCGAGTTGGGGCGTGGGTCCTCCGCGAACAGGCCGACGTAGAACTCGATCTCCTCGGGGCTGCGGTAGCACTCGGCCAGGGCCTCGCGGACGCGCGGGTCGCCGGAGATCTGGGCGACGTTCGTCACACGCGGGAACCCGCAGCTTGCGCGATAGTCGTTGTAGGAGGCGAGTTGCACGGCGCGGCCCTTCTCGATGGTGGCCCTCTCGGCCACCAGGAGGTAGGGATCGGTGTTGAACAGACCGATCCGCCCCGCGCGCTGGCTCGACGCCTCCTCGAACAGCAGGCCCAGCCCGTGCTCGGGCACGAACCTGGGATTGAGCGCCGTCTCCTTCAGCGGCCGCATCCGGCCCCCGGCCAGCAGCTCGGACGGAATCAGGCTATGCCACCGGTACAGGAGGTTGAAGTCGCTCGCCATCCGGTTCGTGCGCATCCACCGTGCACGCTCGAAGCCCTTCGTGCCATCGAGGAACAGACGGAAGCGGTATGGGGCGATGTGATTGATGTACTCGTCGATGACGATCTTGATCAGCATCACGATGTTGATGTTGCGGGCGGTCTGAAAGACACGCTCGTCGTCCCAGCCGTAGGCGGCCTCGAGCTCCCTCGCGAGCCGGTTGTGCTCGCGGAGGAAGAGCGTGTTCATCATCACGTGGCCGATCTGGACGTTTCCCGTGTCGGTCCCGATCGCGAAGAGGTACGGCCGGTCCTGCGGATCGAACATGCCTTCCCGCGCGACCGTGATGGAGCCGAAGCGACTCGTGCCGTCGGCGGCGTAGAGATACGGGGGGAAGATCTCCTTGCCGGCGCCCTGGCACGCCATCAGGCCCCCCTCGTGCGCGCGCAGCTCACACGTCGCCTGGGGCGTCAACCCATAGATCTGGCACAGGTCGATCTCGTGCGTCGAGTTGTTCCGCTTGGGATCCGGAGTCGTGTTGGGCGGCTGCGGGCGGTCGCTGCGCAGGAAGCCGTCGGTGAACCATTGCGCGAAGTACGCGAACAGGACGGTCGACTTCTCGCACAGATCATCCTCACCGCGCGTCGGCGACGGCCGCCGGAACAGCTCGCCGATGCGATCGACGTGGGGCAGGCTGTCCGGCGCGCGGACGACCGGGCCCAGGTGCCGACCGTCATAGCCTCGGTCGGTCAGCGAGTCCCACGACGTGTAGTCGCTGCGCGTGCTGAAGGGATCGGGACGGGGCGTCATCTTGCTTGCGGCAATCGAGATGAGCCGCCTGTTGACCAGCCTCCTCAGCCACCCGACAGACTGAACCGCGCTCCAGAACCGCCGCCCCTTGGTGGTCAGCGCAAATTCCAGTGTGTTGAGGAAGCCGTCCCGCTTCGTGCTCCGCTTGGCTCTCCTCACGGCGAGCTCCCCTCGATAGACGCGGACGGCTGCCGGCGACCTTGACGCACCAAGCTTCTGGGTTTTGGAGTCAGCGCGCCCCGTCGGCATACCTGATTAGAGAGAGCACGCACAGGCGCCTCAGATACAGCGGATCGCCAACTTTCCGCCAAGAAGGACAACGTTGCGACAACCGGATGCCAAGGCCTGAACAGCACATTGCGTCGCGTCGCCTGAAAGCCATGAGTCAGGAGCGCCGGACGAATGTTGACGCACAATGCCCCTTCCAAGACCCGCAACCGCCGATGCGCGGACGAGATCACCCAGCTCGTCGAGCGCGCAGCAGCCGGCGACGCCAGGGCGTGGAACGAGCTCGTGGAGGAGTTCGGCGGCCTCGTGTGGTCGATCGCGCGAGCGCACAGGCTGAGCCACGAGGAGGCCGCGGACGTCTCACAGACGACCTGGATGCGACTCGTCGAGCAGTTTGACCGCCTCCAGAAGCCGTCGCGCGTCGGAGCGTGGCTGGCGACGACGGCGCGCCGCGAGAGCCTGTTGTCGACGCGGCGCTCCTCACGCGTGATCCCGTCTGGCGACGACCTGCCGGACATCGCGGACGATGCGCCCGCGCACGACGCTGTCCTGCTGACGCAGGAGCGCGATGACGCGCTCTGGGCGGCGTTCATGCGCCTGAACGAGCGCGATCGCGTCCTGCTGCGCCTCGTCGTGACGGAGCCCGCGCCGTGCTACGAGGAGATCTCAGCGGCCCTCGACATGCCGGTGGGCAGCATCGGCCCCACGCGCGGGCGCGCGCTGGAGCGGCTTCGCCGCGAGATCGAGGACCCAGATCTCCTCCGCCAAGCCGCATGACGACGGTCAGCGGCCTACCGGTGCCCACTCATTCTCCTCCAGGAGGATGGGTGGGCACCCGCCATCTCACCGGGCCGATCCGCGACGCGCCGACCTGCGACCGCCCCATTCGCCCGGAATGTGGGTGGGCGTATCGGTCGCGCGGTGTCAGCGCTCTGTAGGGCAATGGTCCGGTTTTCGATCCTAGGTCCGATTGAGCTGTGCGACGGCGAGCGCCGCGCGGCGGTGGGCGGTTCGCGGCAGGTGGCGTTGCTGGCGTTGCTGCTGGTCAACGCCAATCGCGCGCTGTCCAGCGATCAGCTCATCGATGCCTTGTGGGGCACTCGGAGGGCCGGAGCGGTCAAGCGCTTGCACGTCACGATCGCACGGCTGCGCCGGACGCTCGATGCCGGCGGGGTGCCGGGTGAGTCGGTGCTGCGGACCGTCGCGGGTGGCTATCTGCTCGTGGTGCGGCCGGGCCAGCTTGATGCCGAGGTGTTTCAGACGCATGTGGAGGAAGGGCGCCGCGCGCTACAGGACGGTGACGCGGCGCGCGCGCGAGAGCTGTTCGGCGAGGCGTTGGGGATGTGGCGCGGCCCCGCGCTGGCCCCGGTCGCCTACGAGCCGTTCGCACAGCCTGAGATCCGGCGCCTGGAGGAGCTGCGTCTGTCCGCGCTCGAGGCGCGGCTCGATTGCGAGCTGCGGCTCGGCGAGCACGGCGCGCTGATCGGTGAGCTCCAGGTGCTCGTCGCCGCCCATCCAGGCCGCGAGCGTCTTGCCGCGCAGCTGATGCTCGCGCTGTATCGCGGCGGGCGTCAAGGCGAGGCGCTCGACGTCTACGCGCGTACGCGCGCGTACCTGTCGGGCGAGCTGGGTCTCGAGCCGGGGCCGGCGCTGCGAGGCCTTCAGGCCGAGATCCTCGCGCAGTCACCGGCGCTGCAGCGGGTTTCCGACGAGCCCGGCTCCGATTCGGCGGCCGATCCGCCGGCGACAGAGGAGCCTGCCGTGCTGGCGGCCGTCGTCGGCGGCGGATCCAGTGTCGCGGTGGCGCCCATCATGCTGGCGCTTCCGCGTTCACTGCAGTCCCCCGAGGGCGTCCCGTTCGTCGGCCGCGACGCAGAGCTCGAATACCTGCGCGAGCGCTGGACAGAGGTCTGCGCTATTGAGCGCACGGCGGTCGTCCTGGGCGGCGAGGCCGGAATCGGCAAGACCCGCCTGGCGGCCGAGTTCGCCGGTGCGGTGCACCGGGAGGGTGCCCTGGTGCTCTACGGGCGCTGCGACGAGGGGCTCGCGGTGCCCTACCAGCCGTTCGTCGAGGCGCTGCGACCGTACGCCCGCGCAGCCGGCCTCGATCGCCTGCGCGCCGAGCTCGGTGACCTGGCGCCCGAGCTGGGGAGGCTGCTGCCCGAGCTCGCCGGGCTGGGCGAGCCGCTGCGCGCCGATCCGGAGTCCGAGCGCTACGCGCTGTTCGAGGCCGTCACCGCGCTCATCGAGGCGGCGACACGCGAACAGCGCATGCTGCTCGTTCTCGACGACCTGCATTGGGCGGCCAACCCGACGTTGCTCTTGCTGCGTCACCTGATCCGCTCCGAGCGCACGCTCGGTGTCCTGCTGCTCGGCACCTATCGCGAAACGGAGCTGGACGCCGGCGACCAGCTTGTCAAGCTGTTGGCCGACCTGCATCGCGACGCGAGTGTGCAGCTTCTGAGCGTCGGCGGGCTCGGCGAGCCCGCGATCGCGGCGCTGCTGGAGGCGGCGGTCGGGCACGCGCTCGACGAGCGCACTTCACAGCTCGTGCGCGTGCTCGGAGCCCAGACTGCCGGCAATCCGTTCTTCGTCCGCGAGCTGCTCGCCCACCTGGCCGGGTCCGATCACTGCCTGAGTGCGGGTGTCACGGCGATGCAATTCGAGGCCCCGGAGGGGCTGCGGCACGTGATCGGTCAGCGGGTCGCGCGCCTGTCGGCGCCCGCCGGGTGTGCGTTGAGCGTCGCGGCGGTCGCGGGCGCAACGTTCTCGTTCGCCGTCCTCGAGCATGTGCTGGGCGATTGCTCCGGCGTGCTCGACGCTCTCGACGAGGCCGTCACCGCGGGACTGCTGACCGAGGCCGGACACGGTGACCATGCCTTTGCGCATGCGCTCGTGCGCCAGACGATCTACGGGCAGCTCGGCTCCGCGCGGCGGATGCGTCTTCACCGCCAGCTCGGCGAGGCGCTGGAAGCGCTCGGCGATGCGGACGCGCACGTCGGGGCGCTCGCGCACCACTTCGCGCAGGCCGCGGCCGACGGCCAAGGCGTCAAGGCGGCCGCATACGCTCTGGCCGCGGGACGCAGCGCGACCGCTCGCCTCGGCCATCACGAGGCCGCCGCCCACTACGAACGCGGCCTCGAAGCACTCGCGCTGAGCGGGCAGCCGCAACTGCAACAGCGCTGTGAGCTGCTGCTCGCGCTCGGCGACGCCCGCTGGGCTGCCGGCGAGCTCGACAAGGCCAGACAGGCCTGCCAGCAAGCCGCCGAGCTCGCCGAGAAGCTCGGCGACCCCACCAGGCTGGCGCGCGCGGCCCTTGGCTTCTGCGGACCGCACCGCTTCGAGGTGGCCACAGCGGTGACCCGGCGCGCTGCCGGCCTGCTCGAACGAGCGCTCGCTGCACTCGACGACGACGACACCGCGCTGCGCGCGCAGCTGATCGGCCGCTTGGCGGACTACACGGATGTCGAGCGCAAGCCGGTGCTCGCGCGCCAGGCGCTGGAGACGGCTCGGCGTGTGGCGGACAACGCAACGCTCGCCGACGTGCTCGCCAGTACCCACCGCGCCATACGCGGCCCGGACGCCCTGCACGAATCCCTGGCCGTGACCCGGGAGCTCGAGCGCGTCACCGACGAGGTCGGTGACCGCCGGCTGCAGGCACGAGCGCATGGATGGCTGCTTGACCTCCTGCTCGAGCTGGGCGACAGCGAGGCCGTCGAGCGCGAGCTCGAGGCGCTGCAGCGGCTGACCGAAACACGAAGCGAACGCTTTTTCACCTGGTTCCTTGGGGTGTTTCGGGCCAACCACGCGCACCTCGGGGGGCGACTTGAGCACTGCGAGGCGCTCGCACGCGAGGCCCTGGCCCACCGCTTCGAAGGCTACGACGAGACGGCCGCCCACATCTTCGCGGTGCAGATGCTCTTCGTACGCCGCGAGCAGGGACGACTCGACGAGCTCGTGGAGACAGTCGAAGGGTTTGCCGCGCAATACGGTCAGCTCGCGAGTTGGCGCTACGCACCGGTCTCCATCTATGCGCAGCTCGGCCGCGCGGCGCAGGCGCGCCAAGAGCTCGAGGCGCTCGCGCACGCCGACTTCGAAGATCTCCCGCGCGACGCCTTGTGGCTTTGGAACCTGTCGACGCTCTGCGAGGTCGTGGTCTTCCTCGGCGACACTCCTCGCGCGCGGCTACTCTACGAGCTGCTGTTGCCCTACGCCGATCGCTGCGTGGTCGCCTTCACCCTCCTGAGCCAGGGCTCCGCCTCGCGTTCGCTCGGGCTGCTCGCCACGACGCTGTCGCGCTTCGAGGACGCCGCCCGGCACTTCGAGCATGCCCTCGAGTTCAACGCCCAGATCAGATCACCGCTCTGGGTCGCCCACACCCAACACGACTACGCCCACATGCTGCTGCTGCGCAACAGCCCCGGCGACCGCGACAAGGCCGTCGAACTACTCGAACGGGCGCTTGCCACGGGCGAAGAGCTCGGGCTGAAGGCGCTCGCCGACAAGGCACGACCGCTGAAGCTCGCGGCCGAGACGGCCGCGCCTCCGCCGGCGCTTCGCAGGACCGCGTGAGACTCGTCGCGCCGTGGTTCGTCACAGTCAAATGTTGCGGCTGGCTTGCACCAAGCCGTCGTCGACCGTCACGGTCAAAGAGCGTCGGACATTTGCGGCAAAGTTCCCAATGTTGAAGACGACACTATTGTTGAGTGTCAGCTTCAGCTCTGCACTTACATCAGGATTGACCTGAAAGCCGAACGCCAAGCGCGCGCGAGGCGGCGAGGCGAGACCGCAGGCGTCAGAGCGCGGCGACTGCCTCGCGAAAGTCGGCGACCGCCGGCAGCTCGTAGGCGGCGAGCTGGCGGTCGAGGCGCTTGAGCTTGCGCACGGTCACGTTCGACCTCGTGCTCTGAGCGATCCCGATCGCCGTCATGCCCTCGGCGGCGGCGCGCTCGGGCTCGTCGGCGGCGGCGCAGGCCAGCGCGAGGCATGTCTGATGCAGTCCGCGACCGCGCGTTCGGTCGGATGGCCAGAGGCGCAAGGCGTCTTCTAGCATGGCGATGGCCTTGGTCGGCCGGAGCGAGACCCAGCAGCGCGCCTCGGCGGCCAGGAGGTAGGGACGGGTGAAGTTCTGGCTACCCATGTCGTCCCAGATCGTCTCCGCGGCATCCGCGCGGTCGAGGAGGTCGTAGGCGTCGGCCAGACTGCGCTCGCAGGCGGCTGCGTCGTTGGCTAGCGCGTGCCCGCGCGCCACGCGAAGCGCACAGAGCGCGCGGATCCTGTCCGTCGCGCCCTGTGTGTCCCCGGCGGCCTCGGCCAGCGCGATCACTCGCGGCGCGTCGTGACGGGCCAGCGCCGACCACTGGCTCTGCCGCATGAGGACGTACGCGGTCATGTCTGCGTAGTCGGCCTCTCGAGCGAGCCGCAGGGTTCGATCGGCCCACGAGTCGCGAAGGTGCGAGTCGCCGATGTCGTGGTTGAGCCAGCTTGCGAACCAGGACCAGCGCGATTCCACGCGCAGGAGTTGAGTGCGCAACTCGCCCCGGGCGATCTGCCGGTGTGCAGCGATCAGATCGAGCTCGTGCGAGACGGTGGCAAGCAGGTTGCGCGATCCGAACATCGCGTCGTGGCGATCGAGCACGCCGATCATCTTCATCCAGTGCGAGATGAGCTCGGGGTCGACCTCGCGGGCTGCGGCGGGTGCGGTCGTGGCGCTGAGACCAACTGCGGCCCCGACGCCCGCGCCAAAGAGGCTCCGACGGCTGATGGGATCCACGTCTTCCCTCGCTTCGTTCTGGGGGCTCCAGCGTAGCGCGACCGTGAGGCCCAGCGTCCCGGAGAAACCGGCGATGTCGTCGACGGTCAGCCGGCACTTGCCGAGTTCGATCCGGCTCAACGACGCCTGCGAGACGTGCAGCCAGCCGGCCATGACGGTCTGCGACAGCGGATGCCCGTGATAGGGGTGAGACCGGTACGCGCGGATGACGCGGCCGAGGTCGCCGCTGGCGAGCGCGTCACCCATGACGTCGGTATGCCAGAACTCGGCCGGCACCTGTGGCGCCCGGTCGCGCCGACGCCTGCTCTGACAGGCGGTGCAGAGCCTGTCGGCGTTGTCGCGGGCCAGCGGCATCCCACAGATGCAAAAGCGGCGGGCAGGGGTCATGGCGACGCGATGCTACGCCGCGTCGAGTTGGCCTGCCGAGAATTCCTATGCAGATCCTGAATAGGCCGCCTCCCGCCCCGTATGGGGCCGCGCACCGTCCCGTATGGCCGATGGGCACTGCCAGGTGAAGACTCCGATGCCGATGGCGGAGACGCGCTACCGGTGGGGACGCGCCTATCGCAACGGCAAGCTCGTGTGTGCCCGCGTTCACGTCACGATCGGCCACGACGAGCGACTCGGGCTCTCACGCGCCGAGCGTCGCTATCTCGCCGTCAGGTTCGTGGAGTGCGTGGACGCCACGCTGCGCCATGAGCTTGCCAGCATGGTGCGCCGCCGCGGCTCCGCGGCCCGGCGAATCGCCGAGGGTCTGGAGCCGATCGAGATCGTCCTCGACGACGATCCTCCCCACGGGCGCCAGCGCATGACGGCCCGCCTGCAGCCGCCCCTGCTGCGCTGCGGCCACCTGCGCGAGGTCGAGTTCGTCCTGCGCGAGCTACCGCGGACGTCGTGACCGATCCGTTGCGCCTCTCGCGCGAGGAGATCGCGGCGCTCAAGTTCGCCGCGCACCGCCAGCTCACGCGATGGGCGAAGACCGGCGAGTTGCAACCGCGTCAACGCGCCGCGCTCATACGCGCCGTCAGGATGCTGGAGACTCAAGCGTTGGCCGACGGTTGCGAGCTGCGTCCGACCGGCACCACCGAGTGAAGCTGCCTTGGGCACTCGCCGCGTCAGTCAAGTCCCGGGACGTGGTGTAAGGGGACGTGGTGTAAGAGTTCGCCGATCGTGCGCGGCGGCCTGCGTTCGGCGCAGCGCGCTACGGGCAGATCGGTTTAGACGGCGGGCTCGATCCGACGAAGCGCTCCCATTGAGCGTTGGTCAAGCTCGCGCCGGCGGCCTGGCAGGCGCTGCGGACAAGGGTCGCTTCCGACAGGTCGCGGTCGAGCAGGACGGCGCCGGCCTTGTAGGCCGTCTCGTCGGTCAGGGTGATGAGACGCTGGCCGTCGGGCGAGAACGCCACGCCGATCTTGGCGACGGCCGAGTTCACAGTGGGTTGCACGGTCGCGAGCGTCGAGCCGGTCTTGGTGTCGACGAGCGTGATGTCCCCGTTCCGTCGCTGCCGCGCCACCATCGTCCCTTGCGGGTTCGGTACCGGCGGCCAGGCATAGCTTGGATCGCCGGCAATCGTGCGTTCAAGAGCTCCGCTGGGCGCGGAACGCACCTCGAGCGTCCCATCGTCCTTCTGGACGAAGAGGTGCGGTCCACCAAACGCCAGATGCGCCGCTCCGGGATCGCGGAACCGCTGGACGATCCTGCCCGAGGGAGCGAAGATCCCGAGCCGATAGATCCCGATCTGATCATCGAGCAGCATTGCGATCCGCTCGCCGGAGGGATCCGCCGCTGCATACTTGATCGACTCGTTGCCGGGTTGCAGATCGGGATATGGGGTCAACGTCCGCAGGATCGTTCCGTCGGTCGTGCGCTGCAGGAAAATCTTGCCGCGCGCGTTGACGATGACGGCGAGTCCGCGACGCAGAGCTTCCGTCGCAAAGATCGGATCGCTCCCGTCGCCTGCTCTCCACATGCGGACTCCTGCGGGCGCAGTGCTGTCGACCGGCGCGTGGGTACCGCCGGCTGACGGTACGACGGGGAACAGCGCCGCCCGTTGGTCCCACAGCGGGTCCGCGTACGCAAAATTCAGGTCGGTGGCAGGCAGTCGTGCGGAGCGGCCCGTGCTGAGATCGACCAGCGCTGCGCTGTCCGCGGATCCGCTTACGACCGCGGCGTGCATGCCGTCCGGGGAGATGGCGATCAACGCTCCGGTACACGCCGAGCACGCGATCCCTACGGGCACCGTGATCGGACGCGCGAGCCTGTCGGGCTGCCGCAGGTCCCACAACGCCACCTTGTTCCCGGACATCGTGAGCAGGCGCGTACCGCTGCCCAAGAACCGCACGTGCTCGACGTTGCCGTTGCCCTTGAGCACTACGGGATCCGGGTGCTCTTGGCCGGGACGAACGGTATCCGCGACGTAGGTCACGCCGGTGTCGGTGACCGCGAGTCGTGTGCCGTCGGGGCTCAGCGCCAGATCGTCGGGACTGCCGATGGGCGCGCCCGCCGTGAGCGTGGGTTGCTCGTTGATCGGCTTGCCGCGCATGCGCCACACCGGGATCTCGGGCGCGCCGTTCGTTGCGGTCATGTACTCGCCGTCCGCCGAAGGCTCGCCAGCGGCCTGGTGGGCGCCCAGCTCGACACCGCCACGGTCGACGGTCTGCCAGGTAATGAATCGTCGTCGGTCCCAGCCGCCAGAGCCGCCGTTGAAGAGCACCACCTCCTTGTCGGACGGTACGACGAGCTGGGTAGGGAAGGCCTCATCGGTTGCGTCGTGACGGGCCTCCACCACGCCGGTACGACCGTCGATGACGGCGATCGTGCGGGCGCCACCGCTGGCCGCGGGTTCGCCGGCCACGACGACCGTCCGGCCGCTGGGTGAGACCCCGACCAACTCGGGACTCTGGCCTGCCGGCAGCGTCAGCTTCTGCGGGCGCTCGCCGGCGTGCAACAGGACCGCAGTGGCGTTCTCGTCGAGCGAATCAGGATCACTGTCGGTGGCGACGATCGTCGTCCCGGCGGCGTCCGTGCGAACCTCCGCGACTGCCCGCGGCAGCCTCGCCAGCAGCTTTGGCCTGGATCCTCGATCCCAGCGCATGATCCGGCCGTCACTGAGGCCAGCGACGATGACGCGCCCGTTCGCCGACCCGGTGAGGGTGTTCACCGGAGCAGGCAGGTCGAAGTAGCGGACGAGCCGAGGACTCGCCAGCGTCGCCGACAGGAGCGCGGCACGAGCCTGCGGGTTGCTGTCGCGGCGAACCGCTGCGACTGCGAGCTGCAGCGAGACGTCCAGGTTCGTGTCAAGGAGCGTCGTGGAGACGGCGGCCAGTTGTCGGGACTCGGCCAGCGTGGCCTGTCTGCGAGCCGTGTTGCGCTGTGATCTGGCTACGAGGCCCGCCACGACGGCAACGACGAGGAGCACCACGAGCGACACGACGCCGGCTCGAGCCAGACGGATCGTCCGGCGGTGGTGGCGGACCGCCTCGGCGAAGGCCTCGTCTTTGGGAATCCCCCTGATGACGGAGAACAGCGTGCCCGTGAGCTCCTCGATCGGCAGCTCCTCCTTTGCCGAGCGCTGCAACGACGGCACGTGGATCACCGCGGGCTCTTGGTCGAACCGGCCCCTGAGCGCTGGTGGGACCCAATCGCAGCGCTGCGCGTCGAAGTCCTTGGCCTCCTCGTCCCAGGTCACCTCGTCGCCGGTTACGACCATGAGGATTCGGTCGATGGAGCGATGCTCGAGCCACCAGGACAGTTCCCGGTCCACCCACCGCGACCGTGCCGATTCCGGAGACGCGATGAGGATGAACCACGTCGATCGCTCGAGCCCGCGCTCGAGGGCCGTCCACAGTCCCGCCTCCGGCGACAGGCTCGACATGTCGCGGTAGATCTTCAGCGACCGCACGCGGTTCCATGGCTTGGCGAAGCGCTCGAGTGAGCGGTGCAGCCGTACCGCCAAGTCAACGTCCACGCGGCTGTAGGACACGAACGCGTCATAGTCCGCGTAGCGGCTCTGACGCCGGCTGCGCAACGAGTCCCGCAGGCCGCGGCTGCGGCGGGGAGCCTCGAGGTCGGTGGTGGTCATGGGTTCGGAGGCACGAAGTGGTGGACGACGTCGGCCGGCCCGTCGATGATCCAAAAACTGCCGTCGCGGCCTTGGGTGATGCTGCCGAGCTGCTTGGCCCGACGGATCGGCCAGATGCGGATACGACCGTCCGTGGTAATCCGACCGACGCCCGTACGGGTGGTGAACCAGAGGGCGCCGTCACGTCCCTTGATGATGCTGCCGGGCACCGTCCCGGGCCTGAGCGGGAATTCGCGAAATCGAGCCGTGTTCGGTGACGCGCGCGATGCTGTAGCGCGACTGCTGGGTGACCCACATCGCGCCGTCCGGGCCGGCGGTCAGGTCTGTGGCACCGACGTGCATATGGCGGAGGGGAATGCGCGCGCAGTGACCCCCGAGCGCGAGACGGCCGATCGCCTCGGACGGAAGCTTCGGATCGGTCGTCGTCTGAATGAACCAGACGGCGCCGTCAGGCCCTGCGGTGATGGCCGGCAGGTCGAGCCCGGACTCGCCGGCCGGCAGGCCGCTCGCGGCGTCTCGATGGCCGTCGTCACCGCAGCCGATCAGCGCTGCGGCGAGCGTGACGCTCACCAGCGCGAGGAACCATCCCCTGGCGGGCGTTCGGCCGGATCCGTCCTTGCTCGTGACCGTCATCCCCAGTTCCTCCTGAACGGCGCCTCAATGACAATCCTAACTGGACGGCCCGCGCGCATCGGCGCCAAACGCTCGCGCTGATTGCGCTAGAGATCGGCGCGCGCCCGACGGCTCGCGGCCCGAGCGGACGGAGTAGCAGGGGGTTTCAAGCCACCTCGCCGTCACCCATCGGAGCGATACCTCAAAAGGTCGGTTGCACGGGGACCGCACAGCCTCGACGCTCTGGACCGCATCGCTGTGTCGCCACCGTCATCTCCGGAGTGAGTCCCACCGTAGGCGGAGCCTTACGGCATAGACAGCTGTAACTGTCCGTGCGCGATCTCGAACGGATCGCTCGTCTCCTTGGGCGCGCGATCGGCCTGGATGCGGGCGCGCTGCTCACGAAGGACGGGTTCAGCCCGCCTATGGAGACGCTCGATGATGGAATGTATTTAAGGGCTTTCCATCTTGGTGCAGTAGATTGAGGGGGTGTCGCGAGGCGCACCAAGGGCGGCGGTCGACTATCCCGGCTCCTACGCCGACCTTCGGAGCTGGTTTGCGGATGACCGGGTGTGC